>Ga0209062_1000109_pt1 | contig 302299 bp, 285 predicted proteins | sample Coa_R2_2_FD_187158 | JGI IMG/M metagenome (GOLD analysis project Ga0209062, IMG submission 187158) | Surface soil microbial communities from Centralia Pennsylvania, which are recovering from an underground coalmine fire - Coalmine... | ecosystem: Environmental > Terrestrial > Soil >... | reverse complement strand
GCAGAACCAGGCCCGCCGGCATGGTGCGGTGCGCCTCGGCCACGTTGCGGCGCAGATCCTCAAACAGGACCCGCGTCCATTCGATCAGCCGCTCAGGCGAAGAGGCAGCAGCCAGCTCCATCCGACCAGTAGAGCATAAAGAACTTGATACTTCGTTAACGGCGCGGCGGCCGGTCCGCCGCGTCTCTCGCGCAACACACAATCCCCGAAACCGGGCCGCGCCCGCAGCAGACAGCATGGCAATGCCCGAGATAGGCCGCGCTGACGATCGGCTACGCGGCCGCCGGCCGGAAAGCCGCGAAGTCGGCGAGACCCTGCGGCTGCGATTGAAACCAGGCAGTGTCCGCCGACGGGCTCATACGGTCGTCAACGCAACTCCGGCCTACAAAAGCACCGATCGCGGACGCTCCCACGCAATCGGCTTCTGCCGGTCAAGAGCCCGGAACTTTCGGGCGCCGCCGCAGCCTGGCGCGGATCGTCGAACCCCCAGCGCCTACAACGGCACCCCGGCGAGATCGCGGCTGGTTCGGATGGTTTGCAGCGTTTGCACGCGGCTGACATTGGCCGAGCCGGTAAGCCGGCGCGTCAATTCGTTTTCGTGGGGGGTGTCGCGCGCTACCAGCCGCAGCAGGAAGTCTCCGCCGCCGCGGATCATGTGGCACTCGCGCACTTCCGGCCAGGCGCCCACGGTCTGCTCGAACGCCGACAGCACGCTCTCCTTCTGGCTTTCCAAGCCGACGATCGCGAAGAAGGTGATCGGCCAGCCGAGCTTCTGCGGATCGGTGTCGGCGTGGTAGCCGCGGATGACCCCCATCTCCTCGAGCCGGCGCACCCGGCGCAGGCAGGGCGGCGCGGAGATGCCCGCGCGCCGCGCCAGCTCCACGTTGGTCATCCGCCCGTCGCCTTGCAGCTCGATCAGGATGCGCCGGTCGATCGCGTCCAGGATCGGCGTCTCCTCATCCGGTGCGATCTTCATCCGCGGCTGGCGCCTTTCCTGTTCTGTCGGGGGTGGAGCCCAGCACGCAATATCATTGCTTCATGCCCCGCAGGCAACCCCGGACCGGGCAGTTAACGAGAGGTCAACCGACTCCGGGCACTCTCTGCCGCGGCAGGATCGGAGCGTGCGGGATGGCGCGGGGCAGACGAAAGCTCGGGGCCGAAGCGAGGACCGTGATCAAGCGGGTGGAGCGCGCGAGCGACGGCGCGGCGCACGGCGGCGCGTGGAAGGTCGCCTATGCCGACTTCGTAACCGCCATGATGGCCTTTTTCCTGGTGATGTGGCTGCTGAACGCCACCACCGAGGACCAGCGCAAGGGTCTCGCGGACTATTTCAGCCCCAACAACGTGATGAGCCACGCCTCCTCGGGCACCGGGCAGCCGTTCGGCGGCCACACGGTGCTGGACGACGGGGCGCTGGTCTCCGATCGCGGGTCGGTGGAGGTGCTGCCCGGCACAAGGCCACCCGGCGACCCGAGCGATGATCCCGAGCCCGCCGCCACACCGGTCGCCGACCCGCCCGCCGCGATCCCGACGCCGCCGCCGGTGCACACCGCCGCGCCCGCTCCCGCGCCCGCCGCCCCGCCCCAGGCGGCTGGCGCCACCCCGCCGGCGCAGCCGGCCGCCGCCATGGCCCACGCCGATGACGCCGCCAAGCCGGACCGGGCGCCGAGCGACGACGCCGAGCAGCGGCTTCAGGCAGCGGCCGAGCAGCTCCGCCGCAGCATCGCCGCCGATCCACAGCTCGCCGCCCTCGCCGGTCAGGTGTTGGTGGACGTGACGGGGAAGGGATTGCGGGTGCAGCTCGTGGACGCCACCCGCCAGGCGATGTTCGCGACCGGCTCGGCCGAGCCGAACGAGGCGGCACGGCTCCTGCTTCGCAAGATCGTCCCGGTGCTGCAATCGCTCCCCGGGGCGCTGGAAATCGAGGGCCATACCGACGCCGCCCCCTACCCGGGACCGCAGATGACCAACTGGGATCTCTCGGCGGAGCGGGCCAACGCGGCGCGGCGGATGCTGATGGAGGCGGGCGTCCCCGAGGCGCGCATCCAGCAGGTCACGGGTCATGCCGACCACGACCTCCTGATCAAGGATCAGCCGCTGGCGCCGGCCAATCGCCGCATCGCCATCATCGTGCTGCGTCCGCAAGCGAGCGGGGCCGCGAACTAGCGCCATGTTCGCGATCGTCGGGTTTGTGTTCCTGCTGATCTGCGTGTTCGGCACCTTCGCCCTCGAAGGCGGCAGCATGGCGGCGCTGTTCGCGGCGCTGCCGTTCGAGCTGATCACCATCGGTGGGGCGGCAGCGGGCAGTTTCCTGATGGCCAACAGCCTGCACGATGCCAAGCATACGGCCGCCGGGATGATGAAGGCGCTGAAGGGCGCCGCCTTCGCGCGCGCCGATTACGTCGATCTGCTCAGCCTGCTTTATCTCCTGGTGCGGCTGGCGAACACCAAGGGCGCGATGGCGGTCGAACCGCATATCGAGAACCCGACCGAGAGCGCGATCTTCCAGCGGTTCCCGAAAATCCTCAACAACGCCTTCGCGCGCGACATGATCTGCGACTACATGCGGATGGTCGGCATGAACGCCGACGATCCCCACCAGATCGAGGACGTCATGGCGCGCGAACTACGCAAGACGCTCGCCGAGGAGCTGCACGGCGCCCACGCGCTGCAAAACATCGCCGACGCGCTGCCGGCGCTCGGCATCGTCGCCGCGGTGCTCGGCGTGATCAAGACGATGGGCCATATCGACCAGCCGCCGGCGGTGCTGGGGGCGATGATTGCCGGCGCGCTGACCGGCACCTTCCTCGGCGTGCTGCTCGCCTATGGGCTCGCGGGCCCGATCGCCGCGCGCATGAAGGCGGTGAGCGAGGAGGAAGCCAAATTCTACGAGGTAATCCGCGCTGTCCTGGTGGCGCACCTGCACGGCAACGCGCCGGCGGTGAGCGTGGAAACCGGCCGCAAGATGGTGCCCAACCCGCTCATGCCGAGCTTTCGCGAGCTGGAGGAGGCGATGCAGGCGACGCAGGTAGGGTGAGGGCTCATGATGCCGGTCGCCATGGTTTTTGCCCGCCAAAGCCGTCATTGCGAGCGCCGCGGAAGCCGCGTGCAGCAATCCAGGCGTGCGGCTTCGCAACGACGCAGAGACAGGCCAGGTATTAGGCTGCAAATATCAAATCACATGGAATAACCAAAGCAGGATGATCACCGGGATCGGGATCCCGAGCGCCCAAAGCAGAATCCCGCGCATCGCCCATCGTCTCCTGAAGCGGACCGGCGATATAGCGTCCTGGCCCCGCGTCGGCTTCGGTTGCGAGGCATCAAATTGCGGTGCTTAGCGGAGCACGGCCCGGCGTATCACCTCGATCGCCAGGTCAACCCCGGCGCGGTCCACGTCGAGATGGGTGCAGGCGCGGGCGCGGGTGGCGCCCATGGTGGAGATCATCACGCCTTCGGCGAGCACGCGGCGCTCCAGCTCCTCGGCGCTGAGGCCGGCACCGGCGACATCGAAAAAGACGAGGTTGGTTTCCGGCTGCTCCACGCTGACGCCGGGGATCTGCGCGAGCCCGCGCGCCAGCGCGGCGGCGTTCGCGTGATCCTCGGCGAGCCGGCCGATATTGTGGTCGAGCGCGTAGAGGCAGGCGGCGGCGCAGAGGCCCGCTTGGCGCAGCGCGCCGCCGAGCCGCTGCTTCCAGCGCCAGGCAGCGTCGATGAACTCGGCCGAGCCGCACAAGACGGCACCGAGCGGCGCGCCGAGGCCCTTGGTGAAGTCGAGCCAGACGGAATCGCAGTTGGCGACCATCTCGTGCGCCGGGATGCCGGTGGCGACGACCGCGTTCATCAGCCGCGCGCCGTCCATGTGCGTCGCCATGCCTTCTTCGTGGGCGAGCGCGAGCACCGCGTCGAGCTCAGCCTGCGGCCACACCGAACCGCCCCCCCAGTTGGCGGTCTGCTCCACCTCGACGAGCGTCTGCGGCGGCGAGTGGCGGCGGCGCTCGCGGATCGCGCCGCGCAGCGCGTCGGCGTCGAACTGCCCCCGTGCGCCGCGCAGCCCGCGCACCGATACGCGGGCGAGCGCGCCCGGTCCGCCGCCTTCGGCCATGATGATGTGCGCGCTCTCGTGCGCGATCACCTCGTCGCCGGGACGGCAGTGCGTCAGCAGAGAAATTTGGTTGCACATGGTGCCGGTGGGCAGGAACACCGCCGCTTCCTTGCCGAGCAGTGCCGCCATCCGGTCGCACAGCGCGTTCACCGTGGGATCGTCGCCATGCTGCTCGTCGCCCACCTCGGCCGCCATCATCGCCGCCATCATCGCCGCCGACGGGCGGGTCTGCGTGTCGGAGTAGAGGTTGACGCGAATCTTGGCCGACGAATCGATGCGGGCTGGGACGTTCGGCATCAGGCGGTCTCCGGCGCCGGCGCGGCGGCCGGCGCGGGCGGGGGGCGCGGCGGGCCATAGATCTGGCGCGCGCGCTTGTGGAAGGCGTTCACCATGCGCCGCACCGCCTCGTTGAACACCACGCCGATCGCCGTCTGCAAGATGCGCGAGCGGAACTCGAACTCGACGAAGAACGCGACTTGCGTGCCGCCACGGTCCGGATGGAACGCCCATTGGTTGTTCAAGTAACGGAACGGCCCGCGCTCGTAGCGCACCGTGATCCGGTGCGGGCGGTCGAGCGCCACGCGGCTCGTGAAGCTTTCGCGGAACGGGCCGAAGCCGATGGTCAGGTCGGCCACCACCTCGGTCGCGGTGCGGGAGCGCACGCGCGCGCCGACGCACCAGGGCAGGAACTCCGGATAGCGGCCGACATCGGCGACCAGGTCGAAGAGCTGCTCCGGCGCGTAGGGGACGAACTGGTGCTCGGCGTGCGTCGGCATCGTCTCAGGCCGCCGCGTGCGCGCGGGCGCGCGCGGCGCGCAGGGCCGCGAAATCCGCATCGGCGTGATAGGAACTGCGCGTCAGCGGCGTGGCGGCGACCAGTAGGAATCCCTTGCCGCGGGCGATCGCCGCGTACTCGTCGAACTCCTCCGGTGTCACGAAGCGGGCGACCGGCGCGTGCTTGAGCGTGGGTTGGAGATACTGGCCGATGGTGAGGAAATCGACGTCGGCGATACGCAAATCGTCCATCACCTGCATGATCTCGGCGCGCTCCTCGCCGAGCCCGACCATCAGGCCCGATTTGGTGAAGATCGCCGGGTCGAGCAGCTTCACCCGATCGAGCAGCCGCAGCGACTGGTAGTAGCGCGCGCCCGGCCGAATCGACGGATAGAGCCGCGGCACGGTTTCCAGATTGTGGTTGAACACGTCCGGCCGCGCCGCCGCGACGGTTTCGATCGCACCGGGCTTGCGGAGGAAATCCGGCGTCAGCACCTCGATCGTGGTGCCGGGGGCGGCGTCGCGGATGGCGCGGATCACGGCGGCGAAATGCGCCGCCCCGCCATCCGGCAGGTCGTCGCGATCGACCGAGGTGACGACGACGTGGCGCAAACCGAGCCGGGCAACGGCGTCGGCGACCCGGGCCGGCTCGTCGGCGTCGAGCGCGTGCGGCAGCCCGGTGGCGACATTGCAGAACGCGCAGGCCCGCGTGCAGACCGCGCCCATGATCATCATGGTGGCGTGGCGCTGGCTCCAGCACTCGCCGACATTGGGGCAGGCGGCTTCCTCGCAGACCGTGACGAGCCGCCGCTCGCGCATCAGCCGCCTTGTCTCATGGTAAACGGGGTGCGTCGGCGCCTTCACCCGGATCCAGGCGGGCTTGCGGCTGACGGGACTGTCCGGCCGGTGCGCCTTCTCCGGGTGGCGGGCGGCGCGGTGGTCGATCACGACGCGGGTTGACATGGCGGGGCACAAGTGGCCGCCGCGTTCCGGTGCGTCAAGCGCGGTGGGGGCACGGCGCGGCCAGCCGCCCCGGCGGCGGTTTCATCTCGTTCCGTCTTCCCCGCGGGGCGGCGCCTATCCGTCTCCTGCCTGCGGGGGATCGCTTCGGCCCGCTCCGCGAGCCCCGCAATGACAGGGTAGGAGAGCCCAGAACTGCGCCCCGTAGGGAATTCATCTCATCCCCCCCGGCGTTGACGCTCGTGCCCCCGCAAGCCAGCCTTGCCGCGTTTGGAGGCAATCATGCGACCGTTCGAGGGCATCCGGGTCATCGACGTCACCCATGTGCTGGCGGGACCGTTCGCGGCCTATCAGCTCGCGCTGCTCGGCGCGGACGTGATCAAGGTCGAGGACCCGAACGATCCCGACCAAAGCCGCACCAGCGGCAGCGACAAGGCGCTCAACCGCGCGCGGATGGGCACCGGGTTTCTCACCCAGGCCTCGAACAAGCGGGCGATCACCGCCGACCTCAAGACCGATGCCGGGCGCGAGATCATCCGCCGGCTGGTGAAAACGGCCGACGTGTTCGTGGAGAACTACCGTCCCGGTGCCTTCGCCTCCCTCGGGCTCGGCTACGAGGCGCTGGCTTCGATCAATCCGCGCCTGATCTACGCGAGCTTTTCCGCCTTCGGGCAGGACGGGCCGAAGGCCGAGCGCACCGCCTATGACAATGTGATCCAGGCGACCTCCGGGCTGATGGCGATGACCGGCACCGAGACGGTGCACCCAGTCAAGCTCGGCTCGCCGGTGGTGGATTATGCCACCGGCACGATGGGCGCCTTCGCGCTGTCGGCGGCGCTGTTTCAGCGCGAGCGCACCGGGCGCGGGCAGCGGATCGACATGGCGATGCTCGACGTGGCGATGATCCTGATGGCCTCGCATCTGACCGGCTATTTGCGGAACGGGGTGCAGCCGCGCCCGCACGGCAACCGCCAGCCCTACTCCACCAACAGCACCTACGCGACCAAGGACGGAACGCTGCTGATGCTGGGCGCTTCCAACCTGCGCCAGCAGCGTCGGCTGTGGAACGTGCTGGAGCGGCCCGACATGGCGAAAGCGAGCGACGACGAGCGCGAGGCCGACCGCGCGCGCGAGGACGCGGTGCTGGCCGAGATCCTCGCCACCCGCACGGCCGCCGAGTGGGAGGAGTATTTGCAGGCGCGCCACGTGCCGGCCGGCCGCGTGCGGACGATGGCCGAGGCGGCCGCCGATCCGCAGCTTGCCGCGCGCGCCGTGCTGCACCGTCACGCCGGCGCGCCGGGCGTGGACGGTCCGTTCGGCGTCCCGGTGGCGGCCTTCAAGTTCGCCCATGACGGGCCGCGCGTCGATGCGCCGCCGCCCGCGCTCGGCCAGCACAATGACGAAGTGCTGGCGGAGCTCGGCTATTCGGCGGCCGAGATCGCGCGGCTGCGTGCGGAGCGGGTGATCTGAGCGAAGGAGGCGCGCAATGGAACTCGGTCGGCTCGGCGTTTGGTATCCGGTGGACCGGCTGGACGCCGCAGGGATTGCCGCCTTCGTGGCGACGGTGGAGGGGCTCGGCTACGGCACGTTGTGGTACCCGGAATCGCGCGGCTACGAGTCGTTCTCGGTCGCCGGATTCATGCTCGGCCACACGAAGAAGCTGAACATCGGCAGCTCGATCGCCAGCATCTACGCGCGCGACGCCTTCACCTCGCAGCGCGGGCTGATGACGCTGAACGGATTGTACGGCGGGCGTTTCATCCTCGGCCTCGGCGTCAGCCATCCGCCGATGGTGGAGAAGCTGCGCGGGCACGAATACCAGAAGCCGGTGTCGGCGATGCGCGCCTATCTGCAGGCGATGGCGCGTGGCGAGAGCGGCGCTGATCAATGGCCGGTGGCGCTCGCGGCACTCGGGCCGCTGATGCTGAAGCTCGCCGCCGAGCGCACGCGGGGCGCGCTGCCCTACAATGTCACGCCGCGGCACACGGCTGAGGCGGCGCGGGCCCTCGGAGCGGGCAAGTGGCTCGCGGTCGAACAGAAGGTGACGATCGAGACCGATCCGGCGAAGGCACGCGCGCTCGGCCGCAAGGAGCTGGAACGCTATCTGCGGCTCGATAATTACCGCAACAACTGGCTGCGGATCGGCTTCACCGAGGCCGATCTTGCGAACGGCGGCAGCGACCGCTTCATCGACGCGATGGTGCTGTGGGGCGACGCCGCGACGGTGAAGAAGGGACTGCAGGCGCATTTCGACGCCGGTGCGACGCATGTGTGCATTCAGCCGGTACACGCCGAGGGCGACGCGACGGCGCGCGACTCGATGCTGCGGGCGCTGGCGGAGAACTGAGGCTAGGCGCGCGTCTCGTCGCGTCGCCTGCGCTGCATGACGCTCAGCACCGCCGCCGCCGCGGCGAGCGCCCAAAGCGATGCCGGCTCGGGCACCTTTACGTTCGGCGAGAAGCGGTAAGAGGAGCCGTCGACGACATACGGACCGGGACGACCGCCCGGATTGGGCGGCGTAGGGACGAGATACATATCGCCGTCGGAGAGTTTGGACGGCTCGCCTGGATCAGCAGCCGGCTGGGCGCAAAGTGGCGATTGCAGCGCACAGACCAGAATCGCAACCGCCAGGCCTGTTGCCATGAATCGCAAACCGGGGGCTCCTCGCGACGCTTCTCCGATAGACCGATATACGGATGAGCTTACTCCAGCGTGAAATAATCGTCGTCCATCCGGCAATAAGGTGGCGACCATGTGCGGATCGCACAATCTGCTGAATGCAACGGAGACTCACGTTTGCGTGATGCGCGCCGCCGCTAGAGCGTCTCGGTTTCCTGTGCGCGCACGGTCCGCCAAAGCTTGCCGCGATCGGTGTCGAACACCAGGTCCGGCCGCGCTTCCAGCGCGCCCCAGTCGCGGCCGAACATCTCGGCCTCGAGCTGCCCCGGTGCCCAGCCCGCATAGCCGAGCATCAACATGCGCCGGCGCGGTCCCTTGCCGGTGGCGATCGCCCGCAGCAGGTCGAGCGAGCCGGTAACGGCGACGCCCGCGGCCGGAACCACGGTGCCGGGAATGCGGTACTCGGCGCTGTGCACGACGAAGCCCCGGGCGGGCTCTACCGGGCCGCCCTCGAAGATCGCGATGCTGCCCTGTGCGTCGGCCGGATCGCCGCCGATCGCCGTGAGTATCTCGGCCAGGGTCTTCTCGCCGAGCGGGCGGTTGAGAATGAGGCCGAGCGCGCCCTGATCGTCATGCCGGACCATCAGGATCACGGCGCGCGCGAAGCGCGGGTCGATCATGTCGGGTGGCGCGACAAGCAGCTGGCCGGCGAGCGAAGCCGCCGGCGCGGTGTCGGCGAGGCGCGGCCGCGCGCACAGGGCGGAGATCAGGCAGCCGAGAGCGAAGCCGCGGCGGGACCACGACATCGCTTGCATCTCCCGGCCGCCATTCACGCTCGCAAGGTCAATCTGCCGCGTCGCCCTCCAGCCGGAAGCCGGCTTTGATCGTCACCTGGTACTGCGCCACCTTGCCGTCCTTGATATTGCCGCGCACCTGAACGACCTCGAACCAGCCGAGATGGCGCAGCGTGAGCGCGGCCTTGGAGATGGCGCGGTCGATCGCCTTGCTCACGCTTTCGTCCGACGCACCGACCAGTTCGACGACTTTATAGACGTGATCCGGCATGTCCGGTCCTCCCGCGCTTCTTTTTATGGTCCGCGCACGCTAGCACCGGCCGCGCGGCGACGGAAACTCAGCGCGGCTCCAGCCGGAGCGTGGTTGGCAGCACCTCGGGCTTGACCATCGCCTGCGCGTACGGACTGGCGGCATATTTGGCGAGGTATTCGCGGCTCGCGCGCTGCACGGACGCGGCGTCGGCGGCGGGAATCGCCACAACGTCGATCCGCTGTCCGTCGATTTCGATCACCGCCGGACCGCCGGCCGAAAGATCCTTGTACCAGCGCCCCTTGGCGCCGCGGACGGAGCGGATGAACACCTCGCTGCCGGAGACGACGATCCAAATCACGACCGGCGGTTCGGGATGCTGCGCGGTGCGGATCGCGACTTCCTGGCGCGTGCGGAACGTTTGCAGCGTGGCGGGGTCGAAAATCGGCATGAGCGTGGTCTCCGCGAGGAGGTTCGCGGCAGGCTCCGCCGTGGTTGGCTCCGTGGCAAGGCCTGGTCTGATGCGGCCGAACTCAGGGGTGACGATCGGCCGTATGTTCTACGGCACTCCTGAGCTGAAGGTTGTCGGCGACGCAGAGTGAGGTTCCGGTTGCTCGGGGAGCCGGTTCAGCAGACGAACCAGCTCGGCTTGGCGGCGGGTCTCCGTCTTCTCCATGATATCGGCCAAGTGCCGTCGCACCGTGAAAATGCTGAGGCCGAGTTCGGCGGCGATCTCCTTCACTTGGCCTCCTTCGGCCAGCAACCCGGCGACGGTGGCCTGCATCCGGCTCAGTCCGAAAATGTCGCGCAACAGCCGGAGCGACGGGCGTCGACCAGCGGCGAGATCGGTTACAGTGACAATCGCCCGCACGCCAGGCGCTGCGAACAGCCTAGCCTGCCTCCCGAACGGCATCATGAGCACCAGGTAAGGCCGGCGCCCCTTCGATCGCGGCACGACCAGCGCATCGCCACTTGCTGCCGCTCCGCCAAGCGCGGCGGCGCGCACCGACGCGGCGAGCCGTTTGCTGGCGCCCGGATCGGACGCGCTGAGTTCGCCGCGGGTGACGACCAGCCCGTCCTGTCGCGCCAGCAGTCGCTCCGCCGCGCGATTGCGATAGAGCACGCGGCCCGCGCCATCGAGCAGCAACAGCCCTTCGGGCCAAGTCTCGATTACCGCGTCCAAGTCGGCCGCTTGTAGGATATGCGAGGGCAGGCGGCGCGCCAGCATCACGGCACGGCGGATGTGGGGCATGAAGGGTGCCAGCCGCGCGGCATCCTGTGGCTGGTATTCGGGATGTTTGGGCGAGCGGGCCAGGCTGATGATCGCCACGTCCTGCCGCTCGCGCCAGACCATCAGTCCCAGCACGGCGTGAATATCGCGGGGTCGCAGGAAGTCGTTGTAATATTCCGACCGCAGGAGCGCCGGTTTGGACAGCACCTCCGAGTCGATCAGGAACGAGCCTGCCGGCTTGTTCGCGATCGCCGCCGCCAGCGGGTTGCGGCAGGCGAAATAGCCGAAATAGTCGGTGAACTCCGCTTCGCTGATACGGCCATAGAGGCCGCTGCCCTGGCCGGTGGAGAGGCTCTTGCGCATGAAGATCGTAGGCCCGGCGCCGACCATATCGGCCATCTGGTTCATCACCGGCACCCAGAGCGTCTCGTCGAGCGCCGCGTCGTAGATCTGACCGACCAGCGCTTCCTCGGCTTCTTTGGTCATGCCCCAGACGGAAACGTCTAATTCCTACACAAACGCATCATACAGGGAAGCGATCTGAACTTGGCAACGGAAAGTCTTAAGTCTGGTTAATTTGCGCCATGCAGCCGGCGGGTGAGCCGAGCTAGACGAAGTATATGACGCCTTCGCATCGGACAGCCGTCTGCCGGCCAGTGGATGATACAAGTCAAGAACGGCCATTCGATGTGGGGCGTCGGCACAGCGGCCATGCCAGGGGGTGACCATGCCGGGGTCTCGCGTCCATGAAACCATCTCGTTGGGGTCCGTGGGGACCCTGCCCTTCAATGGGCGTCGGGCTCTGTCCATCCAGGCTGGTTGGCGTTGCGTCCTCGGCGCGGCGGCAATCGCGCTCGCCTCCGCCGTCGTGGAACCCGTTCAGGCGCAACAGTTCGGCATCAGCGTTGCGGCCCAAGCCGTCTCGAACTTCGCACAGCCCGGCTGCGGCACCGGCGAGCCCACCTACACGACGGCGGGCGGCCTCACGCCTGGGCAGCTGAGCACCGGCGCTCCGGGTTGCACCAATTCGTCGTCGGGGCCGGCCGCGCCCGGGCTGACGAGGGCGACAGTGACAGCGTCCTCATCCGCGAACGCCAGCCCGAGCACCATACGAAGCGATTTTGCTACCGTCACCGCCGATCTCTCGACCGGCTCGCTCCACGCGATCGCAGCGGCGCCCCAGGGCGCGCAGGGTGCCGCCGCCGGACAGCTCTTCGACACGCTCACCTTCACCGTCCCCGGCGCGTCTTCCGTCGGTATTCCCGTGACTTTCGCGGTAGACGGGAAAACCATACCGGCCTCTCCACCGGTTCCTGAAGGCGGTGGTGGCTTCGCGACAGAGGAATGGTTCATAGAAGCGTTGGTGCAGATTCGGGGCGGAGCCGCAAGCTGCACCGCCGCACAGCAATTCTTCCAGGAATGCGCCATCGGCATTCAAGGAAACGAGGACTGGAGGGCGAACGAGGGAGGAGACTCCGTCAGTGTTAGTAACCCTGGCCCCCTTAACCTTGGCTCCGCTTCCCTGATCTGGAGCGCGCCGGTCACGGCTACGGGCAACGCTTTCATCGTGAATGGGACCCTTACGCTGGCTCCCGGGACCGATGTCATCAATGTCGGTGAATCTCTCAGCGTGGATGCGCTGGTCGGCACGCTCGACTTCAGCAATACGGCCTCGCTTTCGTTCAACTTGAGCGGCACCGGCGTGACCTACAGCTCGGCTTCAGGCGTGTTCGACACGGCACCGTCCACAGTGCCCGAGCCCGCCGCGCTCACGCTTCTCGGCAGCGGCTTGGTCGCGGTCGGCGCCCTGCGCCGGCGCAAGCGCACGGCTTAGAACGAGTCCAGGCGCTTGTGCTGGCGACTCCGCGGTCTAGTCCGTACATGCCTTTCCCGCTGTGCGGGAAAGGCATGTATCACTCAGCACCGCTTCGGCTGCAGGGCGAACTCGGTCATCGTGGCGTGCATCACGAAGTCGCCGAAATCCATGCTCATGTCGTCGCCGACGCCGTTGTCCCAGTAGCGCATTCCCACTTGATAGTCGGGCAGCATGTCGGTGCTACCGACGTCGTAGAAGGCGATATGGACAAAGAGGCTCGGCAGCGGCGAGAGCGCCGGCCATTTCGATTTGGCGGGCTTGTCGCGCGACGTAATGACAATCGAGCTGTCCTCGGCGCCGCTGTCGGATGTGCCGTCGAACAGCGGCAGCTCCAGCACCTTCTTGCCCGCGGCGGCGGCGGCAATGATGGCGGCGGTGTGCGCCATCGGGAACAGCGTGCCGGGCGGGAGCGCCTTGGTCGCCTTCTCGGGGCGGAGATAGTGCGCGACGCCGCTGCCGTGCGGGCCGTCGATCTCCGCATCGCCGTCGGTCTGGCTCGTGACCGCGGTATCGGTGGTCTCCTTCATGTGAAAGCGCATCCGCTTGCCATCCTTGGTTTCCCAGGTGGCATAGTCGGACACCATCTCGATCGTCTGCCCCTCGGCGTTGGTGACGAGCATGTCGAGGCGCTGGCGCACCGCCCACGCGTCACACGCGTCCTGCACCTCGTAGCCCATGGTTCCCCGCGCGGCCACCACGTCGCCGCGCGCCTTTTCGAGCGTCAGCACATAGAGCGCCTTGTGCGCGGCGAGCGGCACCTCGGCCGCTGCGGCCGGAACGGCGGCGGCGGCGAGCAGCCAGGCGAGGGCGGCGGCGTGCCTCATGCCTTCTTCGCCTCCGGCGGCTGGACGATCTGCAAATGGAGCTCCTTCAGCCGGGCGGGCGGAACGGGGGCGGGAGCGCCCATCATCAGGTCTTCACCCTGCTGGTTCAATGGGAACAAAATGACCTCGCGGATGTTCGGCTCGTCGGCGAGCAGCATGACGATCCGGTCGATCCCCGGCGCCGAGCCGCCATGCGGCGGCGCGCCGTAGCGGAAGGCGTTCAGCATCCCGCCGAAGCGCGCCTCCACCTCCTCGGCGCTGTAGCCGGCGATCGCGAAGGCGCGCAGCATGATGTCGGGGCGGTGGTTGCGGATCGCGCCGGAAGAGAGTTCCACGCCGTTGCAGACGATGTCATACTGGAAGGCCTTGATCGTCAGCGGGTCTTGCGAATTGAGCGCCTCCAGCCCGCCCTGCGGCATCGAGAACGGGTTGTGGCTGAAATCGATCAGGCCGGTTTCCTCGTTCAGCTCGTACATCGGGAAATCGGTGATCCAGCAGAAGCGAAAGGCGCCTTCCTCGATCAGTCCGAGATCGCTCGCGAGCTTGGTGCGCGTCAGGCCGGCGAGCTTCCACGCCTCGTCTTTCTTGCCGGCCGAGAAGAACACGGCATCGCCCGGTTTGAGCCCGCAGGCGGCGCGGATCGCCTCGGCGCGCGGAGCCTCCAGGTTGCGCGCGATCGGGCCCTTCGGCCCGTCCGCGTCGAAGCTGATGTAGCCGAGCCCCGCCGCGCCTTCCGCGCGCGCCCATTCGTTCAGCTTGTCGAAGAAGCTGCGCGGCTGAGCGGCGGCGTCAGGGGCCGGGATCGCGCGCACCACGCCGCCCGAGGCGGCGATGCGGGCAAAGAGGCCGAAGCCCGAGCCGGCGAAGTGCTCGGTCACGTCGGTGATCCGCAGCGGGTTGCGGAGGTCGGGCTTGTCGGTGCCGTATTCGAGGAGCGCCCTGTCATAGGGAATGCGCGGAAAGGGCGGCTTCGTGACCGCGCGGCCTGCGGCGAATTCCTCGAACACGCCGGCGATCACCGGCTCGATGGTGGCGAACACATCCTCCTGCGTCACATAGCTCATCTCGAAATCGAGCTGGTAGAACTCGCCGGGCGAACGGTCGGCGCGCGAGGCCTCGTCGCGGAAGCAGGGCGCGATTTGGAAGTAACGGTCGAAACCGGCGACCATCAGCAATTGCTTGAACTGCTGCGGCGCCTGCGGCAGCGCGTAGAACGTGCCGGGATGCAGGCGCGAGGGCACGAGGAAGTCGCGCGCGCCCTCGGGGCTCGACGCGGTCAGGATCGGGGTGGTGAATTCGGTGAATCCCGCCGCGATCATGCGGCGGCGGATCGAAGCGATCACGTTGGCCCGCAGCATCATGTTGCGGTGCAGCCGCTCGCGCCTGAGATCGAGGAAACGGTAACGCAGGCGCAGCTCCTCGGGGTATTTCTCCTCGCCCGCGACCTGCATCGGCAGCACTTCGGCGGCGGACTGCACCTCGAGCGATTGCACGCGGAGCTCGATTTCGCCGGTGGCAAGGCGCGGATTGACCGTGCTGGGCTCGCGCCGGACGACCTCGCCCGTGACGGTGATCACGCTCTCGTCGCGCACCGCATCGGCCGCAGCGAAGGCCGGGCTGCCGGCGGGAAACACGCACTGCGTCAGCCCGTAATGATCGCGCAGGTCGATGAACAGCAGGCCCCCATGATCGCGCTTGCTGTGGACCCAGCCGGAGAGGCGCGCTTGCTTGCCGGCGTCCTCGGCGCGGAGGGCGCCGCAGGTGTGGGTGCGGTAGGCGTGCATGAAGCGGGTCCGGGAGCTGCGGGCGGGCGGCACAGAAACGCGGCGCTTCCGGTCAAGTCAAGCGAGGCTTGCCGCAGGTCGGAGCCGCCCGCATGATGCTTGTCACGTGCAGCGCCGGATGAGGAGGAGCCGATGACCGAACAGGAATTCGAGGCGAGCTTGCTCCGCGACGGTTACACGCCGCGGCGCGCAAGCTATCCGCCCAATCACGTCGCCACCGAGCACGCGCACGGCTTCGACGCCCGCGTGATGGTGCTGGAGGGCGAAATCACCATCACGCGCGGTGGCAAGCCGCGGACCTTCCGGCCCGGCGAATGGTGCGAGGTTCCGGCCGGCGAGCCGCACGAGGAACGTGTAGGGCCGCAGGGCGTGAGCTATCTCGGCGGGCGCCGCGCGGCTTCGTAGGTGCTCAGGCTCGGTTGTGCGCCGCCCCGCCTGCTGTAGAAGCGGGCGGGAGCCATGCCAGCCGAGCCCCGCCCGCACTTTCCCGAACCCGAGCTGATCACGACCACCGAGGCGCTCGCCGCGCTCTGCGCGCGGCTGGGAGCGGAGCCGTTCGTCACGCTCGACACCGAGTTCATGCGCGAACGCACCTACTGGCCGGAGCTCTGCGTGGTGCAGCTCGCGGGCAGCGCGGAGGTGGCGGTGGTCGACGCGCTGGCGCCGGGGCTCGACCTCGCCCCGCTCGGGCGGCTGCTCGCCGATCCCCATGTGCTGAAGGTCGTTCATGCCGGGCGGCAGGACATCGAGACCTTCGTGCTGAAGTTCGGCGCCCCACCGAGGCCCGTGTTCGACACGCAGATCGCCGCGATGGTGGCGGGCTACGGCGATCAGGTGGGCTACGACGCGCTCGTTTCTTCGCTGGCGGGCGGGCAGATCGACAAGGGGCACCGCTTCACGGACTGGGCGGCCCGGCCGCTCTCGGCGGCGCAGATCGCCTATGCCGCCGCCGACGTAACCTGGCTGCGCCCGGTCTATGAGCGGCTGCGCGCGCGGCTGGAGGCCAACGGGCGGCTCGAGTGGGTGGCCGAGGAGATGGCGGCATTGACCGATCCCGCACTCTACCGCCCCGATCCCGAAACGGCGTGGGAGCGGCTGCGCCCGCGCACCTCCGACCGGCGCAAGCTCGCCGTGCTGCGCGCGCTGGCGGCCTGGCGCGAGCGCGAGGCGCAGCGGCTCAATCTGCCGCGCCAGCGCGTGATGAAGGACGAGACGCTGGCCGAGATCGCTGCCACCATGCCGCGCTCGGCGGCGGACCTCGCGCGCGCCCGGGGCCTTACGCGCAGCTTCGCTGAGGGAAGGATGGGGGCGGCGGTGCTGGAAGCGGCAGCGGAGGCGGCCGCCTTGCCCGAGGCGGCGCTGCCGCCGGCGCCCGCCGTGCGGGAGACGCGGCCCTCGCCGGCGCTGGTCGCGCTTTTGAAGGTGCTACTCGCCGCCAAGGCGGAGATGCACCATGTCGCCCCGAAGCTGCTCGCGAGCAGCGAGCAGATCGACCGCATCGCCAGCGGTGAGCGCGACGGGGTGGCGGCGCTGCATGGCTGGCGGCGCGAGGTGTTCGGCGAGGACGCGCTGGCGCTCTGCGCCGGGCGGCTCGCGCTCGGCGTAGACGGGCGGCAGATCCGCCTCATCCGCACCGACGCCTGAGGCGACGGCGGGAAGCCCGGCGCAAGCCGGGCCTATCCCGCCGCAACGCGTCAGGCCAGGTCGAAGCGGTCCGCGTTCATCACCTTGGTCCACGCCGCCACGAAGTCGTTGACAAATTTCTCCTGCGAATCCGCGCAGGCATAGACCTCGGCGATGGCGCGCAACTGCGAGTGCGAGCCGAAGATCAAATCGACCCGCGTGGCCGTCCACTTGAGCTCGTTCGTCTTGCGGTCGCGGCCCTCGTAAACGCCGTCCGACCCGGCACGCTGCCACTGCGTGCCGAGCGAGAGCAGGTTGACGAAAAAGTCGTTGGTCAGCGTTTCCGGGCGGTTGGTGAAGACGCCGTGCTTCGACCCTTTTGCGTTCGCGCCGAGCACGCGCAGCCCGCCGACGAGAACCGTCATCTCCGGCGCCGACAGCCGCAGCAGCTCGGCGCGGTCCACCAGCGCCTCCTCGGGCTGCATGAACTGCCGGCCGCTCAGATAGTTGCGGAAGCCATCGGCGCGCGGCTCCAGCACCGCGAACGACTCGACGTCGGTCTGCTCCTGCGAGGCATCCGTGCGCCCCGGCGAGAACGGCACCTTCACCTCCACCCCGGCGGCCTTCGCCGCCTTCTCGACCCCGGCGCAACCGGCGAGAACGATCAGGTCGGCCAGCGACACCTTCTTGCCGCCCGTGGCGGAGGCATTGAACTCCTTCTGAATGTTTTCGAGCCTCCGCAGCACCTCCGCGAGCTGGGCCGGGTTGTTGACTTCCCAGTCCTTCTGCGGTGCGAGGCGGATGCGCGCGCCGTTGGCGCCGCCGCGCTTGTCGGAACCGCGGAAGGTCGAAGCCGAGGCCCAGGCGGTGGAAACGAGCTGCGACACCGACAGGCCGGACGCCAGCACCTTCGCCTTCAGCGCCGCGATGTCCTGCTCGTCGATCAGCGCATGATCGACGGGTGGGACCGGATCCTGCCAGATCAGATCCTCTTTCGGCACCAGCGGGCCGAGATAGCGGATCTTCGGCCCCATGTCGCGATGCGTCAGCTTGAACCAGGCGCGGGCAAAGGCGTCGGCGAACTGGTCCGGATGCTCGAGGAAGCGGCGCGAAATCTTCTCGTAGATCGGATCGACCCGCAGCGAGAGGTCCGTCACCAGCATTGTCGGCACGCGCTTCTTCGACGGATCGAACGGGTCCGGGATGCAGGGCTCGGCGTTCTTCGCCTGGAACTGCCACACACCGGCAGGGCTCTTCGTCAGTTCCCATTCGTACTTGAACAGGTTCTCGAAAAAGTAGTTGCTCCACTTGGTTGGCGTCTGCGTCCAGATGACTTCCGGCCCGCCCGTGATGGCGTCCGGCCCGACGCCGGTGCCGTGCTTGCTCTTCCAGCCGAGCCCCTGATCCTCGATCTCCGCGCCTTCCGGCGGCGGGCCGACGAGGGACGGATCGCCCGCGCCGTGCGTCTTGCCGAAGCTGTGGCCGCCCGCGATCAGCGCGACCGTCTCCTCGTCGTTCATCGCCATGCGGTAGAACGTCTCGCGAATGTCCTTGGCGGCAGCGAGGGGATCGGGCTTCCCGTTCGGCCCTTCGGGATTCACGTAGATCAGGCCCATCTGCACGGCGGCCAGCGGCTCCGCGAGCTGGCGCTCGCCGCTGTAGCGTTCGTCGCCGAGCCACGTGCCCTCGGGGCCCCAGTAAAGCTCCTCGGGCTCCCACGCATCGACGCGCCCGCCGCCGAATCCGAAGGTCTTGAAGCCCATCGATTCCAGGGCGACGTTGCCGGCGAGAATCATCAGGTCGGCCCAGGAGAGTTTGCGGCCGTATTTCTGCTTGATCGGCCACAGCAGGCGCCGCGCCTTGTCGAGATTGGCGTTGTCGGGCCAGCTCCCGAGCGGGGCGAAACGCTGCTGGCCCGATCCTGCGCCGCCGCGCCCATCGGTGATGCGATAGGTGCCCGCCGCGTGCCAAGCCATGCGGATCATCAGGCCGCCGTAATGGCCGAAATCGGCCGGCCACCAATCCTGCGAATCCGTCATCAGCGCGCGCAGATCCTCGATCACGGCGTTCAGATCGAGGCTCTTGAACTCCTTGCGGTAGTCGAACGCCGCACCCATCGGATTGGCCTGGGTGGAGTGCTGATGCAGAACCTGAAGGTTCAACTGGTTCGGCCACCAATCCCGGTTCGTGCGGGCGCGCCGACCACCATGCGCTACCGGGCAAGCACCCGCGTTCGCAGCATCATTTCCATCCATCGGTCTCTCCGTTCTCGTTTGCATCGGCGCCTTGGCCGGTGAAGGCGGACCCAAACAACGCCGGTGCAGGTGATTATTTCTCGGATGCAGGGTTCAAGGCCGCCACGATGACCGATGCCGGGCGCTCGGCAGGCCAGGGCTCCGCACCTCGCTTCATGTAGCCGGATCGCGATCTTGGTGGCAAGCCGTGCGGCTTCTATCCCTCCCCGCGCCGCGCCCCGTCTGCTTCCCAGGCGCGCGCGTCGGCGCCGGCACCGGACGGGAGCCATCCCGCGGGATCGCTCATCCAGGCCAGAATGTCAGCGATCGCTTCTTCCCGCTCATGGTCGCGCAGCATCAGGTGATGCAGCGGCGGATAATAGGCGGCGCGCACGCCGCGCGGCAGGCCGGCCATCGCCTTGCGCGCCGCACGCTTCGGGATCAGCTCGTCCTTGCCGCCGTAAAGAAAGAGCGCCGGGCCGCGCATGTGTCCGACATCGGCAAGTGCGGCGTCCATCAGGTTGACCAGCCCGTTCACCGCGTCCCAGCGCGTGCGGTGGATGGTCAGCGGATCGGTGGAGAGCCGGTGGATCGCGGCGCGGTTGTCCGACGCCTCCACTTTCACGATCGAGCCCGTCACGCGCATCCCGGGCAGGGTGTGCACCATCAGCCAAAGCCCGCCGCGCTCGAAGATGTTCATCTCCGAACGGCCCCAGACGGCGGGAGATACGAGGATCGTTCCGGCCACCGGCCCCGGATCGGAGGAGGCGGCGAGGCAGATCGCGACCGCCCCTCCCATGCTCTCGCCCATGAGGTAAAGCTTGGTGTGCGGGTGCGCCTGATGGATCAGCTCCGTCATCCGGCGCGCGTCGGCGACCAGCCGCGCCGTGCCCGGCCAATAGCCGCGCGTTGCGGTGTCGCCGAAGCCGCGCTGGTCGGGCGCGATCACCTCGATGCCCTGGGCGGCGAACGCGGGCGCGGGCAGTTCCCAGGCGTCGCGGCTGTCGTTGAAGCCGTGCAGGGCAAGGATGATGGCGCGCGGTTTGTCCTCGGGCCGCCAGACCCGGTAAGGCAGGCGCGTGCCGTCCGCCATCACGAAGCTCGCGTCCGTCACGGGAGCCGCCGCGACCGGGGGATGGTCCGGCCCGAAGGCGCCGGCGCAGCCGGTAAGCGGCAGGGAGGCGGCAAGCAGGGCGGCGAGCAGAAGCGGACGCAGCGGCATCGGCCGTCGGCGGGGAATTGCAACCACGATCCTCATGGCTAACATCCGCCAAGTCCCCGAGACCAGAGGAATTGCCCAAATGCCGGACGGCGCCGCCATTCCGACACCGACCGAGATCATCCACGTGGACGAGCCGGTGGTCGCCTGCGACGGCGGCGACGGGGCGCTCGGCCATCCGCGCGTGTTCTTGCGGATCGAGCACCAGTCGGTCGTCTGTCCCTATTGCTCGCGCCTCTTCCTGCTGAACGAAGGAGTCGGCCACGCCACAGGACATTGACACGGCGGTCCTCGCCGAGCCGGAGACCCCTGCCCCGCCCGCGCATTATCCGCATCTCGTCCTGATCGACGGCTCGGGCTTCATCTTCCGCGCCTTCCATGCGCTGCCGCCGATGACGCGGCCGGACGGGGTGCCGGTGAACGCGGTGTTCGGGTTCACCAACATGCTGGCGAAGCTCCTGCGCGAGCATGTCGGCACGCATATCGCGGTGATCTTCGACGCCGGGCGCGCGACGTTCCGCAACCGGCTCTACGCCGACTACAAGGCGCACCGCCCGCCGCCGCCCGATGATTTGGTGCCGCAATTCGCGCTGGTGCGCGAAGCGACCGATGCATTCTGCGTGCCGGCGATCGAGCTGGCGGACTGGGAGGCCGACGATCTGATCGCCTCCTACGCGCGCGCCGTGACCGAGGCGGGCGGGCAGGTGACGATCGTTTCTTCCGACAAGGATCTGATGCAGCTCATCCGCCCCGGCGTGGAGATGCTCGATCCGATCAAGCAGAAGCCAATCGGCCCGGCCGAGGTGATGGAGAAGTTCGGCGTCCCGCCCGAAAAGGTGGTCGAGGTGCAGGCGCTGATCGGCGATTCCACCGACAACGTGCCCGGCGTGCCAGGCATCGGGCCGAAGGGTGCCGCCGAGCTGGTGAACGAATACGGCGATCTCGAGTCCGTGCTGGCGGCAGCGCCCGCGATGAAGCCCTCGAAACGGCGGGACCGGCTGATCGAGTTCGCCGACAAGGCGCTGCTGTCGCGCGATCTGGTGCGGCTGCACGACGACGTGCCGCTGCCGCTGGCGCTCGATGCGCTGAAAGCCTGCCCGATCGACAAGCCGAAGCTTGCGGCGTTCCTGAAGGAGAACGGCTTTCGCAGCATCGCCGAGCGGCTGGGGCTGGAGGGCACGGGCGGCGAACCGGCCGCGCCCGCCGCCGCCCCTGCGGCGCAGGGCAATCTCGGGCTGGCCACGCCGCTGCCGCCCGTGCCCGAGGCGCGCCAGCCCAACGAGGCGCCGCCTTTCGGACCGTACGAAACCGTCACCACGGCCGCGGCCCTCGCCGCCTGGATCGCCCGCGCGCGGGAGGCCGGCCAGTTCGCGCTGGACGTGGCAACGGACGGCGTGGCCGATCCGATGCGCGCCCGCCTGATCGGATTGGCACTCGCCACCGCGCCAGGATGCGCGTGCTACGTGCCGCTCGCGCACGAGCTTTTGGCGGCGCAAGTGCCGCTTGCGGCGGCAATCGAGGCGCTCGGCCCGCTGCTCGCCGATCCGCACGTGCTCAAGATCTTCCACAACGCGAAGTCCGACATCGCGGTGCTGGAGCGGGCGGGATTTCCCCCTGCCGCTCCGATCGACGACGCGATGCTGATCTCCTACGCGCAGGAAGCCGGCCTGCACGGGCACGCGCTCGAGGAGCTGGCGCAGCTTCATCTGCTGCACACGCCCATGAGCCTGGACGACGCCACCGGCACGGGACGCTCCCGCGTCGGCTTCGCCGCCGTCGCGCCCGACCGCGCCACCGCCTATGGCGGCGAGCAGGCCGATGTGACCTTCCGCCTCTGGTGCGCGCTGCGTCCGCGCCTGATGTTCGTGCGCGCGCTCGCGCAATATGAGCAAGTAGAGCGCCGGCTGGTGCGCGTCCTGGGTGCCATGGAAGCGGCCGGCGTGATGGTGGATGCCGACGAGCTGCGCGAGATCTCCACCGAGTTCGAGCGCCGCATGGGCGCGATGGAGCAGCAGATCCACCGTCTCGCCGGGCGTCCGTTCAACCTCGGCAGCCCGAAGCAACTCGGCGAAGTGCTGTTCGACGAGATGAAGCTGCCGGGCGGCAAGCGGATGAAGAAGACCGGCGCCTGGGGGACGGATGCCAATGTGCTGCAGGGGCTGGCCGATCAGGGGGTTGATCTGGCGGCGCGCATCCTGGAATGGCGACAGTTGCAAAAGCTGAAAAGCACCTACGCCGACGCGCTGGTCGAGCAGATTCATCCCGAGACCGGGCGCGTGCACACGCGCTTCGAGATGGCGGCCACCACGACGGGGCGGCTGTCATCCACCGATCCCAACTTGCAGAACATCCCGGTGCGGACCGAGGAGGGCGGGCGCATCCGCCGCGCCTTCGTCGCCGCCCCCGGCCATGTGCTGGTGAGCGCGGATTATTCGCAAATCGAGCTGCGGCTGCTCGCGCACATGGCGGATATCCCGGCGCTGCGCGAGAGTTTCGCGCGCGGCGAGGACATCCATGTCCGCACCGCGAGCGAGGTGTTCGGCGTGCCGATGGCGGGGATGGACCCGCTGACGCGAAGGCGCGCCAAGGCGATCAATTTCGGAATCATCTATGGCATCAGCGCGTTCGGCCTGGCGCGCCAGCTCGGCGTCACGCCTGGGGAGGCGCGCGGCTACATCGACGCCTATTTCGCGCGTTATCCCGGCATCCGCGACTATATGGAGCGCACCAAGGACGAGGCGCGCACGCATGCATACGTGCTGACGCCGTTCGGGCGGCGCTGCTGGATTCCCGGCATCAAGGAGAAGGGCGGTCCGCGCCTGGGTTATGCCGAGCGGCAGGCGATCAACGCGCCGCTTCAGGGGGGTGCCGCCGACATCATCAAGCGCGCGATGGTGCGCCTGCCGCGCGCGCTGGCCGAGGCCGGACTCACGGCGCGGCTACTGCTGCAGGTGCACGACGAACTGCTGTTCGAGGCACCGGAGGCGGAAGCCGACGCGCTGCGGACAGTTGCCCGCACGGTGATGGAGGGCGCGGCGCAGCTTGCCGTGCCGCTGGTGGTGGAGACCGGGGCGGGGCGGACCTGGGCCGAAGCGCATTAATACCGGACGGTATTATACCGACCGGCATGACGACGATCGTCTCGTCACGATCTTTCCGGTGTGTCCCTCCACCTCTCCGCCGCAGAGGGGGGAGAGTCACATGCCGAGCCGGCGGATATCACTCCTTCGGTGCGGTGCGCGCGATCGCCTTGGTCGCCTCGATCTCCTTGTACCACCGGGCTAGCCGCTCGCGGCCCTGGCGCCAGGGCTCGGCGGCGTAGCGGAAATCGAGATAGCCGAGCGCGCAGGCGACCGCGATCGCGCCGATATCGATCCCCCCACCGGGCGGCTCGGCCTCAAGCTGGTCCAGCGTGCGGGAAACCGCCGCTGCCTGGCGGGCCATGAACGCATCGCGCGCGCTTTCCTTCGGCCGGCCCATCTCCCCGCGCCGAAGCACCGCCGCGTCCAGGATGCCGTCACCCATCGCCTGCAATTTGAGCGCGCGCCAGCGCGCGGCGCCGGCGGCGGGAAACAGCTTCGGCGCGTCGCCGATGCTGTCGAGGTATTCGCAGATCACCGGGCTGTCGAACAGCGCCATCCCGTCATCGGTCACGAGGCACGGCACTTTCGAGAGCGGGTTGGCGCGCACGAGGTCCGCGGGCGATTCGTGCGGATTGCTCCGTACGGTCTCGATCCGCCCGTCGATGCCGCGCGCAATGGCGCAGGCCATCACCTTGCGGACGAACGGGCTGGTGGGTGAGTAGAAGAGTTTCATTCGGATTGGTCCTCCCTTACCGGTCATGTGTCAGTCCCGCGAAAGCGGGAATCCGCATGCGGCATGTTGAAACTATGTGCGTTGCGTGGATGTCCGGTTTTGCGGGCATGACGAACGGGGTTCCTTCACACCCCCCATCATCATGCGACCAAAGCCTACCGGAACGCATCCTTCGCAGCGCGTATCTTCGCGAAGCTCGCCGCGTCCTTGGCGCGCAGGAACGGGTTCTCCGCCAGCTCGTCGCCGAGCCGCGAAGGCACCGTCGGCTTGCCCGCCGCGCGCAGCCGCCTCACTTCCTCGGCGCGCGCCCTGAGCGCGGCGTTGTCCGGCTCCACCGTCAGCGCGAACCGGGCGTTGCTCTCGGTATATTCGTGCCCGCAGCACACGAGCGTTTCCGGCGGCAGCGCCGCGAGCTTCTTCAGGCTCCCGAACATCTCCTCGGCCGTGCCCTCGATCAGCCGCCCGCAGCCGAGGCTGAACAGCGTGTCGCCGGACAGCAGCACCGGGCCGTCGGGGAAGAACAGGTTGATCTGCCCGCGCGTGTGGCCGGGCGTGTCGATCACCCGCCCCTCGGCGGCGCCGAGCCGCAGCGTCTCGCCCTCGCGCAGCGCCCGGTCGAGCTTCGGCAGCCGGTGCGCGTCGGCCGCCGCGCCGGCGACGGGGCAGCCGAAGCGGGCGCGCACGGCGTCGGTGCCGGCCACGTGGTCGGCGTGATGGTGCGTCAGGATAATCAGGTCGAGCCGCCCGCCGGCCGTCTCGATCGCTGCGATGATCGGGGCGGGATCGGCGGGATCGACGATGGCGACGGCACCCGACTGGCTTTCGCGCAGCAGCCAGGCGTAATTGTCGGCGAGGATCGGCACGGGCTCGGCGGTGATGCTCATCGGGGCAGCCTATACCGCCCGGCCATCCGCGCCAAACCGCCGCCGCGTTATATATTCCCCCCATGCCGACCGACGCCCACGCCGCCTCGGCCGAGTTCTACGCCACCCCGCGCGGGGCGGTGGCGGCCCGCCTCGTGCGCGAGCGGCTGGCTCGGCTCTGGCCGGAGCTCAAGGGCCAGTCCGTGCTCGGGGTCGGCTATGCCCAGCCCTATCTGCGGCTCTGGCGCGGGCACGCCGCGCGCTGCATCGCGCTGACGCCCCCGGCCGTTGCCGCGACGCGCTGGCCGATGACCGGCAAGGGCCTGACCTGCGTGGCCGAGGAGCACGCGCTGCCGTTCCCTGATCTCAGCTTCGACCGCGTGCTGCTGGTGCACGGGCTGGAGGCGGCCGAGAACCGCCGCGTCCTGCTGCGCGAGGTCTGGCGGGTGCTGAAGGACGACGGGCGGCTGCTGGTCTTGGTCCCGAACCGCACCGGCCTTTGGGCCTATGCGGAGTCAACGCCGTTCGGACACGGCCAGCCCTTCTCGGTCGGGCAGATCGGCCGGCTGCTTGCCGACAGCCTGTTCCGCGCCGAGCGCAGCGACGCCGCCCTCTACATGCCCCCCACGGGGTTCATGCTGCGGAGCGCGGTCTATGCCGAGCGGATCGGGCCGAGGATCGCGCCCGGCTTCGGCGGCGTGATCCTGGTGGAAGCTCTGAAGGACGCCTATGCGGCGCTGCCGCTTGCGGGCGCGCCGCGCCGCCGCCTGGTCGTTGAGGAAGCCGCCGCCTGAGGCGCATCCGGCCCGCGGCGGCGGAACACGGTGATGACGCGGAAGCGGTGGTTGGTGCTCTTCACCATGCCGATCACCGCCTCGATGTCGAACAGGTCTTTGCGGTACATCGGCAGCACCTGATCGAGCCACACCACGTGCGCGCCCGCCGGCAGGCGCGAGAGCGCGCGCATCACGCGGTTCCGCTTGACCATCGTGGTCTGATACCGCTCGGCGTCCTCGACGCTGTAGGGCGGATCGGCGAGCACGAGGTCGTAGTCGGGCAGCGGGACGTTCTTGAGGCTCTGCGCGTCGTCCACGTAGGTGGGTGAAAGCGCGGCGTTGATGTCCACCGTGTCGCCGGGCAGCGCCGAGAGATCGACGCGCCCTGCAAACAGGTGCAGCACGCGGCGCTTGTCGGGAAACAGCGCCGCGATCCGGCGCAGATACCCGGCCGGGTAGCCGCCGTAATAGCCGGACTTCACCCGGTAATCGTTGCCCATGATCCAGGTGCCGACCACGCGGCCGTCCGCGCTTAGAAAGAGCGAACGCGGAAACCCGGTGCGCCGAGCATAGAGGTCGATCCGCTCCTGCCAGCCGAGCGCGTCGCCCTCCAGCGCCGCGAACAGCGGAAGGCAAAACTCCTCTCCGCCCCGCGGGGCGGAGAGGAGCCCCGGGCGCACGCTCCCTCTCCGCCCCTTGGGGGCGGAGAGGGGCGGGGAGAGGTGGGGAGAGTCGCACACCACGTGGGTTGGTTTCAGAACCGCGCCACCGAACAGGCCGCGCCGGCGGCGCGGAGCTGTTCGCAGAACGCCTTGGCGGCGGCCTCGTCGGCGAAGCCGCCGGTGCGGACGCGCCACCAAGTCTGGCCGTTGACATTGGCCTCGGCGATCAGCGGCGCGCGGCCCTCAAGCGCGTGGATCTTGTGCGCGAGGAGCCGCCACTCGGCCTCGGCCTGCTCGCGGCTCGGCAGCGAGGCGAGCTGCACCTGAACCGCCCCGGCCGCCGCGTCCGCGGGGCGTTCGGCGCGCGGCACGGGCTCGGCGGCCGGGCGCGCCGGGGCATGTTCCCCGGCCGCCGCCGCGCGCGATGTCGGCGACGGCGGTGCAATGACAGGCGCGGGAGCCGGTGCGGCAGCCGGAGCCGCCTGTGGCGCGGGCTGCGGCGGGGGCTTCGGCGCCGACGGCGGTTGGAGCGCCTGCGGGGCGGGCGCCTCGGGCGCCGGGGCGAGCTTGTCGCCCTGGGCATCGCTCGCGCTGCCCGCGAACATCGCCATGTTGTCGTTCAGCTTCATCCCGCCCGGGTTCTCGGGCTTCACCCGCACCGGCCCGTCGGGCGGCGCGATCACCGGCACCGGCCCCCCACCGTGCCCGCCGAGCATCGACCAGGCGCCGATCACCACAAACAGAGCGCCACCGAGGCCCGCGGCGATGACCGCGAGCCGCCTGGTCGCGGGGTCCATCCCGCTATGGCGGGGGATCCGGTACGACGGGCCGCGGCCCGCCAGATCGTCCGACATGCTCCACCCCAACTCACGCGCCGCTCAGCGCATTTCCTCGACGGGTGCCACACCCATCACGGCGAGGCCGGAGCGGATCACGGCGGCGGTGGCGGCCACCAGGGCGAGCCGGGCGAGCGAACCCTCCCGGTCGGCCTGTTGCAGGAACCGCAGCGTCGAATCGTCCTTGCCTCGGCTCCATAGCATATGAAAGTCGGCCGCTAAGTCATAGAGATAAAATGCGATCCGGTGCGGTTCACGTACCTGTGCGGCGGCGGCGACCGTGCGCGGCCAGTGGGCGAGCCGGCGGATCACGGCAAGCTCCGGCTCGGCGGTGAGCGGATCGAGCGGCACGTCGGCCAGCGCCGCGTCCGTGCTGGCGGCGCCGAACATCTCGGCGGCGGCACGCAGCACCGAGCGGCAGCGTGCATGGGCGTACTGCACGTAGAACACCGGGTTGTCGCGCGTCTGCGCCAGCACGGCGTCCAAATCGAACTCCATCTGCGCGTCGGCCTTGCGCGTCAGCATGGTGAAGCGCACGGCGTCGCGGCCCACCTCGTCGATCAGGTCGCGCAGCGTGATGTAGGAGCCCGCGCGCTTCGACATTTTCACCGGCTGGCCGCCGCGCACCACGTGCACGATCTGGCAGAGCACCGCCTCGAGCCGCGCCTTGCCGTGCGAGAGGGCGCTCACCGCCGCGCGGATGCGCGGCACATAGCCGCCGTGATCGGCGCCCAGCACGTCGATCAAGAGATCGGCCCCGCGCGCCAGCTTGTCGGCGTGATAGGCGATGTCGTTGGCGAAATACGTGTTGGACCCGTCGGACTTACGCAGCGGGCGGTCGATGTCGTCGCCGAACTGCGTGGCGCGGAACAGGAGTTGCGGACGCGGCTCCCAATCCTCCGGCGTTTTGCCCTTGGGCGGTTCGAGCACGCCTTCATAGACGAGCCCCTCCGCTTGCAGCCGCGCGATCAGCGCGTCGGCGGCGCCGCTTTCAACAAGGGCGCGTTCGGAGGTGAACACGTCCTGACGCACGCCGAGCGCCTCCAGGTCGGCGCGCACCTGCCGCATCATCTCGGCGACGGTGAAGTCGCGCACGGTCTCGAACCACAATTCGGGCGCCGCGATGCCGCCCGCCTCGGTGGCGAGCGCCGCGCCGTGCCGCTCGGCCAGCGCCGCGCCTACGGCGATCAAATACTCGCCGCGATATTGCAGCCCGCCCGGCACCTCTTCGGCGAATGCCTCCTCCGACAGCGGTGTGCCGATCGCTTGCAGATAACGCCAGTAGGCGGCCCAGGCGAGCGCCGTCACCTGCGCGCCGGCATCGTTGACGTAGTATTCCTTGGTGACGTCGTAGCCCGCCTTGGCGAGCAAATTCGCCAGCGCATCGCCCACCACCGCGCCGCGGCAATGGCCGATATGCATCGGCCCGGTGGGGTTGGCGGAGACGTATTCCACGTTCACTCGCAGGCCCGCGCCAACGGCGCAATCGCCGTACGCCGCGCCTGCGCGCAGGATGGCGGGCAGCACCGCGCGCAGCGCCGCCGGTTTCAGGCGGATATTGATGAATCCTGGCCCGGCGACCTCGGCCGTTTCTATGGAAGCATGCGCGCGCAGCCGCTCGGCGAGCGCGGCGGCAAGCTGCAGCGGCGGCTGCTTCGCGGCCTTGGCGGCGAGCAGCGCGGCGTTGGTCGCCATGTCGCCATGCGCGGCCTCGCGCGGGGGAGAAACCTCCACGCGCGCCGCGATGTCGTCCGGCAACCCGGGCAGGAGCGCCCGCAGGGCCTCGGCGACGTCGGCGCGGAGGGAGGCGAAGAGATCGGTCATCCAGCTAGTCGTCCTCGTTTGCGGTGGCGGTGCGGGCTGGCCGAGCATCAACCGGAAACCCCGATCTCCGTAAGTCGTCGGTGCTCGTCCATCGCGTAGCGGTCGGTCATCCCGGCGATGTAGTCGGTCACGACCAGCGCGGCGCGTGCGGTGCCCGGTTCGCCCGCGCGGGCGCGCCAGTCGTCGGGCAGGAGCGCGGTGTCGGCGTGCAGGATGTGGAACAAATCCTCGACCAGCATCCGCGCCTTGCGCGTCATGCGGTTGACGCGCCAATGGCGATACATCCGCGCATTCAAGAAGTCCTTGATGGCGAGGTTGGCATCCGCCATCGGCGCGCTGAACGCGATCATGCGGGTCTTGGCGCGGCGCACCTGCTCGGGGCTCGCGGGATCGAGCTTGGCCAGCCGGCGTGCGCTCTCGGCGATCACGTCGCTCACCAGCGCGTCGATCACGCGCCGGATCGTCTCGTGGCGCAGCCTGGGCGGCGGCACGTCGAGGCTCGCCTGCCGCGCCGCCCCCAGCGCCTCGCCCACCACCGGCAGGTGCGCGATGTCGCCCGGCTCGAACAGGCGCGCGCGCATCCCGTCGTCGATGTCGTGGCTGTGATAGGCGATGTCGTCGGCCAGCGCCGCCGCCTGCGCCTCCGCACTCGCCTGCGTGCCGAGTTCGAGCGGATGGCGGGCATTGTATTCGGCGATGTAGGCGGGCGGGCGCGGCAGCGGGCCGTTGTGCTTGACCAGGCCTTCCAGCGTCTCCCAGGTCAGGTTGAGCCCGTCGAAGGCGGCGTAGCGGCTTTCCAGCACCGTCACCACGCGCAGGGACTGCGCGTTGTGATCGAACCCGCCCCATTGGCGGGCGGCGCTGTTCAGTGCCTCCTCCCCGGCATGGCCGAAGGGCGGGTGGCCGAGATCGTGGGCGAGGGCCAGGGCCTCGGTCAGGTCCTCATCCAGCCGCAGGGCGCGGGCGATCGAGCGGGCGATCTGCGCCACCTCGATCGAATGGGTGAGCCGCGTGCGGAAGAAATCGCCCTCGTGATTGACGAAGACCTGGGTTTTGTATTGCAGGCGGCGAAAGGCGGTGGAGTGGATGATCCGGTCACGGTCGCGCTGCCAGGGCGAGCGGGTGGGGCTTTCCCGCTCCGGATGCAGCCGGCCGCGGGTGGTTTGCAGGGCGTAGGGGGCCGGGCTCATCCTGGCGCGGCTCTACAACCCCGCCGCCGCGGCTTCAATTCGCCCCGCGCGGCGCCTATGTTGCGGGCATGGACGCAACGACGACTTTCGGGCTGACCGACCGCGCGGCCCGTCGCATCGCCGAGATCGTCGCCGCCGAAGGACGGCCGGCGGCACTGCGGGTGGCGGTGCTGGCCGGCGGGTGCAGCGGGTTCCAATACAAGTTCGAGCTCGACGAGCAGGCCGAGCCCGAGGATCTGGTGATCGAGCGCGCGGGTGCGCGCGTGGTCGTGGATCAGGCGAGCCTCGACCTCTTGGCCGGCGCCGAACTCGACTACACCGACGAGCTGATGGGCAGCCATTTCGCCGTGCGGAACCCGAACGCCAAGTCCGCCTGCGGCTGCGGGACGAGCTTTTCAGTGGATTGAGCCCGCGCGGTTAGCCCCCTGGAGATGAGATCTGAGTAGCCGTGCCGCCTGTGGGCGACCTACGCCGAGGATGACGAGCGGACATCAAGGATTGCGCTGATGCGGGCGGACCTCGATCGCAGGCAGGCGGAGCGGCCGCCTGTGAAGGGCGGCAGGCCGCTTCCGGGCCGGCCGGAAAGGCGCTGATTTGAACAGGCCGCTGCCCACGCTGCCTCGCCGCTTGAACTCGCTGCCCAAGGCGCGATGAAGCTCGCCACCTGGAACATCAACTCGATCCGCCAGCGCGAGCGCCATGTGTGCCGCTGGCTCGAGAAAGCGCAGCCGGACATCCTGCTGCTCCAGGAAATCAAGTGCGAGACCGAGGCGTTCCCCGGCCTCAGTTTCCGCGGGCTCGGCTACGCCGCCGAGGCGGTCGGGCAAAAAGCGTATAACGGCGTCGCGGTGCTATCGCGCATCCCCGTCGAGGTGACGCACCGGCGCCTCCCCGGATTGCCGGAGGACGACGCGCAGGCGCGCTACATCGAGCTGAAGGCCGACGGAATCACCGTGATCGGCATCTATCTCCCGAACGGCAATTCGCGCGGTGAGGACGGGTTCGCCTACAAGCTCGCCTGGATGGACTGTCTCGCCGCCCGCGCCGAGGCGCTGCTGGCCGACGACACGCCGCTCGCGGTCGCCGGGGATTTCAACGTCTGTCCCACCGACGAGGACCGCGCCCCGGGCACGCTGCCGCCCACCGATGCGCTGGTGCGCCCCGAGAGCCGGGCACGCTTCCGCCGCCTGATCTGGGCCGGGCTGACCGACGCGGTGCGCGCGGTGCATCCGCACGGGCCGGTCTACACGTTCTGGGACTATCAGGCCGGCGCGTGGCAGCGCGATCTCGGGCTCCGCATCGACCATATCCTGCTGTCGCCCACGCTCGCCGAGCGCCTCACCGTCGCCGCGCCCGACCGCGCCGAACGCGGCGAGCCGCAGCCCTCGGACCACGTGCCGGTATTGGCGGAGTTCTAGCCAGCCCCGCGGTGCCGCCCTACGCTCCGTCCGAACAAGACCTGCTGGGAGCGGTCGTCCAATGGAATTCGGCATGTTCCACGAGTTCCAGCGCGCGCCCGGCCAGAGCGAGGCGGCGGCGTTCGCCGACGGCTTCGCGCTGGTGGACGCTGCCGAGGAATGGGGGCTGGATGCGATGTGGCTCGCCGAGCTGCATGTGGCGCCCGACCGTTCCGTGCTCGCGGCGCCGCTCACCATCGCCAGCGCCATCGCCGCGCGCACCAAGCGCATGAAGATCGGCATCGCCGTGCAGGTGCTGCCGCTTTGCCATCCGCTGCGGCTCGCCGAGGAGGCGGCGACCGTCGATCACATCAGCAACGGCCGGCTGATCTTCGGTGTGGGGCGCAGCGGCTTTCCGCGCACCTACGAAGCGTATGGCATCTCCTACGCGGAAAGCCGCGAACGCTTCGCCGAAGTGCTGGAAATCCTGCGCCGCGCCTGGAGCCAGGAGCGATTCAGCTACGCAGGCAAGTTCTACAGATTCGAGAATGTCTGCCTGGTGCCGAAGCCGTTGCAACGGCCCTGGCCCGAGCTCCGCATCGCCGCCACCAGCGCCGACACCTACGCGGCGATCGGCGCCATGGGCTATCCGATCTTCTGTGCCGTGCGCCTCGGCACGCTCTCGGAACTGGCGCCGAGCCTGAAGGCGTATCGCGACGCATACCAAGCGGCCGGGCATCCGGGGCGCGGAGAGGTGTTCCTGCGCGTGCCGGTCTATTTGGCGGAGACCAAGGCGCGGGCGCGCGCCGAGCCTGAGGAGAGCATCATGCTCTTCTACCGCTATCTCGGCGCGCAGCTTGAGGACTCCGCCAACCGTGCCGGGGCGCGCGCGGTCGAGCAGCGTGCCGAGCGCGGCCAGCGGCTGCAAACGATCGACTATGACGAGGTGCTGCGCGAGAAGATCATCGTCGGCACGCCGGACGCCGTGGTCGCGCGTCTGCGTGCACTCCAGGAGGAGCTCGGCCTGGACGGTATCCTCGCCGAGATGAACTGCGGCGGGCGCATCCCGAAGCCGCAGGTGACGCGCTCGCTCGAACTGCTCTGCCGCGAGGTTATGCCCAGCTTCGGCGCGCATTGAGGTTTTGACGGCGAGCCTCTCGCTTCCATCACGGCCGGCGTTGTTTCCCCGCCTCTCGCAACCTCGCCGCCCCCATTGGCAGGGAGGTCGGGGTGACGTGGGGGACCGAGGTGCCGAATCGCATTGCGTGCCGCCCGTTGTGGCGGTAGTTTGCCCAAATGCTGGGCAAGTGTTATGCGGATACAACAACGCCGGCTGTGAAGCCGGTCGTTCTCGGGCCCGGCGTGGTCATCGACGTGCCGGTGATCCTGGCGCCCATGTCGGGCGTCTCCGACCTGCCGTTCCGCCGCCTCGCCAAGCAGCAGGGCGCCGGCATGGTGGTCTCGGAGATGATCGCTTCCTGGGCGATGATCCGCGAGAACCGCAACACGCTGCGGATGGCCGAGGTGGACGGGTGCGGGGGCCTGAGCGCCGTGCAGCTCGCGGGCTGCGAGCCGCGGGCGATGGCCGAGGCGGCGCGGCTCGCGGTCGATCGCGGCGCCGACTTGATCGACATCAATTTCGGCTGCCCGGTGAAGAAGGTCGCCGTCGGCCAGCAGGCGGGCTCGGCGCTGATGCGCGACGAAACCGCCGCCGCCGCCATCCTGGAAGCCACCGCTGCCGCCGTGCCGGTGCCCGTCACGCTCAAGATGCGGATGGGCTGGGACCATGCGAGCCTGAATGCGCCGCGCATCGCCCGCATCGCTGAATCAAGTGGCATTCGCATGGTCACGGTCCATGGCCGCACCCGCCAGCAGTTCTACGAGGGTCAGGCGGACTGGGATTTCGTCGCCCGCGTCAAGGCGGCGGTCGGTATCCCGGTGATCGTCAACGGCGACATACTCACCGAGGACGACGCGGCGGAGGCGCTGGCGCGGTCGGGCGCCGACGGCGTGATGATCGGCCGCGGCGCTTATGGCCGTCCGTGGTTCCCGGCGCATGTCGCGCACTTCCTCACGACCGGCCAGCGCAAGCCCGAGCTATCCCTTGCCGAGCAGCGCGCGATCCTGCTCGCCCATTACGACGCGATGCTCGCCCATTACGGCACCGAGGCCGGGCTGCGCCTCGCGCGCAAGCACGTCTCCTGGTACTCGCGCGGCCTGCCCGGCTCTGCCGAGTTCCGCGCCACCGTCAATCGGCTGACCGAGCCGCGCGCGGTGATCGCGCACATCGCGGCTTTTTTCGACCCGCTGATCGAGGTCGGGCTGCGCCGCGCTGCACCGTTGCGCGAAACGCCACTGGCGGAGGCGGCCTGAGGTGAGCGGCGCGGCGCAGAAGGTTTTAGAAGTCATCGGCCGCCGCCGCCGGGCCGCCGCGGATGCCGACCTCATCCTCGGCTCGCTGCCGGTACCGATCATCCAGCTCGACGCGCACAACCGCTTTCGCTTCGTCAATCAGGCCGCCGAGCAATTCCTCGGCGCCTCCTCGGCGGTGCTGTTGCACCACGAACTTTCCGACCTGATCCCGCCCGACAACCCGCTGTTCCTGCTGCTCGAGCAGGTGCGGCTGCACGATGCCACCGTCGCCGATCACGAACTCACCCTGGAAAGCCCGCGCCTGTCCAAGCCCGGCATCACCGCGCTCGCCACGCCATTGCCGGACGAACCTGGGTCGGTCGTGCTCGTGCTGCAGGATGCCTCGGCGGCGCGCGCGCTCGATCGCCAGCTTGCGTTCCGCGGGGCGGCGCGCAGCGTTACCGGCATGGCGGCGATCCTCGCGCACGAGGTAAAGAACCCGCTGTCGGGGATTCGCGGCGCCGCCCAGCTTCTCGAGGCCAGTGTCGAAGGCTCCGACCGCGAACTCGCCCAGCTGATCCGCGACGAGGCCGACCGCATCCGGGCGCTGGTCGATCGCATGGAGATGTTCGGCGAGAAGCCGCTCGCGTGCACAGCGGTGAACATCCACCGCGTGCTGAGCCATATCCGCAAGCTCGCCGAGACCGGCTTTGCCCAAGGCGTGCGGTTTCAGGAAGTGTATGATCCCTCGCTGCCGCCGGTGTGGGGAAACCGCGACCAGTTGATCCAGGCGGTGCTGAACCTGGTGAAGAACGCCGCCGAGGCGCTGGCCGGTCACCCGCACCCGGAAATCCAACTCATCACCGGCTATCGTCACGGGATGCGCGTCGCCGTGAAGGGCTCGCGCGACCGGCTCGACCTGCCGCTCCTGCTTACGGTGCGCGACAACGGCCCGGGCATCCCCGACGACATCCGCGCCCATTTGTTCGAGCCGTTCGTCACCACCAAGCCCGCCGGCAGCGGGCTCGGGCTCGCGCTGGTCGCCAAGATCGTCGGCGACCATGGCGGGCTGATCGAGATGGACTCGCGCCCGGGCCGCACCGAGTTCCGCCTGCATCTGCCCGTTTTCGCCGATGAGGATCAGGATGCCTGACGGTTCTGCCCCGGCGCCGAGCGCGAAGCTGCCGACGATCCTGATCGCCGACGACGACCGCTCGATCCGCACGGTGCTGACCCAGGCGCTCGGTCGCTCGGGCTATCAGGTCCGCACGACCGGATACGCAGCGACGCTCTGGCGCTGGATCGAGGACGGCGAGGGCGACCTTGTCATCACCGACGTGGTGATGCCGGACGAGAACGGGCTCGACCTCGTGCCGCGCATCCGCAAGCTCCGTCCCGATCTCCGCGTGATCGTGATGAGCGCACAATCCACCCTGATGACGGCGGTCAAGGCGGCGCAGCGCGGCGCCTTCGAGTACCTGCCCAAACCCTTCGACCTGCAAGACCTGCTGGCGGTCGTTGGCCGCGCTCTTACCGTCGCCCCCACCGCGGGCGAGGCAGCGCCACCCGCGAACGATGCCGAGGAAGATCTTCCGCTGATCGGCCGCAGCCCGGCGATGCAGGAGATTTACCGCACCATTGCGCGCCTTACGACCGCTGACCTGACGGTTATGATCAACGGCGAATCCGGCACCGGCAAGGAGCTGGTCGCACGCGCGCTGCACGACCACGGCAAGCGCCGCGGCGGCCCGTTCGTCGCCATCAACATGGCCGCGATCCCGCGCGAGCTGATCGAAAGCGAGCTGTTCGGCCACGAGCGCGGCGCCTTCACGGGCGCGCTCGCCCGCAACGCCGGCCGCTTCGAGCAGGCGAATGGCGGCACGCTGTTCTTGGACGAGATCGGCGACATGCCGCCCGAGGCGCAGACCCGGCTTTTGCGCGTCCTGCAGGAAGGCGAGTTCACCACCGTCGGCGGACGCCAGCCGATCAAGGCCAACGTGCGTATCATCGCCGCTACCCATCGCGATCTCCGCACCGCGATCCGCCAGGGCCTCTTTCGCGAGGATCTGTTCTACCGGCTGAACGTGGTGCCGATCCGCCTGCCGCCGCTGCGTGAGCGCGCCGAGGACATCCCGCTGCTCGCGCGCCACTTCCTCGACCGCGCGCGGGCCGACGGGCTGCCCCACAAGACGCTCGACCAGAGCGCCGTCGATCGGCTCAAGCGTCATTCCTGGCCCGGCAATGTGCGCGAGCTGGAGAACCTGATGCGCCGGCTCGCCGCGCTCTGCCCCGATGAAACCATCACCGGCGCGACGCTCGATCCCGAACTCGCGGAGTTCGAGACGCCGCCCGCCCAGCCCGCCGCGAGTGCCGGCGCGGGTCAGGAACCGCTTGCCCAGTCGGTGGAGCGGCACATCCGCGCCTTCCTCGCCGCCCACGAGGGCGGGCCGGGCCCATCCGACATGTACGACCGGGTGATCGCGGAGGTGGAGCGCCCGCTGATTCGCATGACGCTGGCGGCCACGCGCGGCAACCAGATCCGCGCGGCGGCGATGCTCGGGCTCAACCGCAACACGCTCCGCAAGAAAATCCGTGACCTCGACATCCAGGTCACGCGAGGCGCGGTGTGAACGTCGCGCCGGGGCCCGAGACGACGCGCCCGCTCGCGCCTGCGCTCCCGCAGGACGGGCGGGGCGTCGGCCGCCGCATCGCCGATATCGCGCTCGGCCGAGCCGTGACCTTCGGCCTGGTCGCGCTGGCGCTCGCGGTCGGCATCAGCACCTTCGTTATGCTGGCGCGCGGCGAGCCGTTCGGCGTCCAGCCCGGCGCGAGTGCGGGCCTCGTGCTCGGCAACCTGGCGGTGCTGCTGCTGCTGGCCGCGGTGCTCGCGGGCCGGCTCACGCGGGTCGTGATGGAGCGCCGCCGCGGTTCGGCCGGTTCGCGGCTGCATGTGCGGCTCGTGCTGCTGTTCGGCGGCGTGGCGGTGGCGCCCTCGATCGTGGTCGCCGGATTTGCCGTCGCCTTTTTCCATTTCGGCATCCAGGCCTGGTTCAACGACCCGGTGCGGACGGCGATCAACCAGTCGCTGCAAGTCGCGCGCGGCTATCTGGAGGAGCACCGCAACAACATCCGCACCGTGGCGCTGGAGATGGCGAACGACCTCAACCGGGCGGGCGTCTATCTGATGGCCGCGCCCGGCGTATTTGCCCAGGTGCTCGCCGAGCAGACCACGCTGCGCGGGCTGACCGACGCGGTGATCTATGATCCGTCCTCAGGCCAGGTGCTCGCCTCGGCCGGGCTGTTCGGCGGCATCGGCGCCGAACTCCCCCCCGCCTGGGCGACCGAGCAAGCGCAGCACGGCGATGTGGCGGTGATCAGCTCGGCCGACGGTACCAGCGTCAGTGCCGTGGTGCAGCTCGGCTCCAATCCGCCGCTCATGCTGATGGTCGGGCGCCCGGTCGATCCGCAGATCGTCGGTTACATGGACAAGACCGAGAAGGCCGTCGCCGAATACAAGCGGCTGGACGAAAGCCGGTCCTGGCTGCAGATCGCCTTTGCCTGGATTTTCGCGATGGTGGCGCTGCTCGTGCTCACCGCCGCGGTGCTGATCGGGCTCGTGCTCGCCAACCAGATCGCCCGTCCGATCGGCCGCCTGATCGGCGCCGCCGAGCGCGTACGCAGCGGCGATCTCTCTGTGCGCGTGCCCGATCCGCCGACCGATGACGAGATCGCCGGCCTCTCGCGCGCCTTTAACCGCATGACCGGCCAGCTCGCGGCGCAGCGCGCCGAGCTGATGGAGGCGTACGGCCAGCTCGACGAGCGGCGGCGGTTCACCGAGGCGGTGCTTTCGGGGGTCTCGGCGGGCGTTATCGGACTCGACGCGGAAGGCCGTATCGAACTGCCCAACCGCGCCGCCGACGAGCTGCTCGGCCACGACCTGCTGGCCGCCACCGGCCGCCGTCTCGACGCGCTGGTGCCCGAGTTCGGCCCGCTGCTCGCGCAGGCGCGCGGAACGCCCGAGCGGGCCTCGACGGGCGAGGTGCAGGTCGGCCCGCCCAATGCGCGGCGCACGCTGCTCGTGCGGATCGGCGCCGAGTTGGTGGGCGGCGAGCCGCGCGGCTTCGTCGCCACCTTCGACGACATCACCGAATTGCAGGCCGCCCAGCGCAAGGCGGCCTGGGCCGACGTGGCGCGCCGCATCGCCCACGAGATCAAGAACCCGCTGACCCCGATCCAGCTCTCCGCCGAGCGGCTGAAGCGCCGCTTCGCCCGCGAGATCGCCTCCGACCCCGATACGTTCGTCCAATGCGCCGACACGATCGTGCGCCATGTCGGCGACATGCGGCGGATGGTGGACGAGTTCTCCGCCTTCGCGCGGATGCCGCAGCCGGTGATCCGCGAGGAGAATATCGGCCAGATCGCGCGCGAGGCGCTCGTTTTGCAGCGCACGGCACATCCCGAGATCAGGTGGATCAGCGACATCCCCGAGCAGGGGCCGATTGCCCGTTGCGACCGGCGGATGCTGCGCCAGGCGCTCACCAACCTGCTGCAGAACGCCGCCGACGCGGTGGCGATGCGCGCCGAGGCGGGCGGGCCGCCGGGGCAGATCGCGCTCGCCGTCGCCACCGACCAGGGTGGGGTGTCGATCCGCGTGACCGATAACGGCGTCGGCCTGCCAGAGCAGGACCGCGCGCGCCTGACGGAGCCGTACGTGACGCATAAACCCAAGGGCACCGGACTCGGACTGGCCATCGTGAAGAAGATCATGGAAGACCATGGCGGGCGGCTGATGCTGGACGACCGCCAGGACGGCCCGGGCGCCGTCGCCACCCTGCGCCTCCCCGCGAGGATGGCCCATGCCGCATGACATCCTGATCGTCGATGACGAGCCTGACATTCGGCTGCTGATCGAGGGCATCCTGCGCGACGAGGGCTACGAGACGCGCCAGGCCGGCGATTCGGACGCGGCACTCGCCGCCTTCCGCGCCCGCCGTCCCTCCCTCGCCATCCTCGACGTCTGGCTGCAGGGCTCCCGCCTCGACGGGCTCGGCATCCTGCAGGCGTTCCACCGCGAGGAGCCGCAGGTGCCGGTGGTGATGATCTCCGGCCACGGCACGATCGAGATGGCGGTGCAGGCGATCCAGCACGGCGCCTACGATTTCATCGAGAAGCCGTTCGAGGCCGACCGGCTGCTGCTTTGCCTGCGCCGCGCGCTGGAGGCGGCGGCGCTCGCGCGCGAGAACGCGGAGCTTCGGCTGCGTGCCGGGCCGGAAACCTCGCTCACCGGCAACTCGAGCGCGATCAACGCGGTGCGCCAGCAGATCGAGCGCGTCGCCCCCACCGGCTCGCGCGTGCTGATCCAAGGCCCGGCGGGTAGCGGCAAGGAGGTAGCGGCGCGGATGATCCATGCCCGCTCGCGACGTGCCGGCGGCCCGTTCGTGGTGCTGAATTGCGCCACGCTTGCGCCCGGCCGCTTCGAGGAGGAGCTGTTCGGCATAGAGGCCGGCCCCGATCCGGCGGCGCATCCGCGCCGCGCCGGCGTGCTGGAGCGCGCCCACGGCGGCACGCTGCTGCTCGACGAGGTTTCCGACATGCCGCTCGAGACCCAGGGCAAGATGGTGCGGGTGCTCCAGGACCAGAGTTTCGAGCGGCTAGGCGGCGGCTCGCGGGTGAAGGTGGATGTGCGGGTACTGTCGGCCACCAACCGCGACCTGCAGGCCGAAATCGCGGCCGGACGGTTCCGCGAGGACTTGTTCTACCGCCTCAGCGTCGTGCCCCTGCGCCTGCCGGCGCTGAAGGACCGGCGAGAGGACATCCCGGCCTTGGCCGAGCTCCTGCTCGCGCGTTCGGCGGAGACCTCCGGGATGCCGAAGCGGGAACTGTCGGCGGACGCGATCGCCGCGCTGCAGGCCTATGACTGGCCGGGCAATGTGCGCCAGCTTCGCAACCTGATGGATTGGCTCCTGATCATGGCGCCGGGCGGAGCAGGCGAGCCGGTGCGCGCTGACATGCTGCCGCCCGAGATCGGCGCCGGAGCGCCCGCGCTGCTCAGCGTCGATCCGACCGCCAACATCATGTCGCTGCCGCTGCGCGAGGCGCGAGACTTGTTCGAGACCCAGTATCTCCAGGCGCAGCTCGTGCGTTTCGGCGGCAATATCAGCCGCACCGCGCAATTCGTTGGCATGGAGCGCAGCGCGCTGCACCGCAAGCTGAAGCAGCTCGGCGTGCACTCCGAGGAGCGGGTAGCCTCCTGACCATAGGCCGTGAACTCCGGCCCCATCAGCGCGGGCGCGTATGTTGCCTTGGCCTTGCGACGCCAGGCTGATACGCGGCGGATCGCAACGGGGAGACTGCCATGCGCGCCAGCATCCGGGCGGCCGTGATCGGCTTCGTGCTGGCGCCGGGACTCGCTCTCGGCCAGCCTGCGCCGGGCTCCCAGCCCGCCCCGACCGCACCGCCGGCCAGCCCCGAGCCGGCCAAGCCCGCCCAGGCGCCGGTGCAGAAATACCGCGAACCCGACGGCGACCTCATTCTCTCGAAGGTTATCGGCGCGAGCGTCTCCAACGACCAGAACCAGGTGATCGGCACCATCGCCGACGTGCTGCTCGACAAGCAGGACAAGGCAGACCGGGCGGTGCTCTCGGTCGGCGGCTTCCTCGGCGTCGGCAGCCGGCTCGTGCAGGTGCCGTTCAGCCAGCTCAAGATCGAGGCCGATAGGATCGTCCTGCCAGGGGCGACCAAAGTGTCGCTCGAGAACCTCTCCGCCTACCAGGCGCAGTAACGACCGCTTGAAACCGGGGCAGCATTAACCTTTTGTGTGTCGCGCGGGGCGCGCGGGCCCCGACATTGGCCGCCCGAGGGTATGGCCGGCGAGGTCACGATGGAACAGATCCAGGCGTCCCGAGCCGGCGCACAGACGGCCCTTGCCGCACGGTTCCTTACCACCAGGGCGCATACAGAGCATCTGGCCGCCGCCCTCTCGGCGGAAGACCAGTGCGTCCAGTCCATGCCCGACGCGAGCCCGGCCAAATGGCACCGCGCCCACACGACCTGGTTCTTCGAGGAATTCGTTCTGCGCCCGCACCTGCCGGGCTACCGCGCCTTCGATCCCGCCTTCTCCTACCTTTTCAACTCCTATTACGAGGCGGTCGGCCCGCGGCATCCGCGCCCTTCGCGGGGCCTGCTCACGCGCCCCTCGGCGGAGGAAGTCGGCCGCTACCGCCGCGCCGTCGACGCCCGCATGGAGCAATTCCTCCGCGAGCCGCTGCGACCGGAACTCGCGGCGCTGATCGAGCTCGGGGTGCAGCATGAGCAGCAGCACCAGGAGCTTCTGCTGACGGACATCTTGCACGCCTTCGCGCAGAACCCGCTCGCTCCCGCCGCGCTGCCCGACTGGCGGGAGCCCGTTGGCGCGCCGGGGCCGACACGGTTCCTCACCGTCGAAGGCGGGATCAGCACGATCGGCCACGCCGGCCCTGGCTTCGCCTTCGACAACGAAACGCCTCGCCACGAGGTCCGGCTCGCGCCCTTCGCAATCGCCGACCGGCTGGTGCGGAACGAGGAATGGCTCGCCTTCATCGAGGACGAGGGCTACCGCACGCCCACGCTCTGGATGTCCGACGGCTGGGCCGCCGCGCAAGTGAACGGCTGGACCGCGCCGCTTTACTGGCGCGAGACCAAGGCCGGCTGGACGGAGATGACGCTCGGGGGTTTGCGCCCGCTCGATCCCCAAGCGCCCGTGCGGCACGTTTCTTGGTACGAGGCTGACGCCTTCGCCCGCTGGGAAGGGGCGCGGCTGCCGACCGAGTTCGAGTGGGAGGCGGCTTCCCACCTTCTGGCCGAGGCCGACACCCATGTCTGGCAATGGACCGAGAGCGCCTATCGTCCCTATCCCGGCTTCCGCCCGGTCGCCGGCGCCGTCGGGGAATATAACGGCAAGTTCATGATCAACCAGATGGTGCTGCGCGGCGGCTCGCTCGCGACGCCGCCGGGCCACGCGCGCCGCACCTACCGCAACTTCTTTCATCCCGACAAACGCTGGCAGTTCAGCGGGCTGCGGCTCGCGCGCGATCTCTGAGCCGCCGCGCCCCAGGAGAGGCCGATGCCCGATGACTACCCTGTGCGCCCGGCGCAACCGGCCGATCCCGGCCTTGTCCGCGACGCGCTCGCCGGCCTGCGCGCCGACCCCAAATGGCTGCCGGCCAAGCTCTTCTACGACGAGGAGGGCTGCGGGCTCTTCTACAAGATCACCGAGCTTCCCGAATACTATCTCACACGCACCGAGCTCGGCCTGTTGCGCGCCATCGCCCCCGCCATCGCCGCCCAGTTCGGGGCCCCGGCGGCGCTGATCGAATACGGCGCGAGCGACGAGACGAAGGCCGGCTTCCTGCTCGATCAGGTCCGCGCCGACCGCACGCCCGTCTTTGCCGCCTATGTGCCGGTGGATGTCGCAGCGACGGCGCTGCGGGCGATGCGGGCGCGGCTCGCCCGCCGCCGCCCCGCCTTGCGCGTCTGGCCCATCGTCGCGGATTTCCTCGGCCCCGTGCGCCTACCGCACGAGACGGAAGGGATGGCGCGGCTCGGCTTCTTTCCCGGCTCCACCATCGGCAATCTCGATCCCGACCAGGCGGTGGACTTCCTTGCCGGAGCGCGCCGGATGCTGGGGCAAGGCGCGCGGATGCTGGTCGGCGCCGATGTCAAGAAGGACCCGGCAATCCTCATCCCCGCCTATGACGATGCGGCGGGTGTCACGGCGGCCTTCAACCGTAACATCCTGGCCCGGCTGAATCGCGAGGCGGGCGCGGATTTCGACCTCTCTTCATTTGAGCACCGCGCGCTTTGGAACGACGCGGCGGGCCGGATCGAAATGCATCTCGTCAGCCGCCGCGCCCAGGTGGCGCACGTGGACGGCGAGCCGATCCACTTCGCCGCCGGCGAGACGATCCACACGGAGAACAGCTACAAATACACGCAAGACGGTTTCCGTGCGCTTGCGGGTGCCGCCGGCTGGCACTCGCCGCAGATGTGGACCGACCGGGACGGCCTGTTTTCGCTCCACTTGTTGGAGGACGGGGGATAGGGGCGCTAGACGACCTGATTACGCAGCACGGTCTCCCCGCCCCACAGCCGCTCCATATTCTCCATCAGCAGGTCGAGCACGTTGTCCTCATAGCGCCGCGTCTCGCCCGCCGTGTGCGGGGTGATCAGCACGTTCGGCATCGTCCAGAGCGGCGACGTGTCGGGCAGCGGCTCCTCGACCGTGCAATCGAGCGCGGCGCCGGCGATGCGGCCCTTGGCGAGCGCGGCGATCAGCGCCACCTCGTCCACGACGCGCCCGCGCGCGACGTTCACCAGAAACGCATCCGGTTTCATCCGTGACAACGTCGCCTTGGAAATCAGCCCCGTGGTTTCCGCTGTCAGTGGACAGGTGAGCGCGACGTAATCGGCCTGCGCGATCAGGTCCGCCAGATCGCCGGTGCCGCCCACGCGGTCGGCGGCGCCCGCGCCCGCGCCGGGGTCGCGCCGCGTCGCCAGCACGCGCATGTCGAACGCTTTGGCGAGCTGGGCGAGCCGCCCGCCGATGCGGCCCAAGCCGACGATCAGCAGCGTCTTGCCGCCGAGCTCGTCCTCGCGCGCCCCGATCTCGGCGATCATCCCGCGCCAGACGCGCTGGGCCTGGTTGTCCCGCGCCTCGGGAAGCCGCCGCGCCAAGGCGAGGATCAGCGCCATCGCGTGCTCTGCCACCGCGCGCGCGTTGACCCCGGCGGCGCTCGCCAGCCGGATCCCGGCCCCGGCCAGCGCTGCGCGGTCGTACTGGTCGGTACCGGCGCTGATCGACTGGATGAAGCGCAGCCGCCGCGCGTCAGGGATCAGCGCATTGTCCCATAGGCCGGAGACCGAAAGGACGTCGGCCTCGCCGATCCGCGCCGCGAGTTCCGCTTTCGTCCGCACCTCGAAACAGGCGATGCCGGTGCGTCGGGCCTCGAATTGCTGTTTCATCTGGTAGGCGACATGGGCGAAACAGACGGTGATCAGGTCCTTCGGGGGCAGCATGGGCGGAACTCCGGTATGATCGAGACCGCGCAGCCGGTTCGCTGCGACTGGGCGGAGGGCTCGGCGGCGGAGCGAGACTATCATGACTGCGAATGGGGCGTCCCGCTGCACGGCGATGACGCGCTGTTCGAGCTTCTGTGCCTGGAAGGCGCGCAGGCCGGGCTTTCCTGGCGGACGGTGCTGAACCGCCGCGCGCACTACCGCGCGGCCTTCCATGGGTTCGCCATTCCGCGCGTGGCGCGGATGACGGATGCCGCGCTCGAGCGCGTGCTGGAACAGGGCGGCGTGATCCGCCACCGGGCCAAGGTGTTCGGCGTCCGCGTCAACGCGCAGGCTGCGGAGCGGATCGCCGGGGGACTGGATGCGTTCGTCTGGTCCTTCGTGGACGGAAAGCCGGTGCGGAACGCCTGGACCGCGCGCGATCAGGTTCCGGCGGTGACGCCGGCCTCGGAGCGGATGAGCCGCGCGCTCCGCAAACTGGGCTTCGTGTTCGTCGGCCCCACGATTTGCTACGCCTTCATGCAGGCGAGCGGCATGGTGAATGATCACCTCGTTTCGTGCTTTCGCTACGAGGCGGTATGAAACCGCGGCAAATCTCGAACGCTGCGGGCGGAAGCAAAGTCTCCCCTCCGCTTGCGGGAGGAAACCGGGGGGAGGGGTTCGTCGCGGCGCAGGTGCCGTTTGAACCCCTTCCGCTGACCCCCTCCCCAAAGCGGATGGGGAACTCTGTTGGTACGTCCCGTTGAATTACCACTGGGACTTTGGCGCGCTCGTCCAATACTGGCCGCTGCTGTGGCGCGGCACGCTGGTGACGCTTGCCTTCACAATCGGCACGATCTTCTGCGGCCTGCTTATCGGTCTACTGATCGGCCTCGGGCGGCTGTCGCGCTCGAAGCTGCTCAACGCGCCGCTGATCGCGCTGATCGAGGCGTTCCGCTGCACGCCGCTGCTCGTGCAGATCATCTGGGTGTTCTACGCGCTGCCGGTGCTCCTCAAGGTGCAGATCGCGCCGATCATTGCCGCCGGCGCTACGCTCTCGCTCTACACCGGCGTCTTTTACGCCGAGATTTTCCGTGGCGGCATCCTGTCGATCGAGCGCGGGCAATGGGACGCGGCGCGCGCGCTTGGTCTCTCGCCCTGGCGGATGATGCGGCTCGTGATCCTGCCGCAGGCGGTCAGGCGGATGATCCCGCCGTTCGTCAACCAGTCGATCACCCAGCTCAAGAACACCTCGCTCGTCTCCACCATCGCCGTTCCCGACCTGTTGTATCAAGGCACGATCATCACCGAGACCACGTACCGCCCGCTGGAAGTTTATACCGTCGTCGCCCTCATCTACTTCGCGCTCCTGTTCCCGAGCACGGTGCTGGCGCAATGGTACGAGCGCCGCCTCGCCTCGGGCGACCGCTCCCGCTAGCCTCTGCGCATGAGCTTCACGATCGGGATCGATGTCGGCGGCACCTTTACCGACATCGTGGTGGCGGGCCCGGACGGCGCCCTGACCATCGCCAAGGCGCCGACCACCCCGGCCGACCAATGCGACGGCGTGCTCGCCGGCATCGCGCTCGCCGCCGGTCAACTGGGGCTTGCTCCGGCGGCGCTGCTCGGCCGGGCAACACGCATCGTGCACGGCACGACGGTCGCCACCAACGCGCTGCTCGAAGCCAAGGGCGCGCGCGTCGGGATGCTCACGACCGAGGGACATCGCGACGTGATCGAAATGCGCGAGGGGCTGAAGCCTGACCGCTACAACCTCCGCATGACGCCGCCGGCGCCGCTCGTGCCGCGGGCGCGGCGGGTGCCGGTCGCCGAGCGCGTGCGCGCCGACGGCAGTATCGAGACGCCGCTCGATCCCGCCTCGCTCGCCGCCGCCCTCGACCGGCTGGAAGCCGAGCGCGTGCAGGCGGTCGCCGTCTGTTTCCTGCACGCCTGGGCCAATCCGTCGCACGAGCGAATGGCGGTGGAAGCCGCGCGGCTTCGCTTCCCCGGCGCCTACGTCACCGCCTCGGCCGACGTGCTGCCGCAGATCAAGGAGTTCGAGCGCTTCTCCACCACGGTGGCCAACGCCGCGGTTGGTCCGCTCGTCGCCGACTATCTGCAGCGCCTTGCCGAACGGCTCGCGCGAGCCGGGTTCGACGGCACGCTCTACGTGATCCTCTCGCACGGAGGCGTCGCCTCGGCGACGGAAGCGGCGCGCCTCGCCGCCGGCACCGCGCTGTCGGGACCGGCCGGGGGCGTTGCGGCGGCGGTCGCGCTGGCGCGGCAAGGCGTCGGCGCAAATTTGATTACCTTCGACATGGGCGGCACCAGCACCGACATCGCGCTGATCCATGCGGGCCGGCCCACGCTCTCGGCCGGGCGGCAGATCGGCGAGGCGCGCATCGCGCTGCCCGCACTCGACATCGTCACGCTCGGCGCGGGCGGCGGCAGTATCGCCCATGTGGACCGCTCGGGGCTTTTGCAGGTGGGACCGCGCAGCGCCGGCGCCGAACCCGGACCCGTCTGCTACGGTGCGGGCGGCACCGAACCGACCGTCACCGATGCCAATCTCGTGCTCGGGCTGCTCGATCCCGAAAACTTCCTCGGCGGGCGGCGCCAGCTCGATCTCGCCGCCGCGCGGGCGGCGGTGGGCGCACTCGGCGTGCGGCTCGGGCTTTCGGTTGAACAGGCCGCAGCCGGGATCGTGCGCGTGGTCGATACGCGTATGGCGGACGGCGTGCGCGTCGCGACCGTCCGCCGCGGCGTCGATCCGCGCGGCCATGCGATCCTCGCCTTCGGCGGCGGCGCCGGATTGCATGTCGCCGCCGTCGCCGCCGAACTCGGCATCGCGCGGGCGATCGTGCCCCTGGCGGCCTCGGTGCTGTCCGCCTGGGGGATGCTGAACACCGATCTCCGCGTCGAGCTTACGCGCAGCCAGCCGCAATCGACCGGGCTCGACGTACGCGCGCTCGCCGCCGCCTATGAAGAGATGGAGCAGCAAGGACGCGCGCGCCTGCCGCACGGCGTGGGCGAGGTCACGATTAGCCGCGCCGCCGAGATGCGCTACGGCGAGCAGGTCTTCGAGATCGCGGTCGATCTCGACGGCATCGACCTCGGCGCGCCGGACGCCGAGTCGGCCATCGCCGCTTCGTTCCACCGAAGGCACCGGGAACTTTATACCTACGCCATGGAGGGCCAGGACATCGTGCTGGCGAGCGCGCGGCTCTCGGTCATCGGCCACCTGCCCAGCACGCGCGCCGCGGTGCCGCGCGCGACGCCGTCGCCCGGTGCGGGCGTGCGGCACCGCCGAGCCTGGATCGGCGGCGGCTGGCGCGACCTGCCCGTGCGGCGCTTCGATGAACTCGCCGCCGATCAGCGGATAAACGGCCCGGCGCTGGTCGAATCGGACACGACCACGATCCTGATCCGCCCCGGCGACAGCGCCCGGTTCGACGGTCGCGGCTGGCTCGAAATCTCCATCGGAGGCTGAGGATCGGCGGTCGCCGTCATGCCGGTTCGGTGCGGCGGTGCATTGGGAAGATGAGCAACGACCCGAACCGCTCACCGGCTTTCGCGGTGCATTCCTACAGGCCGGACGCCGCCTCGATCTCCGCCGCGCCCAATCCCGCCTCGGCCAGCACCTCGCACGTGTGCTCGCCGAGTTTCGGCGGCAGGCGGCGGATCGCGCCCGGCGTGCCGTCGAACTCGGGCGGGATCGCCATCATGTTCATCGGTCCCTCGGTCGGGTGCGTCACCCGCTGGAAGAAGCCGGTTTCCTGCAAATACGCATCGTCCAGCAGCCCCTCCAGCGTGTTCACGGCACCGTTCGGCACGTCGGCCTCATCCAGGATGCGCGTCCATTCGGCGGTGGTGCGCGCGGCCAGCGCGTCGGCGACGATCGCGAGCATCGCATCCACGTTGGCGGTGCGTGCCGTGAGATCCGAAAAGCGCGGATCGTCGATCAGCCCGGGCTGGCCGATCGCGGCGAACAGGCGCCGCCATTGATCGTCCGTCACGCCGAGCACGGTGATGAACCCGTCCTTTGTGCGGTAGGGCCGCCGGTGCGGCGACAGCATCCGCCCATAGCCGAGCCCGAGCGCAGGCTCGCATAAAGTCGCGCCCCACAGATGCTCGATCAGCGTGAACTGCACCAGCGTCTCGACCATCGGCACGTGAAGCTGCTGGCCTTTGCCGGTCTTTTCCCGCGCGTAGAGCGCCATGCCGACCGCCGAGGCCAGCGCCAACCCCGTAATCTTGTCGGCCATCACCGTCGGCACGAAGCGCGGCGTGCCGTCCAGCCCCGCGTTCAGCGCGGCGAGGCCGCTCCAGCCCTGCACGATGTCATCGAACGCGCCGCGCTCGGCGGCGGTGCTGGCGCGGCGGAAGCCGGTCGAGGCCGCATAGATCAGGCGCGGGTTGATCGCGGCGGCGGCTGCGTAGCCGAAGCCCAGCCGCTCCATCGCCGCGATCCGCATGTTATGGACGAACACGTCGGCGGTTTCGATCAGCCGCCGCATCGCCGCGCGCCCGGCCTCGCGCTTGAGGTCGAGCACGACGCTGCGCTTGTTGCGGTTGCAGTTGAGATAGTAGGTGCCCATGAGCGGCGTGCGGCTCGGCCCAATCTTGCGCATCGGGTCGCCGCCCGGCGCCTCGATTTTGATCACGTCGGCGCCCGCGTCGCCCAGCACCTGGGTCGCCAGCGGGCCGAGCACGTTGATCGTGAGGTCGATCACCCGCACCCCGGACAGCGGCCCGCTCATGCCGCGCTCCGAGCCTTGACCATGCGGAGCGGCGTGTATGTCAGCACCGTGGTGCCGTCCTGCTTCACCACGCAGTTCTTCGTGCGGACGAGGCCCCGGTTCGGGCGGCTCGCGCTGCGGCGGCTCTCGATCACCTCGCAGGCGACATGGATCGTGTCGCCCGCGAAGGTCGGGCCATCGACGTTCAGCTCCATGTTCAGGAAGGCGAAGCCCGTGTGCTGCATCGTCGCATGGACCAGCAATCCCTCGGCGAAGGAATAGACCATCGCCGCGGGCACCACCCGGCGGGTGATGTCACTTTCGGTGCGCAGGAATTCGGTGTTGGAGAACAGCACCTCGGTCATCCCCGTCACGCTGATGAAGTTCGCGAGGTCGGCCTCGGTCAGCGTGCGGCCGATGGTGCGGAAGCGCCGCCCGAGCGGCAGGTCCTCGAAGTGAAGGCCGAGCCCGAGCAATTCGTAATCCGCCATCCGCCGTTCCCCCCGATGAGGCCGCCATGAACCGGCCGGATGACGGCTTCCGTCAAGTGATCCGCCGGCGTCTGGCCTGCATCCTTCCGCCGCGTCATGCGGTGCGGAAGCGGAATCTTCGCTTGCGCCTGCGTGTTCTGATTGTTGCGGCGCGCACGCTCATGCTAGCCGGATTGGGTCAGCCAAGCCTCAAGGTCTCGTGAGGGTGCAAGTGCCCGTGTTCAAACGCCGCAAGCCCGATGATGCCGATCCCGCGCTGCCCGCCGGCATCGACGACGCCGCCTCTTCCGAGCCCGGGGAGTCGCGCGTGACCAACCTGCCCGCCGACTCCGGCCTGGGCGTTCCTCCCTTCCGCCCAGCCCCGCCCAAGGAGGCGCCGATCATGCCCCGTTCGCCGTTCCCGACCGCGACCCCAACGCCAGGCGCCGGCAATCCCGGCACGCCCACACCTGCTGCCGGCGCGTTGCGTCCGGCCGTCGCCACGACCAGCCCGCGCCCCGCTTCGCGCGATCCTTCCGAGCGGCGGATGCTCGTCGTCGGACGCGGCATCAGCGTGCAGGGCACGGTGCAGGACGCTGAGCGGCTGGTGGTGGAAGGCACGGTCGAGGCCAGCATGATCCACGCGACCGAGCTCGCCATCGCCCAGGGCGGCATGTTCAAGGGCGAGGTGGAGGTGGAGGACGCCGAGGTCTCGGGCACCTTCAACGGCACGCTGACCGCCCGCGGCAACCTGATCATCCGCTCCACCGGCCGCGTGCTCGGCCAAGCCCGCTACCGCCGTCTTCAGGTGGAGGATGGCGGCCAAATCTCGGGCCAGATGGAAATGCTGACCGACGGTGCGAAGGCCGAGGCGCCCACGCGTGTCGCGGTTCCCGAGCAGGCCGCCTGAGCCACTCCCTCTCCGCCCCTTGGGGGCGGAGAGCCCCGGATTGACCCCGGGGACGGAGAGGTGGGGAAAGCTAGGCAGCGCCGTATGTCTCCTCGCCGCGCTCGCCGGCTGCGCGGCGCCGCCGCCCGCGCCGCCGCCTGTCGTCCCTGCGGCGGCTGCGGATACCGGCGTCGATGGGCTCTACAAGGGCACGAGCACGCGCTACGAGGCCGACCGGCGCGACTGCCCGCATCCGGGGCTGGTGCAGATCTACGTGCAGAACCGCCAGTTCACCTATCGCTGGGCCTGGGGCGTGGACGTGCCCGGCACGATCCAGGCAGACGGCACGATCAGCGGCGGATCGGGCGACATCCAGCTTCAGGGCAAGCTCGACGGCAAGCAGATGACCGGCGATCTCAGCAACGGCGCCTGCGCCTTGCACTTCACCGTGGAGCGGCGCTTCCGCGGCGCGTAGCGCGCGCCCGCGCGCTCGGTTAGACGACGCGCCATGCGCTACGTCTCCACCCGCGGGCTGGCGCCCGTGCGCGACTTCGCCGACGTGCTGCTCGCCGGACTTGCCGAGGATGGCGGGCTTTATGTGCCGGAGTCCTGGCCCGCGCTGTCGGCCGCCGAGTGGCGGGCGCTGCGCGCGCTGCCCTATCCCGCGCTGGCCGCGCGCCTGCTGTCGCCCTTCGTCGGCGGCAGCATCCCCCGCTCCGTGCTGGAGCAGATCTGCCGCGAGGCCTATGCGGACTTCGGCCATGCGGCGGTGGTGCCACTGGTGCAGCTCGATCACGCGCTGTTCGTCCAGGAGCTGTTCCACGGCCCGACGCTCGCCTTCAAGGACATAGCGCTGCAAGTGCTCGGCCGCCTGTTCGACTACGTGCTGGACCAGCGCCACGCGCGGGTGACGATCATCGGCGCCACCTCAGGCGACACCGGCTCGGCGGCGATCGAGGCGTTCGCCGGGCGGGCGCGCGCCGACATCGTGATCCTGCATCCGCACAAACGCACAAGCGAAGTGCAGCGCCGGCAAATGACCACCGTCGTGGCCGCGAACGTCGCCAACATCGCGATCGAGGGCACGTTCGATGACTGCCAGGATCTCGTGAAGGCGATGTTCGCCGACGCGGCGATGCGCGCCGAACTGCATCTTGCGGCGGTGAACTCGATCAACTGGGCGCGGATCGCAGCCCAGGTGCCTTACTATGCCGCCGCGGCGCTCGCGCTCGGCGCGCCGGACCGGCCGGTCGCGTTCAGCGTGCCCACCGGCAATTTCGGCAACGTGCTCGCTGCCTGGGTGGCGGGGCGGATGGGCCTGCCGGTCGCAGGGCTCACGGTCGCTTCCAATCGCAACGACATTTTGGCGCGCTTCTTCGACGCCAACGACATGTCGGTACGCCCGGTCGAGCCGAGCCTATCGCCCAGCATGGACATTCAGGTCAGCTCCAATTTCGAGCGGCTGCTGTTCGAGCTGCTCGATGGCGACGCGGCGGCGACCGCAGCGGCCATGCGCAAGTTCCGCGCCAGCGGCCGCATGGAGGTGCCCGAGCGCGCCTGGAACCGCGCGCGCGCGTCGTTCCGGGGTTTCCGGCTGGACGATGCGGGGACGGAGGCGGAGATCGCCCGGCTCTGGCGCAGGTGCGGCTATATCGCCGATCCGCACAGCGCCATCGGCATCGCGGCTGCACGGACGCTGCCGCCGATGCCCGGCACACCGGTGGTCGCAATGGCGACCGCGCACCCCGCCAAATTTCCCGAGCCGGTGGCCCGTGCCACCGGGCAGCACCCCAAATTGCCGGCGCGGCTTGTGGGCCTGTTGGAAAAGCCCGAGCGATTCACCGTTGCGCCGAACGACCTTGGCGCCGTCGCCGCGCTGGTGCGTGGCTTCGCGAGGCGGAACGCTGGTTGAGGCGTAGCGAGGCTACGCCCGCCGTGCCTCCGCCGCCGCGCCGAGCGGTACCGGCAGGTAACGCACGAAGTCCCGCGGCACTACCTGCCAGACGTGCGGCAGGGTGCGCTCCCAGTCGTGCAGCAGACGCGCCGCGTAGCGCGAGTTGGTTTCCGCCACGTGTTGCGCCACCAGTTCGCGCAGCATCTCTTCCCAATGCGGGTGCGCGACGCGCTGCCAGAGCAGCGTGTCGGGATTGACGCGCCGCTCGAACACGCCCTCCTCGTCGAGCACGAACGCCATCCCGCCGGTGAAGCCGGCGCCGAAATTGTCGCCGACCCGGCCGAGGATCACGGCCACGCCGCCCGTCATGTACTCGCAGCCGTTCGAACCGCAGCCCTCGATCACCGTCTTGGCACCAGAGTTGCGTACCGCGAACCGCTCACCCGCCTGCCCGGCAGCGAACAGATAGCCCGCCGTCGCGCCGTAAAGCACGGTGTTGCCGATGATCGTGTTCTCGTTGCTGCGCAGGGTGGAGGAGGGCCCGGGCCGCACCACGATCGTCGCCCCTGAAAGCCCCTTGCCCACATAGTCATTGGCGTCGCCGAACACCTCGAGCTTCAGCCCCTGCACCGCGAACGCCCCGAGCGACTGCCCGGCCGAGCCGCGCAGGCGGACCGTCAGGTGCCCCGGCTGCAAGCCGTTCATGCCGAACTTGCGCGTGATCAGCGAGGAGATTTTGGTGCCGATCGCCCGGTGCGTGTTGCGGATGGTGTACTGAAGCTGCATCTTCTCGCCGTGCTCGAACAAGGCGCGCGCGTCGGCGATCATCTGCGCATCCAGCGTTTCCGGCACCTCGTTGCGGCCCTCCAGGGTGCAGTAGCGCGCATGGGGTCCGGGATCGGCCTGAGCGAGCAGCGGGTTGAGATCGAGATCGTCTAGGATGTCGGCGCCGCGGCTCACCTGATGCAAGAGATCAGTGCGGCCGATCACGTCGGCAAGGCGGCGCACGCCGAGCCGGGCGAGAATCTCGCGCACCTCCTCGGCGATGAACGAAAAGAGGTTGATCACCTTCTCCGGCGTGCCCTCGAACTTGGCGCGCAGCTTCTCGTCCTGCGTGCAGACGCCGACCGGGCAGGTGTTGGAATGGCACTGCCGCACCATGATGCAGCCCATCGCGATCAGGCTCGCGGTGCCGATGCCGAATTCCTCGGCCCCCAGCATTGCCGCGATCACCACGTCGCGCCCGGTCTTGATGCCGCCATCGGTGCGCAGCCGGACGCGGTGGCGCAGCCGGTTTAGCATCAGCACCTGATGCGTCTCGGAAAGCCCCATCTCCCACGGCAGGCCGGCGTACTTGATCGAGCTCTGCGGGCTCGCCCCGGTGCCGCCCGAATGGCCCGAAATCAGGATCGCGTCGGCCTTCGCCTTGGCGACACCAGCCGCGATCGTGCCGATGCCCGACCGCGCCACCAGTTTCACGCAGACCGTGGCTTCCGGGTTGATCTGCTTGAGGTCGTAGATGAGCTGCGCAAGATCCTCAATCGAGTAGATGTCGTGATGCGGCGGCGGCGAGATCAGCATCACGCCGGGCGTGGAATGCCGCAGCCGTCCGATCAGCGCGGAGACCTTGATCCCCGGCAACTGCCCTCCCTCGCCGGGCTTAGCGCCTTGCGCGATCTTAATCTCGATCTCACGGCAGTTATTGAGGTACTCCGCCGTCACGCCGAACCGGCCGGAGGCGATCTGCTTGATCGCCGAGCTGGCGTTGTCGCCGTTCGGCCGCGGCCTGTAGCGCGCCGGGTCCTCGCCCCCTTCACCGGAATCAGAGCGCGCGCCGATGCGGTTCATCGCGATCGACAGGGTCTCGTGCGCTTCGGGCGACAGCGCGCCGAGCGAAATCCCTGGTGCGACGAGGCGCTTGCGGATTTCCGTGATGCTCTCCACCTCGTCGATGGAGATCGGCTTGCAGGCGTCGAAGCGGAAATCGAGCAGATCGCGCAGCGCGAGCTTCGGCAGCTTGCGTACCGCCTCGGCATAGCGCCGGTAGGTCGCGTAGCTGTCGGTGTTCACCGCACTTTGCAGCAGATGGATCAGCGCGGGGTCGAAGGCGTGGGTCTCGCCGCCGCGTCGGCGCAGCTTGTAGTTGCCACCGATCGGCAGGGTGACGACGTCGGCGTCCCAGGCAAGCGCGTGCTGATCGAGCACCTTGCGCGCGATGCCCGGCAGTCCGATCCCGGAAATGCGCGAGGGCATACCGGGGAAGAATTCGGCCACCAGCGCGCGCGACAGCCCGATCGCCTCGAAATTATAGCCGCCGCGATACGAGCTGATCACCCCGATGCCCATTTTTGACATGACCTTGAGCAGGCCCTTGTCCACTGCCTTCTTGTAGCGGTTGACCGCTTCCTTCAGCGTCATGTCGCCGAACAGGCCGCGGCGGTGGCGATCGGCGATGCTCTCTTGCGCCAGATAGGCGTTGATCGTGGTCGCGCCGACGCCGATCAGCACAGCGAAATAATGCACGTCCAAGCATTCCGCCGAGCGCACGTTCAGGCTGGTAAAGGTGCGGAGCGACTGGCGGACGAGGTGCGTGTGCACGCCGCCGGTGGCGAGGATCATCGGGATCGGCGTGCGCCCAGGCCCCTGGTTCTCGTCGGTCAGGATCACATGCGTGCAGCCCGCGCGCACGCCTTCCTCTGCTTCGCGGCGGATGCGTTCGATGGCGCCGCGCAGCCCGCCCTCGCCCTCCTCGGCGGGGAAGGTGCAATCGACCACGCAGGCGGATGCGCCCATGAAGGCGCGCATCGCCTCGAATTCGGCCGTCGAAAGCACCGGGCTTTCGAGCTGCAGCAGGTCGCACTGGCTCGAATCCTCGTCGAGCACGTTGCCGAGATTGCCGAGCCGCGTCTTGAGCGACATCACGCGCGATTCGCGCAAACTGTCGATCGGCGGGTTGGTGACTTGGCTGAAGGTCTGGCGGAAATAATGGTGCAGCCCGCGATAGCGATCCGACAACACGGCGATCGGCGTATCGTCGCCCATCGAGCCAACCGGCTCCTGGGCCTCCTCCACCATCGGATGCAGGATTGTCTCGAGCTCTTCCAGCGTGAAGCCGACAGCGACCTGACGGCGGCGCAGCTCCTCTCCTTGATAGCGCACCGGCTCCGGCGCGTCGGTCTTGACTAGATGGTCGATGACGGTGATGCGCTTTGTCCACTCGCCGTACGACTGGCGGGCGGCCAGCATGTTCTTCATTTCGTCGTCGCGGTAAAAACGCGCTTCGTCGAGATCGACGCCGATCGCCTGCCCGGGTCCGACCCGGCCTTTTTCCACGATGCGCTCGGCGTCGAGCTTCACCATTCCGGTTTCCGAACCGACGATCAGCAGCCCGTCCGAGGTCATGGTGTAGCGCAACGGGCGCAAACCGTTGCGATCGAGACCTGCGATCACCCAGCGCCCGTCGGTTGCGGCGATCGCCGCGGGTCCGTCCCATGGCTCCATCACAGCGTTGCAGTAGAGGAACATGTCGCGATGGGCTTGCGGCATCTCCTCGCTGATCGCCGCCGGGATCATCATCGCCTTCGCCATCGGCGCGTCGCGACCGGCGCGCACCAAGAGCTCGAAAACGTTGTCGAGGGTGGCGGTATCCGATCCGCCCGCCTGTACCACGGGCTTCACGTCCTCCAGATACGGCCCGAGCGCGTCGGCGGCGAGCCGCGTCTCGTGGCTCTTCATCCAGTTGATGTTGCCGGTGATGGTGTTGATCTCACCGTTATGGGCGAGCATCCGGAACGGTTGCGCGAGCCTCCAGGTCGGAAAGGTGTTGGTCGAATAACGCTGATGGTAGATCGCGAAGCGCGAGACGAAGCGTTCGTCGAGCAGGTCGGGATAGAATTCGGTGAGGTGCTCGGCGAGGAACATTCCCTTGTAGATGATGGTGCGCGAGGAGAGCGAGCAGAGATAGAGTTCGGGGATCTGCGCGGCGATCGCCTGCTTCTCGATTCGCCGGCGGATCACGTAGAGGTCGCGCTCGAACTCCGCCGGGTCCGCGCCCTTCGGGTTCCACAGCATGATCTGCTCGATCTCGGGGCGCGTGGCGTTCGCCTTTTCGCCGATGCACTCGACGTTGATCGGCACCTGCCGCCAGCCGTAGATCAGGTAGCCGAAATTGAGGATTTCGGTCTCCACGATTTGCCGGCAGCGTTCCTGCGCGCCGAGATCCGTCTTGGGCAGGAACACCTGTCCGACCGCGATCGGGCCGGGCATGAGTCGCGCGCCGCCGCGCTGCACCGCGTCGGCGAAGAAATCCTGTGGGATTTCCACATGGATGCCCGCGCCGTCGCCCGTTTTGCCGTCGGCGTCCACCGCGCCGCGATGCCAAACGGCCTTCAGCGCGTCGATGCCCGCCTGCACCACCTCGCGCGACGGTTTGCCGTCGAGCGCAGCCACCAAGCCCACGCCGCAGGAATCGTGCTCCTGCGTCGGGTCGTAGGTGTGGGCTAGGGTCTTCGCGTTGGCGTGCCAGGAGGCGATGAACTCGGCTGCGGTCTCGCGCATCATCGTGATCTCCTCATTCCGCCGCGTGGTTCGGGGACTTCTTTGCCATCATCCGACGCGCGTCCGCGCACAGACGAACCTCGTCGCCGTCCTTAGCCAGACCACCGCCCGTCCACGCGGCGCCACACTCTCGAAACCGTCCCCGAACCGGAGCGACAGGCGGGGTCCAGAACGCATCTTCGCCGCGACGATATCCTGCATCAGTCTCATCTGATCCTTCCCGGCCCCGCGATCCTGACGATCATTTCGTCCGCTCCGAACACGGCCTGGAAATGGGCCGGCCCATGGTCTCGTCGTAGAGCCGGATCATCGCGCCCGCGACGATCGCAATGACCGGCACCGTCTTACTCCGCCGCCATGGCGACCGGCGCCGAAGCCTCACGCTGGATGTGGCGGTGCATGGCCGCCGCGGCATCGCGGCCGTCGCGGATCGCCCAGACGACCAGGCTCGCGCCGCGGATGATGTCGCCGGCGGCGAACACGCCGGGCAGGCTGGTCTCGAAGGTCCGATGGTTGACCTTGAGAGTGCCCCAGCGGGTCAGCGCCAGATCGGGCTCGTTGAACATCGCCGGCAGGTTCTCTGGGTCGAAGCCGAGCGCCTTGATCACCAGGTCCGCCTTTAGCGTGAAATGACTGCCCGCGATCGGTTCGACGGACTGGCGGCCGGTGGCGTCGGGCAGGCCGAGATGCATCCTGACCGCGCGCACGCCGCTCACCTGCCCTTCGCCCAGGAACGCCTCGGGGGCGGAGAGCCAGACGAACTCGACCCCCTCTTCCTCGGCGTTCTTCACCTCGCGCATCGAGCCCGGCATGTTCGCCCGGTCGCGGCGATAAAGGCACTTCACCGACTTCGCCCCCTGCCGGATGGCGGTGCGGACGCAGTCCATCGCGGTATCGCCGCCGCCGATCACCACCACGTCCTTGCCAGCGGCGTTCAGGAGGCCCGAGGCGAAATCGGGCACGTGATCGCCCAAATTCTCGCGGTTCGAGGCGACCAGGTAATCGAGCGCCGCGACGATGCCCTTCAGACCCGCGCCCGGCCCGCCGATCTCGCGTGCCTTGTAGACCCCGGTAGCGATCAGCACCGCGTCGTGCCGCTTGCGGAGCGCGGCGAGGCTGACGCTTTCGCCCACCGCGGTATTGAGCGCGAAGCGGATGCCGCCTTCCTCCAGAAGCGCGCGGCGGCGCAGCACCACCGGCTTCTCCAGCTTGAAATTGGGGATGCCGTAGATCAGCAGCCCGCCCATCCGGTCGTGCCGGTCATAGACCGTCACCTGATAGCCGACCCGCCGAAGCTGCTCGGCGGCGGCGAGGCCGGCGGGGCCCGCGCCGATGATGCCCACCGATTGGGCAAGCTCCCGACGGGGCCGGATCGGCCTTACCCAGCCGCGCTCGAAGGCGGTGTCGGTGATGAAGCGCTCCACCGCCCCGATCGTGACGCTCTCGTAGCCCTTCTCGATGACGCAATTGCCCTCGCAGAGTCGGTCCTGCGGGCAAATCCGGCCGCAAATCTCGGGGAAATTGTTGGTGGCCGAGGAGATTTCGTACGCTTCTTCCAGCCGTCCCTCGGCCGTCAGCTTCAGCCAGTCGGGGATGTTGTTGTGTAGCGGGCAGTGCACCGAGCAGAACGGCACGCCGCACTGGCTGCACCGGCTTGCTTGCGTTGCCGCCTCTTGCGCGGCGAATTCGCGGTAGATCTCGCCGAAATCCCCGCGCCGCTCCGCAACTGCCCGCTTGGCCGGCATTTGTTGCGGAACATTCACAAAGCGCAGCATCCGCTCGGCCATAACGTCGTCGCCCCCTCAGCAAAGCCGAGCTTAGGCGAGGCGGCGCCGGCTGAGAAGGGGGAATAGGTCCGGGATTCTGACTTTTTTGCGGTGCCTCGGATCGAGACAGGTCAACCAGACCGCGGAAGCACGAAAGAAAGGTCAGTATAACTGTCGTTTCTAGGCGACGCAGTCACCCGCCGCCCGCCGCCGGGCCGATAAATCCGCAGGTAATCGGGCACGATCAGGTCGATCGGGGTGGGGGTGATGCCGAGGTCGGGGAGACCGGGCACGCCGGGTGCGGCCACATTGTCGCGGCTCAGCATGAGCAGCTGGTCGCGCGTCAGCATCTGTCCGGGCAGGCGCTCCAGCACCGATGCCACCAGCCACGCGATCCCGTCGGGCACGGCCAGCATCGGCCGCCGCCGTCCGGTCTCGCGCAGCACATAGGCGATGATCTCGCGGAAGCTCAGCACCTCGGGCCCGCCCAGCTCGAACGTGCCGCCCGCCGCCTCGGTGCGCGCCAGCGCCGCCATCACCGCATCCGCCACGTCGCCCACATAGACCGGCTGGAACCGCGTCGCTCCCGCAAACACCGGCATCACCGGGGCCAGCATCGCCATTCGGCCGAACAGGTTGAAGAACCGGTCTTCGGCCCCGAACACGACCGAGGGGCGCAGGATGGTGGCCGCCGGGAAGTGCTGGCGCACGCCCGCCTCGCCCGCCGCCTTGCTCCGCCCGTAGCGGCCGGGCGCGGCCGGGTCGGCGCCGATCGCCGAAAGATGCACGAGCCGGAACACCCCCGCCGCCTGGGACAGCCGCGCCACCCGCGCCGCGCCCTCGGCGTGCACGGCGTCGAAGTCGCCTCGCCGCCGCTCGGCCAGGATGCCGACCAGGTTCACCACCAGATCGGCCCCTGCGACCGCCCGCGCGATGGTCGCCTCGTCGCGCACCGAGGCATAGAGCGGCACGATCTGACCCACCGCGCCCGCGGTTTTCAGGAAATTGGCGCCGATCGGGTCGCGCACCGCGACGCGCACCACATAGCCGCGGGCCGCGAGGCGCTTGACCACGTAGCGGCCGATGAACCCCGAGCCCCCAAACACCGCCGCCACGCTGCGCGTCGCCATCAACCAAGCCCCCAAAGCCGGAATGGCGCCTGATTAAGGCCGGCGGCAGGCCGCCTCAAGGTTGCGGGCGATTAGGCCGCGCCCAGGGCGTATTCCACCTCGGGCGTGTAGACCGGATGGTCCTTGTTCAACAGCGAACTGAACAGCGTGAAATGCGCGATCCTGACGGGCGGGCAGCGGAACAGGCTGTGCGCCTGGACCCATTCGGCGAGCTTCGCCTCGGGTGCGTTGTCGAGCCGCGCCAGCGTCACATGCGGCCAAAAGCGCCGCCGCTCCGGCTCGAGGCCGATCCGCTGCAAGGCCGTCTCCACCTTGGCGCGCAAATGGTCGAGCGGCGCGCTGCGCTCCACCCCGGCATAGAGCGTCGCCCCGCGGCCGCCCTTGGCCCCGAAGCTGCCGATGCCGGCGAGCGTCAGCGCGAAACCCGGGGCGCGCAGCGCAGCGAGCGCATGATCGATCTCCTCCGCCTGCCAAGCGGCCGCCTCGCCGATGAAGCGCAGCGTGACATGGTAATTGTCCGCCGGCACCCAGCGCGCGCCCGGAATGGCGTGGTGGGAAAGCGCCGCTAGCCGCCCCCGCAGCAGATCGGGCAGGTCGAGCGCTACGAACAGCCTCATGTCCCGTGCGCCTCCGCGATCAGCCGCTCCACCGCGGGCAGGATGCGCGCCACGATCCGCCGCACCCCTTCCGCGTCCGGATGCAGCCCGTCCGGCTGAATGAGGCCCGGCTGCTCAGCCACGCCCTCCAGGAAGAACGGATCGTAGATCACGCCGGGTCGGCGGCCGAGCGCGTCGAAGGCGGCACGGAACTCGGCCTCGTAGCCGGGGCCGAGATTGGGCGGGGCGTACATCCCGGTCAGCAGCACCTTCACATGCGCGGCTTGGAGCTTGTCGAGGATTGCTCCGAGGTTCCGCGCCATCTCCTTGGGGTCGAGGCCGCGCAGCCCGTCATTGGCGCCGAGCTCCACGATCGCGGCCTGCGGTTTCTCGGCCAGCACCCAGTCGAGCCGCGCCAGCCCGCCGGCGCTCGTGTCGCCCGACACCGCCCCGTCGATGACCCGCACCGCGTAGCCGTGCGCGGCGAGCGCGGCATGTAGCTGCGCCTCGAACCCCTGCGCGTGCGGCAGCCCATAGCCGGCGGCGAGCGAATCGCCGAGCACCAAGAGGCGCACCGGCGAGGCGCGGGCCGGGCAGGGCAGGGGGGCGGCGAGCACGGCGGCCAAGAGCGCCCCCAGCATCGCCCTGCGCGGCGCGGCGCGCAGCCCATATGCTCGGGCGATGATGGACGACATGGCCTCGTACTCGGCGAACCGAAGGGAATTGGGCGCCCCGCTCGTCAGCGTGCGCGACCTGCGCCTGACCCTGCCCGGGGCGGGGGGGCCGGTCAACATCCTCCGCGGCGTCGATCTGGACATCGAAGCCGGCGAGGCGGTGGGACTGGTCGGTCCCTCGGGCTCCGGCAAAACCAGCTTGCTTATGGTGCTGGCGGGTCTGGAACGGGCGAGCGGCGGCCGCGTGCTGCTGGCCGGCCATGAGGTGACGGCGCTCGACGAGGACCGGCTGGCGCTGCTGCGCCGGGGCATGATCGGCATCGTCTATCAGGGCTTCCACCTGATCGCCTCGATGACCGCGGAGGAGAACGTGGCCGTGCCGCTCGAGCTGGCCGGGGCGTGCGATGCCCGCCGCCGCGCCCGCGCCGCGCTGGCAGCGGTCGGCCTCGGCCACCGGCTGCGCCATCTGCCGGGCCAGCTCTCGGGCGGCGAGCAGCAGCGGGTCGCCATCGCCCGCGCCTTCGTCGCCGACCCCGCCCTGCTGCTCGCCGACGAGCCCACCGGCAACCTCGATCAAGCCACCGGCGCCGCTGTGATCGAGTTGCTGTTCCGCCTGCGCGCCGAGCACGGCACCGCGCTTCTGCTCGTCACCCACGACCAGGCGCTCGCCGGCCGCTGCAGCCGCCTGCTGCACATGGCCGACGGCCGGATCGTCCCCGAAGCTGCCCCGGTCCCCTGATCCCCGGGGTGCCGTGTACACAGGGCGCCTCCCCGCGCGCCGATTTCGTGCAAAACGCCGGTGTCGGGAGCCGAAATTCGTACGGATCGGCTTGCAGCGGGCCGCGATTTCGTACCAAACGGCGCTCGGCGGGCAGGAACCATGTACCATCTCAGTCGGGCCGGGCCGCCGCCGATAGACAGCATCGCTGACCAAATTCGCCTGCCTATCTTCTAGGCAACTGCGAACCGCCCTGGCGCTTGACCCGACCAGGTTAATTCGATATTTTCGGAATCGTGGAAAAATCAGCCGCCCTCGCAGCCCTTGGCGCACTCGCGCAGGAGACGCGCCTCGACCTCTACCGGCTGCTCGTCCAGGCGGGCCCCGACGGCATGGCGGCCGGGCGGATCGCGGAGCGGCTCGGCCTGCCGCCGCCGACCCTCGCCTTCCACCTCAAGGAACTGAAGCTTGCCGGCCTCGTGCGCTGCACGCGCCATGGCAGGTCGCTGATCTACGCCGTCGAGTATCCCGCCATGAACGCCCTGCTGCTTTACCTGACCGAGAACTGCTGCGGCCGCGGCGCGGGTGCGTGCCTGCCGGTCGGCGAACCCGCCGTCCCTCCAGCCGCGCCGCACGCCAGAAGGAGCGCCTGAGCAATGTCCGACCAGACCTTCGGAACAGATGAAATCAAGCAGATGGTGCGCGCCCGCTATGGCGGCATTGCCGCCGGCACGCTGCCCGATTGCGGCGCCCCTCAGGCCGAGGTTGCGTGCTGCGCGCCCGCTGCCGGCGCGGACGCCAAGGCGCGCGAGATGGGCTATTCGGCCGAGGAGCTCTCGGCGGTGCCCGAAGGCGCCAATCTTGGTCTCGGCTGCGGCAATCCGCAGGCGATCGCCGCCCTCAAGCCAGGCGAGACTGTGGTCGATCTCGGCAGCGGCGCCGGCTTCGACTGTCTGCTCGCCGCGCGCCAGGTGGGCGCCGCGGGGTACGTGATCGGCATCGATATGACGCACGAAATGCTGGCAAAGGCCCGCGCCAATGCCACCCGCGTTGGCGCCGCCAATGTCGAATTCCGGCTCGGCGAGATCGAGCACCTGCCGGTCGCTGACAACACCGCCGACGTGATTCTGTCGAATTGCGTCATCAACCTCGTGCCGGACAAGGCGCAGGTGTTCCGCGAGGCGTTCCGCGTGCTCAAGCCGGGCGGACGGCTCGCCATCTCCGACGTGGTGAACACACGCAGGCTGACCGCCGAACTCGCCGCCGACCGCGCGCTCGTCTGCGGCTGCGTGGCCGGTGCGGCGCCGGTACGCGATATCGAGGCATGGCTGCGCGCGGCGGGTTTCGCCGCCGTGCGCGTCACCGTCAGAAACGAAAGCCGCGAGCTGGTGGCGAGCTGGGCGCCAGGCCGCGGCATCGAAAACTATGTCGCTGCCGCCGTGATCGAGGCGCGCAAGCCTGCCGCCGGCTGCTGCGGATGAGCGCGCGTCCCTGCAACGTCCTCTTTCTCTGCACCGGCAACTCGGCCCGCAGTATCATGGCCGAGTGTCTGCTGCGCGAGCTGGGCCAGGGGCAGTTCCAAGCGTTCAGCGCCGGCAGCTTCCCTAAGGGCACGGTGCATCCGTGTGCGCTCGCGCTGCTGCGTGAACAGGGATTGCCCACCGAGAACCTGCGCTCGAAATCTTGGGACGAGTTCGCCCGCTCCGGCGCGCCGGCGATGGACTTCGTGTTCACCGTCTGCGATCAGGCAGCGGGCGAGGTTTGCCCCGCTTGGCCGGGTCATCCCGTCACCGCGCATTGGGGCATCCCCGATCCCGCCGCCGTCGATGGCGGCCCAGCGGAGCAGATGCTCGCCTTCCGCGCCGCGTTCCAGATGCTGGAGCAACGCATCAAGCTCTTTCTCGCGCTGCCGCTCGCGGCACGCGACCGCATCGCAATCCAGCGCGAGGTGGATGCGATCGGACGCCTAAACGCGACCGAGGAGGGCGCTGCGTGAACGAGGCTGTCATCGCCGCCGGCCATGAGGCCGCGCCCCGGTCCGCGCTGGGCTGGTTCGAGCGTTTCCTGACGCTTTGGGTCGCGCTCTGCATCGTCGCCGGGATCGCACTCGGGCAGGTGATGCCGGGCCTGTTTCACCTGATCGGCAATGCCACCGTCGCGCAGGTCAATCTGCCGGTCGCTTTTCTCGTCTGGCTGATGATCGTGCCGATGCTGCTGAAGATTGACCCGCTCGCGCTCGGCGAGGTGGGCCGGCACTGGCGTGGGATCGCCGTCACGGTCGCGGTCAACTGGCTCGTCAAGCCGTTCTCGATGGCACTGCTGGCCTGGATTTTCATCGCGCATCTGTTCCGCTCTTGGCTGCCGGCCGATCAGTTGGGCAGCTACACCGCCGGCCTCATCCTGCTCGCCGCGGCGCCCTGCACCGCGATGGTGTTTGTCTGGTTGAGCCTTGTGGATGGCGAACCGCACTTTACACTCAGCCAGGTGGCACTGAACGATACCATCATGGTGGTCGCGTTCGCGCCGACCGTCGGCGTGCTGCTCGGTCTCTCGTCGATATCCGTGCCCTGGAACACACTGCTGCTTTCGGTCGGCCTCTACATAGTCGTGCCGGTGATGGCGGCGCAGCTCTGGCGGCGCGCGTTGCTCGCGAAGGGCGGGCAGGCGGCGCTGGCACGGCGGCTGCGCGCGCTCGCGCCACTTTCGCTTACGGCCCTACTGCTGACGCTCGTGCTGCTGTTCGGCCTGCAAGGCCGGCAGATTACGCGCCAGCCCGCGGTAATCGCCATGCTAGCCGCGCCCATCCTGCTGCAAGTCTATTTCAATGCGGGTCTCGCGTACTGGCTGAATCGCCGCCTCGGCGTGGCGTGGTGCGTTGCCGGCCCCTCAGCGTTGATCGGCGCCAGCAATTTCTTCGAGCTCGCTGTCGCCACCGCGATCGCGCTGTTCGGTTTCCAGTCAGGCGCGGCACTCGCGACCGTAGTGGGCGTGCTGGTGGAGGTGCCGGTCATGCTTTCGGTCGTTGCGTTCGTGCGCCGGTCACGATCTTGGTACGGGGCCGCCATGGCGAGCGGTTGAGCTCGCTGCCGTGTCGCAGGCGGCGTCGCCCGGTCAGCGACTCATCGACCGTCTGCCGCGCATCCGTTCACTCCCTCTCTTCGCCCCGGCGCCGCCGCGCTCTGCCCGCAACGACCCGTTCCCGCTTGCCGCATCGCGTTTGCGTTGGTCGGCGTAGAGCAGCAGCCCGCCGCCTGAAGCGATCACCAATGCGCCGAGCGCGTCCGCGAAGGCGAATTCGGACGGTCGTCGGAAGCGGCGGCGGCGGCGCGGCGTCGCCGTGACGATTGTGGCCGCGACGCTCGTGTGGCGCGCGGGTAGCGCCGGCGCCTTGGTTTCCAGCAGCGCGGACCGCGCGTAAGGCATCGCCTCCTCCTATGTCAGGAGCCCTGCCGAGGCGGCGATCAGCAACGCCTTTGCACCCCGCGCGAACCAATGGTCCGGGAGCGGGCACAGCATGAGGCGTACGATCACCGCGCTGAGCAGCGCGGCGGTGGCGTAGGCCCAGGGCGCTGCCGCCTCTGCGCCGCGGACATGTCCGCAAGCGCCGGCGCACATCGCCGCGAAACCGAAACCCGCAACGCGCGAAATGCTCGCCGCCGCGAGCACGACCATCAGCGCCGGCAGCGAGGCTGACGAAACGGCCGCGAGCGGCAGCAGTGCCGCAACCCCCAGGGTCGCCGCCGCGCCGGCCGCCAGCAACGCCGCGCCGGTGTCCTCGGTCAGCGGCGGGAGCGCCACCGTCCTGCGCCGCTGGCGCCAGCCAGGTCGCGCCACCCGCAGGGACCCGACGGGAATTGTTGTCATCGGCACGAACTCCTTCGGAACACGAGCTGCCCTAAATGCCGCGCCGTCAGTCGGGCGTGAGCCGCGCGGCGCGATCCGGCTCACGCACGCTTCACGGCGTCACCCGGGCTCGATCCCGCCGTCCCGAAAGCCTCACGCGCGCCTCACGTCCCGCGGGCCAGGTTCAGCGCGACACAAGCAAACCGGAGGGGCGAACATGCAAAACATCACGCTGCTGATCCTGTGTCTGCTGATCGGCGTAGCCCTGCGGCGGTTTGCGAGGGTGCCGGAGAATGCCCATCTGGCGCTCAATGGTTTCATCATCAACGTGGCGTTTCCCGCCCTGGTCTTGACGCAAGTGCATGATCTGCACCTCTCCCGCAGCCTCGCCTTCCCGGTGCTGATGCCGTGGCTGCTCTTCGCGACCGGCGCCGGGGCGTTCTGGCTGCTCGCGCGTTACTTTCAGCTCTCGGCCCCACAAACCGGCGCCCTGATGCTGACAGGCGGGCTCGGCAATACTTCGTTCATGGGCCTGCCGATGCTCGAAGCGTTCTATGGCAGCCGCGAGGTTGCAACCGGCATCCTGATCGACACGCTTGGCACCTATCTCGTGCTGAGCACGCTCGGAATCACGGTTGCCAGCGTCTATTCCCACGGCGCCACCGACCTGAGGAGCGTGATCCGTCGCGTCATCACCTTCCCGCCGCTTATCGCGGTTCTGGCCGCGGCGGTGCTCATGAACGTGCAATATCCGCCGCTAGTGACGCAGGTGCTCGCGCGACTCGGCGCCACGCTGGCCCCGCTGGCATTGGTTTCGATCGGCTTACAAATCCGCGCCAGCGCGTGGCGCGGCAATCGTGCGGCGCTCGCCGTGGGGCTGGGCTACAAGCTGCTGGTCGCGCCCGCGGCGATCGCGCTGCTCTATGTCGGCTTGCTGCAAATGAGCGGCACGCACGTGCGTGCGACGGTGCTGGAAGCGGGCATGGGGCCGCAGATCGGCGCGGCGATCGTCGCCAGCCAATACGGGCTTGCGCCCGAACTCGTCACCCTGATGGTCGGCGTCGGCACGCTGCTCGCGTTCCTCACGCTGCCCTGCTGGTGGGCATTGCTGTCGATTGCTTAGGCCGAGGCAGGACGCGGGCGGGCGCGCGCCCGCCCGTGCCTAGCCTTCCGGCCCCGGATAGATCAGCGTGCCGTCCGGCCGCAGGCGAGCGGCCGGCGTCATCGCCGCGGGTTCGATCTCGCTCGGGCCCAGAATGTGCAACACCGTCGCGCCCCGCGCGAGGAGGTAATCGGCGATGATGCGTCGGTGGCATCGCCACCATAGCGCCTCCGCGCACATGACGGCGCAGGCGTGCTCCCGTCCGCGCTCCCAAAGTTCATCGAGGCCGTCGGCGAAGGCGGGGCCGGTCGCGTAGTCAGCGTAGTTGCGGAAGGTCGCATTCCGCCAGAACATGTTCGCGGAAGCAGCGGCGCCCTTCGGCCGCCCGCGCCAGCCGCCGAGTTGGGCGAAGTGGCGATAACCGATCGCTAGCGGAGCGAGCGCGCCAGATAACGTATCGGCATTGAACTGAGGGTTGGTTCGCGAGCGGGGAACCGTCCTCACGTCGGCGACGCAATCGGCCCCTGCCGCTTTCAGCAGGCCAGCAAGCTCGGCGACGGTACGCGTCGAGTGTCCGATCGTGAAGAATGTCCGCTGCGCCATTCGACGCCGTTGCTCGTGTCTGCACCTATGAGTGCAGATACCGCGCCCTGATATGCGCCTCGAAATCCGACGGGTCGAGCGGCTTGCCGGTTGCCGCGCGCAGCAGTTCATTGAAGCCGAGCCGGTTGCCCTGGGCGTGCACGTTCGTCCGCAGCCAGCCGAGCAGCGGCGCGAGATCGCCGTGCCGGAGCGTCGCGTCGAGCTCCGGCACGCTCCGCCGCGCCGCCGCCATCAGCTGTGCCGCCGCCATCGCGCCCAGCGTGTAGCTCGGGAAATAGCCGAACGCGCCGTCGTACCAGTGAATATCCTGCAGGCAGCCGCGCGAATCGTCGGGCGGCGTGATGCCGAGCAGCTTCGCCATCGCCTCGTTCCACGCCCCGGGAAGGTCGGCGACCGCGAGATCGCCGGCAACCAACGCCTGTTCCAATCGGAACCGCAGGATTACGTGCGCCGGATAGGTGAGTTCGTCGGCATCGACGCGGATGAACCCGCGCGCGACGTGCCGCCAGAGCCGCGCGAGGTTCTCCGCACGATAGGGCAGGGGATCGCCGCCAAACGCTTCGTGCAGCTCCCTGCCGAGCCAGCCGAGAAAGGCATCGGAGCGGCAGGCTTGCATCTCCACGATCAAGGACTGGCTCTCGTGCGCCGCCATGCCCGCCGCCTGCCCGACCGGCTGGCGCGCAAAGCGCTCGGGCAGGCCGCGTTCGTAGAGCGCATGGCCGGTCTCGTGCAGCACGGCGAGCACCGACGAGGCCATGTCGGTCTCGTCGTAGCGCGTCGTGATCCGTACATCGGTCGGCGTGCCGCCGGTGAACGGGTGCGTCGAGCGATCAAGCCGCGCATGGGTGAAATCGAGCCCGAGACGCTCGGCGAGGCGCCGGCACAGCGCCTCTTGTGCGGCGATCGGAAACGGGCCGGCCGGGCGCATCGCCGTTCCGTGCCGCGCCTGGATCGCCTCGGCTTCTGGCAGCGCGCGGGCTAGGAACGCCTCGTAGTCGGCGAACACAGGTGCCACGTCGGCGGCGGTAATGCCGCGCTGAAACCCGTCCATCAGCGCGTCGTAGGGCGCAAGGCCGGTCGCCTCGGCAAGTGCCTCGGCGGTTTCGCGCACCAGCCGCACGACCTCTTCAAGATGCGGGCGCACCAGCGCGAATTGCGACAGGCGGCGCGCCTCGCGCCATACCTTCTCGCAGGCGGAGTTGGCGCGCGCGCTCGCCTCCACGAGATCGGACGGCAGCGCGCGCGCCCGCTCATAGGCGCGGCGCATCAGTTCGAGATTGGCTGCGTCCCATCCATTGCCGCAGCCCGCGCGCTCGGCCTCGTCCAGATCACCTGCCACCTCCGGCGCGATCAGCATCGTGTGCGCCGCGCCCGCCAGCACCGCGAGCTGCTCGCCGCGCGCCGCTCCGCCGCCCGGCGGCATCATCACCGCCGCGTCCCAGTTTAGCACCGAAGCGGCTTCGCCCAGGATGGCGATGCGGGAAAAGCGCGCCTTCAGCCGGTCATAGGCGGTCATCGTTCGGCAAGCCTCCCGCGCGCCCAGATCACGAACACCACGATCAGCCCGAGCGCGAGGCCGTACCAGGTGATCGCATAGGAGAGATGGTTGTTGGGCGGCCGTGGCAGATGCTGCGCCGGCTCCGGAAACACGCCGAACGCCGGTTGCGGCCCGAGCGCCACGAGCACGAACGGCGCCACATGATCAAGGCCGAGCGCGGCTCCGATCCGCGCCGGGTCGAGCGTGAAGAACTGCCGTTTCGCCGGGTCGTCGGCGGCCCCGAACACCCATGGGTGCTCCGGCGCGCGCGCGTAGCCCGTAATGTCCTGCTCGCCCGCGGGCGGCGGCGGCGGGGTGGGCGCCCAGCCGCGGTCGATCAGGATCGTTCGCCCGTCATCGGTGCGGAACGGCGCGATCACCTGCCCGCCCATCGCCTGCCCGCCCGGCGCGTCACGCACCTCGACGCCGTAAGTCGCTTCCGGGCCGCCGAGGAAATGGCCGCGCACCGCGACCTTCTCGAACGGGCCGGGATCGGCGGGCAGCGGCACCGGCGCGGCGCGCTCGGCGGCGTCGATCCGCGCCAGGATCGCCCGCTTCCACGCCAGCCGCTCCACCTGCCACGTCCCGAGTGCAAGCAGGATCCCCAGCATGAGGGCGGTCATGAGGGCCGGGACCAGCACTCTTCCCACCATGCGCGCCGGACCCCTCTCCGCCACTCGGGGGCGGAAAGGCCGGGAGAGGTGGGGGAAACGGCGCCAAAGGGGCCGCAGAGGAACGTCAGCCATCACGCCCAGGGCGCGGAGAGGTAGGCTCCAGCACGGCCCTCACAGCCCCATCTCCTTGCGCCGGTTGCGGTACTGGAGCGCCACCAGCGCCGCCTTGGCCGGGCGCATCATCAGGACCGCGGCCGGCACCGTGAAGATCGGCCAGATCACCGCATGCACCCAGAGCGGCGGTGCGGCGGCGATCTCCAGCCAGATCGCCAGCACGACGACGATCGGGCCGAGCACAAAGATCACCCCGAACACCGCCCCGTCGCCCGGATCGGAACGGGAGAGATCAAGCCCGCAGACCGGGCAGGCCGGGCGCAGCGTCAGCACGCCGTCGAACAGCCTGCCCTCGCCGCAGCGCGGGCAGCGGCAGCGCAGCGCCACCTCCCAAACCGGCGGCAGCGCCGCTTCAGGGCGCGGCGACAATCGCGCTCGCGCCCCACCAGTAGATGCAGGTGAACAGGAACAGCCACACGACATCGACGAAATGCCAGTACCAGGCCGCCGCCTCGAAGCCGAAATGGCGCTCCGGCGTGAACTGACCGGCGCGCGCGCGGAACCAGCAGACGATCAGGAAGCAGGTGCCGACGATCACGTGGAAGCCGTGAAAGCCGGTGGCGAGGAAAAACACCGATGGATAGACGCCGCCGCCCACGAACTTGAACGGCGCGTGCGAATACTCGATCGCCTGGCAGGCGGTGAAGGATATCCCGAGCAAGATCGTCAGGGCGAGCCCGAGCACGAGGTCCTTATTGTTGCGCTCGATCAGCGCGTGGTGCGCCCACGTGATCGTCGTGCCCGACAGGAGCAGGATCATCGTGTTGAGCACCGGGATATGCCATGGGTCGTAGGTGTGAATGCCGGGCGGCGGCCACATCGGCGTGGCCAGGCCGGAAACGTTCGAGGGGAACAGGGCGAAGTTGAAGAAGGCCCAGAAGAAGGCGACGAAGAACATCACCTCGGAGGTGATGAAGAACATCATCCCGTAGCGCAGGCCGAGCCGCACGATCGGCGAATGCAGCCCCGGGGTGCGGCTCTCGCGGATTACGTCGCGCCACCAAAAGAACATGGTGGTCAGCACAACGACGGCGCCCGCGGTCAGCACGTAATAGTCGCCGTAATGGGCGGCGAAGACGATGCCGAGCACGGTCAGCAGGCCGCCGAACGCGCCGACCAGCGGCCACGGGCTCGGATCGACGAGGTGGTATGGCTGTTTCAGCCCGGAATCCGCCGGCATCGGTGCGCCGTGCGCGTGATCGCTCATGCCCCCGCCCATGTGCTGCTTCTGGCGGCTCCCTCTTCTCCGGATTCGGCCGGCGGTTCAAGGGGGCACGGGCGCGTGGACGCTCCCGCCGTTAGCGGTTTCTAAAGCCCCCTCCGCTACCCATCCGGCGTGCTCTTCAACTCCTACGCCTTCCTCCTCTGTTTCCTGCCGGCGGCGCTCGCGGGCTACGCGGCGGCGATCCGGCTGGGCGGCGTCGCCGCGGCCCAGCTCTGGCTGATCCTCGCCTCCTGCTTTTTCTACGGCTGGTGGAATCCGGCCAACGTGCCGCTGCTCGCCGCCTCGATCCTGGTCAACAACGCCGCCCTGCGGCTCTGCGCCCGGCGCGGCCCGGCGCTCGCGGTGGTGGCGGCGGCCAATCTCGTCCTGCTCGGCTGGTTCAAGTACCTGCGCGACATCCTCGCCGCCCTCGCCCCCGCCTGGGCCGGGATCGCGCCCGCGCACGCAGCGCTGCCGCTCGGCATCAGCTTCTTCACCTTTACCCAGATCGCGCTCCTGCTCGATGCGCGCGCGGATCCGGGGCTGCGCCCGGGCCTGCGCCAGCACGCCCTGTTCGTCACCTTCTTCCCGCACCTGATCGCCGGGCCGCTGCTGCATCACCGGGAGATGACGCCGCAATTCGCCGCGCTCGCCCCCCTGACGGCGGCCGATCTCGGCGCCGGGCTCGGCATATTCGCGATCGGTCTGGCCAAGAAGGGGCTGATCGCCGACCCGCTTGCGCCGGTCGCCGCCGCCGGCTACGCCCATCCCGCCGGCATCGGCCTGACGGCGGCCTGGATGGCCGCGCTCGCCTATTCAATGCAGCTCTATTTCGACTTCTCGGGCTATTCCGACATGGCGATCGGGCTCGCCCGGCTGTTCGGGCTGCGCTTCCCCGCCAACTTCGCCTCGCCCTACAAGGCCGCGAGCGTGATCGAATACTGGCAACGCTGGCACATCACGCTCACCCGCTTTCTCACCCAGTATGTCTATACCCCGGCCGCGCTCGCGGCCGGCCGGCGCTGCGGGCGGCGGATGACACCCGCGACCTTCGCGCTGCGCGTCGCCGCTCCGGTGACGCTGACGATGGCGCTCGCCGGCATCTGGCACGGCAGCGGCCTCACCTTCGCCGCCTTCGGTCTGCTGCACGCGCTCTATCTGGTGCTGAACCACGGCTGGCGGCTGTTCCGCCCCCGCCATTGGCCGGCCGCGCCGCGCTGGAGCAGGGTGACCCTGACCTACCTCTGCGTGCTCGCCGGCTCGGTGCTCTTTCGCACCGAAAGTCTGAGCGATGCTCGGGCCATGCTCGCGGGCCTCGCCGGCCTGCACGGCGGCGGCCCGGTCGCCGTCACGCCCGAGCTGGCGCGCGGCGTGGCTCTGATCGGGCTGGCCGCCGTGCTCGCCTTCCTCGCCCCCAATACGCAGCAGATCATGGCCCGGGCCGAGGCTGTGCCGGGCGCGTTCGCGCCCACTCGCATGGCCTGGCGGCCGAGCCTCGGCTGGGCGGCGGTGACCGGGGCGACGCTGGCGCTCGGCCTCCTCGCCCTCGGCCAGCCGGCCGAGTTCCTCTATTTCCAGTTCTGAGCCAGGTGCGCGCGCTCTCCCCCCGCCGCTATCTCGCCGCCCTGGCGCTGGCCGCCGCCTCTGTCGTCGCGCTTGCCTGGGCCTATGTCGCACTGTTTCCCGCCCTCTATCTCGACCCCGAATACGGCGCGTGGCGCGCCAAGGAGCGGTTGCTGGCCGATTGCCGGCTTGGGCAGGCGGTGGTGGTGGGCAATTCCCGGGCGGCGGCCGGCATCCTGCCGGCGCTGTTGTCGGTTCCGGCCACGAACCTCGCGGTCGGCGGCGGCGAGGCGATCGAGGCGCTGGCGGCGGTGCGTCGCGCGCTTGCCTGCCCCACGCCGCCGCGGCTTGTGTTGATCGCGCTCGGCCCCGGCCAGTTCGTCCAGCCCGACCTATTCTGGGAGCGCACCGTCCGCTACGGATTTCTGAACGGCGCCGAGCTGGCCGAACTCGCTTCGGCCTCGCGCGCGACCGGGGATTTCTCGGTCTATGACAACGGCCATGGCGACGGACTGCCCGCCGCGCTGCGCGCGTGGCTCTACCGCGCCCGCTTCCCCGGCCTTTCCTTCGCCAGCCTGACGCGCGGCGGCCTGTTCCTGCGGGCCTGGGCCAACGCCCGCACCTACCGGGCCACGCTCGCCGCGCGCGGGCAATACTTCTTCGGCACTGCGCCCGGCTGCGATCAGGTGGCGGTCGAGGGTCATCTGGATGCGTTCCGCCCGCTGCCGGTGCTCGATCTCTATTTCGACCGGCTGCTTGCCCTGCTCGCCGCGCGGGGGGTGGCGGCGGCGTTCGTCTCCATGCCGCTGAACGATGCAACCGAAGCGGCGGTGAAGCCCGAGATCGGCCACGCCTTCGCCGCCTATCTGCACGCCTATCAGCAGCGCTATCCCGGTCTGCGGCTGATCGGGGCGCCGCTCTACGGCTGGCCCGATGCGCTGTTCGGCGACGCATTCGCCCATCTGAACCCCACGGGCGCGGCGCTCTTCTCCCGCCGCCTCGCCCGCTGCCTCGGGCCGAGCGGTGGGGCATGCGATCTCGACTGGCCGGGCGCCGCCGTGCAGAGTGCGGCCCCCAGCGCGCAGGAGGGTGCATGATCCGCGTTCCCGACCGGCAGATTCCGGGCGTCTATCACCGCCGGATCGGCGACATCGTGATCACCGCCCTGAGCGACGGCTACCTGGACGGCTCGGTGGACGTACTCCGCAACATCGCACCCGATGAGGCGGAGCGAATGTTGGCCGCCAATTTCCGCCCCGGCCGCCGCACCTCGGTCAATGCCTACGCCGTCTATTCCGCCGGACGGCTCGCCTTGATCGAGACCGGCTCAGGCGCCTATCTCGGCCCGACGGCGGGGCGGCTTCTGTCCAACCTCGCCGCCGCCGGCATCGCGCCCGAGGCGGTCGAGCGCGTGCTGCTGACCCACATGCACCCCGATCACTCCGCCGGCCTCACCGACCCGGCGACCGGGCGGCGGCACTTTCCGAACGCCGAGCTGGTCGTGCACGAGAACGAACCGCGCCACTGGGACGACGACGCAGCCATGGCGCGCGCGACGGAGCGTGCCAAGCGTCTCTATTTCCAGTGCGCGCGCGAGCAGATCGCCCCCTATCGCGAGCGGCTCCGCCCGTTCTCCGGCCCGGCGGAGGTGTTCCCCGGCGTTCGCACGGTGATGCTGCACGGCCACACGCCCGGCCATTGCGGCTACCTGATCGCGTCGGGCAGCGAGTCGCTGCTGATCTGGGGCGACATCATCCACGTGCCGGAAATCCAGGTGCCGCGCCCGGAGGTGACGATCGAGTTCGACACCGACCCCGATCAGGCCGCCGCTACGCGCCGCCGCACCTTCGACATGGCGGCGTCCGACCGGCTGCTGATCGCCGGGATGCACGTGCATTACCCCGGCTTCGCCCACATCGTGCGGCAGGGCGGCTCCTACGCGCTCCTGCCCGAGCCCTGGGTACACTCCCTCTAGCACGAGCCGCCGCCGCCAATTCGCCTCCGCCCCAGGGCGCGGAGGGGCGGGGGGAGGGGGGCTGCTTCGACGCTGCCCCCCGTTCGCCCAATCTCACTCCGCCGCTACACACTCCGGCGCGCTCGCGATGGCGTGACGGGCGGAGGTGGCGGCGGCGTTGACGCGCCGGAAACCCGCTTCCTACTGTTCGGCCGCCGATTTCAGGTCGCTCGCGCCATAGGGGGTACAGCTTGAACAAGATGGAACTCGTCTCGGCGGTCGCCGAGCAGGCGGATCTCTCGCGTGCCAAGGCGGGCGAAGTCGTGGATGCCGTGCTCTCGGCCATCGAGGCCGCGCTCAAGCGCAAGGAAGAGGTTCGCCTGGTCGGGTTCGGCACGTTCAATCTCGCGTTCCGTAAGGCGGCGACCGGGCGCAATCCGCGAACTGGCGAGGCCATGCAGATCGCCGCCTCCACCACCGTGCGTTTCAAGGCTGGCAAAGCCCTGAAGGACTCGGTTCAATAGGCGCGGGCGGTTAGCTCAGCGGTAGAGCTTCTCGTTTACACCGAGGAGGCCGGCGGTTCGAATCCGTCACCGCCCACCATTGCTCGCGCGCGGCGCGGCCAGTTGACCTCTCTTGACCATCAGCCTAAGTGCTGCGCCCGCCGCAGCGGGTGTAGCTCAGTCGGTTAGAGCGCCGGCCTGTCACGCCGGAGGTCGCGGGTTCGAGTCCCGTCACTCGCGCCAGCGGCGGCGTTTCGCTTCCCAACCTGCCGCCCGATAGGATCGCTGCCCGGCGGCATGCAACCCGGGTAGCGGGGCGCGATCGTTGCGGGTAGTATCGTCGCGCCGGCGCGACGGTCCCCCGCGGCCGGACAGTGGTGGGACAAACGATGCCGTACGTGCTGCCGGACTATCTGCCGATCCTGGTGTTCATCGTCATCGCCGGGCTGATCGGCACGGCGATGATCGCAGGCTCCTTGATCGCCGGGAAGCAGAACCCCTATCCCGAGAAAGTCTCCGCCTACGAGTGCGGCTTCGAGGCGTTCGACGACGCGCGGCGCCGTTTCGACGTGCGCTATTATCTCGTCGCCATCCTGTTCATCATCTTCGATCTCGAGGTGGCGTTCCTGTTCCCCTGGGCCGTCGCCTACGGGCGGATCCGGCTGTTCGGCTTTCTTTCCATGCTGGCCTTCCTTGGCGTGCTGACCGTCGGGTTTGTCTACGAGTGGTGCAAGGGCGCGCTGGAATGGGAGTAGCAGCATGAGCGAAACGGCGGTCCCGCTCGCCTGGAACCGTGAGGCGCTCGCGCCGGGACCGGAACAGGACGCGGTGATCAAGGGCATCACCGGCGAGATCGAGAACAAGGGCTTCATCGTCGCCAACCTGGATCGCGCGGTGAACTGGGCGCGCACCGGCAGCCTGTGGCCGATGACCTTCGGGCTCGCCTGCTGCGCGGTGGAAATGATCCACGCCTACATGCCGCGCTACGATCTCGACCGGCTCGGCATGATCCCGCGCGCCTCGCCCCGCCAGAGCGACGTGATGATCGTCGCCGGCACCCTGGTCAACAAAATGGCCCCGGCGCTGCGGAAGGTCTACGACCAGATGCCCGAGCCGCGCTGGGTCGTCAGCATGGGAAGCTGCGCCAATGGCGGCGGCTACTATCATTTCTCCTATTCGGTGGTGCGCGGCTGTGACCGCATCGTGCCGGTGGACGTGTATGTGCCCGGCTGCCCGCCGACCGCCGAGGCGCTGGTGTATGGGCTGATGCAGCTCCAGAAGCGCATTCGCCGCACCGGAACCTTGCGCCGTGGCTGAGCCGGCGGAAGGAACCGAAGCCGCGGCGCCTGCGCCCGAGCCGCCGGTCGCGCCCTATGCGCGCGAGTTTGGCAGCCTGCCCGGTGTCACCGCTGTGGCGCTGGAACAGGACGAGGTGGTGCTGCACGCCGAGCGCGACCAGTTGCTCGCGCTGATGTCTGCGCTGCGCGACCGCTGCGGCTTCGAGCAGGTGATGGACATTTGCGGCGTCGATTTTCCCGACCGCGCGGAACGGTTCGACGTCGTCTATAACCTGCTGTCGGTCTCGCGGAACCGCCGCGTGCGGGTGATCGTCACCACCGACGAAACCAAGCCCGTGCCGTCCGTCTGCACGCTCTGGCCCAGCGCCACCTGGTGGGAGCGCGAGGCATGGGATTTGTTCGGCGTCGTGTTCGCGGGCCAGCCCGATCTGCGCCGCATCCTGACCGACTACGGCTTCGAGGGCCATCCGCTGCGGAAGGACTTCCCGCTCACCGGCCATGTCGAGGTGCGCTGGGACGACGAAAGGAAGCAGGTGGTCTACGAGCCGGTGAAGCTGACGCAGGATTGGCGCAGCTTCGATTTCATCTCGCCCTGGGAGGGCGTCACCACTCTGCCGGGCGACGAGAAGGTGCACGAGGAACGCGCGAAGCTGACGCGTACGCCGCCGGCGCCGTTGGTGAAGAGCTGATGCCGGCCCGCGCCTCATCCGGACCCGCTACGCGGGTCCGACCTCTCCGGCGAAGCAGGAGAGGAGGCGAATTGTACGCCTCTCCCGCTCTGCGAGAGAGGGCGGCGCGCGCCAGCGCGCCGGCTGAGGGCCAGCAACAATGAGCGACAACATCCTTCCCCAGACCGAAGCGAAAGAGCGCCGCGTCGTCGAGATCGATAGCCACGCCATCAATTTCGGCCCGCAGCATCCGGCGGCGCACGGCGTGCTGCGGCTGATCCTGGAGCTCGACGGCGAGGTGGTGGAGCGCGCCGACCCGCATATCGGCCTTCTCCATCGCGGCACCGAGAAACTGATGGAATACCGCACGTACGTGCAGAACGTGCCGTATTTCGACCGGCTCGATTACGTCTCGCCGATGTGCGAGGAGCACACTTACGTGCTGGCGGTGGAGAAGCTGCTCGGCATCACCGCACCCGAGCGCGCGCAGTGGATCCGCACGCTGTTCGCCGAGATCACCCGCGTCCTCAATCACCTGCTGAACGTCACCACCTACGCGCTCGACACCGGCGCCATCACGCCGCCGCTCTGGGGCTTCGAGGAGCGCGAGAAGCTGATGGAGTTCTACGACGCTGCCTCCGGTGCGCGGCTCCATTCCAACTATTACCGCCCCGGCGGCGTGAACCGCGACCTCCCGGCGGGGCTCACTGATCGGATCGGCGAGTGGGCGGAGACCTTCCCCAAGTTCCTCGACGAGCTGGAGGAGCTGCTCACTGCCAACCGCATCTGGAAGCAGCGCACGGTCGATATCGGCGTGATGACGCCGGAGGACGCGCTCGCCTGGGGATGGAGCGGCCCGCCGCTGCGCGCCTCCGGCATTCCGTGGGATTTGCGCCGCGCCCAGCCCTACGACAAATACGCCGAGGTCGACTTCCAGGTTCCTGTCGGCCGCAACGGCGATTGCTACGACCGCTATCTCGTGCGCCTGTGGGAGATGCGCGAGAGTGTGAAGATCGTCCGCCAGTGTTTGGCGAAGATGAAGCCCGGGCCGGTGCGCGTGCAGGACCACAAGATCATCCCGCCGCCGCGCGCCGAGATGAAGCGGTCGATGGAGGCGCTGATCCATCATTTCAAGCTGTTCACCGAGGGGTTCCACGTCCCGCCCGGCGCCACCTACACCGCGACCGAGAGCCCGAAGGGCGAGTTCGGCGTCTATCTGGTGGCGGACGGAACCAACCGGCCCTATCGCTGCAAGATTCGCCCCACCGGCTTCGCCTTCTTGCAGGCGATGGACCATCTGGCGAAGCGGCACATGCTGGCGGACACGGTGGCGATCATCGGATCGCTGGATGTCGTGTTCGGCGAGATCGACAGGTAGGCGATGGCGGAAGAGATCGGCAGCGGCATCCCCGGCACCGAGGAGTATCAGCCGGCGAGCTTCGCCTTCGATGCGGAGAGCGAGCGCGAGGTCGCGCGCCATATCGCCAAGTATCCCGCCGGGCGGCAGGCGAGCGCGGTGCTGCCGCTCCTCTGGCTCGTGCAGCGGCAGATGCAACGCACCACTGGCAGCGCCTGGGTGCCGCTCGCGGCGATGAACGAGGTGGCGCGCATCCTCAACATGGCGCCGATCCGCGTCTATGAGGTGGCGACGTTCTACGCGATGTTCAACCTGCGCCCGGTCGGCAAGTGGCATTTGCAGGTCTGCACCACCACGCCCTGCTGGCTGCGCGGCTCCGACGAGGTGGTGCGCGCCTGCCGCGCGGAGACCGGCATCAAGGGCTGGAAGGAAACCAGCGCCGACGGGCTGTTCACCATGACCGAGGTGGAATGCCTCGGCGCCTGCGTGAATGCGCCGATCCTGCAAGTGAATGACGATTTCTACGAGGACATGGACGCCGCGCGCACCAAGGAATTGTTGCAGGCGCTTCGGCGCAACGAGCCGCCCAGGCCCGGCTCGATGGCCGGCCGCCAGACCTCGGCCCCGGAGGGCGGTCCGACCACGCTCACTACGCTCCAATTCGCCGAGGAGTAGGGGGCAATGCTTGCAGACAAGGACCGCATCTTCACCAATCTCTACGGCATCCACGACTGGCGCCTGGAGGCGGCGCGGCGGCGCGGCGACTGGGACGGCACCAAGGACATTCTCGCGCGCGGGCGCGACGCGATCATCGAGGAGATCAAGGCCTCGGGCCTGCGCGGGCGCGGCGGGGCGGGCTTCCCGACCGGCGTCAAATGGTCGTTCATGCCGAAACAGTCGGACGGTCGGCCCGCCTATCTGGTGGTGAACGCCGACGAGTCCGAACCCGGCACCTGCAAGGACCGCGACATCATACGCCACGATCCGCACAAGCTGATCGAGGGCTGTCTGATCGCCTGCTTCGCGATGGGCGCCAGCACCTGCTACATCTACATCCGCGGCGAGTTCTATAACGAGAGTCGTGTGCTCGAAGCGGCGATCGACGAGGCGCGCGCGGCCGGGCTGATCGGCAAGAACGCCTGCGGCTCGGGCTTCGATTGCGAGATCCACGTGCACCGCGGCGCCGGGGCCTATATCTGCGGCGAGGAAACCGCGCTGCTGGAAAGCCTGGAAGGCAAGAAGGGGATGCCGCGCATGAAGCCGCCGTTTCCGGCGGCGGTCGGCGTGTATGGCTGCCCGACCACGGTGAACAATGTCGAAAGCATCGCGGTGACGCCGACCATCATGCGGCGCGGCGCGGCGTGGTTCGCCGGCATCGGGCGCAAGGGCAACACCGGGCCGAAAGTTTATTGCATCTCCGGGCACGTGAACAAGCCGTGCAATGTCGAGGAGGCTTTGGGGATTCCGCTGCGCGAGCTGATCGAACGCTATGCGGGCGGTGTGCGCGGCGGCTGGGATAACCTGCTCGCCGTGATCCCCGGCGGCTCGTCGGTGCCGGTGATCCCGAAATCCATCTGCGACGACGTGTTGATGGATTTCGACAGTCTGCGCGAGGTGCAAAGCGGCCTCGGCACCGCAGCGGTGATCGTGATGGACAAATCCACCGACATCATCCGCGCGATCGCCCGGCTTTCCGAGTTCTACAAGCACGAGAGCTGCGGGCAATGCACACCCTGCCGCGAGGGCACGGGCTGGATGATGCGGGTGATGAATCGCATGGTGCAGGGCAGGGCGGAACCCGAGGAGATCGACACGCTCGATCAAGTCACGCGGCAGGTGGAGGGCCACACGATCTGCGCCCTGGGCGATGCCGCCGCCTGGCCGATCCAGGGCTTGATCCGCCATTTCCGCCCGGAGATCGAGGCGCGCATCGCCGCGTACAAGAGCCGCACCGGGCTGCCGAACATGCCGATGGCGGCGGAGTAGGGATGATGCAGTTTACACATCGTCATGCCCGGACTTGGCCCGGGCACCCACGACTTCATTGCCGGCCGCGCAGCCAGTCGTGGGTGGCCGGGCCAAGCCCGGGCATGACCGGGAATGTGGTTTGGGTGGTCTCCTGATGCCCAAAGTCACTATCGACGGCATCGAAGTCGAGGTTCCCGCCGGGTCGACCGTTTTGCAGGCCTGCGAAGCGGCCGGCGTGGAGATTCCGCGCTTCTGCTATCACGACCGTCTCTCCATCGCCGGCAATTGTCGCATGTGCCTTGTGCAGGTGGAGAAGGCGCCGCCCAAGCCGATCGCCTCCTGCGCCTGGCCGGTGGCGGACGGGATGGTGGTGCATACCGACACGCCGATGGTCCGCAACGCGCGCCGCGGCGTGATGGAGTTCCTGCTCATCAATCACCCGCTCGATTGCCCGATTTGCGATCAGGGTGGCGAGTGCGACTTGCAGGATCAGGCGCTCGGCTACGGCATGGACCATTCGCGCTATGCCGAGAACAAGCGCGCGGTGAAGGACAAATATCTCGGCCCGCTGGTGAAGACCGTGATGACGCGCTGCATCCACTGCACGCGCTGCATCCGCTTCATGGCGGAGATTGCGGGCGTGCCCGATCTCGGCGCCACCGCGCGCGGCGAGAACATGGAAGTCACCACCTATATCGAGAAGGGTCTCGCCTCCGAGCTTTCCGGCAACATCATCGACCTCTGCCCGGTCGGCGCGCTGACCGCGAAGCCGCTCGCCTTCACCTACCGCAACTGGGAGCTGAGCAAGGTCGATTCGATCGACGTGCTGGATGCCCAGGGCTGCAATATCCGCGTCGACGTGCGGGGGCCCGAGGTGATCCGCATCCTGCCGCGCCTGAATGAGGACGTGAACGAGGAATGGCTCGGCGACAAGTCGCGCTTCGCGCTCGACGGGCTGAAGCGCCGCCGCCTCGACCGGCCCTGGGTGCGCCGCGACGGGCGGCTCGTGCCCGCCACCTGGGATGAGGCATTCGCGGTGGCGGCCGAGCGGCTTGCCGCCGTGCCGCCGCAGCGCATCGGCGCGGTGGTGGGCGATCTCTGCGACGCCGAGAGCATGGCGGCGCTAAAGGACCTGATGGGCGCGCTCGGCGCGGCCAGTCTGGACTGCCGCCAGGACGGCGCCCAGCTCGATACGTCACGGCGCGATTTCTACCTGTTCAACAGCACCATCGCCGGGATCGACGAGGCCGACGCGCTGCTCTTGATCGGCACCAATCCGCGCCACGAGGCGCCGGTGCTGAACGCGCGCATCCGCAAGCGTTGGTTGCAGACGGGAATGCCGGTGGGCGTGCTCGGCCCGGCGGCCGACCTGACATACGACATCCAGCATCTCGGCGACGCGCCCGCGGGGCCGGCGGCGCTGCTCGCACCGGGCGATACGTTCCTCAACGTGCTGCGCGCCGCCAAGCGCCCGATGATCGTGGTCGGCGCCGCCGCTCTGGCGCGGCCCGACGGCGCGGCGGTGCTCGCCGCCGCCTGGGCGCTGGCGCGCGAGGTGGGCGCGCTCTCGGCCGAGTGGCACGGGTTCAACGTGCTGCACGCCGCCGCCGCGCGCGTCGGCGCGATCTATCTCGGCTTTTTGCCCGGTCCGGGCGGCAAGAGCTTCGGGCAGATGATGGGCGGCGGGGTGGATGTGCTGTGGCTGCTCGGGGCCGACGAGTTCGACACCGCGCGCATCGGCCGCGAGACCTTCGTGATCTACCAGGGCCATCACGGCGACCGCGGCGCGGCGCGGGCGGATTTGATCCTGCCCGGCGCGGCCTATACCGAGAAGCACGGTACTTACGTGAACTTCGAGGGCCGGGTGCAGCGCGGCCAGTTCGCGCTCTATCCGCCCGGCGAGGCGCGCGAAGACTGGAAGATCATCCGCGCGCTGAGCGAACATCTGGGCCGCCCGCTTCCCTATGACGACATCGACGCGCTGCGCGCGCGGCTGGAGGCGATCAACCCCGTGTTCGGCCGGCTCGACTTCCTGCCGCATTTTGGCTGCACCGACCTCTCCGGGCCCGCCAGCGACACCGTGCTGACCACCAACCCGTTCCGCCCGGTGTTCGCGAACTACTATCAAACCGACCCGATCAGCCGCGCGAGTCCGACCATGGCGCAATGCGTCGCCGAGTTCGTGGCACCCGCGCAGCGCGCGGCAGCGGAGTGAGCGCGATGGGACCGACCAACCAAAGCGTGTTCGCATCGCCGCTCGGCCATCTCGGCCTGATCTTAGGCGAGACGCTCGCGATGCTGGTGCCGCTTTTGATCCTGGTCGCCTACCTGACCTACGCCGAGCGCAAGGTCCTGGCGGCGATGCAGATCCGCAAGGGCCCCAACGTGGTCGGTCCGTTCGGCATCTGGCAGCCCTTCGCCGACGCGCTGAAGATGCTGACGAAGGAGACCATCATCCCCGCCGGCGCCAACCGGGCGCTGTTCCTGATGGCGCCGATGCTGACCTTCGGGCTGGCGATGGTAGCCTGGGCCGTGATCCCCGTCAGCGGCGGCTGGGTGGTGGCCGACATCAATGTCGGTATCCTCTATTTGTTCGCGATCAGCTCGCTCGGCGTCTATGGCATCATCATCGCCGGCTGGGCCAGCAACTCGAAATACGCCTTCATGGGCGCGCTCCGCAGCGCGGCGCAGATGGTGAGCTACGAGGTCTCGATCGGCTTCGTGCTGGTCACGGTCCTGCTGTGCGCGGGCAGCCTCAATCTGTCGGACATCGTGCGGGCGCAGCAGAAGCTTTGGTTCTTCATCCCGCTCTTCCCGATGTTCGTCATCTTCTTCATCTCGGCGCTGGCGGAGACGAACCGCTCGCCCTTCGACCTGCCGGAAGGGGAAAGCGAGATCGTCGCGGGCTTCTTCGTCGAATACAGCTCGCTCGCCTTCGGCCTGTTCTTCCTCGGCGAATACGCGAACATGATCCTGATGAGCGGGATGACGACGATCCTGTTCCTGGGCGGCTGGCTCGGCCCGTTCGGGCTCGCCCCCCAGCTCGGGCTGCTCTGGTTCATCCTCAAGGTGTTCATCTGCCTGTTCGTCTTCATCTGGGTGCGGGCGACCTTCCCGCGCTTCCGCTACGACCAGCTCATGCGGCTCGGCTGGAAGGTGTTTTTGCCGGCGAGCCTTGTGTGGCTGGTGATCACGGCGGGCGGGCTGCTCGCCACCGGGTTCATACCGACACATGCTTGATGAAATTGCGGCCGGGCCGTAATCCCGCGCCGCGCTGATCGAGGGATCAATGGCTGCTCTGGATCGCACCGCGCGAACCTGGCTCCTGGCCGAACTGGTGCAGGGCATGTGGCTCACGCTGCGCTATTTCTTCCGCCCGAAGGCGACCATCAACTATCCATACGAGAAATCCCCCCAAAGCCCGCGCTTCCGTGGCGAGCACGCGCTGCGCCGCTACCCGAACGGCGAGGAACGCTGCATCGCCTGCAAGCTGTGCGAGGCGATCTGCCCGAGCCAATGCATCGTCATCGAAGCCGAGCCGCGCGCCGACGGCTCCCGCCGCACTACGCGTTACGACATCGACATGACGAAGTGCATCTATTGCGGGCTGTGCGAGGAAGCGTGTCCCGTGGATGCGATCGTCGAAGGCCCGAACATGGAATTCGCCCGCGAGACTCGCGAGGAGCTATTCTACAACAAGGAGAAGCTGCTTGCGAACGGCGACATATGGGAGGCCGAAATCGCCAAGCGGCTTGAGCTCGATGCGCCATACCGCTGAGCCGCACGTGAGCGCCCTCCACCCCCAACTCACCCCAACCCGCTCCGCCCCGAGGGGCGGAGAGGGAGTGTGCGCCGCGCCTGTTCCCTTTCCGTCCCTGGCGGCGGAGAGGATTAGGGTGGCGCGGAGGAACGCGGTGCGCAAACCCGAGTCGGCCCGATGATCTACGCCACCATCTGCTTCTACATCTTCTCGATCGTGCTCGTGATCAGCGCGGCGATGGTTGTCACCGCGCGCAATCCCGTCCATTCGGTGCTGTTCCTGATCGCCGCCTTCTTCAACGCCGCGGTGCTATTCCTGATCGTCGGCGCCGAGTTCCTCGCCTTCATCCTGCTGATCGTCTATGTCGGCGCGGTCGCGGTGCTGTTCCTGTTCGTCGTGATGATGCTCGACATCGACTTCGAGCAGCTCCGCAGCGGGTTCCAGCGTTATGCCCCGGTGGGTGCGGCGATCGGCGCGCTGCTGCTCGCCGAGCTCGTGCTGGTGATGCTTGGCTGGCCAGTCTCCAGCGCCGTCAGTCAGGCGCGCTTCGCACCGGCCCCGGCCGACATCAGCAACACCGATGCGCTCGGGCGGCTGCTCTATACGGACTACATCCTGCCGTTTCAGACCGCCGGGCTCGTGCTGCTGGTGGCGATGATCGGCGCCATCATGCTGACCTTGCGCGATCGCCGCCGCTCGCGCCATCAGGTCGTCGCGGTGCAGGTGGCGCGCCGGCCGGAGGACACGCTGGAGCTCGTGCGCGTCGATCTCGGCCAGGGCGTGCCGCCAGACGCGATCCGGCGCCCGCTCGTGAGCGAACCGGCCGGCATCGACGAGGACCCGCTGGAGGCGCAGGGCGGCGCGCACCACCCCGCGCCGGCCCATCACGCCCCGGAGGCACGCTGAGATGCTGTCGCTGACGACGATCGGGCTCGCGCACTATTTGGTGGTGAGCGCCGTATTGCTGGTGCTCGGCGTGTTCGGGATTTTTCTCAACCGCAAGAACGTCATCATCATCCTGATGTCAATCGAGCTCATTCTGCTCGCGGTGAACCTCAACTTGGTCGCGTTCTCGGCGGCACTGGCCGACATGACCGGACAGGTGTTGGCGATGTTCGTGCTCACTGTTGCCGCCGCCGAGGCGGCGATCGGGCTCGCCATCGTGGTGATCTATTTCCGCAACCGCGGCTCGATCCAGGTTGAGGACGTCAACCTGATGAGGGGTTAGGGACGAATGACCTACATCACCGCCGTCTTCGCCCCGCTGTTCGGCGCCTTCGTCTCCGGCCTGTTCGGCCGCGTCATCGGTGACCGCGCCGCGATCGCGGTTTCCGTGCTCTGCATGCTGCTCGCCGCCGCCTGCGGGCCGTACGCCTGGGTCAACTTCGTCTGGGGTCACGCGCCGGCCGGCGCCTTTCCGCTCGGCGACTGGATCGTCGCGGGCGACTTCCAGGTGGACTGGTCGCTGCGCTACGACGCGCTCGCGGTCTCGATGGTGGCGATGGTCAGCTTCGTCTCGATGCTGATCCACGTCTACAGCATCGGCTACATGGGCCACGACGCCTATCCGCGCTACCGCTTCTTCGCCTACCTGTCGCTGTTCACCTTTTCCATGCTGATGCTGGTGACGGCGGACAACTTGCTTCAGCTCTTCTTCGGCTGGGAGGGGGTGGGGCTCTGCTCCTACCTGCTGATCGGCTACTGGTACGACCGTCCTTCCGCCTGCGCCGCCGCCATCAAGGCATTCATCGTCAATCGCGTCGCCGACCTCTTTTTTGCCATCGGTCTGGCGATGATCTTCCTGACGTTCGGCACGCTGAGTTTCACCCACATCTTCGCCGACCTGCCCAAGCACGCCAACGAGGTGTATGGCATCTTCGGCGGCATCCGCGTCTACGAGTTTATCGGCGTCTTGCTGTTCATCGGCGCGATGGGCAAATCCGCGCAGCTCTTCTTGCACACCTGGCTGCCGGACGCGATGGAAGGGCCGACGCCGGTTTCGGCGCTGATCCATGCGGCGACGATGGTGACGGCGGGCGTGTTCCTGATGGCGCGCATGTCGCCCTTGATGGACGATGCGCCCGCCGCGCTTACGCTGGTAACGGTGATCGGCGCCACCACCTGTCTCTTCGCCGCCACCATCGGCTGCGTGCAGAATGACATCAAGAAGGTGATCGCCTACTCCACCTGCTCGCAGCTCGGCTACATGTTCCTCGCCGCCGGCGTGGGCGCCTATCCGGTCTCGATCTTTCACCTGCTGACGCACGCGTTCTTCAAGGCGCTCTTGTTCCTCTGCGCGGGTTCGGTGATCCACGCCATGTCCGATGAGCAGGACATGCGCAAGATGGGCGGGCTGTGGAACAAGATCCCCGTCACCTACGTGACGATGTGGATCGGCTCGCTGGCGCTCGGCGGCATCTTCCCGTTCGCCGGCTATTTCTCGAAAGACGCGATCCTGGAGGCCGCCTTCGCCTATGGCTCGCCGGCTTCGATCTACGGCTTCATCGCCGGCGTGGCGGCGGCGTTCTGCACCGCCTTCTATTCCTGGCGGCTGTTGATCATGACCTTCCACGGCACCTCGCGCGCCGATCATCACGTGCAGGAACACGTGCATGAAAGCCCCTGGGTGATGCTCGGCCCGCTGATCGTGCTGGCGATCGGCGCGACCGTTGCCGGCTACCTGCTGCACAATCTTCTGATCGGCCCGCACTGGGACGAATACTGGCGCCAGTCGATCGTGATTGCGCCGAACAATCAGGTGATGGCGCGGATGGAGGATTTGCCGGGCGGCGTGCGCTATTTGCCGCTGCTTTGCGGATTGGCTGGCATTGCCGTCGCCGCCTGGTTCTATTGGCTCAACCCGATGCTGCCGGTGCGGCTCGCCGCCACGTTCCGCCCGATCTATCTGCTGCTGCTGAACAAATACTATTTCGACGAGCTCTACGACTTCCTGTTCGTCCGCCCCGCCTTCCGCCTTGCGCGCCTGCTCTGGCAGACGGGCGACGCCACGCTGATCGACGGGGTGCCGAACGGGCTGGCGGCGATAGCGGTGGACGGCTCGCGCGGCGCGGTGCGGATCCAGACCGGCTCCATCGCCGTCTATGCCTTCGTGATGCTGATCGGCCTCGTCGCGCTGGTCGGCGTGTTCCTGATCTGGCGCTAGGGGCGGGCGGGCGATGAACCAGGTCGGCTTTCCCGTTCTTTCCCTGATCACCTGGCTGCCGCTGGTCGGCGTCGGCGTGATCCTGTGCGTGCGCGGCGACGAGGAAACCGTCGCCTCGAACGCGCGCTGGACCGCGCTCTGGACCAGCCTGATCGTGCTCGCCGTCTCGCTCGTGCTGTGGGCCGACTGGGACCCGCGCAATCCCGGCTTCCAGTTCGTCGAAAACGTGCCCTGGCTGCCGGAGTTCGGTGTCGGCTACCGCATGGGTGTGGACGGCATCTCGGTGCTGTTCGTCCTGCTATCGACCTTGCTCACCCCGATCTGCATCCTGGCGAGCTGGGACACGATCACGCGCTATGTGCGCGAATACATGATCGCCTTCCTGATCCTGGAAACGATGATGGTCGGGATGTTCTGCGCGCTCGACTTCATCATCTTCTACATTTTCTTCGAGGGCGTGCTGATCCCGATGTTCCTCATCATCGGGGTCTGGGGCGGGCCGCGCCGGGTCTATTCGGCGTTCAAGTTCTTCCTCTACACGCTGACCGGCTCGGTCCTGCTGCTGATCGGACTGATCGGCATGTGGATCTACGCCGGCACGACCGATATCCCGACGCTCCTGCACACGCGCTTTCCCGTGGGGATGCAAACCTGGCTGTTCCTGGCGTTCTTCGCCTCATTCGCGGTGAAGGTGCCGATGTGGCCGGTGCATACCTGGCTGCCGGACGCGCACGTGGAGGCGCCGACCGCGGGCTCGGTGATCCTGGCCGGCGTGCTGCTGAAGATGGGCGGATACGGCTTCATCCGCTTCTCCTTCCAGATGCTGCCGCAAGCCTCCGCCGAGCTGGCGCCGTTGATGTTCACGCTGTCGGTGGTGGCGGTGGTTTACACGGCCTATGTGGCGCTGGCGCAGGAGGACATGAAGAAGCTGATCGCCTACTCCTCGGTCGCGCACATGGGCATCGTCACGATCGGCATCTTCACCTTCAACGTGCAAGGGATGCAGGGCGCGCTATTCACGATGCTCTCGCACGGCATCGTCTCGGCGGCGCTGTTCCTGATTGTCGGGGTGATCTACGACCGGCTGCACACGCGAGAGATTTCCCGCTATGGCGGGCTCGCCGACAACATGCCGCTCTATGCGTTCGCCTTCATGGTGTTCGCGCTGGCCTCGGTCGGCCTGCCCGGCACCTCGGGCTTCATCGGCGAGTTCCTGGTCACGATCGGCGCGCTGCACGTGAATTTCTGGCTCGCCCTGCTGGGCGGCATGGGCCTGATCCTCGGCCCGATGTACACGCTGTATCTCTACCGCCGCGTGATCTTCGGCCGGCTGACCAAGCTCGATCTACGATCGATGCGCGACCTCACGCCGCGCGAGGTCGCCATCTTCGCGCCGCTATTGGTGATCACCATCTGGATGGGCGCCTATCCGACGAGCTTCAGCCGCTTCTGGGACGCGACCGTCAGCGACATGATTGCCCAGCACCGGCAGGCAATGGCGGCGCCCCCTGCGCCTGCGGTGCAGCTGGCGAGGTTCGTGCGATGAACTGGCAGATCGCGCTCCCCGAGATCGTCCTGTCGGTGCTCGGCATGGCGATCCTGATCTACGGCGTGCTGCGGAAGACCGCGCAGGCGCAGACCGTGACCATGCTCTGCATCGGCGCGCTGCTGATCACCGGGTTCCTCGAGGTCACGCGCGCCGGCGGCGTCGGCTATAACGGCCAGTACGTCGTCGATGCCTTCGCGGTGCTGGTGAAGGAGCTGGTGCTGGTCGGCGCCGCCGGCACGCTGATCCTGTCGCTCGACTACAACCGGCGCCAGGGCATCGCCCGGTTCGAGTTCCCGGTGCTGATCCTGTTCGCGACCGTCGGCATGATGGGCATGGCCTCGGCCTCCAACCTCATCGTCCTTTATCTCACGCTTGAGTTGCAATCGCTGTGCAGCTACGTGCTCGCCGCCTCGGCGCGCGACGAGCTGCGTTCGGCCGAGGCGGGCCTCAAATATTTCGTGCTGAGTTCGCTCGCCTCGGGCCTGCTCCTGTACGGCATCTCGCTTGCCTACGGCTTCTCCGGCACGATGGACTTTCGCGTGCTCGCGGGGCTGCTCGCCTCGCCGGCCAGCGCCTCGGCCGGCGCGATCGTGGGCGTGGTGTTCATCCTGGTCGGGCTCGCGTTCAAGATCGCGGCGGCGCCGTTCCACATGTGGACACCCGATGTCTATGAAGGGGCACCCACGCCGGTGACGGCGTTCTTCGCCACCGCGCCGAAGATCGCCGCGATGGCGCTCTTTCTTCGCACCATGGCTGAGCCGTTCGGGCATCTGCTGGGATCCTGGCGCCTGCTCATCGAGATCATCTCGGTCTGCTCGATGATCCTCGGCGCGCTGGCCGCGATCGGGCAATCCAACATCAAGCGCCTGCTCGCTTATTCCTCGATTGGCCATATGGGCTACGCGCTGATCGGCCTTGCCGCCGGAGGTCCGATCGGGATGCGCGGCGTGCTGATCTACTTGATCACCTACATCTTCATGGCGCTCGGCACGTTCGGCTGCGTGCTGGCGATGCGCCGCCGTGGCGCGTTCGTCGAACGGATCGAGGATCTGAGCGGGCTCGCGCGCACCGACCCGGCGTTGGCACTCGCCTTCGCCGTGTTCATGTTCAGCATGGCCGGCATCCCGCCGCTCTCGGGCTTCTTCGCCAAGCTCTATGTGTTCCTCGCCGCCGTGCAGCAGCAAATGTGGGTGCTGGCGGTGATCGGCGTGCTGACGAGCGTGATCTCTTCCTTCTATTATCTGCGGATCGTGAAGGTGATCTACTTCGATCCGACCGCGCCTGCCTTCGACCCCAAGTCGAACGGGGTGGCCTTCGTCGCCACCGTCAGCGGCCTGTTCACCCTGTTCTTCCTGGTCTTTTCCGGCCCGTTCGTCGGCTGGGCCGGCACCGCGGCGGCGGCGTTGTTCGGATAGCGCGACGGTGCTGCTCGTCGTCGATGCCGGCAACACCAACGTCGTCGTCGCGGTGCACGATGGCCAGGGCTGGCGCGGCATCTGGCGCATCCGAACCGATCCGCAGCGCACGTCGGACGAGTACGCCGTCTGGCTGCTGGCACTCCTGGAACGTAGCGCGATCCGCCCCGATCAGGTGAGTGCGGCGGTCATCGGCACGGTGGTGCCGGCAGCGCTTTATCATCTGCGCCGGCTCTGCCGCGACTGGTTCCATATCGAGCCGCTGATCGCGCGAGCCACGCTCGACTGGGGCTTCGAGATCAGGGTCGACAACCCCGAGGAGGTCGGCGCCGACCGGCTGCTGAACGCGCTTGCCGGCTGCAAGCGATATAGCGGGCCGATGATCATCGTCGATTTCGGTACCGCAACCACATTCGACGTGGTGGACAAAGACGGCGCCTATCTCGGCGGCGTCATCGCGCCGGGCATCAATCTCTCGATCGAGGCGCTGCACCATGCCGCCGCGCGCCTGCCGCGCATCGGCATCGGCCGTCCGCAGGCGGTGATCGGCCGCTCCACCGTGCCCGCCATGCAGTCGGGCATCTACTGGGGCTATGTTGGGCTGATCGAGGGCATCGTCGGGCGCATCAAGGGCGAATACGGCGCGCCGATGCGCGTGATCGCCACCGGCGGGCTGGCGCCGCTGTTCGCCGAGGGCACGCTCGTGATCGAGCAGATCGAGCCGGAACTGACGCTGGAAGGGCTGCGCCTGTTGGCGGAGCGGAACCCCGCGCCCACATTGCCCAAAGACAGAGCACGACTGAGCGACGGGGAATGAACGACGTGAGCGGCGATCTGGCCTTCCTGCCGTTGGGCGGGACGGGCGAGATCGGCATGAACCTGAATTGCTACCGCAGCGGCGGCTATTGGCTTGCGGTCGATTGCGGCATCGGCTTCGGCGGCGCGGCGCATCCCGAGGTGGAGCTGATGACGCCCGATCCGCGCTTCCTCGCCGAACGGCGCGAGCGGCTGGTCGGGCTCGTCATCACGCACGCGCACGAGGATCATGTCGGCGCGGTCGCGCATCTCTGGCCGCAGCTCCGCTGCCCCGTGTTCGCCACTCCGTTCGCCGCCGCCGTGCTGCGGCGCAAGCTCGCCGAGGCGCAGCTTTTGCCGCAGGTGCGGATCACCATCGTCCCGCCCGGCGGTGTGTTCGACCTGCCGCCCTTCGGCCTGCAATTCATCCGCATGGCGCACTCGATCCCCGAGGCGCAGGCGCTCGCCATCCGCACGCCGGCCGGCGTTGTGCTGCACACGGGCGACTGGAAGCTCGATCCCGATCCGCTGATCGGCGCCCGCTCCGACGAAGCCGCCCTCGCTGCGCTCGGCGAGGAGGGTGTGCTGGCGATGATCTGCGATTCCACCAACGCGATGGTGGAGGGTCATTCGGGCAGCGAGCACGAGGTGCGGCGCAATCTCTGCGCGCTGATCAAGCAGATGAACGGCGGCCGCGTGGCGGTGACGTGCTTTTCCTCCAACGTCGCGCGCATCGAGAGCATCGCGCTCGCCGCCCGCGAGGCCGGGCGCTCGGTCGCGGTCGCTGGTCGCAGCCTGCGGAACATGGTCGCCGCCGCGCGCGAATGCGGCTACCTCAAGAACACTCCCGAGTTCGTGCCGGAAGACGAGGCCGGTTCGATCCCGGACGAAAATCTTCTGCTCATCATCGGCGGCAGCCAAGGCGAGCCGCGCAGCGCGCTCGCGCGCGTGGCGCTCGATACGCATCCGCGCATCGTGCTCGGCGAGGGCGACACGGTGATCTTCTCGAGCCGCGTGATCCCCGGCAATGAGCGCGCCATCCTGGCGGTGCAGGACAATCTGGTGCGGCGCGGCGTGCGGCTGATGACGGATGCCGATCATCTGGTCCATGTCTCCGGCCATCCCGCGCGCGACGAGCTGCGCCGGATGTACCGCTTGGTGCGTCCGCGCTACGCGGTGCCGGTGCACGGCGAATGGCGGCACCTCTCGGCGCACGCCGAACTGGCGCGCGAGGCCGGCGCCACCCCGATTCTGCTGGAGGACGGCGACATCCTGCGCCTCGCGCCTGGCCGGGCGGAGGTGGTGGACAGCGCCCCGGTGGGCAAGCTGGCGGTCGACGGCGGGCGGTTGGTGCCGCTGGAAGGCGGCGTGATCGCCGCGCGGCGACGGATGCTGTTCAACGGGGTCGTGGTCGGCAGCGTGGCAGTGGACGCGGCGGGCCGGCTGCTCGGCCGCCCGCGCGTCAGCGCCCCCGGACTCTATGCGCCGGACGATCCCGAGACCGGGCGGCTGGCCGACGACTTCGCCGCGGCGTTGACCGATCTTCCCGCCCCGCTACGTCGCGACGACGCGGCGCTCGCGGATGCCGCGCGCGCTGCGCTGCGACGCGTCTTCGGCCGTCGCCTGCAAAAACGCCCGCTCGTCGACGTGCACCTTCTGCGGGTGGACTGACAGGATGGGCTGGTTCACCGGGCTCGTGCTCTATGTGCTGATCTGGTGGGTGGCGCTGTTCGCCGTGCTGCCCTGGGGCATCCGCCCGCAGGCCCATCCCGACCCCGCGAGCGGCTGGCGCGGGGCGCCCGAGCATCCGCGCCTGCTGAAGACGCTCATCGCCACTACGATCGTCGCCGGGATGATCTGGCTCGGGGCCTACTGGCTGATCACGAGCCCCTATCTCAGCTTCCGGCATGGTTGGCTCGCGATGCCGGCGCACAATTGACGAAAACAAAAAACACGGCAGGAGGCACTCCTGCCGTGTTTTTGGCGTTTGCTCCCTAAACCCGGGCGGCGAGGCCCCTCAAGGCGAATTCATGGATAGCGTGCCTTGACACAAGAGTCACGCGGTTTCGTGCGATCTGTATGGCGTTCGCGTGAAGCAAATTGCGGCCCGCCCCTATTGCGGCGCACAATAATGTCTCGCCTGCGTGCCGGTTCGCCGCAACGCGGCAAGTTGGCTTCCGGCCCCGGCGAAGCTAGGTTCCGCCGGCTTTTCGCGGGGCCGAAGCCATCATGCGCTTGTCACACAGCCTGATTCCCACCCTCAAGGAAACGCCGGCCGAGGCGCAGATCGCCTCGCACCGGCTGATGCTGCGCGCGGGGCTCGTGCGGCAGACCTCGGCCGGCATTTATGCGTGGCTGCCGCTCGGCTACCGCGTGCTGCGGAAGATCGAACGGATCGTCCGGGAGGAGCAGGACGCGGCGGGCGCGCAGGAATGTCTGATGCCGACCATCCAGCCGGCCGAGCTCTGGCGGGAAAGCGGGCGGTATGACGATTACGGCAAGGAGATGCTGCGGATCACCGACCGCCACTCCCGCGAGCTGCTGTATGGTCCCACCAACGAGGAGATGATCACCGACCTGATGCGCCAGTCGGTGAAGAGCTATCGCGAGCTGCCGCAAATCCTCTATCACATCCAATGGAAGTTTCGCGACGAGGTGCGGCCCCGCTTCGGCGTGATGCGCGGGCGCGAGTTTTTGATGAAGGACGCCTACAGCTTCGATCTCGACTATGCGGGCGCGGTGGTGAGCTACCGCAAGATGATGCTCGCCTATATGCGGACCTTTCAGCGCATGGGGCTGAAGGCGATCCCGATGGAGGCGGAGAGCGGGCCGATCGGCGGCGATCTTTCCCACGAGTTCATCATCCTGGCGCCGACTGGCGAGAGCCAGGTCTATTTCGATGCCGCCTTCGAGGAGATCGACTATCTCTCGTCGGGCGCGGGCGGATTCTCTCACGAGAGCGCGGATGATCTGGAACGGTTCTTCACCACGATGACGACGCATTACGCGGCGACCGACGACAAGCACGATCCCGCCGCTTGGGAGAAGGTGGCACCCACGCGGCGGCGCGAGGGAAGGGGAATCGAGGTCGGGCATATTTTCTACTTCGGCACCAAATATTCGAAATCGATGGGCTTCGCGGTCGCGACCGCCGACGGGCGCGCGGTCCATCCGGAGATGGGCAGCTACGGGATCGGCGTCTCGCGCCTCGTCGGCGCGGTGATCGAGGCGAGCCATGACGAGGCCGGCATCATCTGGCCCGATTCCATTGCCCCGTTCCGGGCCGCGATCCTCAACCTCAAGCGCGGCGACGCCGCGTGCGACCGCATCTCGGAACAGCTCTACGGCGCGCTCGGCCGCGAGGCGCTCTATGACGACCGCGAGGAGCGGGCCGGGGTGAAGTTCGCCGACGCCGACCTGATGGGTCATCCCTGGCAGGTCGTGGTCGGTCCGCGCGGGGCGGCGAATGGCACGGTGGAGCTGAAGCGCCGCGCGGGCGGGGAGCGGCAGGAAGTGTCGGTGGAGAGCGCGCTCGCGCGCCTCGCGTGATGCACGCCGTATCAGCTCCCTCTCCGCCCCTGGGGGCGGAGAGGGTTGAGGAGGGGTGGGGGACTTCTCAGCGCATCGTCTTTCCGCCCTTCTCCGCCTCCAGGAGCGGAGAGGGGGCGCGAAACCAGCATCATCGGGGCTATCGGTTAGCCGCCGGTAAGCGGCTGCTACGCGCCGGATGAGGGCGGGCAGCATGTTCAACGCCTTCGAACGCGCCGTAGCCGCGCGCTATCTCCGTGCCCGCCGCGGCGAGCGGTTCGTCTCGGTGATCGCCATCTTCTCGCTGGTCGGCATCGCGCTCGGCGTGGCGACGCTGATCATCGTGATGAGTGTGATGGGCGGGTTCAAGATCGATCTGCTGAGCCGCATCCTCGGCTTCAACGGCGATCTCGGCGTCTACGGCCAGGGCGGGCGGCTCGCGGAGTACGACGCGCTGGCCGCGCGGGTCGCCAAGCTGCCGGGCGTGGTTTCCGCCGTGCCGGTGCTGGACGGACAAGTGCTGATCACCAACACCCAAGGCGTCGCCTCGGGCGGCTATGTGCGCGGCATCGAACCCAAGGATCTGCAAGCCACCAGGCTGATCGCCACGCACGTGATCGCCGGCTCTCTCGACGAGTTCAAGGGCGAAGACGTGATCGCGGTCGGCTCCGGCCTCGCCCGCCAATTCAACGTTTGGCTGAACCAGAGCGTCACGCTCGTCTCGCCGCAGGGTGCAGCAACGCCGTTCGGCACCGTGCCGCGCGTGAAGGCATATCGCATCGTCGCCATCTTCAATGTCGGCGAATACGCCTATGACAGCAATTACGTGTTCATGCCGATGCGCGCGGCGCAGATCTACTTTCAGAAGCCCGACGCCGCGACGCAGATCGAGGTCACGGTCAAGGATCCAACCAACGTTGCCCCGGTGCGCCAGGAGATCGAGCGCGCGCTGGCCGGCCTGCCGGTCAGCGTGGTCGACTGGCAGCAGAGCAACAACAGCTTCTTCACCGCCGTCCAGGTGGAGCAGAACGTGATGTTCGTCATCCTAACGCTGATCATCCTGGTGGCGGCGTTCAACGTAATCTCCTCGCTGATCATGATGGTGAAGGACAAGACGCGCGACATCGCCATCTTGCGCACGATCGGCGCCGGGCGCGGCGCGGTGATGCGCATCTTCCTGATGTGCGGCGCCTCGGTGGGGGTGGCCGGGACGGTGATCGGCGCCGTGCTCGGGATTGCCTTCACCCTGAATATCGACCGCATCCAGGACGCCGTGCAGGCGATCACCGGCGTCAATGTGTTCAACGCCGAGGTCTATTATCTGACGCACCTGCCGGCGCGGCTCGACTGGGGAGAGGTTGTGAAGATCGTCGTGCTGGCCTTCACGCTGTCGCTGCTCGCCACGCTCTATCCGAGCTGGCGGGCGGCGCGCACCGACCCGGTGGAGGCGCTCCGGCATGAATGAGGCGGCGCCGGCGCTCGAATTGCGCGGCGTGCAGCGCATCTACACCAGCGAGGCGGGCAAGCTGCCGGTGCTGCGCGGCGCCGATCTCGCGCTGCGCCGGGGCGAGATCGTCGCCCTCGTCGCCCCCTCGGGCGCCGGTAAGTCGACGCTCTTGCATCTGGCGGGCCTGCTGGAGAAGCCGGACGGCGGATCGGTGTTCGTGGAGGGGCGCGACGCCGGGGCGCTCGCGGATGCCGATCGCACCGCGATCCGCCGCGACCGCATCGGGTTCGTATATCAGTTCCATCATCTGCTGCCGGAGTTCACCGCGCTCGAGAATGTCGTCTTGCCGCAGATGATCGCCGGGCGTTCGCGGTCGGCGGCGCGCGAACGGGCGATGGAGCTTCTCCGCAGCTTCGGGCTAGCGCCGCGCGCGGGACACACGCCGGGCAAGCTCTCGGGCGGCGAACAGCAGCGCGTCGCCATCGCCCGCGCGCTCGCCAACGCGCCGCTCGTGCTGCTGGCCGACGAGCCGACCGGCAATCTCGACGTCGATACGGCCTGGGTGGTGTTCGCGGAGCTGCTGGGGATCGTGCGCCAACAGGGTGTCGCGGCGCTGATCGCCACCCACAACCCCGATCTCGCTGCGCGCATGGACCGCACCGTGACGCTGCGGGATGGCAGGGTTGTCGGCTTGTAGCTGGTAGCGCGGGCGCAGGTCCTCTATTGGCGTCGCAGGAGCAAGACTATGCCGCACTCGCACGCGGCTGAGCGCCGCGCACCGCCGCGTAATCCGGGGGCCGAGGCCGGCATCGACGAGGCGCTGGTGCGCCGGGTCGTAACCGATTTTTATGCCCGCGTGCGCCGCGACCCGCTGCTCGGCCCGATCTTTGAGCAGGCGGTGGAAGACTGGCCCGCGCATCTCGACCGGCTGACCGATTTCTGGTCATCGCTGACGCTCATGAGCGGGCGCTACAAGGGCAACCCGTTCGAGGCGCATCTTGAGTTGCCGAAGCTTGAGCCCGAGCATTTCCGCACCTGGCTTGGGCTGTTCGACTCGACCGTGAACGACCTCTGCACGAAGGAGCAGGCCGAAATCTTTTGCACTCGCGCGCGGCGCGTGGCCGACAGCCTGAGCATGGGGCTCGCGATCCGCCGCGGCGCGCCGCCGCCGCCGAGGAGATGAGGATGCACCTCGACCCGCTCATTCTGTCGCGGCTGCAATGGGCGTGGGTGGTTTCGTGGCATATCCTGCTGCCGTCCTTCACTGTCGGGCTGGCCTCCTACATCGCTGTGCTGGAGGGGCTCTATTTCTTCACCGGCCGCGAGCTCTGGTACCGGCTGTCGCGATTCTGGACCCGCATCTTCGCGGTTTCCTTCGGGATGGGGGTGGTGTCGGGGATCGTGATGCCCTTCCAGTTCGGGACCAATTGGTCGCGCTTCTCCGATGCCACGGCCAACGTGATCTCGCCGATGCTGGGCTACGAGGGACTGATGGCCTTCTTCCTGGAGGCGTCGTTCCTCGGCGTATTGCTGTTCGGCCGCAAGCTCGTGCCCGCCTGGGCGCATTTCTTCGCCGCGCTGATGGTGGCGGGCGGCACGCTGCTTTCAGCGTTTTGGATCCTGACGGTCAATAGCTGGATGCAGACGCCGACCGGCTATCAGCTCGCCGAGGGGCGGTTCTTTCCGCGCGACTGGGCGGAGATCATTTTCAGCCCCTCGCTGCCCTATCGCTTCGTGCACAACACGCTCGCCTTCTACATAACCACAGCCTTCGTGGTCATGGGCGTCGGCGCCTATCTGATCCGGCGCGGCGCATTCCTGGAAGAGGGGCGGATGATGATCAAGATGGCGCTCGGATTGCTGATCATCATCGTGCCATTGCAGGGGCTCGCCGGCGATCAGCATGGACTCAACACCCGCGAATATCAGCCCGCCAAGCTCGCCGCCATCGAGGGCGATTGGCAAACCACGTCGCCGACGCCGCTCATCCTGTTCGCGATCCCTGATCAGGCGGCGGCGCGCAATCTGGCGGAGCTTTCCATCCCGCATCTCGGCAGCCTGATCCTGACCCACACATGGGACGGCGCGGTGCAGGGGCTCACCGCGTTTCCGCCGCAGGACCGCCCGCCCGTGTTCCCGGTGTTCTGGGCCTTTCGCGTCATGGTGGGCTTCTGGCTGATCATGCTGGTAACGGTTCTATGGGGCTGGATGCTGCGGCTGCGCGGGCGCGTGTTCGAATCGGCAGCCTATCTCCGTTTCTGCCAGTTCGTCGCTCCAATCGGTTTCCTCACCGTGCTGGCGGGCTGGACGGTGACCGAGGTGGGTCGCCAGCCCTGGACGGTGTTTGGGCTGCTGCGCACCGCCGATTCGGTCACGCCCTCGCTCAGCGGCGGTGACGTGCTCGTCTCGCTGCTCTGCTACATGGCGGTTTACCTCGTCATGTTTCCGACCGGGATCGCCATGATGATCGGTCTGGTGCGCCAGGGGCCGAGCGATTCCGCGCTCGAGCCGCACGTGGTCGAGGGGCAGCAGCCGGAAGGCCCCGTCCGTCACGTGATCGAGTAGCGCCGATGCCGGGCCTCACCATCGACCTGCTGCCGATCTGGACCTTCATCATCGGCCTCGGCGTGTTCTTCTACGTGTTGCTGGACGGCTTCGATCTCGGCGTCGGCATCTTGTTCGGCTTCGCGCCCGACGAGCGCGCGCGCGCGCTGGTGATGAACTCGATCGCCCCGATCTGGGATGGCAACGAGACCTGGCTGATCCTGGGCGGCGTGGCGCTGCTTGCGGTATTCCCGCTCGCCTACGCGATCATCATCCCGGCGGTTTACTTCCCGCTTCTGATCATGCTGCTCGCCCTGACGTTCCGCGGCGTCGCATTCGAGTTCCGCTTCAAGAACCCACGCATCCGGCGCTTCTGGGAGCGCGGCTTTTGCGTCGGTTCCGGTGTCGCCGCCTTCGCGCAGGGCATGGTGCTCGGCACCTTCATTCAGGGCTACGAGGTGACGGATCGCGCGTATTCCGGCAGCGAGCTCGACTGGCTGCGCCCGTTCCCGATCGTAATCGGCATTGCGGTCATGTTCGGCTATGCGCTGCTTGGCGCCGGCTGGCTGATCCTGAAGACCGAGGGCGGATTGCAGGTCTGGGCGCGCAGGCTGGGCCGGCGCTCCTTCTGGGGTGTGCTGGCAGCCATCGCGATCGTCAGCGCCTGGACGCCGCTGATGCACCCGGAGATCGCGCGGCGCTGGTTCTCCACACCCAATATCTTCTTTCTTTGGCCGGTGCCGTTGTTCACCGTGCTGGTGGCCTGGATCGAGTGGCGCGCGCTGAGCGGCGAATTCACCGACCCGGTGCCGTTCATCGGCGCGTTCGGGCTGTTCGTGGTTTCCTATACAGGCGTGATCGTGAGTCTCTGGCCGATGATCGTGCCATTTCATTACACGATCTGGGATGCTGCCTCTTCGTCCAGCACCCAAGCATTCCTGCTGCTAGGCACCCTGTTCTTTCTCCCGATCATCATCATGTACAGCGCCTGGTCATACTGGGTATTCCGGGGTAAGGTGCGGGGCGATATCGGTTATCACTCCTGATCCCGCGCTTCTCTATCGAGGCGTTGGATGTATCTCGGTGACCGACTACTCGGCGGCTGCCTTCCTTCTGACCGGTGGTCCCGAATGGACGATCCGCATCAGGACCACGATGATCGCGATCGTCGTAAGATAGATCACGAGCTGCGCACCGCTTGGCTCCGCCGTGTAGCCGACCAGCGTGTGAACAAGACGTCCGACGATGCTGTCGTCTGAGAGCAGCCACGACGTATTCCACACCGTTCTGGTCAACACCTCCAGGTAACCCGCTTGTTGTACGAAGGCGATGGCCTGAGATGCCAGCCCCGCGGCGAGCAGCGTGATCAGGCCCGACGTGACGGCGAACAGGTGGCGCGCCGGTATGGTCAACAGCCCGAAATACATGAGCGCCGTGACCCCAGCGCCAGCGAGCACGCCGAGCGCACCGCCTGCCATCATGCCGGACGAGGAGGTGCCCCCCGACGCTCCGATGCCATAAAGAAAGAGAACGACCTCTGAACCTTCGCGTAGCACGGCGACACCGCAAACGATGGAAAGCGCCGCGAGCGGCCGCTCTCCGGCCGCAACCGCACTGCCGACTTGTCGCATTTCATGCGCCATCGCCCGGCCATGGCCAGCCATCCAGACATTGTGCCAAGTCAGCATGCCGACCGCGAGCGTGAGAATGCTCGCGTTGAAAAGCTCCTGGCCCGAGCCCGCGAATAGCGAGGCGATCTGGCCGGCAAACGCGGCGACGAGACCGGCACCCGCGACGCCGCCGATTACGCCGTAGGCAACCCAGACTCCCCGGCGCGCTACGCCCTTGGTCGCGGCGAGGATGATACCGACGATGAGTCCCGCCTCGATGACCTCACGAAAGACAATGACAAGCGTTGCCAACATCAGCTCCCACCCCTTCACTCGGCAATGACGACGCCCTTGGCGGTGTCGGGATGATACTCACCCATGAACGGATAGTGCCCGGCTCCTAGCGGGCGCAGCCGCACCGTCCCAGTGCCGCCGCCGGCAATAACCTTCTCGACCTTGAGCGCTGAGGAATCGAATTCCTCGGCGGTCGAGTCCTCATTCTTGATCGTCAGCATGGTTGGCTTTCCGATCGGCACGTGGATCTCGGAGGGTGTAAAGCGGTGATCCTTGATCGTTACATCGATATTGGTGGGACTTTCCGCGAACGCCGAGCCGCTCAACGCAAGCATCAACGCAAGAATAAGGGTGCCGTATCGCATCGGAAGAGGCCTCCGGATAAGACTGTATGATGCAATGTCCCTGGTCGTGACCATCGCCATCGAGACTTTTTGTGATGCTCCAGCAGCAGAACGGCGCCGCATCTTTTGCCCACGCAAGGACGCAATCATCACGTGGTCTCGAAAAGCTCTTGACCGATGAATTCGCCTTCTGAGGCGCCGTGAGGACACGCGAACAAGCCGCCCCCAACGTGCGTGACGAACTGGTTCATCATGTCGATCTTAGCCATGCGCTCGAAGATCTTGATGAAGCCCGTCCGCGGATCGCGCTGATAGCACACGAAGAACAGGCCGGCGTCGTACTCGATGCCTTGCCGCCACGGAGGCCAGCGCTCTGCGGTGAAATTCACGCCGTCATTGTAGGAATATCCCCGCCGCAGTATCCGCGCTCCATCATTGGTCTCGGCGGCGGCGAGACGGACATGAGCGTTTTCGGGAGTGACCGGGTTGCCATCTTTGTCGGTCGCCTTGAAGTCAAAGGCATCGAACTCGTTCTTCTTGCCAAGCGGCGCTCCGGAATATTTGTGCCGGCCGACGGTCTGCTCCTGGAACGTCACCTTCATCCGGTCCCAGTGCTCGAGGGCGATGCGTATGCGCCGGGCGACGAGATAGCTGCCCCCACGCATCCAGTCCGGGCCTTCATTGCCGACCCAGACGAATTGATCCATCGCCCGGGGGTCGCTGACCGACAGATTGTTCGTTCCGTCTTTGAAGCCCATCAGATTGCGCGGGGTCTCCTTGCCGCCGAGACTCGGGAGGAAGCCGGTTTGCACCCAGCGGATTTGCGCTACTCCGTCGCCGAGCCGCGCGAGTTGCCGGACCGCATGGAACGCGATTTGTCCGTCATCCGCGCAGGCTTGGACCGAGATGTCACCGCCGGTATGCTGGTCGACCAGCTGATCGCCGACAAATCGCGGCAGATCGACAAGCGCCGCCGGCCGGCGTGCGGCCAAGCCGTAGCGGTCCTTCCCATCTTTGGTGAAGAGGCCGGCGCCGAAACCGAAGGTGATCGTCAGGCGCGCCGGCGGCAGGCCGAGCGCTTCGCCGGTATCGGCAGGCATGTCGCCGGGCTGCGGTGTTTCATAGTCGTCGCTGCCCGTCGGCTGCGCCGCGCCGGCAACAGCGACCGGCTTCAGCCCCGCGTCGAGCGGCTGTGCTGTCGCGCCTGTGGTCATCCTCGCGGCGGCAGCAGTCCACACTTGCAGAAGTCTTGCGACTTGCTCCCGCTTGGTGGCGACGAGATCGAACACCGCGAAATACGTATGGCTCTGCGGCGGCGTAATGATCCCGCTTTGGTGAGTGCCCCAGAATGGCTCGCTGAATCGCTCGTTGCGCACAGCGGGCACGTCGGGAACTGCTGCAACGGCGCTCGCGGCCGTAACAGCGCTAAAGCCGGCGCCGGCAGCGGCCGCGAGACTCGCCGCGCCTGTCAAAAAACCCCGGCGTGAGGCCCGAAGCTTGATCTCCTCCTCGGAGGTCATCGTGCAGCCTCCATCAGGGTATTCACGTCGTCCTCCACGTAATAGAATCCTTTGCCGTCCGGTGTCATTGCGATGCCGAACAAATCGCCGTTGCCGGGCGGGCTCTGGGCTTGGTTGTTGTCGATCCATTGTGCGTAGAGCTGCTGCCCGGTCGCCGGATCGACCTCGACGACCTGACCGTTTTTGGCATTGGTCACCAGCAGATGGCCGTTCGGCGCCATGCACATGGCCAGCGGCCGCTTGAGAAGGCCGTCTTTCGTCACCGTCCGCCCGGTTCCTGCACTCGTCGTGCGTGTCGTCGCTTCGGGGATGGCGACGATCTGATTACCCAACGCGTCGGAGACATAGAGCGTGTTGTCTCGGCCGAGCACGACTCCCGTCGGGCCGACGAGAAAGGCATCCCGATCGGCGCGTTGGCCGAAGCCGCTCGCGACAACCGTCTGATTCGTGATTTCGGGCGGCTTTCCCTCAGGGATGGACAGTTCGATCCGCAAGACCGTCGCCTTGTTGATCGTTACCGGATAACCGGTTTGAGGATCGCGCACCTCCGGGCCAGGCACATCGAAACCGGCCATGCTGATGAACAAGGTGGCGCTCGTCCCTTTGTCGACCACCGCCATGTTGCCCCACGGATCGTTGATGTTTGGGCCGGCCCAGGCAGCGACGAACTGCCCGTTCGGATCTAGGACGAGGAGGCAACCGGGGCCTTTTGTCTTGGTTGTCCCATCGGTGCTTGGCGTGCTGCCCACGATCACCCAGCCGGTCTTAAGCATGGTCATGGCTGTCCCCAGACCGACGCCGCCGGGGCATTGAGGCAAGTGCTGTGGAAGATTCGCGAACAGCGTCGTTTTCTTAGTTGAGGGGTTGTAATCGACAATTGTGCCTCCCGTGCCCTGCAGATTCGAGACGTTGTTGAAGTTTGTCACCAGCACGTCGTCCTTCTGCACTTTGCCAATTGAGACCGGCGCAATGACGATGGCATAAGGATTGAGATCGCCGTTATCGGCGACGGTGGACGTCCGCATGATGTGGCGATGGATGGTTTCGAGGAAACCTTGCGGTTCCGCGCCAAACGCAGCTCCAACCGTCAGCGCCGGCGCTGCAATCAGCGCAATCGCTGTCCATAAGATTCGCCGCAGGGAACTCGGCATGGGCTCCTTCTTCCTTTGCGAACCCAGTTTGATCCCGCTAGGGTGATACAAATGAGCCGCAATCGCGCTATTACATAATTCCATTATCTCCGTCTCCGGTTCGCACTGCTTCACGTCAAAGCGAGCCGCTTGCTTCTCTGTCTTCGCGCTCTGCCAGATCCTGGTCGTCATACTCAAGGGTCCCCCTTAGAACAGGATGTTGGTTCGCAAGCCCAACACGAGTTCGTTGCCGATTTTCCCGGAGCCATTCGTATTCGCGACGCCGCCGCCCGGGTTGAACACGTATTGAATGTCAGGTTGTAGCTGCCACCAGGGCGTTACCTGGTACTGATAAGTCACCTCGACGAAAGTCTCGCCGCTACGGATCGGGGTGAACGCGCCGGTGAAAAACGCAGTGTCGCGGTCCAAGGCGGATACACGCCCGCTCACATGAGCGTAGCCCATGCCGATGCCGAAAGTGTCGTCGTCGCGATGCAGGATCGGCTCGTGAAAAGTGACGCCAGCGTTCAGACTAAAATTGATCAGGTTGCGATCGGAAAGCGGCGTACCCATAGGGCGAATAAACACATTTACCGTGCGATCGGGCTCGTTTGGATCGACCCAAACCGTCTGATCCGCAACAGCATAGATACCCCAATCGCCGCGATGCATCATGGGAATTCCGCTGCTAGCGGGATTTGCGAGCGACAAGCCCGTGTTGTCGATTTGCTGATCGGCGAATGATTTTGTGTCGTACCAAAAGCCGAGTTTATAGGTGCGCCCGAGCGGCTCCGGTTGGTTCGCGTAAAGCATCGTACCGAGCGACGGGTAGGTGTATTGCAGTTCGGCGATTGCGAGCGTGCCATTCCAGGGAAAAACTGTGCCCGACGCGTTCAGCCGTTGCGGATCGCCTGCGGCATCAGTATTCAGAGGGCTTCCGCTGAAGACGCCCGCAAGGACCGTCAGCGACTCAGTCGGCCGCTCGCGAAAGCGGATGCCGGGGGCGGACAGCGGATAGGCGGGACCGCCGCCGGGCAGATCGGCCGAGGGCAGCATCGGCCAGCCGAACATCGTGTTGACGAACAGCAGCGCGTTCTGACTGACCATCCATTCCTGGTCGAGGCTTTGCTGTCCGAACCTGACGTTGAAGCGGTCCTCGCTGCCGAACTTTTGCTGATACCACAGCTCCCAGAGGCGGGTCCCGCGATCCGCCTCGATGCCGCTCGCGGTCTGCAACGTGGCGAGGTTGTCGGCGCTCAGATTGCGACCATGGATCTGCAGCGCGCTGGCGTTGAATGTGCCCCCGTACCACCCGAAGGCACGCTGCGTATCCATCTGCAGCACCATCTGGGTGAGACCGTCATAGTCGAAGCCCTGACGCGTTCCGCCCGTGACATTCCCAAGAACCTCACTCGTCTCCTGCAGAGCGATGGAGATTCCGTATTGGCTGAGCCAGGGCCGTAGGCCCCACATATCGCCAAGAAGGTATTCGCTCCGGGATATACCAGTGAGGAAGCCGAAAGGTCCTGTCGGGGCTGCGCCCGCTTGACCCGGCTCAAAATTGTCCGGGCTCGGAACCGAGACCGGCGGAGGTGCGGCGATCGCGAAGCCGATAGAGGCGCTGGCTAGCGCGAACGCCGCAAGCAAACCTGATGCTTTGCGCACCAAACCCGCCTTGGATGGAAGTGCGTTGGGCTTGGCGAACGCCGAGCTACGCAATTCCCACAGAAATCTCTCGACGAATTGATACCTATCAAAGTCCATCCAACGGACAGGCATGAAGGATCCCCTGAGCTCTCCGCCTCCAACAGACCGGCGGGACGATAATGCGACTCATTCGCATCTGCAATAGCAAATGCGAGGCACTCGCATTTAGCCTTTAGGTTATCCCCAACGGAGCCGCAGATGACGCTTATCGGGATACCGGAGAGCGAGCATTTACCCACCTTCCAGAGCTCGGCAGGCGAGGGAAGGTGCGCGCGTGGCTCTTCGCAGGCTCGGATCGTGGCGGCGAGCGCGCGGCTGCGATGTATTCGCTGATCGCCACGGCGAAGCTGAACGGCGTCGACCCGCGTGCCTGGCTGGCCGACGTGCTGGGATGCATCGCCGATCATCCGGCCGCGTGCCTGCACGAATTGCTGCCCTGGCACTGGTCCGCCCGCCGCGAGGGCCGTAGCCTAGCGGCATGACCGCCGCCGCAATCGCGCACCTTCGGCGAGGGACCGCTCGACGCCAGCAAGGCGCGGCTGGTCGACGTGCTGGAGGATGTCGGCGCCCGATTGCTGACATACCGCTACGACTTTGGCGACGGCTGGGAGCATTCCATCCGCATCGAGCGCATCACCGACGCGGTGGCGGGCATGACCTACCCGGGCCTGATCGAGGCGACCGGGCGCTGCCCGCCGGAGGATGTCGGTGGTCCCTGGGGCTACCGTGAATTCCTCAACGCCATCGCCGATCCAGACCACGAGGAGCACGACGACAGGCTGGGATAGATCGGCGGTGCGTTCGACCCGGCCACCGTCGATATCCAGCCGCTTACCAAGGCCGTCGAAACCTCGGCGAAGAGGTGGACGCGCAAACCATCAGCGCCCCGCAAGCGAACAAGTTGATCCCGCGGCACTCGGCGGATGGTTCCGGAACACACGCCGTCCAGGCGCCCGAAAGCGGCAATGGCGCGTTCGTAGACCTGCATGAACCGTCCGAGTTCGAGCGGGGTATTCGGCGGCAGCGGGGCAGGCACATAGGCGCGCACGCGCTCGCCTCCCGCGCTCGTTTCGACATAGGCGCCGAGCCTGTGGTTCTCTCCGTTCGTCACAGGCGATCCTTTAATTAGCCTCATCGCTATTAAAGCATAATGCTGTATGTCCTAATATTGAGCGTGGATAATTCAAGGCCGCCGGCATGAAGCTTCGTCCGCAGGCGCAGGCGGTTGGAAGCACGACAGGACGAGAAAGTGAGCTGGCTCATCATCTTTGAGGCCTCAGACAACCTAATCCGACTGGCGCCACAAGGCGCACATCTAGGGAGGTTGGCGCACCGTCGCTGGCGATGATGAGAACTACGTTTACGCCATAGCCATCCCATAGGGCTCTCGATAACCTGTCTTTCGACCCACCATCGGGGACGCCCCAGTCCAGTCATCACCTTCGATGAACCACCACACGGGCGACTCGGGCGGGACGCACCAATAGTGGTTGTCTTGAACGAGGACTGCGCCGTATACGCAAACAGCAACTCGGTGTCTCGCTGCCATCACCAAACACCTTGTGATGGGGCGAAGGACAGCTTTCCTTTCGCGCCGGATACGCGGTCAGCGCTGAAGGCGCCGAAAACGCCTCGTTCTCGCTGAACTTGGGGGCGCTCAACTCCTCCCCACAGAAGTGCGCGCGCAGTAGGAAGCGTCGCAGGGACATTCCAGAGCGGCCACGAGAAGGTAACCCGCTGTCGATGCCGCTTCGAAGCAACAGTGACCGGTTGCTTGCGAGGCACGACCGGCAACAAAGTGAACGCAGGAATGGCAAGCGCTTGTGCGCCAAGCTCAGTACGGAAATCATCCGTCGTCGTCGGATTCGAGAGCCGGAGCGCATAGAGTCGCTCGTCCGACGGATCGAGGCGCAGGGTGGGTTTTCGGGTCCCAAGCTGAAGCTGCTGACGCTTGTCATCCGGCACGCGGTAAGTCTTCTGCCAAATTTCGAACAAGGAAAGCCGCACATGCTCGTCTTCGACGAGATTGAGAATGTCGCGCATAGATTGAAGAAGGTTCTGATGGCTTGCTCCGTTTGCTGCGCACAGCGTGGACTCGAATGCTTCGTCGCCAACGACACAGGCCAAGCCAGCAAGAAAGTCGAGCGCGTCCGGCTCGCTCTTGCACGCGATGCTCTCGTAGCTCGACCTCTTAAAGTCGCTGGGCTTCTTTAGGCCCTCGAGGTTCTTTTCGAGATAGAGCTGGAGCTTCCGCAGTCTGGCCAACAAGACTGCAGGGAGTTGGTCTCTGCTGACCGGGGTTTGAATCACTGCCGTCCCGTCCTCCTCGAAAGCCAGTCTAGGAACTTCGAGCATCTCCGCGCGCGCGTGCTCGTCGAGCAACGACAATGAACCAAGTGCCGTCAGAAACCCCCAAAGGTGCTGACCATCAATGCCGTCAAGTGTCAGCGTTTGCATTCTGCTCCTCCTCGCTGGCGCGATGATCGGCAAGGCGAAGGATCGCCTCGAGCCAGCACAGCTCCTGCCAGCCGTATTTTGCGACAAGTGTCCAGAAGCGGTCGGCGAGCGGAGAATCGAGCCGATGCAGCGCCGGGTTCGATGGAATCTCTGAAAAATCGATCTTGCCAAACACGCTGCTGGAGTGTCCGGCAAGCGGGATCTTGATGGGAGCGCTGTCAACCACAACAGGCGCGAAGGGGCGGCACTCGCCGTGGTGACTCGCAACAAGGTGAAGAACGAGATCCAGGTCGGGCTCCTTCGTGGGGTCGCCTTTCTTCAGCCACCCAGCCAGCGCAGTCCTCTGACCATCAAGCATCGCGACCGACTGCACCGCGTGGAAGTAGCCCCCGCCCGGGTAGCCGCTGCGCTTTCGGGCCAGCTTGCGTGCTGCGCGCGCTCCCGGGGACATCGCCGATTTGGCCCACGGCGTTTCGTCCTTGAAGTACTCGATCTCACTCCCTCCACGAAGCATGATTTGGAAGCGACGATCGGCCTTGCCGATGTCGTGCAGCCACGCTGCGAGCGCGACGTGCTCGGCGAGCCACCCTCCAAGTCCACAGCGCGTCGCATACTCTCGCGCAAACGTCTCCACGTCGGCGCTGTGCTCGGATAGCGAGACGGCTCGCCCTGCGCAGAACGAATCATCGCCATCCGTCGTCAACTCAACGCCATCTTCAAGCGTCTCTTCGGACTGGACGACGGTCCGGAGTTCGGTCAGCGGCACTCGCCTTGCTTCGATCACCGTCCAGGAGGGGTCCCCAGGCACAACAAACGAGTTGCGCCCCTTGGCGAGCTTCTGTGCCCACAAGCGCTTCCACGCTGGCCAATCGCCATTAGACGCGAGGCGGCCCAGAGAGTCGCGAACCTCCTCGGGTTCGTCGAGCGGCAGGGAGACCTCGAGCCCATCGGTAACGGCTGGATGCAGTCGTAGCACCGGCCGCGCGCGTGCGAGGAGATTGGCCTGCTCTGCGCGGTCTGTAGCGGGATCGGTCGAGGTGGCGTCGAAGCAGCCGCTGCGGATGCCGCCGTAGCTCGCAGGCACGACGATCGTGTCGCCGGGCTTCAGCGTCGTCGCCACGACGATCTCGCTCTCGTCGCCTCGCCAGCGAAGCGCACATCGCCCGGACGGCGTCGGATCCTCGTTCTCGTCGAGTGCTGCTCCCTCCGTGTCTCCAAAATCACGGACCGGCTGCCCTGCGATCCAGGCACGCGCGGTTGCAAACGGCAGCGACAACGCTTCAAGGCTCGAGGGGCGAACCGCCGTGACAATGGCCGTCGCCGCGTCGAGGTCTCCCCGCCGAAGCACGTCCTCGGAGAGATCGGCGCGCCAGATAACCTGGACATCGGCTGGGCCGGAGCTTGGGCCATGCAGCCAAAGGCTCACATCGGGGACCTGGCTCGGCGCAGGTGAGGTCTGCGCCCACAAGTCGAGATACGCCGGAAGTAGCGTCGGCGCATCCGGCTTGGGTGCGAGCAGCTTCGTCAGATCATTGCCAGTCGGCACCTCAAGCGCGAGGACGCCGAAATCAACTTGCGCCCTTCTGGCCAGTTGCTCTTCGGCCTTCTGCTTCGCCTCTCCCTTGAGTTTCATGGCCTCATCTTTGAGCTTCCTCAACTCCTCCTTCAGCTTCTTCGGTCGCTCCTTCTCTTGTTCTTTGAGCCACTTGGCGGTTTCGCCGAGCGCTTTGCCATAGATTGGATCGTCGTCCGCCAGCGAGGGCTTCTCTCCCCGTCGCTTGAGCTCCTCTTTCAACTTCCTGCAGTTGTCGTAAACGACGACGCCTTCGGCGTTCTTGTAGGTACCGAGTCGATCGACGCGGCCGAAGCGTTGCCGCAGGCTGTCGAGGCTCGCGGCCTCCGTGACGAGAGCGTCGAAGTCGAAGTCCGCGCCCGCCTCGATACACTGGGTGCCAACAATAACACGCTTGGGAAGGTCATCGCTTCGCTTTCGGCCTGTCTGGACGGCGGACCGCAGCTCGCGCAGCACATCGTCACGGTCGAGCGGGCGCATGCGGCCAGTGAGCAGGGTGACGATCGCATCGCTCCGGAGAGATTCGGTGAGCCGACGTGCGATCACGTTCGCGCTTGCGACGCGGTTGACCACCACCGCGACCGTCCTGTGCCGCGCAAGCAAGCCCCTCGCCTGCTCGACGCACTCCTCCTCCAGTGCGCTCCGATCTTCCACCTCGACGAGGCGCGCGGGCTTGCACGCGTGGAGGCGGGGGCCGAGCGGCGAATCGAGCTTCTTCTCTTCGTCGAGCAATGCGAAGGGTGGCTCCGTCCCAGCCCCCGGCGTCGCGGACAGGAACGCGTGGGAGAACCGTGTCTTCACGCCGTTCTCGGAGAATCGCTCACGGAGGCGCGCGAGCCGGTCGAGCGTCTGCCGGAACGGCTCAGAGAGATGCACCTCGTCGAGGAGGAGCAGCGTGTCGTTAGCCAGAAGACCAGCATGTACCGGCCTCATGCCTTGGCTCACGCCATAGCCCTGCATGAGCATCCGCGATCCAACCTGATCGACGGTCGACGCAATGATGAGCGGCTGGTCAGGCGTGCGTGCCCAACCGTCATCCTTGGGTATCCCGCCACGAAGCGTGAACACGCCGAGTGGCTCCTCACCCGTCCGGGCCAGGGAGCGCAACCGATTGGCGACTTCGATGACGACCGCGTCAGTGCTCGACAGCAATGTGCGCAAAAGCGCTCGACCGCGCTCGGCGACCTGATCGACCACGATACGCCGGTCCACGACCATCGCGATCCGACGCGGGCACCAGCGATCCGTTGCTTCGTTGTCTGCGTCGAGCGCAAGCGCGAAGAGGGCGATGTCGATGCACGTGGTCTTGCCGGCGCCGGTCGGGAGGTCGAGCACCCGCGGCCAGCGCTTGTCTCGGACGATCTGTTCGAGCAGGCGCTGCTGCCAGCCGAAGGGCTGCTTGCCATCGTGAATGGCGGCGTGGAAGGCGCCGAAGTTAGCAGGTGTGAGCGTCATCGGTCCCCCACGGGCAGACAGAGCCCAAGGCCGAAGTAACGCCCAGCGCCAAGCAGGAGCGGGCCACGCACGCGTTCTTCAAAGCGGATGTCGGCATGGACCCGTACGCGTGCCGTACGCGCCGGGCGGCCGGGCCATGGCAAGAAGTCGCGAACATGCTGCGCGCCGGGAAGCAGCGGTGCGAGCGACACCGCGACCGAGACCGGGCGGATGCCGACGACACGTCGGCACGCGTCACTGATGCTGCGCTGCGCTTCCAGAGCGGCCTTACGTGCAGTGTCATCCCGGTTGCTGCGGAGGTTACCGGGATTTCTGTCCAGGGCGATTGGCGTCGCGGTGATGAACCGCGTGGAAGCGCGGCACCATCTCATGGGGTCGAGCGCCTCCTTCGCCGACACGTCCACACGACGAACGATGAAGGGCGGAAGTGTTCCACCCGCAAGTGTCAGGTTGCCGCGCTGGTCGGAGCGCTCCTTCTCCCAATTCGCGATGAGGCGAAACAGGATTTCGCGGTCGCGGGTCGGAAGCTGGCGAGGCAGCACCAACGCGCAGCCCATGATCGCGCCGTCGGCGTGCTCGTGTCCGACGAACGGCAGCGGCACGAACGCGACGTGCGGTTGCTCGGTCGGACCGCTCTCGGCGCGACCCGAGAGCGTCGCCGGCAGACTTTGGTCGCCGTGCTGTTCGAGCAGCGCGCAGCGCAGCGCCCGTGCGAGATCCGTAGATCGAGAGGAAACCGGCCGCGATCCGCCGACGCGCTCAAAGATGACCCAGTCGGTGGAAAAGATGCTCTCGGCGTGTGCGGTCGCGGCGGCGACCTCGGATGCGGAGCGGTAGCGCTGAGGACGCGCTGGCAGCACACGGTTTTCGACGCCACGATGGTAAGCGAAGGCGCGCTCGAGCCGCTCAAGCTGACCGGGTCCAATCACCCGCAAGGTGGTATCGCCCTCATCGCTGGGGACCAGCGTCGGGGAGATATTGCGGTCAGCGACGTTGCATCGCACAAGCGACGAGGAGTGACCGAGCCGGGTCACGCGTGCACAGAGTCGTTCAAGCGCACCACGATGCTCTGTTGCATCCGCATCTCGCCATAGGAACGCAAAAGTCGGCGTCTCAGGGATGACGACCGGGAACGTCCGCACCTGACGCGTGCGGCGGTCCGGCATCAGGGCGACGGAAGTTTCTAAATCCACGTCGCTGAACCCATCCTTCGCGAGTTCGCGTTGTGCTTTCTCGACATCCTTCTTTGCTTTCTTGCATGCATCGCTGTCCGGATTATTTTGTAGCTCCTCCCTTAGCTTGGCAGAGGCTTGTTCCAGCTTGTCTTTCGCCTTGTTCTTCTGCTTTGCGAATACATGGTCCCATTCTATGCGAGACAAGCCGGCGTCTTCCCCAAGCGTGACGTCGTTGACTGGTACATAGACGTCATGCACCCGCCGCCTCCCGACTCTCGATTCCGATTCGGGATCGACCCACAACGACGGCGCGCTCTGCTGCTCGAGCCACAGGAGTGCTTCCCGCTCGGCCGGGTCGACCTCGTCGTGATCGTGGAGCGCGGCGACCAGCGCCGAGAAGAAGCGTGCGGGGTGTGGCGGCCACTCGGCGCGTCCGCGATCGTTATATGCGGTCGCCGCATAGCGCCCCGACAGGAGCTCGACCTCGATCGCAAGCATCACGCGTCTCCGACATCGGCCTCTGCTGCCGCAAGCTTGCGGCTCTTTCTCACGAGGCAGGCGAGCTTTGGCGAGGGCTGTAGCTCCGCGAGTGCTTCGCCCGCAGGCTTGTCGAACTTGATGCCATCAGGGAGCTTGCCGACTGCCTCGTTGTAGAGCGCGATGGCCCCGGCGAAGTCGAGATCCACGGGAGTCGTTCTGCCATCCCGGGCGACCGCTTCGAGCTTCAGCGCGGAGCCCTCCTTTGGCACGAGCAGGCAGCGGGAGCGCAGATCGTGTCCGCGGCTCTCCGCGGCGAATATGGCAAGCAACCCGAGCGCAGCCAGCACCGTGCGGGCTTCTTCCGCTCCAGTGGTGAACCCCAGGCGTCGGAGCGACGCGAGCGAGAGCACCACCGTATGCCGTGCCTCGTCGATCGTCACGCCTCCGCCAACCGAATCGATGCTCGGCGTCACGTTGCCGTGGTTCACCTCGGAGGGCTTGCCCTCTTTGCCGAATTTGATCGGGTCACCCTTCTTGTGGTCCTTGTCGTCCTCTTCGTACTTCTTCGCCTCCTTAATGTCGGTCGTCCATCGCTCGTTGTCGTCCGCCGCAATGTAGATGTCTGCGGCGTTCTTGAGGATGTTGAGGGGATCAATCCGGCTCTCAGTCTTGCTCCCAGGGGCGGCGTTGATACCGACGATCTCCGAGACCAGCGCGCGCTGGAACTTGGCGCCGAGGCCACCCTTAGGCCCCGTGCTGTCCCACAAGCCGAAGACCAGCCCCGTCGGGCAGACCTTGAACAGGGCGGTCGCGTTTCTGGTGCTCGCGTGCGTGAACGACTTGCCGATGTCCGAAAGCCGAAAGAGCTTGCCATCGAGCAGACTGTCGCGCAGGAGCGCGTCGGCGATGCGGTGAGGCGCCGTGAGCGACGTGACGCACCCCACCTCGGGCGCGACCGACGAGAAGTCGACGCTCACGACGGGAAGTACGATCTGCTTGTCGGCCCACAACGCCTGAAGCGCCTCCTCCATCCGGTTTGCCTGGCTCTGCACCGAGTCGATGAGCACACACTTCACGCCCTGCCCGTCGATACGGCGAATCTCGAACGCATACTTGGCGCCGGGTTCCTTGTTCTTGTCGTCCACCGCGTAGGTCGGCGGGAAGACTTTGTCCCCCGGTCCACCTGCGGGCTCCAATGTTGCCCTACCGCGGATGGCGACCGCGTCTCCGGCTACCAGCTTCCTGAGTTGATCAGCGCTCAGCGGCATCGGTCTCTCCTGCTATGTGACTTGGTGTTCGTGGTGACGCGCTTCTCGTCCTGGAAACGCCGCCCGGTGCGCGGCACGCGGTAACAGGGCAGATGGGGCAAATGCTCGGCGAAAGCATCTTCGGTCTGGATCGCGAGCGTGTTGCGATCGACCACAAACAGGGCGCGCGTGGCCCAATTGGCCTCGAACAGGCGCTTGAGCAGGGCTGCCGCCGTGCGGGTCTTGCCGGTGCCAGTCGTCATTTCGACCAGTAGCTTGCGGCGCCCGGCGGCGATCTCCCGGCACATCCCGTCTATGCACGCCGTTTGATGGAGGTGCCCGCCGCCGCCCGCGATCCGGGTGTCGATGGGGCCGCTGAGCGGGTCGCGGCGAATCTCGCTCGCCGCCTTCCGGCGCGCGAGGTCGTCCTGACTGAACACGGTCTCGGCCGACATGGTTTTTATGAGCCGACCCGGCGACTCTAATTTGCGCCATTTCAGTCAGAATGGCTCTTTACGGCAACCGGAAATTCAGAGTGAATTCGCCTGGAAGGAGGGACGACCGCTGAGGGCAAGGCCGAGCAACGCGGCGCCAAGGTCAAGAAGAAACTGGAGATAGACCCGCTCCACGCCGAAGCGGTGCGCCTGATCACCGGCTGGCGCTCCACGGCGACGGCGCCGAAATGGCGGAGGGAGGGGGATTCGAACCCCCGGTACAGGTTTACCCTGTACAACGGTTTAGCAAACCGCCGCCTTCAGCCGCTCGGCCACCCCTCCGCCGGGAGCGCGCGGGTCTTCCCGACACGGCGTTTGCCCGGCCGTTCTAGGGGCCGCTCCGGGCAGGGTCAAATCAACCGGGGTTCGCACTGGCCGGGGTAGGCGGGGGGCCCTAGCATCCGCCGGGGAGACCGGACGCATGGTCATGGACCTGCCTGAACTCGACATCGACCCGTTCTCGGCCGAGTTCTTCGAGAACCCATTCCCCATGCACAGCGCGCTGCGCGAGGCGGGGCCGGTGGTGCGCCTGCCGCGCTACGGCGTCGTCGGGGTCGCCCGCTATGCCGAGGTGCGGGCGGTGTTGAGCGACTGGCAAAGCTTCTCATCGGCGCGCGGCGTGGGGCTCGCCGATTTCAAGAAGGAGAAGCCCTGGCGCCTGCCGAGCCTTGTTCTGGAAACCGACCCGCCGCTGCACGACCGCACGCGCAAGGTGCTCGACCGCGTGCTGTCGGCCGCCGCAATGCGCCGGCTGCGTGCGGATTTCGAGCAGGCGGCCGAGGCGCTGATCGACGAGCTGCTGCGCCGAGGGACGTTTGACGCAGTGCGCGACCTCGCCGAAGCCTATCCGCTGACCGTGTTCCCCGACGCGGTGGGGATGCCGCGCGAGCACCGGTCCTACCTGCTGCCCTACGGCAACATGGTGTTCAACTCCTTCGGGCCGCGCAACGCCTTCTTCGAGGAAGCGGTGAAGGACGCCGAGCCGGTGATCGAATGGGTGCAGGCGCAATCGCAGCGCGCGGCACTAGCGCCCGTTGGGTTCGGCGCGGCGATCCATGCGGCGGCCGATGCGGGCGAACTCACGCATGAGGAGGCGCCGCTCGTCGTGCGCTCGGTGCTGACCGCGGGCGTCGATACCACCGTCAGCGGGTTGGGCGCTGCGCTGTTTTGCCTCGCGCGCTTTCCGGCGCAGTTCGCGCGTCTGCGCGCTGACCCCGCGCTCGCGCGCGGCGCGTTCGAAGAGGCGGTGCGCTACGAAAGCCCGGTGCAGACCTTCTTCCGCACGACGACGCGCGAGGTGGAGATCGGCGGCGTGTGGCTGCCGGAAGGCACGAAGGTGCTCATGTTCCTCGGCGCCGCCAACCGCGATCCGCGCCAGTGGGAGAACCCGGATGAGTACGACATCACGCGCCGCAATGCGGGTCACGTCGCATTCGGCGCGGGGATCCACGGCTGCGTCGGCGCGGCGCTCGCGCGCATGGAGGGCGAGGTTGTGCTGACGGCGCTGGCGCGGCGGGCGCGTGCGATCGAGATCATCGGCGAGCCGAAGCGGCGCTACAACAACACGCTGCGCGGGCTGGCCAGCTTGCCGGTGCGACTGGCGGGGTGAGAACCGCCGTCCGGGAATTCCCTAATCTTCAAAAGAGCCGAGCCGGGCGGGATCGAGGGTGACGGTGTGCCCGAGCGGCCCGTGGCCTGCGCCGAGGCCCGGTGCGGCGGCGAGCGCCGCGCGCACATAGGCCCGCGCCCGCAGCACCGCCGGGCGCAATCCCATGCCTTGGGCGAGCCCCGTCGCGATCGCGCTCGCCAGGGTGCAGCCGGTGCCGTGCGTGTGCCGCGTGTCGATCCGCGCCGCCGTGAATGCCTCGGTGCCGGTCGAGGTGGCCAGGATGTCGGTCACGTCCGGCCCCGGCAGATGCCCACCCTTCAGCAACACGGCGGAGACACCGAGCGTCAGCAGCGCCTCCGCCGCCTGGCGCATCGCCTCCTTGGTCTCGATCCGCTCGCCGCACAGCGCCTCGGCCTCCGGCACGTTCGGCGTGAGCAGGAACGTGCACGGCAGGATGTGGCGCTGGAACGAAGGCAGCGCCTCCTCGGGCAAGAGGCTCGCGCCGCCCTTCGCCACCATCACCGGATCGACGACCACCGGCACGCCCAGCTGCGCCGGCCGCGCCAGCACCTCGGCGATCGCCTGCATCGTCGCCGCGTTGCCGAGCATCCCGGTCTTGATCGCATCCGCGCCGATATCGTCCAGCACCACCGCGATCTGCGCGGCGACGAATTCGGGCGGGAGCGCGATCACACCGCGCACGCCCGTCGTATCCTGCACGGTGACCGCAGTCAGCGCGGTCGCGGCATAGCCGCCGAGCGCGGTGATCGTCTTGATGTCCGCCTGGATTCCCGCCCCGCCGCCCGAGTCGGAGCCGGCGATCGCCAGAACGCGCCCGCGCGGGGCGCCGCTCATGCGGCGTGCGGTCGCGCGGCGCCGCCGCCCGCGGCCTCCTCGAGCAACGCGCAGAGCGCGCCGACGACTTCCTTGACCAGATCTTCGTCCTCGGCCTCGGCCATGACGCGGATCATCGGCTCGGTGCCGCTCGCGCGGATCACCAGCCGGCCGACGCCGTGGAGCCGCGCCTCGGCGTCGGCGACCGCCGCCTGCACCGCCGCGCTCTCCAAGGGGGATTCCCCGGCGAACCGCACGTTCCGCAAAAGCTGCGGGAAGGGAGAGAAGATGCGGCACACCTCGCTCGCGCGCCCGCCCTGCTCCACCAGCACCGCCAGCACTTGCAGGGCCGCCACCAGCCCGTCGCCGGTGGTCGCATAGTCCGACAGGATCAAGTGGCCCGATTGCTCGCCGCCGACATTGAGGCCGAGCTCGCGCATCCGTTCGGCCACATAGCGGTCCCCCACCCGCGTGCGCTCGAGCGCGAGTCCGGCGTCCTCCAGGAACCTTTGCAGGCCGAGATTCGACATCACCGTCGCCGCCACGCCGCCGCCGCGCAGCCGGCCGGCTTGCAGCCAGGAGCGGGCGATCAGCGCGATGATCTGGTCGCCGTCGATCAGGTGGCCGCGTTCGTCGGCGATCAGCACGCGGTCGGCGTCGCCGTCGAGCGCGATGCCGAGATCGGCCTTGTGCTCGACCACCTGGGCGCACAGCAGCTCCGGCGCGGTCGAGCCGCAATCGCGGTTGATGTTGAACCCGTCGGGCTGGACGCCGAGCGGCACCACGGTCGCCCCCAGTTCCCAAAGCACGGTCGGCGCGACGCGGTAGGCGGCGCCGTGTGCGCAATCGACGACGATCTTCAGCCCGTCGAGGCTCAGCCCGCGCGGGAAGGTCTGCTTGGCCGCCTCGATATACCGGCCCGGCGCGTCCTCGAGCCGGGCTGCGCGGCCGAGCTCCGCGGGTCGCGCAAGCCGGCGCGACAAATCGGAGCCCATCAGCGTCTCGATTTGCAGCTCCGTCTCGTCGGAGAGCTTGAAGCCGTCGGGGCCGAACAGCTTGATGCCGTTATCCTGAAACGGGTTGTGCGAGGCCGAGATCATCACGCCGAGATCGGCACGCAAACTGCGCGTCAGCATGGCGATGGCCGGCGTCGGCAGCGGCCCGACCAGGGTGACGTCCATTCCGGCGCCGACGAAACCGGCCGTCAGCGCCGGCTCGATCATGTAGCCCGAAAGCCGCGTATCCTTGCCGATGACGACGCGGTGGCGGTGCGAACCGCGCATGAACATTAGCCCCGCGGCCTGACCCAGCCGCAGCGCCGTCTCGGCGGTCATCGGGTCGGTGTTGGCGGTTCCCCGAATGCCGTCGGTCCCAAACAGCCGGCGCTTTCCCATCATCTGCTGCAACAGCCCGCTACGCCTTCAGTTGCGACTAGCGTGTAGTTGGTACGCCCCTGAAGAGCCAAGCAGAATCCTTCATGAATTGAGAATATGCCAGACGTTAAGCGCCCGCCGTGTGGCGGGCACGTCATGAACGCGCAGTATGCTCGCTCCCCGGGACAGAGCGAACAGGCCGGCGGCGAGCGACCCGGCATCCCTTGCCGCGGCCTTCGGCTCATCCGCAAGCCGGCCGATAAATCCCTTGCGGGACAGTCCGACGACGAGCGGCAGGCCGAGTGCCGCCACCACGCCGAGCCGGCGCAGCAGTTCCACCGACTGCGCCGGCTGCTTGGCAAATCCGAAACCGGGATCGACCGCGATCCGGGCGCGCGCGATTCCTGCGCGCTCGGCGAAGGCGACCCGCGCTGTTAGCTCGGCCGCTACCTCGCCCGCCACATCATGGTATTCGGCGAACCGGTGCATCGTCGCCGGGGTGCCACGCATATGCATCAGCACGACGCCGCAGGTCGATGCGGCCAGCACGTCCGCCGAGAGGGGATCATGCGCCAGCGCCGAGACGTCGTTGACGATGCGCGCACCGGCGTCGAGCGCGGCGCGCATGGTCGCGGCGTTGCGGGTATCGGCCGACACAAGCACGCCCTCGCGCGCCAGCGCGCGGATCACCGGCAGCACGCGTGCCTGCTCTTCCTCGGGCGCGACCGGCGTCGCGCCGGGGCGGGTGCTCTCGCCGCCCACATCCACGATGTCCGCCCCGGCAACGCGCATCGCCAAGCCCGCAGCAATCGCCGATGCCGCATCGGGGTAGCGCCCGCCGTCACTGAAACTGTCCGGCGTCACGTTCAGGATGCCCATGATGCGCGGCCGGTCCAGCGCCAGTCCGGCCCATTGCGGCATCAGTTGCTCACCACGAGCCGGGCATAGGCGCCATTCTTACCGTCGTGCGCGGGCCTGATCCGCGCATCCAACGCAAGATGCGTGCGGCAGGGTCGTTGCGCGGGATCGCGGGGACAAGCCCCGCGACGACGCGATCACGCGTGCGGGCGGCCAACTTCTAGCTCCATGCGCCGACGCTTGGACAGCACGGCAAAAACACCTGTCCATGGCAAGCGGCCCTACCCCGGCGCGGCGGCGGGTCCCAATCCGCCCGCCGGCGGCGCCGGCACGGGGCGTACGGTGGTCGGTACTGAGGCGCGGCGGTTCTCGGGCGCGGGTTCGTCCACCACCTTGCGGATCACCGGCTCACCGCGCAGCACGGCGCGAATCTCGTCGCCGGTCAGTGTCTCGTGCTCTAACAGGCCGCGCGCCAGCCGATGCAGCTCCTCCACGTTCTCCGTCAGGATATGCCGCGCTTTCTGATAGGCGCTGTCGATGATGCCCTTGATCTCGGCGTCGATCTCGCGCGCGGTCGCCTCGGAGACGTTCTTGTTCTGCGTCACCGAGTGGCCCAGGAACACCTCCTGACTGTTGTCGCCATAGGCGATCATGCCGAGCTTCTCGCTCATCCCCCATTCGGTGATCATCCGCCGGGCCTGATCGGTCGCCATCTTGATGTCGCCGGCCGCGCCGTTGGAGACCTTGTCGGGGCCGAAGATGATCTCCTCCGCCGCGCGCCCGCCCATCGCCATCGTCAGCTCGGAGAGCAGCTTCGACTTACTCTTGGAGTAGCGGTCGCCCTCCGGCAGGCTCATCACCAGCCCGAGCGCCCGCCCACGCGGAATGATGGTCGCCTTGTGCACCGGATCGCACTCGGGCTCGTGCATCGCACAGAGCGCGTGGCCCGCCTCGTGATAGGCGGTCATGCGCTTCTCCGCCTCGCTCATCACAAGCGAGCGGCGCTCCGAGCCCATCATCACCTTGTCCTTGGCGTTCTCGAACTCGAGCATCGCCACCACGCGCTTGCCCATCCGCGCCGCCAAAAGGGCCGCCTCGTTCACCAGATTCGCCAGGTCAGCGCCTGAGAAGCCGGGCGTGCCGCGCGCGATCACCTTGGGATCGACGTCGGAGGCGAGCGGCACCTTCCGCATGTGCACGCGCAAAATCTTCTCGCGCCCGTTCACGTCCGGGTTCGGCACCACCACTTGCCGGTCGAACCGGCCCGGGCGCAGCAACGCGGGGTCGAGCACGTCGGGGCGGTTGGTCGCGGCGATCAGGATCACGCCCTCGTTTGACTCGAACCCGTCCATTTCGACGAGCATCTGATTGAGCGTCTGCTCGCGTTCGTCATTGCCGCCGCCGAGCCCTGCGCCGCGATGCCGCCCCACTGCGTCGATTTCGTCGATGAAGATGATGCAGGGCGCGTTCTTCTTGCCCTGCTCGAACATGTCGCGCACCCGGCTCGCGCCGACGCCCACGAACATCTCCACGAAATCCGAGCCGGAGATGGTGAAGAACGGCACGTTCGCCTCGCCCGCGATGGCGCGCGCGAGCAGCGTCTTGCCGGTACCCGGAGGCCCGACCAGCAGCACGCCTTTGGGGATTTTGCCGCCGAGGCGCTGGAACTTCTGCGGGTCGCGCAGGAACTCGACGATCTCCTGCAGCTCGCCCTTGGCTTCGTCGATGCCGGCCACGTCCTCGAACGTCACGCGCCCCTGCTTCTCGGTCAGCAGGCGCGCCCGCGACTTGCCGAAGCCCATCGCGCGTCCGCCGCCTGACTGCATCTGGCGCATGAAGAACACCCAGACGCCAATCAGCAGTAGCATCGGGAACCACGAGAGCAGGTAATGCAGCAGCGGATTAACGTCCGCGTCCTGCGGTTTGGCGATCACCCGAACGCCCTTGTCGGTGAGGCGGCTGACGAGGCTCGGGTCTTCCGGCGTGTAGGTCTCGAAGCTGCGGCCGTCCGCCAGCTGGCCGCTGATCTGCCGGCCCTGGATGACCACGTCGCGGACCTGGCCCTGGTTCACTTGCGTCAGGAAATCGGAATAGGCCTCCTGCGTCGCCGTGCTGCGGGTCATGCCCGGCTGGAACAAGTTGAATAGAACCACGAGCAAGAGGGCGATGATCACCCACAGCGCCAGGTTCCGGCCGAAATTGCTCATCGTGCGATCACGTCTCCTGGGCCCGAGGCGCCAGGCCCGGCGGTCTCAGGGCTCCGGCCGCTGCACGGCGCTTCCTGATACATGGCAGAACATAGGGTCGCGGGGCAATTCGCGCACCCCCAAAACCTTCAGCAACTGAGGAACGGGGCCGGCCCCGCGGCGGGCGGGGGGGCGAAAACGCAGCGGAAACAGGCCGCTTCGGCTGCACCCGGCCAGTCGAGATGAGGCACCGCAAGCAGCTCGCCGCCCGCGCGCACGGCGGGCAGCGACCGCAGGACCATCGTGGGAAGGCCCTTGCAGCCGCGAAAACGCGCCGCCTCCACGCCAAGCGCACCGACCGAAAGGGCGTCGCCAGCGGGCGGCTCACCCGCCGCGACGATCTTGAACCGGCCGTCCCACACCGCGCCCGCGGCAAGCGTCACCGGCGGCCGGGCGGCGGCGGCTTCGCGCACCAGCAGCCAGCCCGGCCCGAGCCGCCCCGCCGGCACCAACTCGGTGCCGGCGATGGTGGCGGCACGCGGCCGGTCGGCAAGCGCGGCGGCATCCCTCTCCGGCAATGGCCGTTCAAGGCCGCCGATCGCCGCCACCAACCTCCCGAATGCCGCGGGCGAGAGCCCCGACGGGGGGATTAGGGCAAATCCCTCCGGCCGGAGCGTGACCTGACTGGCGATTTCCTCGGCGATTGCCGCCTCGTCGGCCGCGCGCCGCAGGCCGTCGGCGCGCGCCGCCGCCACGAGCGCGCTGGTGGCCGGTCCCGCGCCGTCCCGGTCGTGCCGCAGGGCGCGCAGACGGACACGGGTCGACATCGGATTTGTGTTGGACGGGTCCTCGACCCACTCCCACCCGGCTGCGCGCAGCAGCGCACGCAGCCGGCCGGGGGCAACATCCAAGAGCGGCCGCAGCAGCCGCACATGTGGGTGCTCGACAAGCGCGGCCATCCCGGCGAGCCCGTGCGGGCCGCTGCCCGCCAGCGCGCGGATCAGCACGGTCTCCGCCTGATCGCCCGCATGGTGGCCGAGCAGCAGATGCGCGATACCGGCCTCGGCGCAGGCCGCCGCCAATGCCGCGTAGCGCGCTGCGCGCGCCCGCTCCGCCAGCGCCGGTCCGGCGGCCAAGCCGGTTAGTGGCAGCACCCGGGCGGCGATGCCGGCCCCGGTCAGCCGGGACAGAGTGAGTGCGGCTTCATCGGCCGATTCCGGCCGCAGTCCGTGATCCACCACCAGCGCCAGCGCCGACCCGCCGCGTTCGGCCGCCCAGTGCCGCGCGAGCAGCGCGAGCGCCATGCTGTCGGCCCCGCCCGAGACGGCGAGCGCCAGACGGGGTGATGGCTCGAACGGTCCGAGCCGGGCCATGCGGGCGGCGAACGCCGCCGCGAGATCAGCCGAGCCGGCGTCCGCTGGATCGGCCGACTGGAACGGGCGGATAGGTAGGCACCCCTTTGTTTCGAAGGTTTCCTGTTCGGTTCCAATTGTCTGGAGACTACCATTGATCGTCATGGCCGGGCCAAGCCCGGGCATGACGGAAACGGCGCGAGTGTGACCTGTGGCCTCAACCGGACAGCGAACCCAAAGCGCCCTACCGGCAGCCGGCCCGCCGCGCGTCCTGGGCGGCGCGATCGCGTACGTCCGGGCGTTGGCTGGGAAACTCGGCACGCAGCTTCGCCAGCGTGTCGCAGGCGGCGCGCTTCTCGTTGATCGCGATCAGCGCGTCCGCGAGCCCGAGCAGCGAGTCCTGCGCGTACGGCCCCTTCTTCGAACGGTTATAGGCGTCGTCGAACGAGATCGCCGCCTGCGAATACTGCTTTTGCCCGAGCTGCGCCTGGGCCAGAAGATACGTCGCCTCAGCCGCGTGCGGGCTGAGTTTGTTGGCCAGCACCTCGCGCGCATACCGCTCCGCGGCCGGATAATCGTGCTGCGCTAGCGCGGCATTGCCGTTTCTCAGCGCCAGTTCGGGCGTCGGCTTGCCGGCCTCGGGCGCCGCCGGGGCGGGACTCTGCGCGGTGGCGCCGGAACGCGGCACCGGGGGCGGCGGCACCGTGCCCGAGGGTGGCGCGGCCACGGGTGCGGTCGTGCCGGCGGCGGCGGCGCCGTTCTGCATCTGGAACTGCAGATCGTCGAGGCGCTTGCCGAGTTGCGCGCTCACCTGCTGGAGCTGATTGCTCAGCGTCTCCACGCGTCCGCGCAGCTCGCGCACCGCCGCCTCCAGCGTGTCGACGCGCGTCAGCAGCGAGGCGACGATGTCGCTCGACGCGCCGCCCGGAGCATTTGGCTGGGCATAGGGTGCCGGTGCCGCATAGCCCGGATACGCGCCGCCGCCGCGCTGCTGCTGCAGCGCCTCGATCTCGCGTTGCAGTTCGAGAATCTGGTTTTGCAGCGCGATCCCCTCGCGCGTCTCCATCTGCGCCGACGCCGGGACAACCGGCAGGCACAGAAGCGCCGCGAGCCCCAGCGCGGCCAGCCCGCCGATCCCGCGCACTCTCATGTCGATCTCGCCCTCCTGGCTCGGGCGCGCCTTCTATACGAGCCCGGGCGGCGGCGGAACCGCCGCCCCGAGCGCCGCTACGAGGTCGGGGTGGCGCCGATCACCGAGGTGATCGCGTTGCGATTCTTCGCCCACGCTTCCTCGTTGTCGGCCGGATCGACCGGGCGGTCCTTGCCGTAGCTGATGGTGGTGATGCGCGCCGGGTTCACCCCGCGCGCCACCAGATAGTCGCGCGCGGCGTTGGCGCGGCGCTGGCCAAGCGCCAAGTTATATTCCTCGGTGCCCCGGTCATCGCAGTTGCCGGCGATCTGCACGCGAACCTGCGGGTACTGCTGAAGCCACTGCGCCTGCTTGGTCAGCGTCGCCTGGTCCTCGGGCGTCAGGGTGGAGCTGTCGAACGCGAAGAACACCCGGTCGCCGACATTCTGGACCAGATCCTCCTCGCTGCCCGGCACGACCGCGGAGGCGCCGGTGGCGGCGCCCGTTCCGGTGGCGGCGCCCGTGTTGGCAGGCTGGCTGCTGCATCCCGCCAGCACCGCGACGACGGCGAGCGCGCCCAAAAGTTTCAGCTTCATGTCAATTCACGTCCTGCGGTGGGAAAGCCTCGATCGGGCACCGAGAACGAAATGTTTCCGGCGCGCGCCGCGCATACAAGCCCGGTGCGCCCCGGGTCAAGGCGGATCACGGATCCTTGAGCAAGATCAAGCCGCGCGGGCCATCGCGGTGGCGCCGGCGCGGGCGTCCTCGCGGATCATGTCGGCGGCCTTTTCGGCGATCATGATCACGGCGGCATTGGTGTTGCCCGAGACCATGGTCGGCATCACCGAGGCGTCGGCGACGCGCAGCCCGGTGATCCCAAGCACGCGGAGCCGCTCGTCCACCACCGCCATCCGGTCCTGCCCCATCTTGCAGGTGCCGATCACGTGGTAGGTCGTCTGACCGTTGGCGCGCGCGAAGGCGAGCCATTCGTCGTCGGTCTGCACCGCCTCGCCCGGATTCATCTCGTAGGCGCGGTAGCGGTCCATCGCCGGATTGTTGATGATGCGCCGGCCGATCTTCATGCCGTCGATCAGCACCCGCCGGTCCACTTCCTCGGCGAGGAAGTTCGGGCGGATCGCCGGGCTCTCCATCGGATCGGCGCTCTTTGCATGGATCGAGCCCTTCGATTCCGGCCGGCACTGATAGACCGTCATCGTCATGCCGGGCTCGCGGTCGAGGATCCGGCTCGCCGCGCTGGCATAGCTCGCATGAGCGAAATGGTACTGCACGTCCGGCACCTCGAGCTCGGGGCGCGTGCGGATGAAGCCGTAGGCGATGCCGGCGGTGTAGGTCAGCACGCCGCGCTGCATGATGAAATACCGGGCGACCTCGCGGGCGAGATAGAGCCCGCGCGTCTGCTCGTTCAAAGTAACGCGCAGCTTCACGCGCCAGTTCATGCGCGGCGCGTAGTGGTCGCGGTAATTCTCGCCCACGCCCGGCAGGGCGTGGCGCACCTCGATGCCGAGCGAGGACAGAAGCTCCGGCTGGCCGATGCCCGACAGCTCCAGAAGGTGCGGCGACTTCACCGCGCCCGCGGCCAAGATCACCTCGCCGCCGCAGCGCGCCTCGCGCTTCTGCCCATGCTGGCGGTAGCGCACGCCAACGCAGCGCGCGCCCTCCAGGATCAGGTCGGTCGCCTGCGCCTCGGTCTCGATCCGCAAATTGCGGCGCGCGCGTGCCGGATCGAGGAAGGCGCGCGCGGTGGACCAGCGCCTGCCGTTTTTCTGCGTCACCTGGAAATAGCCGAAGCCTTCCTGATCGCCGCTGTTGTAGTCGGGATTGCGCGGAAAGCCCTCGGCCACCCCGGCGGCGATGAAAGCGTCGCACACCTCATTATTCTCGCGCATCTCGGCGACGTTCAGAAGGCCGCCGCGTCCGCGCGCCTCGCCTCCCTTGCCTTCGTAGTGTTCGGACTTCTTGAAGTAGGGCAGCACCGCCTCATAGGACCAGCCGCGATTGCCGAGCTGTGCCCAGGTTTCGTAATCAAGCGGATTGCCGCGCACATACAACATGCCGTTGATCGAGCTCGATCCGCCGAGCGTCTTGCCGCGCGGGATCGGAATCCTGCGGTTGTCCACATTCGGGTCGGGTTCGGTCTCGAAACACCAGTTGAAGCGCGGGTTGTTCATCAGCTTGGCGAAACCGGCCGGCATATCAATGTAGAGGTGCCGGTCGCGCGGCCCCGCCTCCAGCAGCAGCACGCGGCAATTCGGGTCGTGGGTCAGCCGGTTCGCCAGCACGCATCCGGCCGATCCGGCGCCCACGATGATGTAGTCGAACTCGGACATGGTTCCCTCCCGGTCGGCGCGCCGCCCTTGCCTGCGAGGCGGATTATCGCCGCGCCGGACGGGAATCCAAAGAGGGGGCCTTTACCTGCCTCGCGCGCCGTCGTCTTTCGCCGATCCCGTTCGTGAGGTCCGTTTTCGTGTCCCCCAACCCGGCCTGGGTGATCCGCACCGCCCGCTTGGCGCTGACGCCGGTCGGCCCGGCCGACTTGCCCGAGCTCGTGGCGCTGAAGGCGGATCCGCGCGTCTATGCGATCATGCTGGGCGGCGTCCGCCACCCCGCGCGCACGGCGGAGGAACTGGCCGAGGAAATCGCCTTCTGGGCCGCGCACGGCTGCGGGATTTGGACCGTCCGCAACGCCGCGAGCGGACGTTTCCTCGGCATCACTGGCTTCATGGAGCGCCCCGACGGGCGCGGGATCGCGCTACGCTTCGCGCTGGTTGCCGGCGCGCAGGGAAGGGGCGTTGCCCGCGAGGCGGCCGGTGCGGCGCTGCGCTTCGGTCACGACCGCGCCGGGCTGGCGCGCATCGTTGCGGTGGCGCGCGAGAGCAATTTCGCCTCCCGCACCGTGCTTGGCGGCATCGGCATGATTGAGCGTGAGCGATTCGTGCAGGAGGGGCACGTGATGGTTTTGTACGAGAGTTCGCGAGCTGATTGAGCCCGTCACCGATATTTGTCCCCATGTCCGGACTTGACCCGGGCGTGAGGGTTTGCAGTTCGCGGACCATCAAATCGTCGCCACGGTGCGGATGCGCGCGCGCGGATGAATCTCCGCCTGCGCCAGCACCGCCGTGTTCGGCCGTATGCGTTCCACCACCGCCCGCACGTGCGCCCGGATCCCGCCGCTCGTCAGCAGCACCGGCGTCTCGCCCGCGCCGGAAGCCGAATCGAAGGCGGCGCGCAGCTTCTGCATGAATTCCTGCAAGCGCGTCGGCGCCATCGCGAGCTGGCGGTCCTCGGGCGGCCCCGTGAGTGCCTCGGCGAAGCTCGTCTCCCAGTCGGGCGAGAGCGGGATGATCGGCAGATAGCCGCCGGGCGCGGTGTGGCTGTCGCTGATCTGGCGGGCGAGCCGCACGCGCACATGCGCGACGATCCCGGCGGTGGCGCGGATGTTCGCCGCGCACGCCTCCTGCACGCCCTCGAGGATGGTCGGCAAATCGCGGATCGACACGCGCTCCGCGAGCAGCGCCTGCAAGACGCGCTGCACGCCGCCGAGGCTGATCTGCGAGGGGATCAGGTCGGCGACGAGCTTCTGCTGCTCGCGCGGCAGCTCGTCGATCAGCTTTTGCGTGTCGGCAAAGGAGAGCAGCTCGGCCATGTTCTCGCGCACCACTTCGGTCAGGTGCGTGGTCAGCACGCTCGCCGGATCGACCACGGTGAAGCCACGCGCCGCGGCGATGTCCTTCTCGCTCGGCTCGATCCAGAGCGCGGGCAGGCCGAAAGCCGGTTCCACGGTCGGTTCGCCCGGCAGGTCGGGCACGCCGCCCTTCGGGTTCATCACCAGCATCCGCGTCGGCCGCAGCTCGCCGCGTGCGGCCTCGATCTCCTTGACGCGAATGACGTAAGTGTCCGCCCCGAGCTGCATGTTGTCCTGGATCCGCACCGGCGGCAGCACGAAGCCCATCTCGGCGGCGAGCGAGCGGCGCAAGCCCTTGATCTGCTCGGTCAGCCGCGCCTGCGCCCCGCCCGCGAGTGCCAGCAGCGCGTAGCCGAGTTCTAGGCGCACGAGGTCGATGCGGAGCTGCTCGCCGATCGGCGGCTCCGCCGGCGGCGCCGGCGCCGCGGCGGGTGCCGCCGCCGCGACTGGGTGGCGGTGCCGCAGCCAAGCACCGCCGCCGGCAAGGCCGGCCAGAGCGAGGAACGGCAGCGGCGGCAGGCCGGGCACCAGCGCAAGCACACCGGCCGCGCCGGCCGCCAGCGCCAGCGGCTTCGGGCTGCGCCCGAGCTGGCCGACCAATGCCGCATCCGCGCTGCCGTCCATCCCGCTCTTGGTGACCACGATGCCGGCGGCGACGGAAACGAGCAGCGCCGGGATTTGCGACACGAGCCCGTCGCCCACCGTCAGCGTGGTGAAGGTGGAAAGCGCGTCGGGCAGCGCCATGCCGTGCTGCACGACGCCGATCGCGAGCCCGCCCACGATGTTGATCGAGGTAATCACCAGCCCCGCCACCGCATCGCCGCGGACGAACTTCGCCGCGCCGTCCATCGCGCCGAAGAAGCCGCTTTCGGATTCCAGCTCCTTGCGCCGGGCACGGGCGGTTTTCTCGTCGATCAGCCCCGCCGAGAGGTCGGCGTCGATCGCCATCTGTTTGCCCGGCATCGCGTCCAGGCTGAACCGCGCGGCGACCTCGGCGATGCGGCCCGAGCCCTTGGTGATGACCATGAAGTTCACCACCAACAGGATCGCGAACACGATCACGCCGATCACCACGTCCCCGCCCATCAGGAACCCGCCGAACGCGGCGACCACGTGCCCCGCCGCATCCGGCCCCTCGGAGCCGTGCGAGAGGATGCGCCGCGTGGTCGCGACATTCAGCGACAGACGCAGGAGCGTCGTCAGCAACAGCAGGGTCGGAAAGCTCGTGAAGTCGAGCGGCTTGGCGACGAACAGCGCTACCATCAACACGAGCACCGCTGCGGTGATGGACAGCGCGAGCGAGAAATCGAGCACCGCCGGCGGCAGCGGCAGCACGAGCACCGACAAAAGCGCTACCACCCCAAGCGCCAGCCCCACGTCGCTGCCGGGCGCGTAGCGGCGGAGGGTGGGGAGGAGGGTGGAGAGAGTGGGGTTCATGCGCGCAGCGCCGCGACGATGCTGGAGCGGCCGCTTGCCGGTAGCCGTCTACCATCATCGCCGGGCCTGGCCCGGCCACCCACGATGCAGCCGCCGCGCGAAGAAAGGTCGTGGGTGCTCGGGCCAATCCCGGGCATGACGAAAGATGTTACTGAACGACGATTGGAACCCTCAGATGATCGCATCGTAGAGGTCTCGCTATTCGGCGTTCTCCCGATGGATCAGCCGCACCCTCCAAGCTCTCAGCCAGTGCTTGATGTTCCTTTTGCGTTCGATCGCGTCATCGATCCGGTCGTGCCGGTCGAACCACACGGGCCTCTTGAGCCCGGAGGCGCTCGTGAAACCGCGCTGTTCACCGACTCGGCGTTCGAGGTCCGACATCACGCCGACGTACAATGTCCCGTTGCGTCGGCTGCTACGCAGGTACACCCACTCCCCGCTCACGCCGCCGCGCCCTGCGTCGGTGGCGGCACCCTCACGCCCTGCGCCGCGTAGTCGCGCAGCTTGTTCCTCAGCGCGCGGATCGAAATGCCGAGGATCGTCGCCGCGTGCGTGCGGTTGCCGAGCGTGCGGCCAAGCGTCTCCAGGATCAGATCGCGTTCCACCTCGTCCACCCGCCGCCCCACCAGCGCGCCGACCGGGTTGGCGGCATCGGCGACCATCGGCGCCGCGGCCGCCGGAGGGCCGAGCTCCACCGCTTCGGCGCCGATCTCCGCGCCCTCGGCGAGCAACACCGCGCGGTGCACCGTATTCTCCAGCTCGCGCACATTGCCGCGCCAGCGGTGCGTGCCCATCCGCGCGAGCGCCAGCGCCGACAATGGCCGGTACGGCAGCCCGTTCACCTCGGCGTATTTGCGTGCGAAATGATCCGCGAGCAGGGGAATGTCGGCCGGGCGCTCGCGCAGCGGCGGCACGCGCACGTTCACGACGTTCAGGCGGAAGAACAGATCTTCGCGGAATGCGCCCCTGGCGGCCTCGGCGGCGAGGTCGCGGTTGGTGGTAGCGAGAATCCGCACATTCACCCGCACTGGCGCCGATCCGCCCACGCGGTCGATCTCGCGCTCCTGCACCGCACGCAAGAGTTTCGCCTGCAAGCGGAGGTCCATCTCCGAGACCTCGTCGAGCAGCAAGGTGCCGGCGTCGGCGGCCTCGAACTTGCCGATGCGACGCGCGAGCGCGCCGGAAAACGCGCCCTTCTCGTGGCCGAACAGCTCCGATTCCAGAAGCTGCTCGGGGATCGCCGCGCAATTCAGCGCCACGAACGGCCCGCCCGCGCGACGTGAGCGGCGGTGGATGTGCCGCGCCAGCACCTCTTTGCCGGTGCCGGATTCGCCCGTGATCAACACCGACGCTTCCGAGGCCGCCACCTGCTCGGCGCGCCGCACGGAAGCCGCCATCACCGGATCGCGGAACACGAGCGCATGGCTCTCGCCTGCCGCGGCGGCGAGGATGGCGGCGATCAGATCGGGATCGGGTGGCAGGGTGAGGAATTCGCGCGCCCCGGCGCGGATGGCGCGCACCGCCACCTCGGCGTCGTCGCCGGTTCCGCAAGCAACAACCGGCACCGCCATCCGCTCGGCGGCGAGCGCGCGCACCACCGCCCCGACATCGTGGCGCACGTCGCACAGCACGAGGTCGGTGCGCGCGTCCGCGCGCAGGCGCGCGAGCGCCGCTTCCGTATCATCGGCCTGGTCGAGCTTGGCACCCTGGGCGATGGCGATGCGCGCCGCCTGACCGAGCTCGCCTGCGAGCGATCCGATGATCAGCACGCGCATCGTCAGCCCGCCCGGTCCGCCTTGACGATCTCGGTCATCGCCACGCCGAGGCGCGTGTCGTCCACCATCACCACCTCGCCGCGCGCGACCAAGCGGTTGTTGACGTAGATGTCGATCGCCTCGCCGAGCTTGCGGTCGAGCTCCACCACCGCGCCGCGGCCCAACTTGAGGAGCTGGTTCACCTGCATCGTCGCCTTGCCGAGCACGGCGCTGACGGTGACGGGGATGTCGTACACCGCTTCCAGGTCGCGCGCGCTGCGCGGCCCGGCCGGATCGGGTCCGTTCGGCGCCGGTTCGCCCAGCTCGGAGAGTTCCATCTCATCCGGCATGAACGGGCTCCGACGGTGCGGCTGGCGCGGGCAGCGGCAGCCCCGCGCCGGCGAGCACCGCCTGGATATCCGCCCATAGCGCGGCCGTGTTCCGCTCCGCCCCACCGCGCTCCCAGCTCACCCGCACGTCGCCCGCGCCGAGCCCCGGTTCGGCCCGCACGCGCACCCGTGCGCGCTGCTCCTCGGGCAGCGCGCGGGCGAGTTCGGCCTCGAGCGCCGGCACGAGCGCGGGCGGCAGCGCGATCCGCACCGACGGCTCATAGACGAGCCCCGGCAGCAGGGCGCGCACCAGCGCCAGTGCCTCGGCGGGTCCGTGGCGCTTGCAAAGATCGGGAAACAGCGTCGCGAAGGTTTCCATCAAAAGCTCCACCAGCGCCTCGGCGGTCGCCTCGGCGTCCGCCCGCACTGCCGTGGCGGCGCCTTCCAGTGCGCCGCCGAGCGCCGCGGCGGCATCGGCCAGGGCGCGCGCACCGGCCGCCTCGGCCTCGGCCCGGCCGGCCTCGTAGCCGTCCGCCCACGCCTCGGCGCGCGCCGCGGTCAGCACGGCGTCGGCCGGACCCGGGGCGATCACCTCCGGCTCGGTCTGCGGTGCCGGCGGCGGCGGCAGGCCGAAATCTTCCTCGAACAGCGGGGAACGTGCGCGGCGCGGCAGCTTCACGCCGGCAAAGCCGTTGGTCAGGCCGTCCATCTAATACACGAGCTCCTCGTCCTTGCTCTCGCCGATCTCGATCTGGCCCTGGGCGGCAAGTTCCTTCGCCAGCGCCACGATCTCCGCCTGCGCCTCATCCACCGCGCGCAGCTTCACCGGGCCGAGCGCCTCGATCTCCTCGCGCAGCATCTTCGACGCGCGCTCGGACAGGTTGCCGAACACCAGATCCTTGATGCGGTCCGAGGCGCCCTTCAGCGCCAGCGGCAGCTTTTCTTTGTCGGCCTCGCGCAAGAGCGTCTGCACGCTTTGCGGCGGCAGCCGCACCAAATCCTCGAAGGTGAACATCAGCGCCTTGATGCGCTCGGCCGATTCGCGGTTGCGCTCCTCGAGCACGGCGAGGAACCGCTGCTCGGTCTGACGGTCGAGATTGTTGAAGATCTCCGCCATCAGCTCATGCGCGTCACGGCGAGTGCTGCGGGCGAGGTTGGACATGAACTCGCTCCGCAGCGTGCGCTCCACGCCGTCGAGTACCTCTTTCTGGATGCTCTCCATCCGTAGCATCCGCATCACGACTTCCATCGCGAACACGTCGGGCAGGAGGGCGAGCACGCGCGCGGCGTGCTCGGGCTTCACCTTCGCCAGTACCACCGCCACCGTCTGCGGGTATTCGTTCTTGAGATAGTTGGCGAGCACCGCCTCATTGACGTTGCCGAGCTTGTCCCACATCGTGCGGCCGGCTGGGCCGCGGATTTCCTCCATGATCTGCTGTGCGCGCTCGCGTGGCAGCGCGCGCTGCAGTAGCCGCTCGGTGCTCTCGAAACTGCCGATCAGGCTGCCGCTGGCGCCCATCGTCTCGGCGAAATCCTGGCACAGCCGCTCGACGATCTCGGCGCGCACGCTGCCGAGCTGCGCCATCGCCGCTGAGATTTCCTTGATCTCATCCTCGTGCATGTTTGCGAACAGCCGCGCCGACTGCTCCTCGCCGAGCGCGAGCATCAGCACCGCCGCCTTCTGCGGTCCGGTCATCGCGCGGTAGTCGTCGAGCTTCGCCATCAGGCGGGCTCCTGGCCGATCCAGCCGCGCACGATCATCAGCGTCTCGTCCGGGTGGCGATCGACCAGCTCGGCGAGGCGACGGATCGAGGAGGCGCGCATCTGGCCCTCCACCTGCGCGATGTTGACCATGCTCTCGTCTTCAAGAAGGCCCGCCGGGGGCGCAGGGCCAGCGAGCCCGGCACGCTCGGCGGGAGAGACGAGCGAAGTGCGTCCGCCGCCCGCGCCGGCGCCGGCGAGCAGCGGCACGGGGGCGTCCGTGCCGAGCGAGGTCAGCCGCATCACCATGGGCCGCAGCACGCTCAGCAGCCCGACGATCCCGAGCAGGCCGACCAGCGCCACCTCAGCCAAGTGCATGAGGTCGGATTTTTCGAAGCGAACCCCGAGGAGGCCCGGTTTCTCGGGCTCGGGCGCATCGAGCGCGGCGAACGGCATCGCCTCTACCCGCACCTCGTCCCCGCGCTTCGCGTCGAACCCGATCGCGGTCTTCACCAGATCGGCGATGCGACCGAGCTCGGCGGAATCCTTCGCCTTGGCGGAGTCCACCAGCACGGCGAGGCTGATGCGCGCGATCCGCGGCTGCTCGTTCACCAGCGTGCGGACGGTCTTGCTGATCTCGTAGTTGGTGGTCTGCTGCTGGCGGCTCTCCTCGGTGCCGGCGCCGCTCGCCGCCGGCTCAGCGTTCGGCAGGTTGTTCTGCACCGTCACTGTCTGCGGCGCCTCGGTGGATTTCGAGGTCGTGTTGACGCTCTGCTCGCTGCGCGCCACCTGCCCGTCGGGATCGAAGCGTTCCTGCGTCTCCTGGACCTTCTGGTAATCCATCTGCACCGCCGCCTCGGCGCGCACATGGCCGGGGCCGAGGCTCTGCTCCAGCATCTCCTCCACGGCGCGGGCGAGCCGCATTTCGGTCGCGCGGCGCACCTCATCGGCCGACATCGCGGCGCCCTCGGCATCAACGGGCGCCCCGGCGCGCGCCAGCAGCTCGCCGCGCGAATCGACGATGGCGATGTCGCGCGGCTTCAGCCCAGGTACAGCAGCGGCCACGAGGTTGAGGATCGCCTGCACGCCCTCGCGGTCTAGCCGGGCGGCGCCCTGCATGGTCAGGAGCACGCTGGCCGAGGCTGGCTGCGCTTCGCGGGCGAACGGCGCACGGCGCGGCAGCACCAGATGCACCCGCGCCGCGCGCACGCCGGCGATGGCGCGGATGGAGCGGGCAAGCTCGCCTTCCAGCGCGCGGGTCTCGGCGATCTGCTGCTCGAACTCGGTGCTGGTGAGGCCGCTCGTGCCGCGGTCGAACAGCTCGTACCCCACGCCGCCGCCGCCCTGCGGCAGCCCCGCCCTCGCCAGCGCCACCCGCGCCTCCGGCACCAGATCGGCGGGCACCATCAGGGCGGTGCCGCCCTGGGCGAGTTGGTAGGGGATGTGCTGGCGGGAGAGCAGGTCTGCGGCCTGGCCGGCATCGCTGAGATCGAGCCCGCCATAGACGAGCGCCATGTTCTGCCGCCCGGAGGTGAGCACGAGCAACGCCAGCATGCCGAGCACGGCGGCGCCGACAGCTCCGAGCGCCGCGAGCCGCACGGCGCCGAGCGCGCGCAGGCCCTGGATCAGCGCCTGCACGCCGCCCCTCCGTCCTTGCCGCGCTGTCCGGCGCTGCCCCGCATGACACGCTTGCTCCCGGCATCCTGCCGCGAAGCCCATGCTGCGTCGCGCCGGTTACCTTGCGGTTAACGAGGCGGCGGTGCGCCTCAGTTCAGCGCGAACACCACCCGCAGCGGCATCTCGGAGGGCACGGGCGCGCCGTCCCGCACCGCCGGCATGAAGTGCCAGCGTTCCACCGCCTCGCGCGCGGCGCGATCCAGCAGGTCGTAGCCGGAGGTCCGCGCCACATCGACCCCGGTCACCCCGCCTTCCTGGTCGATATGGATCAGCAGGATCACCGTGCCATGCTCACCGCGGGCGGCAGCGGCGGACGGATAAACCGGCTCGCGGTTGCGATAGCGCGGGTCGATGCCGGCCGGGCGCACGCTCGGACCGGTCGCGACGGCGTTCGTCAAACTGTCCCCGCCGCCGAGATTGACCTCCATGCGCGGGGCAGGCCGGGCGGGCGATGCTGGCTGCGGCGCGGGTGCCGGCGGCAAGGGCGCCACGGTCGACGACGCCACCCTCCCGGTTTGCGGTTGCGGCGGCGCGGGGGGCGCGGCGGGCGCCTGCTGCGGGGCCGGAGCGGGCAGCGGCGCTGCAGCGCCTGGCACTGGTCCGTTCGGGCCCTTGGTCTCCACCAGCCGCAGCTCCACCGTCGGTCCCTGGTCGGGCGGCGGCAGCGGGCGCCGCGGCAGGCCGATCAGCAAGGCGGCCAGGATCGCCGCATGAAGCGCGGCCGAGGCCGCCGCCCAGCCGGCCGGCAGGCTAGAGGACCGGGACGCCGTGCTGCTTGGCCTTGATCTCGGGTTCGACATGGATGGTGATCGCCAAGTACTCCATCTCGGCCTTCAACGCCGCCTCGATGCGGTCGCAGATGGCGTGCGACTCGGCGACCGACATGTGGCCCGGCACCACCATGTGGAACTCCACATAGGCCCGCCGCCCGGCCCGGCGGGTGCGCAGATCGTGCACCTCGATCGCGCCCGAGGCGGACTCCGACACCAGCTCGCGGATACGCTGCACGATCCTGGGATCGGGCGCGGCGTCCATCAGCCCGCCCACAGACTGCGAGACCGTCCGCACGCCCGACCAGAGCACATAGACGCCCGCCAGCGCCGCGAGCGCCGGGTCGATCAGAACCTCGCCCGTGAGCGCGATGCACCCGACGCCGGCTAGGATCGCCACCGACGTCACCACGTCAGCGACGAGATGGCGCGAATCGGCGACGAGCGCGGTGGAGCGCAGCCGGCGCCCCGCGCGCCCGAGCAGGAACGACCAGAGGCCGTTCAGCACCGTCGCGCCGCCGTTCGCGGCAAAGGCCATCCCCGAGAGTTCCAACCCGTGCGGCGCGGCGAAATTGAGCGCCGCCGCACGGAAGATCGCCAGCGCGGCAAGCACGATCAGCACGCCCTCGATCACCGCGGCGAAGAACTCCGCCTTCTCGTGGCCGTAGGGGTGGTTCTCGTCGGCCGGCACCGAGGCGAGCCGCACCGCATAAAGCGCGATCGCCGAGGCGGCGACGTTGACCGTGGTTTCGAGCGCATCGGAGAAGAACGCGGCACTCGCGCTCAGCCGCCAGGCGAGGGTCTTCAGCGCCAGGACCGCGCAGCCCACCAGCAGGCTGCCGATCGCCCATCGTGCCGCGCGGTCCACCGTCCCTCCGACTTCGCGCCGGTGCTAGCCCCGCCCAAGCCCGGCTCGCAACCTTCCCTTAACGCGGCTGTGGTTGCCTGTGCCCGCTGCCATTGCACAGAGGAGCATCGCCATGCCGGGCACCCGTCTCATCAACCGCAATGTCGTCGCCGCCGGCGGGCGCACCAGTATGCGGCTCGAGCCGGAACTCTGGGACGCGCTCGGCGAAATCTGCCGCCGTGAGGGGCGGGACATTCACGAGCTGATCCGCTCGGTCGACGGCACGCGCCACGAGGGCGGGCGCACCAGCGCCGTGCGGGTGTACATCGTCGAATATTTCCGCGCCGCGGCGACCGAGGCCGGCCATCTCGCCGCCCAGCACGGCCCGCATCTCACGTCCCGGATCGCCGCCTAGCTAGCCGCCGCTGATGCCGGCCAAAAACAGGCCGATCAGCAAATCGGCGCCGACCAGCGCGGCGGCCGTGAGCGCCGTCACGTCCAGCGCCAGCCGGGTCGCGAACCATTCGAGCCAGAGCGCCCATCCGACGGCGATCAGCTCCGTCGCCTGCCCGATTTGTGCCGGCGCGTGCAGGAGCGCGGGGATCGCGGCGAGCAGCAGCAGCGCGTACTGCACCACGTTGCACCAGTTCCAGACGGCGATGTAGCCGGGCCAGCGCCGCTCCCGCCCGATCCGCACGGCGACGAAGTGGGACAGCACGGCGTAGCCCGCCCAGCCCACCACGAAGATCAGCAGGTCCCGCGCCAGATCGTGCGCGGGCGCCGCCGGCCGCCCGTTGGCGGTCCAGTCGATCAGGCGAAGACAGAGCAGCATCGGCAGGGCGATCGCCGCCGCCCAGAAACTGCGGATCGCGCCCCCGGTGTCGGCCTCGACGCGCCCGAGCCCGGCTGCCCGTCCGGTCGCCAGCATCGCCGCGCCCGAGAGCCCGCTGCCGATCGAGGCGGCGATCCGGCCCATCACAGAACGCGCTGCGCCAGCAGCGCCGGCCCGATGCCCATGACGGCGCTGGCGACGTTGACGCAGATCACCAACAAAATCGCGCGCCAGACCGAGATGCCGAGCCCGTGGCGGGCGATGAACCAGTGCAGCCAAAGCGCATAGAGCCCGGCCACGCCGATCCCGGCCGCGAAGGCGCCATAGGGTCCGACGGGTCCGCGCAGCGCCGGGGTCAGCACCGCGAGGGCGACGGCGGCGACCAGCGGGATCGCCCACTGGCACCAGTTGAAGGCGGTGGCGAAGCGCAGCCAGGAGGCGACCCGGCCCCATAGCCGCGCCAGCTCGTAGGAGACGACGAGCGGGGCTAGCAGCGCACAGAGCGTACCGAGAAACTGCACCGAGGCTAACCGCGCCTCGCCCGCCAATCCCGCCAGGAACGCCGCCACCAGCGGAAAGGCGATCAGCGGCGCAAGGCTGGCGAGAAAACGGTCCTTGGTTCCCCCGAAGCGGGTCAGCCCGTCGCGGCGGCCGAGCGCGGTCAGCACCATCCCGACCAGCACGTCGCCGCTCGGCCGGCGCTGGGGGCAGTGGGCCATCTCAGCCGTGCAGCGCGCGCAGCACCGCCGCATAGACATCGGCGAGCGCGCGCAGCTCCGCCACCGGCACGCGCTCGTCGACCTGATGCATCGACGTGCCGAGGAGTCCGAACTCGGCCACCGGGCAGTAGCGGGCGATGAAGCGCGCGTCCGAAGTGCCGCCGCCGGTATCGAGCGCCGGCTCAACGCCCGCCGCGCCCGCGATCGCCGCGCGCAGCCGATCGACCATCGGGCCGGGCTCGGTTAGGAAGGATTCGCCGCTGATCGAGACGTCGAGGTCGAATCGCTCGGCGTGCTGAGCGATCGTGGCGCGTAGCCACTCGCGCAGATCGCGCCCCCTGTGCAGGTCGTTGAAGCGGATGTTGAGCACCGCCGTCGCCTGCGCGGGAATCACGTTGCTCGCCGGGTTACCGACATCGACCGTTGTCACTTGCAGGCTGGTCGGTTCGAAATGCGCGCTGCCGGCATCGAGCGGCGCGGCGGTGAGCGCTGCGAGCGCACGGACCAGCCGGTGCACCGGGTTGTCGGCCTTCTGCGGATAGGCCGAATGCCCCTGCACGCCATGCACGGCGATGCGCGCGGTCAGGCTGCCGCGCCGGCCGATCTTGATGATGTCGCCGAGCGCGGCGCGGCAGGTCGGCTCGCCGACGAGGCAAAAATCCGGCACCTCGCCGTTGGACGCCAACCATTCCAGCACCTTGGCCGTGCCGTCGACCGCCGGCCCTTCCTCGTCGCCGGTGATCAGCATGCTCACCGAGCCGCCGCTCTGGTGGCGGGCGCAGGCAGCGACGAAAGCGGCGATTGCGCCCTTCATGTCGCAGGCGCCCCGCCCGTACAGCACACCAGACTCAACCTCCCCGCCAAACGGGTCGAAGCGCCAGAACCGGCGTTCACCCGGCGGCACCACGTCGGTATGGCCGGCGAAACAGATGTTGGGGCCATCCGTGCCCCGCCGCGCGTACAGATTTTCGATCTCGCCGAAGCGCAGCCGTGTGACGCGGAAGCCGAGCCGTTCCAGCGCCGCCGCCAGCACGTCCTGCGCCCCCGCGTCGGCCGGCGTGACCGAGGGGCAGCGGATCAGCGCCTGGGCGAGCGCCAGCGGGTCGGCCAGCTCGCTCAATCGCGCAGAAGCTCGTTGATGGAGGTCTTGGCCCGGGTCTGCGCGTCCACGCGCTTGACGATCACCGCGCAGTAGAGGCTCGGTCCCGGTGCGCCGGAGGGCAGCGGTTTCCCGGGCAACGCCCCCGGCACCACCACCGAATAGGCCGGCACCCGGCCGAGATGGATCTCGCCCGTGGCGCGATCGACGATCTTGGTGGAGGCGCCGATGAAAGTGCCCATCGCCAGCACCGCGCCGCGCTCCACGATCACGCCCTCGGCCACCTCGCTGCGCGCGCCGATGAAGCAGTCATCCTCGATGATCACCGGCTCGGCCTGCAAGGGCTCCAGTACCCCGCCGATGCCGACGCCGCCCGAGATGTGGCAGTTGGCCCCCACCTGCGCGCAGCTTCCGACCGTGCTCCAGGTGTCGATCATGGTGTTGCGCCCCACCCAGGCGCCAACATTGACGAAGCAGGGCATCAGCACCGCGCCGGGGGCGATGTAGGCGGAACGCCGCACCACCGCCCCGGGCACCGCGCGGAACCCCGCCTCGCGGAAACGATTGGCCCCCCAGCCGGCGAACTTCATCGGCACCTTGTCATACACAGGCTCGCCGCCCGGACCGGGAATCGGCGCCGAGTCGGTCAGGCGGAACGACAGCAGCACCGCCTTTTTGAGCCACTGATTGACGCGCCAGCCCGATCCGGCGGGCTCGGCGACGCGCGCCGCGCCGCTGTCGAGCGCATCGAGCGCCGCCTCCACGGGCCTTGCCTCGTCGCGCGGGGTGGCAGGCGAGAGCGTCTCGCGCCGCTCCCACAGCTCCTCGATCGCCTGTTCCAGCGCGCTCCCGACCATCGTCCCCCTCCCGGCAGGGCGCGGACCATGCGGACGGGACCCGGGCCTGTCAACGCGGACGGCAACGAACGGTTAAGCCTGTCCTGCCTAGTCTCGCCGGCAGGGGCTCGCGATGTCTGATTCAACCGCCAACGACACCTGGCGTCCGGGTCTTCCGGGACGCCTGGCCGGACCGCTCAGGACAGTGCTGCTGGAAAGCCGCCAGCGATGGCGCGATTTCGTCGCGCTCGCCGCCGATCTGGCGTTCGAGACCGACGAGGCCGGCCGCTTTACGTTCGTCGCGCCCGAGAGTGCGCTCGGCTGGACCGCCGGGGTGCTGCTCGAACAACCGGCGGCTTCGCTTTTGGCCTGCAACCGGCCGGACTTTCCCGACCCGTTCCGCCCAGCCGCGGTGATCCAGCGCCGGCGCGTGTGGCTTCGCCGCGGCGATGGCGGCAATGCCTGCGTCGTGCTCTCCGTCGCCCCGCTGACTGATCGGCAGGGCAGGCGGATAGGTGCACGCGGCATCGTCACCGACATCACCGAACAGGAAGGGCAGGAGGCCGGCGCCGCCGCCGCGCTGCGGCGGGCCGAGGTGATCGAGCACGTGCTCGCGCGGATGCGCCAGGAGGTTCTGGCGCCGCGCATGATGCGTGCCGTGCTGGCCACACTCTCCGAGGCGCTGGGCGCGCAGGGTGCCGCCGTGCTCGGCCTGCTCGGGCCGCAGCTTCAGGTGCTGCACGAGACCGGGAGCGGCGCGGCGGAAACTGCGGCGGCGGCTGAGCGGCTGCTGCGCGCGGCCGACCCCCAGTCGGGCGCGCTGACCGGCGAGGCGAACGGGCGGCCGCTTCTCGTCTCGGCCTGCGTTTCCCGGTTCGGCGACCTCGCTGGGCTCGCGCTGTGGCGCTGCCCCGCCGGGCGCGGCTGGGACGCCGACGACGAGCACATCGCCGCTGCCGCGATGACGATCGTGCGCGTGGTGCTGGAACACGAGGCGATCCAGCGAGAAATGGCGACCCAAGCCCGCACCGATCCGCTCACCGGTCTGCTCAACCGCCGTGCATTCTTCGAGGAGCTGCCGCGCCACGCCGAGCGGCTGGACCGCGAGGCGCTGCCCGGCACCCTGCTTTATATCGACCTCGACCGCTTCAAGAGCGTCAACGACGAGCTCGGGCACGAAACGGGCGACGAGCTGCTCTGCTGCCTCGCCGACCTGCTGCGGAATGCTTTCCGCCCGACCGATCTGGTCGCGCGGCTGGGCGGCGACGAGTTCGCGGTCTGGCTGAACGGTGCCGACCATCTGACCGCAGCCGAGCGCGCCGAATGGCTCCGTGTCGAGGTGCCGCGCCGCTTCGCCGCGCTCGCCCCGGGCCTGCCCGAGCTCGGCCTGTCGGTCGGCATCGCCACCCGCCGCGCCGGCAACGGCGAGGATCTGGAGAGCGTCATGCGGCGGGCCGACCTTGCCATGTATGAGGTCAAGCGCGGCGGGCGCGGCCACTGGCGGGTGGCGCACGAGGAGCCGCCGTGAGCCCGGCGTCTGCCGAGGAAGCTCTCCGAGTCCGCCAGGGCGCGAGCCCGGCCACCTCGCCTGAGCTTCTGGCGACGCTCGCCGAGGACGTGTCCGTGACCGTCCGCGCCGCTCTCGCGCTCAACCCGGCAACGCCCCCGCGTGCCATCGAACTGCTCGCGCGCGACGCCGACGAGCGGGTGCGCGCCCTGCTCGCCCGCCGGCTCGCGGGCCTCCTGCCCGACCTCTCCGGCGACGAAAGCCGCCGGATGCAGGACCGCGCGGTGGCGCTGCTCACGCGGTTGGTGGCCGACCATGCCGAGCTTGTGCGCGCCGCCATTGCCGACGTGGTGAAGGAGATGCCGGGGGCGCCGCGCGAGCTGATCCTGCGGCTGGCGCGCGATTGTGTCGCTTCCATCAGCGAGCCGGTGATCCGCCTCTCGCCGGTGCTGACCGACGCCGATCTTCTCGCGCTGCTCGATTCACCGCCGAGCGCCGCGACCGCGTCGGCCGTCGCGCGCCGTCCCGATCTGTCCGCCGCGGTTGCCGATGCCCTCGTCGCTGGCGAGGACTCGGCGGCGATCCGTGCCCTGCTTGAGAACCAGTCCGCCCAGATCCGCGAGGCCGCGCTCGATGCGCTGATCGCCCGCGCGCCCGCGCACGAGGACTGGCACGCTCCCCTGGTCCGCCGCCCGGAACTCTCGCCGCGCGCCGCGCGTGCGCTGGCGGAGATCGTGGCGACCGGACTCCTGGAGGTGCTGGCGGCGCGCGCCGACCTCGATCCCGGCCTTGCCGCCGAACTGCGCGCGCGGCTGCGGGCGCGGCTCTGCGGACCCTGTGCGGTGCTGCAGAAGGACCTTGGCACCGAGGAGGCGCTGGTCGAGGCGCACCGGCTGCGGGCGGCGCATCAGCTCACCGAGGCCGCGCTGCTGGAGGCGTTGCGGGCCGGCCGGGCGCGCGTGGCCGCGGCCATGCTCGCGGTTGCCGGAACGGTGCCGATGATCATGATCGACCGCGCCGCCGCGCTGCGGAGCGCCAAGGCGCTGGTAAGCCTCGTCTGGAACGCCGGCTTCAGCATGGCCGCCGCGGTTCCGGTGCAAAGCCTGATCGGCCACATTCCGCCTGCCGGGCTGATGGAGCCTGCTGCCGACGGCGGCTTCCCGCTGACCCTCGAGGAGATGCGCTGGCAGCTCACGTTCCTGCGCCAGACCGCGCGCTGAGACCGGTCCCGCGTGGGACCGCCGGCAAACCCGCCCACGTCGCGACTTGAGACCGACGCCGAGGCCGAACGCTTCGTCGCCGAGGCCGATCTGGCCTGACCTCGTTCGCCAACCAGGTTTCACCGACGTGCAGCAGGCGTACGCCGGCATCGGCCGCGGGTGAGCAGCGGCGCCTCCAGCACTTCGGCCAGCACCACATGAAGCGCATCGTACGCCGTAAGACTGTGCCGCAGTTCCCAGACGCGCGGCAGAAGGAAGCCGTGCGGATAGCAATGCAGCCGAAGATCAGCGAGGTCGGACCTGTCAGCGGCTCTTCACGCCGCCATCGCCGCCGACAGTTCCCGCACCCGCCCGGTCGCGGCGGCCGCCGCCTGGGTCGCCTCGGCCATCTCGGCCACTTGTCCGGCGATGTGTTCCACCCCGTTCGCCGCGGTCTGCATGTTGGCCGACATGTCGCGCGTGACTGCGCTCTGCTCCTCGGCCGCGCTGGCGATGGTCGCAGCGATGCCGCTCAGCTTCTCGATCGTGCGCGCGATCTCCTCGATCGCCTTCACCGCCTGCGCGGTCGCCGCCTGCACCTGGGAGATCTGCGCGGCGATCTCCTCGGTGGCGCGCGCGGTCTGCCCCGCCAAGCCCTTTACCTCGTTCGCCACCACGGCGAAGCCCTTGCCCGCCTCGCCGGCGCGGGCGGATTCGATCGTGGCGTTCAGCGCCAGCAGGTTCGTCTGCCCGGCGATCGTGGTGATGAGCTGCACCACGTCGCCGATGCGGTTCGCCGCCGCCAGCAGCGACTGCACGATCGCGTTCGTCTGCGTCGCCTGCTCGACCGCGCTGCTGGTGATGGTGGATGCCTCGACGGTCTGGCGCGTCACCTCGGCGACCGAGGCGGCAAGCTCCTCGGCGCCCGCCGCGACCGCCTGCACGTTCGCCGAGGCAGCCCGCGCGGTGGAAAGCACGTCGCCGGACTGCGCCGCCACGCCGGCGATCGTCTCGGCAAGCCCGGCGACCTCCGCGCCGACGCTGCGGCCGAGCTCGCTGCGTTCCTGCCGGCGGAGCACCCGCTCGGTGATGTCGGTTGCGAACTTGACGACGCACGCCACCGCGCCGTCCGGCCCAAGGATCGGCGTGTAGACCGCTTGCAGCCAGAGCGGGCCGCCGTCCTTGCGGAGGCGCCGGAACTCGCCTTCCCGTGCCTCGCCGCGCCGCAGCGCCTCCCAGAATGCGAGATAGTCCGGGCTGTCGCGGTCCTCCGGCGGCACGAGCATCGCGTGCTTGCGGCCGCGGATTTCCTCGAGCGCGTAGCCGGAGGCGCGCAGGAAAATCTCGTTGGCGGCCAGGATCGTCCCCTGCGGGTCGAAGCGGATCACCGCCTGCGTCCGCTCGATGGCGGCGACCTGCGCCTTGGCGACAGCGGACTCCCGCACCCGTTCGGTCACGTCGCTCGCCGCCATCAGCACCGCGCGCGTCCGCCCCCGCCGGCCTTGCTGCGGCACATAGGTTCCGTGCAGCCAAATCTCGCGCCCGCCCTTGCCGAAGCGGCGGAAGAGGCCGGTCCGCATCTCGCCGGCGCGCAGCGCCTCCCACAGCGCCCGCTCGTCGGCGTCCTCGCGCGCGGCGGGATCGAGGAACATTGCGTGGTGCCGACCGACGATTTCGCCCGCCGCATAGCCCGTGAGTTCGAGGAACCGCGGGTTGGCCCCGATCACCGTGCCGTCCGGCGACAGTTCCAGGATCGCCTGCGCGCGCTCGAGCGCGGCGAGCTCGCAGCGCGCCGCACCCAGCCGGCGCCAGCCGAAAAATCCCATCGCGACCTCGTGCCAGGAAACGTCCGGGGCGAGATCATGCGGGGAAAGCTTTGCCGAACGGTTAAGGGCGCATCCCGAACCGGCTGACCCCGGTGGTCCGAAGCGGCGCGGCCAACTCGGCGAATTCGCAGAGCAGCGGGCGCGTGTCGCGCGGGTCGATGATCTCCTCCACCCAGAACGCTTCGGCGGTGCGGAACGGCGAGCGCAGCGCATTCAGCCGCGCCTCGATCTCCGCCATCTTCGCATCCTTGTCGGGGGCGGCGTCGATCTCGGCGCGGTAGGCGGCCTCGATACCGCCTTCCATCGGCAGCGACCCCCAGCTTGCCGAGGGCCACGCATAGCGCAGGCAGAGCCGGCCCTGCGGCTGGTGGCCGAGGCCGCCCACGCCATAGACGTTACGCACGATCACGCTGCACCAGGGGACGGTCGTCTGGCAGATCGCTGAAACCGCCCGCACGCCCCAGCGGATCGTCGCCGTGCTCTCGGCGGCGAGCCCTACCTGGAAGCCCGGGCAATCGACCAGGTGCACGACGGGGAAGTGGAAGGTCTGCGCCAGATCGACGAAGCGGACGATTTTCTGGCAGGCATCGGCGGTCCACGCGCCGGCGGCGAACACCGGATCGCCCGCCATCACCGCTACCGGCCAGCCATCCAGCCGCGCGAAGCCGGTGATGATCGGCCGGCCGAACCCGGGCGTCATCTCGAAGAAACTGTCGCGGTCGAACAGCGCCCGCACGATGCGCCGCATCGAATAGGCTTGCTTCTTGTCGCGCGGCACCGCGCCGAGCAGCCACTCGTCGCGCCGCGCCGGCGAATCCCAGCCGCGCCTGCGCTCCGGCAGGTCGTGGACGGAATTCGGCATGTAGGAGAGGAACCGCCGCGCCACGGCAAATGCCTCGTCCTCGCTGTCGACGGCGTGATCCACCGCACCGCAGCCGATCTGGATTTCCCAGCCGCCCAGCTCCTGCTTGGTGCGCGGCTCACCCAGCCGCTCCACCACCGGTGGACCGGCCACGAACACGGCCGACAAATCCTTTACCATGATCGAGTAGTGCGCCGCCGCCAGCCGCGCCGCGCCGAGCCCCGCCACCGAGCCGAGTCCGAGGGCGACCACCGGCACCTGCTCCATGTTGATGGCGCACAGCTCGAGCGAGGAGCCGTCGGACAAGCCGCCCGGCAAATTGGCCCGCCCAGTGGTTTCGATCGTCTTTACCGAGCCGCCGCCGCCCGAGCCCTCGATCAGCCGGATCAGCGGCAAGCGATACTGCATCGCCATCTGCTCCGACATCCTGAGCTTGCCCTTGATCGAGGCGTCCGCCGAGCCGCCGCGCACGGTGAAATCGTCGCCCGCGATCACCACCGTTCGCCCGTCCACCTCGCCGCGCCCGAATACGAGGTTGGCGGGCTGGAACGAGGCCAATGTGCCGTCCGGATCGTAAGTGCCGCGCCCGGAAATCGCGCCGATCTCGTGAAAGCTGCCGGGATCGAGCATCCGCTCGATCCGCTCGCGCACGGTCAGCCGCCCGCCCGCGCGCTGGCGGGCGATCCGCTCCGGCCCGCCCATCTCATGGGCGAGCGCGGTACGCCGGCGCAGCTCTTCAAGTTCCGGCTCCCAGCTTTCCGGCAGCACCGGACGCTGCGGCGTGTCGTCGGGCATCGCTTCCTTCCTGGCCTCTTGCGGTCTAGCGATCCTGGCACGGGATCGCGCGAAGGGGGAGGGAACCCATGGAGGAGCTGCTGTTCGACCTGAGTGATGGCATCGGGCGCATCACCTTCAACCGTCCGGCCGCGCGCAACGCGCTGACCTTCGCGATGTACGAGCGTCTTGCGGCGATCTGCGACGAGGTGGCGGGACGGCGCGACGTTCGGGCGCTGATCCTGACGGGCGCGGGCGACAAGGCGTTTGCGGCCGGCACCGACATCGGCCAGTTCCGCGCCTTCACCAAGCCCGAGGACGCGATCGCGTACGAGGCGCGGCTCGACCGCGTGCTCGATCGGCTGGAACGCTGCCCGGTGCCGACCATCGCCGCCATCGCCGGCGCCTGCACCGGCGGCGGCTTCGGCATCGCCGCGGCCTGCGACCTCCGCATTGCCGCGCGCGGCGCCCGGTTCGGCTTTCCGATCGCGCGCACGCTCGGCAACTGCCTGTCGATGAGCAACTATGCCCGCCTCGCCGCCCTGATCGGCCCGGCGCGCGTCACCGACATCATCTTTACCGCGCGCCTGGTCGAAGCCGAGGAGGCGCGCGCCATCGGCCTCGTCTCCGAGGTGCTGGAGGACCATGCCGCCCTGATGGCCCGCGCCGGGGCGCTCGCCGAGCAGGTCGCGTCCCACGCCCCGCTCACGCTGCGCGCCACCAAGGAGGCGCTGCGGCGTCTGCGGACGGGCGAGGGCCCGGCCGACGGCCAGGATTTGATCCTGATGTGCTACATGAGCCGCGATTTTCGCGAGGGAATGGAGGCGTTCCTCGCCAAGCGTCCACCGCGCTGGGGCGGCGAATAGCCGCATCGGCCTGATCTGAACCGCGGCCCGATCAGGCGCCCGATCCAGCCCTGGCAGCGTTCGCGCGCGACAGACGCGCCCAGGGTGGAATGATCGACCGGACGCGGCGGCGCGCCGTCGGGCGCCCGGATACAGGCCTGAAACTCACCCGCGCGGCTGATAGAGAGCCTCGATCAAGCGGGGCGCGTTGCCTGGCGGCACCGGCTCGGGCGCGATCCGCCGCGGCGCCGGCTGCATCACCTCGCGCGGCGCCGCGCCCTGCGGCGCGCCGCAGGCGTTACCGCTGCGGGCGACGTGGACCACCGGCCGAGCGCCGTTCCCGCGATAGAGGTACGTGATCGTCTCGCTGCAGGTGCCGGTGCCGCTGCTGGCGATGCTGATCATCGTTCCTTGAGCGGGCACGCCGAGAGCGAACGGCACGGGCGCCAGCACCGAAGGCACGAGCGCGGGCGCCGCCGGCACCGGCGTCTGCATGAGTGCCGCCATCTCGGCGTCGATCGCGGTCATCTCGGCCGCCATCTGCCGGAACGTCGCGTTGGCCTGCGCGATCAGCTGCGCCGCCTGCTGCTCGAGCGCGGCCGGCGCGACGAGGACGACCGAGGCGGGGGCGGGTTCGGCGCGCGCGGCGAGGCAGTCCGGCCCGGCGGCGCGGGCGGCGCCGGGCAGGCCGAGCAGCGGGACGGCCAGGCAGGCGCAGAGCAAATTATGCTTGGTCATCGCGAAGTCTCCTTCGGATCGGCTCGGCGCGAGATATTGAGCAGCGTTTCTTGCCGATGCCTTGGCCGGCCAATGAAGTCTCCGTTTAGGAGAGATCGACGGCGAACCGCTTGAGGTCTTCCAGCCGGCAGTAGTCGAGCGCCTCCTGCTCGGTCGCGCGCAAGACGACGCGCGGCGCCTTGCCGGCCTCCAGCGCCTCCTGCCAGCGTGGCGCGCAGAGGCACCAGCGGTCGCCCGGCTTGAGGCCGGCGAAGCCGAATTCCGGGCGCGGCGTGGAAAGATCGTTGCCGGCCTGCATGCTGAAGGCGAGGAATTCGGCCGTCATCTCCGCGCACACGGTGTGAGAGCCGAGATCCTCGGGCCCGGTGTCGCAGCAGCCGTTGCGGTAGAACCCGGTGCGCGGCTGCAGCGAGCAAATCTCAAGCGCGGTGCCGAGCACGTTGCGCGACCCACCGCGCCGCCCGCCCCCGCCCGATATGTCCAGCGGCATTGCGTGCCTCCCTGGCTTGGCGCCTCCGTTCACCCAATCCGGGCCGGGCTTGTCAACTCGCCCGCCCGCGCCCGCGCCGCTAAGGTTCCCGAAGGCGGGCAGGGAGGCTCCAGGTGGCGCGCGTGAAGTTCGGCCTTTGCTACATCCCGGACTACCACCCCGAGCTCTCGGGCTCCTGGCACCAGTGGTACGAGAACATGATCGCCGAAGTGGTGGCGGCCGAGCGCCTGGGCCTCGATGGCGCGTGGTTCGCTGAGCACCGCGTGCCGGGCTTCGCCTTCGGGAATCCGGCGATGATGATCGCCGCCTGCGCGCGCGAGACGCGCAAAATCCGCCTCGGCGCCTCGATCTCGCTGTTGCCGCTCAACAATCCCGTCCGCATCGCCGAGGACTACGCGATGGCCGACGTGCTGAGCGGCGGGCGGCTGGAGTTCGGCGTCGGGCGCGGGCTCTATAAATACGATTACGACGTGTCCAACGTGCCGATGAGCGAGAGCCGCGAGCGATTCGACGAGAACCTCGCCATCGTGCGCGCGCTCTGGACCGAGCCGAGCGTTACCTACCTCGGCCGCTGGACGCGGCTCGAGGAGCACAGCCTTGGTCCGCGCCCGGTGCAGCAGCCCTCGCCCCCGATCTGGGTGGCGGCGATCCGCACCGAGGCGAGCTATGCCTGGGCGGGCCGGGAAGGGTTTCACCTGCTGATCGCGCCGTTCTTCTTCCCGAACGCCGAGGACCAGCTCCGGCTGCTCGACGTCTACAGGGAAAATCTGGTGCGCCACGGACACGATCCGGGCCGGTTCGAGATCGGCGCCGTCTATCATCTCTATTGCGGCGCCTCCGATGAGGACGTGGCGCGCCACGCCGATCCGGCGCTCGCGCGCTATCAGGCCTTCACCAAGGCCACCGACCTGCGCCGGCAGGCGTTCCGCGATCCGGTGGCCTACAAGGACTGGAAGGGATTTTTTGAGAACCGCGAAACCATCACACTCGACCAGATGAAGGCGAGCCGGGCGGTGATCGGCACGGCGGTCGAATGCCGCGAGAAAGTGGAGATGCTGGCCGAACGCTTCGGCCTCACGCGCATGATGTTCGAGGTCAATTACGGCGCGCTGCCGCATCCGGCGGTGATGGAGTCGATGGCGCGGTTCGCCGCCGAGGTGGTGGGAGCGCCGTAGCGCGGCGGGCGATCGCGCTTGATCGGGCCGCTGCGAGGGCCTAGCTCGCGAGGCGAACCACCGGGCCACGGGGAGACGCCGCGATGACCATCAACGATGCCGGGCTGGCCCTGATCAAGCGGTTCGAGGGGCTCCAGCTTACCGCCTACCAGGACGTGGCGGGCATCTGGACGATCGGCTACGGCCACACGCGCGGGGTCTATCCCGGGATGACGATGACCGAGGCCGAGGCGGATGCCGCGCTGCAGGATGATCTCGCCGGGGCGGAGCGCGCCATCAACAGCGCGGTTGCGGGACACGCGACGACGCCCAACCAGTTCGCGGCGATGGTATCGCTGTGCTATAATATCGGCTCAGGGAATTTCCGCAGCTCGACGGTTCTGCGCCAGCATCTTGCCGGTAACTATCCCGCCGCCGCCGACGCTTTCCTGCTGTGGGACAAGTCGACGATCAACGGGGTTTTGACCGTGGTGCCGGGCCTCGCCAATCGCCGGGCGGCGGAGCGGCAGCTATACCTCACCGCATGAACGTTCTCTCGCCGGCGATCCTGGGACTGTTGCTCGCTTCGGCGGCCCTGTCGCTCGGCGCCGCCGGCCCGGCGCCGTGCCAGCAAGCGGAGCCGCATCGCGCTGCGGTCTATGTGCGCGAGTGCCTTCGGGTCTCGCCGGCCACGCATCCGCCGTGCAACGCGCATAACCCCTGCGCGGTCATTACAGCCGAAATCAGACGTGGTTGCGCCCTCCTCGGCGAGGGGATCAGGCCCCGCTTCTGCGCGGCGCGCATGCGGGAGACGTCCCCTCCCCATGACCCCCTCCCGCAAGGGGAGGGGGGACTGTGATTTGCGCGGGGCCTATGCCTCCTCCTCGAACCCGCTGAACGCGGCGAACTCCGCTGCCTTGGCGCGGTCCGTGACGAGCGCGTTTTCCGGCGCGTCCTGGTCAGCGTAGCCGAGGGCCATGCCGCAGACGATGGCTTCCTCGGGCTCGAGCTCCAGCACGCGGCGGATCACCTTGTGATAATGCGTCCAGGCCACCTGCGGGCACGTGTCGAGCCCGCGCGCGCGCGCCGCCACCATCACATTCTGCAAAAACATTCCGTAATCGAGCCAGCTCCCGAGCGCGAGGCGGCGGTCGATGGTGAAGATCATCCCCACGGGCGCATCGAAGAACAAATAGTTGCGGCCGTGCTGGGCCTTCATCTTCTCGGTCTCGCCGCGCTTTATGCCGAGCAGGCCATAGAGGCCCCAGCCGACCGCGCGGCGGCGCGAGAGATAGGGCTCGAAGAACTCGTCCGGGTAGTAGGGGTATTCCTGCGTGTGGCCCGGCTCGCCTGCCATGAAGACCGCGTGCACCGCCTCGCACAGAAGGCGCTTCGGCTCTCCCGTCAGTACCCGCGCGCGCCAGGGCTGCATGTTGGTGCCGCTCGGGGCGCGCGCCGCGACATCGAGTATGTTCTCGACCATCGCGCGTGGAACAGGCGTCGGCAAAAAGCGCCGGACCGAGCGGCGGCTGGTGATGGCGTGGTCGGTTTCCCGCATGAATAACCCCGGAGGTCATTGCCTTCGGCGGCTTCCTGCCGTTTCTGGGAGGCGAAATCCAGCAGGAGAGACGACGCCATGCCCCAGCCCGATCGCTGGTTCGAGGATCTGCGCCAAGGCGAGGTTGCCGAGTTCGGCGACCACTTGATGACCGAGGCGGAGATTCTGGAATTCGCCCGTCGCTTCGACCCGCAGCCGTTCCATGTCGATGCCGGTGCGGCTAGGGAGTCGATCTATGGCGGGCTGATCGCGAGCGGCTGGCATACCGGCTCGGCGATGATGCGGATGCTCGTCGATCACTGGCTCCCCCGTTCGAGCATGGGCTCGCCGGGCCTTGAGCAGGTGCGCTGGCTGCGCCCGGTCCGGCCAGGCGACCGGCTGAGCGTGCGGGTGACGATCAGGGAGACGCGGCTGTCGCAGAGCCGACCCGGGCTCGGCATCGCGACCTATCTCACCGAGGTGCTGAACCAGGACCGCGAAACGGTGATGAGCCTGCTCGGCACCGGGCTGTTCAGGTGCCGGCCGGCTTGAGCGCACCCTTGGCCGGAGCGCGGCGCGCGGTGCACTCGCGCCGGCCGCGCGCGGCGGCGTCGAACATCAGGCGGGTGTCGAACAGCTCGGCCGCTTGCCGCCCCCGCACCGATCGCGCCTAATGGACGCGAACGGAGGAGGAAACGCATGGGCCTCGTGCAGGGCAAGGTTGCCGTCGTGACCGGCGGCGCCTCGGGGATCGGCGCCGCGTGCGCGCGCACCTTGGCGCGCGAGGGGGCGAAGGTGCTGATCACCGACCTCGACGCGGCGGGCGAGGCGCTGGCGGCCGAGATCGGCGGCGCGTTCCTACGCCACGACGTGACCGACGAGGCGGCCTGGCCCGAGGTGATCGCCACCGCCGAACGCCGCTTCGGCGCGCTGCACGTGATGGTCGCCAATGCCGGAATCGGGATCTCCAAGCCGATCCTGGAGACGAGCATGCAGGAGTGGCGGCGGCAGATGGCGGTGAACGTCGATGGGGTGTTCCTGTCGGTGAAATTCGCCATCCCGGCGATCGCGCGCGCGGGCGGCGGCTCGATCGTGCTGATGTCCTCGGTCGCCGGGCTGCGCGGCTCGGCGGGGCTTGCCTGCTACAGCGCGACCAAGGGCGCGGTGCGGCTGTTCGCCAAATCCGCCGCTCTCGAGTGCGCGCAGATGCGCGCCAGGGTGCGCGTCAATTCGGTGCATCCGGGCGTCATCGACACGCCGATTTGGGGCAAGCTGCCGAGCACCGGGCGCAACGCGCCGATCGACCCGCGGGCGCTGGCGGCCGACATGGTGCCGATCGGCGAGGTGGGTTTGCCGCAGGACATCGCCAACGGCGTCCTGTTCTTGGCGTCGGATTTGTCGTCGCACATGACGGGCGCGGAGCTGGTCATCGACGGCGGCATCACCGCCGGCCGCATCCGCGGCATCGTTGCAAGCACTCAATCGGGAGAGAGAGGATGATTCACGTCGTCGCCATCATCACCGCCAAGCCCGGAATGCGCGGGCAGATCCTGCAAGCGTTCCGCGCCAACATGCCAGCGGTGCACGCCGAGAAGGGCTGCATCGAGTATGGCCCGGCGATCGACGCCGAGGGGATGGGAGGGTTCCAGACCAAGTTCGGTCCGGACACGTTCGTGGTGATCGAGAAGTGGGAAAGCAAGGAGGCGTTGGCGGCGCACGCCGCCTCGCCGCACATGAAGGAATACGGGGCGAAAACGAAGGATTGGATCGCGAGCCGCGTGATCCACGTGTTGGAGCCGGCTTAGGAGTGAGGTGACATACGCCTCGCCTTTGGGGCGGTTTCGAGGCGGCGCGGGGATCGTCGATCTGGGGCAGGTCGAGGCGCTTGGCTACAGCCCGGAGCGGGCGGCTCGGGATTGGCTGCCGGGTCGAGATCCGGTCGTAAGCGCGGCTAGGCGAGTTGCAGCGTGATCCGCCATGCCGCCGCACCCGACGGCTGCGCGGCGGCGATGTTCGCGGGTAGGCGGGCGGCGAGGCGGCGGGCGAACGTGAGGTCGGTGGGGCGGGTGCCGGGGCCCTCGGCGGTGACAATGAGCGCCGGCGGCGCACCCGCGGCGGTGAGCCGGACCTCGCCGCCCTCGGGCAGGGCGCGGCGCGCGGCGAGGCAGAGCGCGATCACCGCGGCATCCAAGACGCCAGGATCGGCCTCTATCGAGGGCGACGAGTCCGGGAGGTCGACAACAAGCTGGGCTCGCCGTCCGAGGGCGCTCGCGATCAGGGGCATCACGCGCTGGACGGAGTCGGCGAGCGGCGCCGCGCGCGGCGCCTCGGGCTCGCGGCGGGAGAACTGCACGAGTGCCGTATTGAGCCCGGCTGCCCGCTCCACCGCGCTGGTGGCGCGGGTGATCAGGGCACGCAGGCGGTCGGGATCGGCGAGGCGGCGCTCCATCAGCTCGAGGCAACCGAGCACGGTCGCCAGCATGTTGTTGAAGTCGTGCGCGAGGCCGCCGACGAGCTGGCCGACGAGCTGGTCGCGGTCGGCGCCGATCAGGGGCGAAGCCCCGTCCGGAGGCGCCTCCCGCGCGCCCCGGCCTCTGCCTTCCGTCACCGTCTCCTCCGCTGCTCCGGGCGCACGTTCGCTACTCGGACGTACGAGGCCGCTATTTCAACGGAACCCGAAACTCCAGTCCGGGGGCGAGTTCCCTATGCCCGCTGGGCTTCGCCTGGATTTGTGATCCCGGCAGGAAGCCCTCGCTCGGGCGATAGGAATGAGAATCGGCGAACCAGGCCGGTGCGACACGGGGCCATGCCGCGCCGGGACCCTGGGGCGGCTCCGCGTCCTGGTTCGGGCGCGGCGCGGCGAGGGCGGCGGGACCGCCGGGGGGCGGCGTCGGGGGCAGGGGCAGCGGCGGGCCGCCTTGGCGGCGCCCCGCATCAGTCGCCGCCAGGGCGAGCAGCGCCGCGACGGCGAGCGCGGGCGGGCGGCGCATCACAGGGCGCCGCCGCGGCGGCCGGCCGGGATGACTCCGCGCGGATCCTCGGGCGAATTGCCGCCCGGCGCGCCGAGCGGCCCGGCGCGGGTCTCCCGCCAGCGGTCGAGCGCCCAGCGGACGGTGGGGAAGGCGACATCCGACCAGGGGATTTCGTCCCATCGAAAGAGCTTCACCTCCAGGCTCTCCGGGCCGGCCGCGAAGCTCGGCGCGGCGCCTGCCGCCTCGTCCGCGAAGCGGGCGCGGAAGATGATCTGCACCTGGCTGATCCGGCTGATCGAAAAGACGCTGAGCAGGCCGTCGAGTTCGATGCGCGCGCGGGCTTCTTCCCACGCCTCGCGCATGGCACCTTCCTCCACCGTCTCGCCGAGTTCCATGTAGCCGGCGGGTAGGGTCCAGAAGCCGCGGCGGGGTTCGATGGCGCGGCGGCACAGCAGCACGCGGCCCTGCGAGGCGACCACGGCGCCGACGACGATTTTCGGATTCTCGTAGGCGATATGGCCGCAGTCGGGACAGACGAGCCGCTCGCGGTCGTCGCCCTCCGGCACGCGCCTGACGAATTGCGACATGCGGGGAAAGTGCCGCGCGAGGCGGCGTGGTTCAACCCCGCCCGCTTACATCAGCCGCTCCGCCCAGGTCCGGGGGGTGCGGGCGTTGCGGATTTCGAGATCGAGATGATAGCGGAACCGGCGCGGGCCGACGCGGCGGACGTGCTCCACGATGTCGCGCAGCCCGTCGTCGAGCGTGCGCGTGGTGCGGTAGCCGAGCAGGGCGCGCGCCTTGTCGCTACTGCACCAGGCGTGGCGCACCTCCTGCGGACGGTCGTGCAGATAGATCGCCTGGCCCTCGAAGCCGGTGAATTCCTTGAGGCGGCGAAACAGGCTGTTGATGGAGACGAATTCCTCGTCGGGGCCGATATTGATCACCTCGCCCAGGCCGCGCGGCGTGAGGCCGAGCGCGAGAAGGGAGGAGAGGCAGTCCTCGACATGGCTGAAGCAGCGGGTCTGCTCGCCGTTGCCGTAGATATAGGGTGAGCGGCCCTGCAGCATTAGGTTGGTCATGATGCTGGCGACGTTGCGGTAGGGATCGTCGAATTTCTGCCGCGCGCCGATGATGTTGTGCGGCACCGCGATCGCGTATTCCACCTCGTGCACGGCGGCGAGTGTGCGCAGCGTCTGCTCGGCGGCGAGCTTGCCGATGCCGTACGGGTCCTGCGGGCGGGGGATGCAGCTTTCGGTGAAGGGCGGCGTCTCGGCGCCGTAGCGCGCCATCGAGCTCAGGAACACGATGCGGCGCACGCCGGTGGCGATGGCGGCGGAGAACACCGCGACCGAGCCCGAGACGATGTTGTCCATCACCATCGCGGGCGAGAACACCGAAAGCCCCTCATAGGCGGTGGCGGCGCAGTGATAGACAATCTCGCTGCCGCGCATGATGCGCGTCATCGCATGGAAATCGCGGCAGTCGTGCTGGTGGAATTCGGCGTCCGCCGGCACGTTGATCAGCTCGCCGCCGATCAGGGAATCGCAGCCAGCGACCTCGTGACCCAGTGCGAGCAGACGTTCGGCGAGATGGCTGCCGAGGAAGCCGGCGATGCCGGTGATGAAAATTTGCATCGTCTCAGCCGCGGATCAAGGTGGCGCGCAGCGCCTGCCCGCCCTTGGAGAAAGGGCGCGTCAGGCTTTGCACGGCGAAGCCGGTGCGTCGGGCGAGCGCGCGGATCTTCCCTTCGGTGTAGGCGGAGTGGTGGAACTGGCCCGGCCCGTTCTGGTTGCCGAAGAACATGGTCTGCAAAATCCCCCAACGCTGATTGAGCGCGCGGCCGCAGCCGGCGTAGTGGTTGGCGTGACCGACGATGTAGAAGTCGCGCCATTCGTCCTCGGCGTGGAGGAAGGTGGCGCAGACCCACTCGAAATCCGGCACTTCGAGGGTGAGCGATCCGCCCGCGCGCAGAACCCGCGCGAGCTCGGGCCAGGCTTGGGCTTCCTCGGCGAAGGAGAGATGTTCGAGGATGTGCTCGGCGAGGATTTCGTCCACCGATCCGTCCGGGTAGGGAAGCGCCGTCAGCTCGATGCCGGTGACCACGCCGGGGACGCGCGCCACCTGGTCGATGTTGATCCAGCCGGGCAACAGGCGCGTGCCGCAGCCGATATGGAGGCGCAGCGCGGTTCGCGGGGCGATCAGGGCATCAGTCGGCGGCACGGCCGCTTGCTCCGGCAATCACGGATTCCAGTTCCAAGCGCAGCGGGGCGAGCTTGATTTCCGGCACGATCGCCTCGCTCGCGTGCAGGGCGCCGAGCAGGTTTTGCGCCGTCCAGTGTGCTTCGGCGTCCTCCGCTGCCTGGACGGCGGCGACCAGCGCCGGTGCGTCCGCGTGCAGCAGGGCGGCTTCCTGCCTGAGGTGCGGCAGCCAGCGGGCGCGGAAAAGCGCTGGCACCTGTTCGATCAGGGCGCGGCGGTCCGCGAGCGGCAGGCGCGCAGTGGCGAAGATTTCGATATGGGCGAAGGCGGTGGTGATCAGGGGCGTGCGCCAGCGCGGGTCGCCGAGCGGATCGTCCGCCTCGTGCCCGGCGCGGACCTGGGCGGTTGCGGCGCGGGCAAGCCGGCCCACCGGCTTGCCGCCGTCGCGGCGCAGATAGAGCACCTCCGGCACGTGGCGGATTTCGCCGAACAAGGCGAGCTCGGCGAGCAGCACATGATCCCAGCCGGCGCGGTACGGGATGGGCGAGAGACACTCCACCGCGGCGCGGCGGTAGATGCCCCAGAAGGCGGGCGAGGAGGTGTAGCGGCGCATTACATGTGCGGCGCGCGCGAGCGGGTCGGCGCCGGTTGCATGCAGGCAGTGGTCGGGGGGATAGGGACGCGGCGGCGAGCGGTCGGTGAACACCGCGCCAGCGGCGTGGCACATGGCGCAGTCCGGGTGCGCCGCCAGCACTGCCATCAGGCGTTCGACGAAATCGGGGGCCAGCAGATCGTCGGCCGATTTCGGCATGACGAACGGCGCTTCGCCATGGCGGAACGCGTGCTGGAAGCTCGCCACCGCGCCGAGATTACGCTGTCGGCGCATCAAACGAATGCGCGGATCGCCGGCGGCGCGGGCGGCGGCGATCTCGGCGCTGCCGTCGGTCGAGCCGTCGTCGATGATGGTGAGGGTGAAGTCGCGCCAGGTTTGCGCGCGCACGCTGTCGATCGCGGCGCCCACGGTTTCTGCGCCGTTGAAGACGAACAGGTTGATGTCGAGCGGCGCGGCCATCGTCATCCCGCCTGCGATGCGCCGAGCGTAGCGGCGATTGCTTGGCGGAAGGTTAACGCCGACACCAGTCTTCCCAGGCGCGGCGCAGTGCCGTGCCGAGGTTGGCGCCGAAGCGGCGGGCGTCGCAGAGCGGACTTTGCCGCACGCGTGCGCGCAGCCCGGCGCGGAGCGCAGCGAGGGAAGCGGGATCGGCGGCGCGGGCGGCGGCTTGCGCCACGTAGTCCGCTACGTCCGACGCCGCCCACTCGCCGAGGCCCACGTTGCTGAGATGGGAGAGCGAATGGCGGGCGCAGAAGCTTTGTCCCGGCAGGGTGAGCGTCGGCACGCCCATCCAGAGCGCCTCCACCGTGGTGAGACCGCCGGAATAGGGAAAGGTGTCGAGCGCGATGTCGACGTCACCCCATTCGGCGAGAAAGGCGCGGTGCGCCGAGGGCCCGCGCAGCTCGAGCCGTTCGGGCGCGATGCCGTGGCGGCCGAAGGCGGCGCGGATGCGGGCGGCGACCTCCGCGTCCACGAGCGGATGACTTTTCAGGATGAAGCGCGACCGCGGCACGGCTTGCAGCACCGCGCTCCATGCGGCGATCACCCGCGCGTTGACCTTGGCAAGATTGCAGAAGCAGCCGAACGTTGGATGCCCACGTGCCGCCATCGGCGGCGGCGCGACCTCGGGCGCGTCGGCGGGCGGGGTGTAGCAGACATAGCCGTCCGGCATTTCCAGCAGACGCTCGGTATAGAAGCCGGCGAAACCTTCCGGTGTCTCCCAGCGGTCGGTGAGGAACCAGTCGATTTCCGGCAGCCCCGTGGAGTGGGTCTGCATCCCGACCCATTTGACCTGCACTGGGGCGGGGCGGAAGGCGCAGGCGGTCATGCGGCCGGTATCGCCGTAGCCGCCGAGGTCGATCAGGATGTCGATGCCGCACGCGCGGATTTCCTCGGCGAGTTGCGTGTCGGATTTACCCGCCGGGTCGATCCAGCCGCGCGCGGCGGCGCGGAAGCGGCGCGCCAGCTGGTCGGCCGGGAAGTAGGGCGCGATGCCGACAAGCTCGAAGCCGGCGGGATTGAGACATTCGAAACCGGCGAGCGTGAGCCAGCCGACGGGATGGGTCTTCAAAAGCCCGCCGAGCAGGCCGAGGCGGAGCTTGCGCTCGGGATCGCGTGCGTTCGCGAAGCGCGGCGGACGGGCGGGGCGGGGCAGGGTGGCGGCGCAGGCGCGGGCGGCGTCGCGCAACGTTTCGGCCCCGGTCTCCGGCAGATAAGGGAGCGTGTTGAGGCGCGTGCGGTGCGCGAGGGGAGTGGCGGGATAGGCGGCGAGCGCCTGGCGGGCGATGTCGTGCGCCTCGTCCTGCGAGCCGCAGCAGAGCGTGGCGTTGGCGAGGTTGCACAGAAGCTGTGGATCGTCGCCGCGCGCGGCCCGCACCGCTTCGAGTTCACGCCGCGCCTCCTGCGGCTGGTGCAGGCGCAAGAGTACCACGCCGTAATCGTGGCGGAGCTCGTGGTCGGCGGGATCGGCCGCGAGCGCGCGGGCGAAGGCGGCGCGGGCGGCGGGCAGGCGGTGGTCGCGCGCGAGCACGCCCGCCAGCAGGGCGTCGAGCCGATGGTCTTCGGGCGCGAGCGCGGTGGCGGCCTCCAGCAGTTCGGCGGCCTCGCGGTTGCGGCCGAGGCGGTGCAGCAGGATGGCGCGCCCGGCGAGCGGGGCGGGGAGTGCCGGGTGCTCGGCGGTAAGTGCCTCCAGGCGCAGCAGTTCGGCATCGGGGGCGCCGGCGAGGCAGGCGAGCTCGGCGCGACGCAGCGCGAGATCGAGCGAGGCGGGATCGGCGCGGTGCGCCCGGCCGAGGGCGGCCAATGCGGGCAGCAGATGGCCCGAGGCGACGAGCGTGGCGGCGGCTGCGGTCCACTGCGCGGCGTCGGGTGGGGCGGGGGCGATCGCGGCGCGCCGTCGCTTCGCTGATGCCGCGACCCGCTGATCCCTCCCGTCATGCTCGGGCTTGGCCGGCCATGGCGGGAAACGAGGCGCCATTGCTGTTGCGCTCATCCCGCGCGCAGCACCGCGAGCAGGCCGGGGACGGGAACGCCGAAATCCTGGCGCTGCTCCTCGGGGGTGAGTTCGAGCACGGCGAAGCCGGCGCGGGCGGCGGCGGCGCGGATGTAAGCGGGGCTGTGATGGTAGCGGCCCTGGCGGCCGAGGCCCCAGCCCGATCGCGGCGCCTCGCCCGGAGGCCCGGTTTCGGCGCTGAAGACGCAAAGCCCGCCGGGCGCGAGGCGGGCGCGCATGGCGGCGAGCAGCGGATCGAGATCGCCCAGATAACAGAACATGTCTGCGGCGAGGATCGCCGCGTAGGTGGCTTGATCCGCTTCGAGATGCGCCAGCGCATCGGCCTGATGCAGGCTGGCATACAGCCGCTTTGCCGCCGCCTGCTCCAGCATCCGGGCCGACAGATCGACCCCGTGCAGCGGGCGCACGGGCAAATCGAGCAGCGCCACCGCGACAAGGCCGGTGCCGCAGCCGAGATCCAGCACCGGACCGAGCGGCTCGCCGCGGGCGAGCGGCGAATGGCGCAATAGCGCGGCGCGGATCAGGCCCGGCACGCGATAGCCGAGGCCGAGCAAGTGGGTATCGAAGATCGGCGCGTAGCCGTCGAACACGGCGCGCACATAGTCGGCCGGCGCCGCGCCCTGTTCCGGGATGGCGCCCGAGACGGCGACCAGGTGGCGCACATAAGGGTCGTCCGGCCCGAGCTCGCGCGCCTCCGCATAGCGGGAGGCGGCCTCCTGATGCCGGCCGAGCTTGGAGAGCGCATGGCCGGCCATGCCGGCGATCAGCGCGTCGGCGATGCCGAGCGCGGTTGCCGCCTCGGCGAGCGCCACGGCTTCGGCGTACTCGCCGTTCTGCAACGCGATGAGCATGGAAGTGCGGCGGCAGGCGATGTCGCCGGGGGCGCGTTCGAGCCCCTCGCGCAGCGTCGCGCGCGCCGCCGCCGGATCGCCGCCGGCGGTTTGCGCCGTGGAGAGGGCGAGGCGGAACAGCGTGTTGTCGGGCTGTGCCGCGAGCGATTCGGCAAGGCAGGCGCAGGCATCGGACGCGCGCCCAAGATCAAGGAGCGCGGTGCCGAGCAAGGCCTTGGCGTGCGCGTGACCTGGCGCGAGCAGCACCGCCTGCGCGGCATCCCCGGCGGCGGCGGCGGCATCGCCTTCCAGGCGCGAAAGCCCGGCGCGCTGCACGTACAGCCCGGGATGCTCGGGCCAGGCGGCGATGCCGGCATCGAGCTCGGCGCGCGCGGCGTCGAGCTCGCCTTCTTGGATCGCCAGCACGGCGGACAGTTCGGCAATGCGCGCCGAGGGCGCGGCGAGCCGGCGGATCGCGTTCATGAGCGGGCGCGCGGCGGCGAGCCGGCCCGAAGCGATGAACTGGGCGGCACGGTCGCACAGGCGGTCGATGTCGTCCTGGCCGACGGTTGCGAGCATGGGCGGCTCCTTTTGAGCCCGCTGGGGAAAAGCAGCGGTCAGCGTTGGCCGGCGAGGCCGGCGGCGATGTGTTCGTTGATGCCGATCAGGAAGGCGAAATCCGGCGCCGGTCCCTGCATTTCGCGCTGCACGGCCGCGCCGACCGAGACGATGGCGGCGCGCAGCTCGGCGGGCAGCGCGTTGGACGGATCGCGCATCAGATCGACCACCGTTGACCAGAGCCGGCGATTGTCGGCGAGCGCGCGGGCGCGCTGCACCGGATCACCGTGCTGGGCGGCTTTCAGAGCGCCGGTTGCGTAGCGGAACACGTCGGCTTCCTGCGCGCGCAGGTCGCGATGCGTCGCGGCGGCTTCATAGGCGGCGGCGGCCTGCCGGGTGGTGGTCATGCGGGCACCGGGCTTTGCATCGAAACGGGTCGGGCGGGCGGCGGCGCGGCGGCGCGGCCGAGGGCGATATCCTCGTGCTCAATGATGCGGCGAACGAGGCGCAGCGCCTGGTAGCAATCGTCGGCTTCGGCGGCACGCAACGCGCGGTCCAGCATGTCGCGCGCGGCGGGCGAGGTGGTCGCCTCCTTGAACTCCGCGATCAGCGCGCGCCCGGTCGCGAGCCCGCGCGGACGCTCCTCCTCGCTGCCGATGTAGGCTGATTGCAGGGCGAAATAGATGCGCCGCGCCGGGCTGTCGGCCTGATCGGGGCGCATGATCTGCTTGCCGAACAGGAAGCGGGCCTTGGCCGTGAGTTCCAGCCGCGTCTTCGTGCGGAAACGGATCGGCGCGCCGTTGACGATCATCACCTCGCCCTGACGCAATTCGAGAACCAATGTGGACATGCGGCTTTCCTGCACCTCTCACGCCCTTTGCGCCGGCGGGCCGGGGCGGGCTCGCGCCCGCCCCGCTTCCCTTACTTGAACAGGCTGAGCAGCGTGGCCGGGGCCTGGTTGGCCATGCTGAGCGACTGTGTACCGAGCTGCTGACGGATCTGCAGCGCCTGCAACTGCGCCGATTCCTGCGCCAGATTGGCGTCCACCAGCGCGCCGAGCCCGGTGTTGAGGGCATCGATCTTGTCGCTGTTGTAGCTGATCTGGTTGGTCAGGTAATTATTTACCGAGCCGTAGTAGTTGAGCTTGTTGGCGATGTTGTTGAGCGCGTTGGCGAAAGTGCCGTTGAGGAACGATTGGAACGCGGTCGATGTGGTGTCGGCGGTGTTGATCGACGAGTAAAGCGTGTTGCCGCCATAGGTGGCGATGCCGTAGGTGGTGCCGAGCTCGTCCTGCACCACGGTGGTGGCGCCGAACGTGACGCCGGCGACCGCGCCGCCCACGTTGGCGATCAGCGACTTGCCGTTATAGGCGCTGCCGTTGAAGTAGGTCTTCACCTGCTGCAGCATCTGCTGGTACTGGGCGAGATACTGGGTGCGCTGGTTGCCCTGCGTGTTCCCGTCCGCCAGCTTGACCAGGAGCGCGTTCATCGAATTGAGCTCGTTCGAGACGTCGTTCAGGCTGCTCAGCGTGACGCTGACCAGGCCCTGCACGTTGCCGAGCTGCTGGTTGGCGCTGGTTAGCGCGCCCACCGAGGAGCGCACGCGCTGCGCCACCGCATAGGCGGCGCCGTCGTCGGTGGCGTCCGCCACGCGGTAGCCGGTGGAGATCTGCTTCTGCACCGCCTGCAGTTGCGTCTCCGTCATGTTCAGCGATTGCAGCGCGATCATCGCGCCGACATTGGTGTTCACGGAACCAAGCGACATGGTTTTTACCTCTTTGCCCACAGTGAAGGTTTCCCCGCCTTTTGCGGGCGCGGGCCGAGGATGCGGCAAGCAGGTTAATAGTCGGTGAAAGCGGCGGGGGTTCGCGGAATTTTTCGATGCATAGTAATGGATACGGCCTTTGAGTTTTGGACCCCTCCCCTGACCCCGCCCGCGAGGGGAAGGTGGACGCTTTAGGTCAGGCAAGCGCGCCTTCGGCCCGCTGCGCGGGACCCAATGAGGGCGTTCGGTGCGGAGGGGATTTTTAGGCAACCGGCAGCAGCTTCGCGAGCGTGAGCCCGCTCAGGCCGCCGATGAGCTGATAGGACGCTTGCAGCTGGGTTTGCACCAGCGTGATCTGCGACATCACCTGCGCCACATCGACATCCTCGACATTGCTGATCTGCGATTTGAGCGCCGTTTGCGTATCCGACATCGTCGTCTGCTGCTGGCTGAGCGCGGTCTGACGGTTGCCGAGGATGCCCGCCTCGTCGGCCATGGCGCCGATCGCGCCTTGCAGGCTGGTCGCCGTGTCCTGCACGAGACTGGAAAAGCCCGGCAAATTCGCCTGCGCGCTGGACAGCGCGCCGATGGTGGCGAGCGCGCGCATCAGGTCGCGCATGTACGAGCCGGTGGTGGAGGCGCCGGTGGAGACCGCCGCACTGTTGGCGCTGGCGAGCAGACCGACGGGCTGCATCGTATTCGGCCCGGTCTGCACGACGGGGGCCTGCGCGAGCAGGGTCGCCGCCGGCTGCGACATATAGGAAGAGAAGGGCGAGGTGCCGGCGGCGTTGGAGGCGGCGATCGCGAGCGTCGCGGCCGCGGTGGCGGGGCCGCCGGCGGCGCCAAGATTGCCGACGGCGGCGGCGATCTGCGTATAGAAGCCCGAGGCAAGTATGTTGTCGGGCTGTGGCAGCGGCGGATTGGCCGAATCGGCGCCGCCGAACACGTACACCCCGCCCACTTGCGTATCGAGCAGCGACGCCACCTGCTTGAGCGCGTCCTGCGCGCTGCCGGCGAGCGAGTCGATCTCCGCGGCGTTGAGATTGTTCAGGTTTTGCACCTGGGAGTAAAAATTCGAGGCGATCTGCTGGAGCGCCGTCATCGCCGTCTGCGTCGCCTGCTGCACGGCGCTCGCCGAGGCGATGTTGTTCTGCCAGGTGGTGAGGTCGGCGACCTGCGGGGCGAGCGACAGCGGCACGGACGCCGCCGCGCCGAGCCCGTCATAGGTGGGGGCCACCAGGCCGTCGCTCACCTGCGTGGTCAGCTTGTTGAGCTCGGCGCGGGTCTGTTGGCTGTCGGCGATCAGCGCCGACAGGAGCCCGTAGGAGCCGGTATCGACGGCGCCGGACATTATGGCTGCACGACCATGTTGAGCACGTCGCCATACATCGCCTGCAGGGCGCCGATGATCTTGGCATTTGCGGCGTAGGCGTTTTGCAGGGCGATCATGCTGGACATCTCGGTATCCATGTTGACGCCGGTTGCCGAGGCGAGCTTGGATTGCAGGCCGCTTTGCAGCGCCTGCGCGCTGCTGAGCTGGGACGCGGCGGCGGCGCTGTCGGCCGCCTCGCCGCCCAAGATCGCGGTGGCGAAATCGGCGAGCGTCGCAGGTTGGGCGAAGGATGCATTGAGCGTGCCGGCGGGGCCGAGGCCGGCGACGTGGCCGCCGTCGACCGGGGCGTCGCCGAGCACGCTTTGCAGGACATTGGTAATGACGCTGTTGAAGCCGGCGAGCCCGGAGGCGTTCTGCGAGGGAAACCCGTCACGCACCGCATTCGGGTTCGCGGCGATCTGCGGGTTCACCTCGATCGCGGCGGCATATCCGACATAACCCGATTGCACCGGCATGCCGCCGCCGGCGGGCACCGCGCCGGCGGCGTTGGTGAACAGCGGCAGCCCTTGCGCGGCGAAGCCGGCGGAGAGGTTCTGCGCGAATTCGTCGAGCTCGGCCTGGTAGGTGGGCAGCGCCGTGTCGCGCAGCGCGACGTTGGCGGCGAGCTTCCCGCCCGTCAGCGCGGCGGTGACGTCGGTGCCGTTCAGCATGATGCCGGGCAGTCCGCCGCCGGGATAATAGGCGCCGGGGCCGGCGGCGGCGCTGGCGATTGAGAGCGGCGCGGCGGCGCCATGGATCGGGAGCTGCACGCCGCCCTCGGTCGTCAGCACCACGTCGCCGTTCGCCTGCGGCAGCACCGTCACGGCGAGATATTGCGAGAGGTCGGAGATGGCGGCGTCGCGCTGGTTCTCGAGGTCCGCGGTACTCTGGCCCTGCGACTTTGCCTGCATGATCTGATCGGAAAGATTGCCGATCGTCGTCAGATCCTGGTTGACGGCGGCGACGCCGGAGACGAGCGCGTCCTGCGCCGCCTGCCGCTGCTCTGTCACCGACGCCGAGAGCGCGTTGAGCGAGGTGGCAAGGTTCCCGGCCGCTTGCAGCACCGCGTGCTGCTGCGGCTGGCTGGAGGGGTCGTCGAGCAGGGTGGAGAAACTGTCCTGCAAGGCGCCGAGCATGGAGGCGAGATCGCCGCCCTGGCCCGGCGTGCCTTGCGTGGCGGCGATCGCGGCGAGCGCGTTGGCGGTGGTTTGCAGGCCGGCGGCGATGCCGTTCTGCTGCAAGAGGCTCGCTTGCAGCGCCGTGTCGGTGGCGCGCTGCGCGGGCTGGGCGATCACGCCCATGCCTTGGCCGCCCGCCGTGACGGCTTGGTCCGCGGAGGTCTCGGCGGCGTAGCCCGGCGTGGAGGCGTTGGCGACGTTGTGGGAAACGAGCGCGAACTGGGCGTTGATCGCCGTGAGGCCGCTGTCGGCGATGGAGAGGGCGGAGGCAAGGGTCATGTGCTGCCGTGCCCAACGCGCGTCCTTGCGAGCGCCGCATCAGCGGCGCGAAACAACCCAAGGGTGTAGCACAGTGCCGCGGCCCTGGATTGCTTCGTCCGCACGCTGCGCGGGCGTCCTCGCAATGACGGTGAAAAGGCGTGCACCCGCTACCCGCCTTACGTCTTCATGTTTATAGTGACTTGCAGCATGTTGTCGGCGCTGGTGATCAGCTTGGCGTTGGCGCTGTAGGCCTCCTGCGCGACGATCAGCTTGCTGAACTCGCTTGCGATATCGACGTTCGAGCCCTCCACCGAGGAGGTGACGAGCGAGCCGGCGCCGTTGGTGTTCTGCGTCTGCGCGATGGCGGGACCGGATTCGTTGGTGGCGGTGAACTGCTGCGCATTCTGCCGCTGCAGCGCATCGGCGTTGGCGAAGGTGATGACCGGTACCTGCGCGACCACCTGCGACTGGCCGTTGTTGTAATTGGCCACCACGTCGCCGGTGTTGCTCATCGTCAGGCCGGTGAAGCTGCCGGGCGGCACGCCGTCCTGGCTCAGGGTGCGGAGGCTGTAGGAGCTCGATGCGTACTGCGTCACCCCCGTCGCCTCGCCGTAATTGCCGAGATCGAGCGTGATCGGCTGCGCGCCCTGGCCGAAATTGGCGCTGAAGCTTAGGGTGGCAGAGGCGCCGGCCGCGAACGCGCTGGCCGCGGCGCCGGGCGTTGCGGTGCTCATGTCGCCGATCGTGCCGGCGGCGACGCCGTTGGTGCCGAAATCGACTGTGGCGGTGGCCGTGGGGTTGGGGCTGGCGTCCTGGTAGATGTTCAGCGTCCAGGAATTGGCCGCCGCGTTGGGGGTCCAGCTCAAGGTCAGCGTGTGCTGGTTGCCGAGCGCGTCGTAGACATCGACCTGCGAGGAGAAGGGGCCGGCGCCGCCGCTGGTGGGCAGGTTGGCCGACAGCGTGACGTTCGCCGTCGGCACCGGGTTGAACTGGGTTTCGTTGATCTGGATCGGGCCGAGAGCCGATTGGTTGACCGCGCCGGTCTGCGGGTTGACGGACCAGCCTTGCAGATAGGCGCCGCCGCTGTTCACGAGATAGCCGTTCTTGTCGAGCGTGAAGTCGCCGAGCCGCGTGTAATAGGTCTGGGGATTGAAGACCGGCGCGCCGCTGCCGCTTTGCACGCCGCTTGGCACCGAGACGGCGAAGAAGCCCTGACCGGAGATCGCGAGCGCGAGCGGATCGGAGCTTTGCGAGATCGTGCCCTGCACCGTGTTCGTGTAGTCGGGGCGCGTGACCACGGCGCCCGGCTCGTTCTCGGTCGGCGTGCTGGTGGTGAGGTAGTCGATGAAGCTCGTATCGACCGCCTTGTAGCCGTCGGACTGGCTGTTGGCGACGTTGTCGCTGATGTTGGCGAAGGCGGCGGATTGCGCGGTCAGGCCGCTGACCGAGGTGTTGAGGGCGCTGAACAAGGACATCGGCGGCTCCATGCGCGAAGCGTTCGGCAGCCCCGGCGCAGAAAGCGTGCCAGCGCGGATGCGCGGTTTTCGGGGATTTCTGCGGCGGCGGGGGGAAGCGGTTGCCGGGCAAGAGTTGCCGGGTGGCGTGGTTCCATCTCCTCCGCCATTCCGGCGAAAGCGGGAACCCATGCCGCGAAGGCGAAAAAAATACGCCCTCTGACGCGGGGCCGTGCGGTCTGGTTCAGGCGTTCCCGCCTGCGCCGGCATGACGAGATGGGCTGGCAAGGCGCTTGCAGCCGCGCTGGCATGAACGCGAGCGCCGTTGCCGCGATGGGGCCGGTGAGGCTTGTGCCGCAGGAGGCGGCGGCGATGCTGCTTGCCGACGCGCCTTGTTTCGAGACCGCGCTATCGGAAGCGGCCGCGCCGGACGGTGCGGGCGGGGCGCCGCCGGCCGATGCGGCGACCGCGGCGGACGCGCAGCCGCCGGAGCCGGTTGCGCCGGAGAAGATACCGGATGGCCGGGCACCGCGCGCCGGCGTGAAAAAGGCGGATCAGCCGGCGGAGAGGGCCGGGCGCGGGGACCGGGGCGCGGCGAAGGCGACGAACATGCCGGCACAAGTGCACGCCGCGCCGCCGGCGCCGGTTGCCGATGCGCCGCCGCAAGCTGTGTCGCTCGCCGCTCCGCCTGTTACCCCAGCGGCGGATTGCGCGTCACTCCATCCGCCCTCCGCGGATGCGCCAGCCGCAGAGCGAGCCGCCCCCGAGGCGGCGCGTGCGGCGCCGGTGCAAGGGGCGGTGGGGCAAGCGGCCGGGCCGAACCCTTCGCCGGCCAAGAGCGAGACGTCCGCGCAGCCTGCGGGGGCGCAGACCCCTGGCGATGCGAACATGCCGGCGTCTGCGGCACCACTGCCGGTGCCGGTGCATGAAGGCGTGCGCGCCCTAGCGGCGCCGGCCGCCGTGCGTCAGGCGGCGCCGGCGAGCGCGCCGGCGGTAGCGGTGCAGGTGGCGCGGCCGGTGGCGCTGCTCGTTCAGCAGGGCGGCGCGGCGGGGCACAGCGTGATCGTGCGGCTCGATCCGCCGGAGCTCGGGCGGGTCGAGGTGCGGCTCGCTGCAAGCGGCGGCGGGACGAATGTGCAGGTCAATGTCGAGCGGCCCGCCACGCTCGACCTGCTGCGCCACGATGCGGCGGCGCTGCATCGCGCGCTCGATCAGGCGGGCGTGGCGCCGGAGGGGCGCAGCGTCAGCGTGCAGCTCGGCACGCAATGGGCGAGCGGCGGGAGCGAGAACCGCGGCGGCGGTGCAGCGGCGCAGCGCGTGCCGGTTGCGTTCGCGACCCAATCCGGGGCGGAGGCGGAGGAGGGCGTTCCGGCCGCCGCCGTCGCGCTCGCCCCGAGGCCCGGGCTGGACATTACGGCATGAGGAGAGGGCGATGAGTCTGGCGAGCGTGGCCGCGCAGCAATCGGCGCTGGCGGCGGCGGAAAGTGCGGTGGCGCAGAATGCGAGCACGCAATCGAGCGCGGGCGCGGCGAGTTCCGCGTCAGGCGCAACGTCTTCGCAGCAGGCGTCGCAGAACGCTCTGACGGCGCTTTCCGGCAATTTCCAGGATTTCCTTGGGATGCTGATGACGCAGTTGCAGAACCAGGACCCTACCAGCCCGCTCGATTCCAACCAGTTCACCCAAGAGCTGGTGGAGTTCTCGGGCGTCGAGCAGCAGATCAGCACCAACAATAGCCTGACGCAGCTTATCCAGCTTACGCAGTCGGGCGAGCTGATGCAGGCGGCGGCGATGACCGGCAAACAGGTGCAGGTGCAATCGAGCCAGATCCCGCTGCAGAACGGGCAGGGATCGGTGCGGTTCACGCTCGCTGCGGCCGAGCCGGTGGCGATCGCCATCGCCAATGCCGCGGGCACAGTGGTGAAAACGGCGATCGTCAGCGGGCAGGCCGGCGCGAATACGTGGACGTGGAACGGGCAGACGGACGCCGGCACGCAGTTGCCGGACGGCGCCTACCAGATCTCGGTGTACGGGGCAGGCGCGAACGGCAATACGGCGCCGGTGCCGTTCACGGTCGGGGGTACGGTGACGGGTACGACAAGCAGCAGCACGAACGGGCTGCAATTGCAGCTCGGCGCGGAGAGCGTGGGGTTCGGGGCGGTTCAATCGATGGGGAATTGAAGTTTTCCTGACGTTTGCTTCCGCGCCGGGTGAGCGCCTCGTGCGCCGTCCATGCACGGGCGCCGATGCAAAAAGGGACAGTCGGCGCAAAGAGGGCGTCATTGCGAGCGCCGCTCACGCGGACCTCGCAATGATGGTAGTCGGGCATTAGGCTGCTGGTGACGCCCAACGAGGAGGGACGCCGCCATGGCCCGGCCGAGCGATTCCGACATCATCAAGGTCGCAACCACCTCGCTCGATCCGCTGCCCAACATGTTCGAGCTGGCGCTGGTGCTGGGGGGCACGGTTTCGGCGGGCGCCTACACCGCGGGCGTGCTCGACTTTCTCGTGCAGGCGATGGATTGCTGGTCGGCGGCACGAGCAGCGGGCCAGAAGGTGCCCCGGCACAAGGTGGCGCTGCGGGTGGTGGCCGGCACCTCGGGCGGCGGGGTGAACGCGGCGGTGCTGGCCCGTGCCCTTGCTTACAACTTTCCGCATTTCAGCGCCGATTCGGCGATGGACGCCGGCGGCAGCGGCAATCCGTTCTTCGATACCTGGACCGCGCAAATCCATGGCGCGGGCGGCGCTACGGGCCTGCGCGCGATGCTGGAAACGAGCGACCTCGCCAGCACCGTTCCCTCGCTGCTCAGCGGCGCGCCGATCGACAACGCCGCCGCCTTCGCCGCGGCATTCGCGCGCGGCAGCCCGGTGCGGCGGGACTGGGTGGGGCGTCCGCTCGGCGCGAGTGCGGAGCGGATCGACCCGCTGCATGTGATCCTGACCGTAACCAATCTGCGCGGCGTGCCGTATCGCACCGATTTCGGCGATGGCTTGTTCCAGACTTTCGTCGATCACGCCGATCATGTGCGAGTCGGCGTCTGTTATCCTGGCATGGCGTTCGATGCGCTGCGGCCCGACGAATGGGCGCTCGGCTTCGCGCCGCTCGGCGCGGCGCGGGAGACGGACTGGACGGATTTCAGCCTGTTCGCGCGCGCGACCTCGGCCTTTCCGCTCGGCCTGCCGGCGCGGATGCTGACGCGGCCGGTTGCGGACTACTACTACCGGGTCGCGCTGGTGCCGCAGGAGGACGGCACGATGAGTGTGGTGCCGCTGCGCCCGGACTGGAGCGAAATCCCCGAAGATCCCTATCAGTTTGCCTGCGTCGATGGCGGGGCGACCGACAACGAGCCGATCGAGCTCGCGCGCACCGCGCTGAGCGGCGTGCTCGGGCGCAATCCGCGCGGCGGGAAAGAGGCCAACCGCGCGGTGCTGCTGGTCGATCCGTTCGCCGGCGCGGCGCCGCTCGGGCCGGAGCGCGCCGGTTCGATGATCGCGCTCGCGGGCGGGCTGGTGACGGGGATGATCCAGCAGACGCGCTATGATTCGAGCGACCTGCTGCTCGCCGCCGCGCCCGATGTTTACAGCCGCTTCATGGTGACGGCGCGGCGGGAGTCCATTGACAAGACGCTGACGGGCGGGGACGCGATCGCGAGTGCGGGGCTCGGCGCGTTCGTCGGCTTCGCCTGCGCCGATTTCATGCGGCACGATTTCCTGCTCGGGCGGAAGAACTGCCAGGATTTCCTGCGCGCCACCTTCGTGCTGCCGGAGGATGCCGACGTGTTCCAGGGCATGTGGACCGGCGTCGACGCGAGCCGGTTCCGCGCCTTCGCGCCGCCTGGCTTCCTGCCGCTGATCCCGCTCTATGGGGATGCCGATGCCGATCAGGGCGTGGCGCCGTGGCCGGTGAACGCGCTCGATCCCGCGACGCTGCGCGAGCCGATCCGCGCCCGGGTCGCGCGCATCGCCGAGATCGAGGCGGATACCGGGTTCGCCGGCGCGCTGAAGGGCTGGCTCGCCGGCGGGCTCGCGGCCGGACCGGTCGCCGATTACGCGGTGAACGCGATCGACAAGGCGCTGCGGACGGCGGCCGATCCGTTGCTCCGCACGGCGCCGCCGGCGGCGACCACCGTCGCGAGCGCGGGGAATAGCGGGGCGGGATGAGAACCCGCCCCCGGGGGACTCTCAGGCGTACACCTGACGGGGCGCGAGCGGGGCCGAGTGTGCATTTGCCGGCCGCCGATTGTGGCAAGTTGACATTTCGGCTGCCGGTGGCGGCGTCAGGTGTACACCCCGGAGGGCGCCGAACGGGTCAGATGTGCACCCGGGCGGCGCCCTGGCGGGCGCATTTCCGCATGAGCGAGGGGAGGCCGGCCGCCTCGAGGTCGGCGGCGGGATGCAGGAACCCGTCCGCCTCGATCCGGGGCACGCGGGCGGCATAGACGGCGAGGCACACGGCGAAATGGGTGAAGCCGTGGCGGACCTCGCCCGCCTCGCGCCACTCGGCGGGCATGGGCGCGGCGGCCAGCGCCTCGGCGCGGGAGAAGGGGGCGGGGCGCCAGTCGGTCCCTGGCAACTCGGTCATGCCGCCCAAAAGGCCGGATGATGGGCGGCGGCGGAGCAGGACGCGGCCGGCGGCGTCGGTGAGCCAGAACGCGGCGCCGTGGCGGAGCGGGCGATCGGGCTTGGCGGCGCGGCGGGGCAGTTCCGATTGGAGCCCCAGACGGCGGGCGGCGCAGGGCTCACGCCATGGGCAAAGGGCGCAGGCGGGCGCGGCCGGGGTGCAGACCGTGGCCCCGAGGTCGAACAGCGCTTGCGCGAAGTCGCCCGGGCGGGCGGCTGCTTCCGGATCGGCGGCCAGGGCAGAGGCGGCGGCGCGGATTTCCGTCTTGGCGGCGGGCAGGGGCGTGCGGATCGCAAGGACGCGGCAAAGCACCCGTTCCACGTTGCCGTCCACCGGGACGCCCGGGACGCCGAAGGCGATCGCGGCGATGGCGGCGGCGGTGTAGGGGCCGATGCCGGGAAGCCGCCGCAACGCCCCGGGATCGCGCGGAAAGCTGCCCGCGGCGGCGACCACGCGGGCGCATTCATGCAGGTTGCGGGCGCGAGCGTAGTAGCCGAGGCCGGCCCAGGCGGCGAGCACGTCCTCGATGGGCGCCGCGGCGAGCGCGTTCAACGTCGGGAACCGCCTGACGAACCGCTCGAAATAGGCTAGCACGGCGCCGACCGTGGTTTGCTGGAGCATGATCTCGCTGAGCCAGACCCGGTAGGGATCGGGCGCTTCGCCCGGCGCGGCGCGCCACGGGAGAACCCGGCGGTGGCGGTCGTACCAGGCCAGCAGATCGGCGCAGGAGGCGGGCGGCGTGGGTGGCGGCACGGGAGGCGGTGAACCATCCGCCATGCGGCATGTCTACGGGCCGCGGCCGGTTTCGGCGCTGCTGCCCGCGATCACGCGCCCGGCCTTGCGCGCGCATGGTCCCGCACTCGGGGCGCTGGCGGCGGACTGGGAGGCGGTGATCGGGCCGGCGCTGGCTTCGGTCACGCGGCCGGTGAAGCTCGTGCAGGGCACGCTGACCCTCGCCTGTCCCGGCCCGGTGGCGCTCGAATTGCAGCACGTCGCGCCGCAAGTCCTGGAGCGGGTGAACGCCCATCTCGGCAGCCGCGCCGCGCAGCGGCTGCGGCTCGTTCAGCGCCCGCCCGCCGGTCCCGCGCCCGCTCCGCCCCGGCCGGTGCCGGCGCGGGCGCGCGAGCGGGCGGAGCGGGCGGTGGCGGGGCTGCCGGAGGGGCCGGTGCGCGCGGCGCTACGCGCGCTCGGCGAGGCCGTTCTCGCCCACGATCTTCCCTCGACGCGGCGCGGAAAGCCCGCTTAGCGTCCCAAAGCCGGAGGTTTTCGATGCCGATTCGCCGCCGCACCCTGGTGCAAGCCGCCGCCGCGACCCTGCTCGCGCCCGCGCTCGCGCGTGCCCAGAGCGCGACCCCGGAACAGACAAAATCGTGGGAAACGCCGCGCACACTGGGCGATCCCAAGGCGCCGACCGAGGTGGTGGAGTTCTTCAGCCTCACCTGCACCCATTGCGCCCGGTTCGCTAGCGAGACCTTCCACCAGATCGAGGAAAATCTGATCAAGACCGGCAAGGTGCGCTGGGAGTTCCGCGACTTCCCGCTCGACCGGGTGGCCTTGCAGGCCGAGATGGTGGCACGCGCGCTGCCGCCCACGCAGTACTCGCGCTTCCTGTCGGCGATGTTCGCCACTCAGGACCGCTGGGCGTTCGGCGCCGCCGACCCCCAGGCCGAGATCGAGAAGATGGCGCTGCTGGCGGGGATGAACAAAGCGACATTCGACGCCGCCTGGAACGACGCGGCGCTGCGCGACTGGATCCTGGCCGAGCAGAAGGCGGCGGAGGACAAATACAACATCAACTCCACGCCGACCTTCCTGATCAACGGGGTCAAGAAGGAAGGCGAGATGAGCTACGACGAGTTCGCGAAACTCATTCCGAACGCCTGAGGAATCAGCGATTTGCCGGTCAGCTTCGCACGCCTTCGGATCGTCGGCTTCAAGAGCTTCGCCGAGGCAACGCAGGTCGAAATCCTGCCGGGACTGACCGGCATCGTCGGGCCGAACGGCTGCGGCAAATCGAACGTGGTCGAGGCGCTGCGCTGGGGCATGGGCGAGACGAGCGCGCGCAGCCTGCGCGGCGGCGAGATGGACGACGTGATCTTCGCCGGCACCACGGCGCGGCCCTCCCGCAATATCGCGGAGGTGGCGCTCCTGCTCCAGGGGGCGGCGGGCGTGGCGCCGCCGCCGTTCAGCGAACTGGACGAGATCGAGATCCTGCGCCGCATCGAGCGCGGCTCGGGCAGCGAATACCGGGTGAACGGGCGCGAGGTGCGGGCGCGCGACGTGCAAACCTTGTTCGCCGACCTCGCCTCGGGCGCGCGGGCCTCGGCGATGGTGAGCCAGGGTCGGGTCGGGGCGCTCGTTGCGGCGCGGCCGGAGGAGCGGCGGACGGTGCTGGAGGAGGCGGCCGGCATCACCGGGCTGCACGCGCGGCGCCACGAGGCGGAGCTGAAGCTGCGCCAGGCCGAGGCCAACCTGGCGCGGGCCGAGGACGCCAAGGGGCAACTGGAGGCGCAGCTTGCGGGCCTCAAGCGGCAGGCGCGGCAGGCGAGCCGCTACCGCAACCTCTCCGGGGCGATCCGGGCGGTGGAATCGGAGCTCCTGGCGATCCAGCTTGCATTGGCCGAGCGGACCCGCGTCGCCGCCCATGCGGCGCTCGCCGCGGCGCGCGAGGCGGCCGGCGTCTCGGCCGAGGCGGCGCGAGGCGCGCGCACCCGTGCCGACGAGCTGGTGGCGGGGCTGCCGGCCTTGCGCGAGACCGAGGCGGAGGCGCGGACCGCGCTGGAACGGGCGCGGGTGGCGGGCGAGCAGCTCGCGGCCGACGAGGCGCGGGCAAGATCGGCGCTGGCGGAGCTGGAACGGCGGCTCGATCAGCTCGGGCGCGACATCGCCCATGCCGAGCAGGCCGGGCGCGACGCCGCCGATGCCGAGGCGAGGCTGGAGGCCGAGCGGGCGCGGCTGGCGCAGGCCGCTGAGGCGCATCCGGCACGGGCGGAGGCCGCCCAGGCGGAGGCGCTGGCGACCGCCGAGGCGGCGCGGGAGGCGGAGCAGGCGGCCAACCGGGCCACCGAGGCGGCGGCGGAGGCGGCGGCGCGGGCGCAGGCGGCGGCGCAGATGCTGGCGCAGGCCGAGGCGCGGGCGCGCCGGGCCGAGGATGGGCTCGCCAGGGCGAACGCCGAACGCGACCGGCTGCGCGCGCAAATCGTCGATCCGGCGCGGCTCGATGCCGCGGAGGCGGAGCGGGTGGCGGCGGAACAGGCGGCCGAAGCGGCGCGAGCGGCGCAGGAAGCGGCCGAGCACGCCCGGCCCGCCGCGCAGGCGGCGCTCGCCGAGGCGCGCGCGCGCCTCGCCGCGGCCGAGGCGGCGCGGGCGAAGCTCGCGGCCGAGGCGCGGGCGCTTGCCGAGGTGCTGGCGGTGAAGGACGGCGAACGATGGCCGCCGATGATCGATGGGCTGACCGTGCCGCCGGGGCTGGAGGCCGCGCTCGGGGCGGCTTTGGGCGAGGAGCTGTCCTCGGCCGCCGATCCCGATGCGCCGCGCCATTGGCGCGAACTGCCGCCGCTCGATCCGGTGCCCGAACTGCCGCAGGGCGCGCGGAGGCTGGCCGATCTGGTCCAGGGGCCGGCGGCGCTGGCGCGCGTCCTGTCGCAGACCGGACTGGTCGAGGACGAGGCAGCCGGCGACGCGGCGCAGGCGGCGCTGCGTCCGGGGCAGGTGCTGGTGTCCTCGAAGGGCGCGGTGTGGCGCTGGGACGGGTATGCGATCCGGGCCGGCACGCCGACCGCGGCCGCCGTTCGCTTGCAGCAGCGCAACCGTCTGACCGGCCTCAAGGGCGAACTGGCCCGGGGCGAGGAAGAGGCGACCGAGGCCCTGGCGGAGCGGAGCGCGGCGGAGGCGCGAGAACGCGCGGCGCAGGAAGCCGAGCAGGCCGCAAGGGCGGCGCGGCGGGAGGCGGAGCAGCGGCTCGATCGGGCGCGCCACGAAGCCGCGCAGCTGAAGGCGCAGGCCGAAAGCGCGGCGGCGCGGCTCGCCGCCGCCGAGCAGCAGGTCGCCGCGCTCGCCCCCGAGCGTGAGGAGGCAACCGAGGCACTTGCCGAGGCGCGGCAGGCGCAGGTAGGGCTGCCTGATCTTGCGGTGCTGCGGACCGCCGTTGAGGAGACGCGGGGCGCGCTGGCGCGGGCACGGGCGGCGGAGGGCGCGGCGCGGAGCGCGGCCGAGGCCCTGGCGCGCGAGCAGGCGGGGCGGCTCATGCGGCTCGAAGCGATCGCGCGGGAACTCGAGGATTGGCGTCAGCGCGCCGCCGATGCGGCGGGCCGGCTGACCGATCTGAGGGCACGGCTCGCCGAGGCGGCAGCGGAGCGGGGGCCGCTCGCCGAGGCGCCGGGGCGCGCGGCCGCGGCGCGGGCCGCGGCGGAATCGGTTCTGCTGGCCGCCCGCGATTCGCACCGGCGCGCCGCCGAGGCGCTGTCGTCCGCGACGGAGGCGTCGGAAGGTGCCGAGCGGGCGGCGCGGGCGGCCGAAGCGGCGCAGGCCGAGGCGCGCGAGGCGGCGATCCGCGCTGAGGCCGAGGCACAGCGGGCCGACCATGCGTGGGGCCTCGTCGCCGAACGGGTGCTGGAGCGGCTGGGGCCGAACCCCGCGCTGCCAGAGCCGCCCGAACCCTGCGGGGCAGAAGAGGAGGAGGCCGGCCGCCGCAAGCTGGAGCGGCTTCTGAAAGAGCGGGACGGGATGGGTCCGGTGAACCTGCGGGCCGATATCGAGGCCGAGGAGGTGGAGAGGCAGATCGCCGCCATCGAGGCCGAGCGGGCCGAGATCGGCACCGCGATTGCCAAGCTCCGCGGCTCCATCGGGCACCTGAACCGGGAGGGGCGCGAGCGGCTGTCGCTCGTGTTCGAAGAGGTGGACCGGCAATTCCAGGCCCTGTTCGCGCGGATGTTCGGCGGCGGGCGGGCGCATCTCGCCTTGGTCGGGTCGGATGACCCGCTGGAGGCGGGGCTCGAGATTTACGCCCAGCCGCCGGGCAAGAAGCTCGCCACGCTCAGCCTCCTCTCGGGCGGCGAGCAGGCCTTGACCGCGCTCTCGCTGATCTTCGCGGTGTTCCGCTGCAATCCGGCGCCGATCTGCGTGCTCGATGAAGTGGACGCGCCGCTCGACGACGTGAACGTGGAGCGGTTCTGCGCGCTGCTGGACGACATGGTGCGCGAGACCGGGACGCGGTTCCTGGTGGTGACGCACAGCCCGCTGACGATGGCGCGGATGGACCGGCTCTATGGCGTGACAATGCAGGAGCGGGGGGTTTCCCGGCTGCTGTCAGTCGATTTGCAGGCGGCGGAGCGGATGGTGGAGCCGCAACGGCTGGCGGCGGATTGACCGGAGTGCACGCCCTCGCCTGGGGCGCTGCGCGGCCCGCCCGCTCGGCGGGAGAGGTCGGCGCGCATCAGCGCACCGGGTAAGGGCAGAACAAAATCTTGATACTTGCCGGTTACATCGGCGCGCTATGTAAAGGCGCAGGCGGGAACAGCAAGAACGGAGACGCCGACATGGTCCTCGGGAAGAAGTTGGCTGCCGCAGCGCTAGGGCTCTCGCTGGCTGGTGCCGGCGTGATGGCCGCTCCCGGCAGCGCGAAGGCGTGGGTGCGGTGGGGGGTGGGAATCGCCCTGCCGCCTGTCGTAGTGGCGCCGCCCCCGGTCTATTATCCGCCGCCGCCGGTGTATTACGCGCCGCCGCCGCCGGTTTACTACGTGCCGCCGCCGCCGCGGCGCGTCTGGGTGCCGGCGCACTGGTGGCGCGGGGTTTGGGTCGCGGGGCATTGGGCGTAGGGGGTTCGCCAGCCCGCTTCGACCGCCTCACCTTACCCCCTCCCGCAAGGGGAGGGGGGAGGCTGTGCGCGTAAACCTGACGGAAAGGGATTCCGGGTGATCCTGCCGGGATGCAGGATCGACCCGCGCCTCTTCTGACCGTCTGCGTCTGCACGCGCGACCGGCCGCGCTATTTGGTCGACTGTCTCGCCGCGCTGCGGTTGCAGACGGTCGGCCCGCATCGGTTCGAGATTCTGGTTGTGGACAGCGCCTCGGCGCCGATCGCCGCCGGGGAGATGGCGCGCCTCGTGGCCGGGATGCCGAATGCGCGCCTGCTCCGGCTGGAGCGACCGGGCATCAGCTTCGCCCGCAACGAAGGCGCCGCCGCGGCGCGGTCCGATTGGATCGCCTATCTGGACGACGATGCAATCGCATCGGCGGACTGGGCCGAGACGATCCTGGACGTCATTGCTCGGCCGGCGCCGCCGGCGCTGTTCGGCGGGCGCATCTTGCCCCTGTGGGAGGCGCCGCTGCCGCGCTGGTGGCCGGGGCGGCTTATCGGTGTGCTGTCGCTGATCGAGTGCGCCGAGGCTGGCGAATATCGCGCGCCTGGGATGCCGAAAGGGCTTGAGCCCTATGCGGCCAACATGGTGGTGCACCGGCCGGCGCTGATGGCGGCGGGCGGGTTCCTGGATACGATCGGCCGCTACGGCACGGCGCTGCTTTCCGACGAGGAGGTGCAGCTTGCCTGGCGGCTGCAGGGCTTGGGCTACAGCGCGCGCCATGAGCCGCGGCTGGTGGTGCGCCACCAGGTCCAGGCGGCGCGGCTCAACCCGGCCTGGCTGATGCGGCGCCTGTTCTGGCAGGGCGCCTCTTCGGTGGTGACGCGGCGCGCGGTGGGCGAGCCGGGCCGCGTCTGGCGTGCGCTGCCGCGCCGCCTGGCGGTGGCGGCGCTGTTCGCCCCGGCCGCCCTGGTCCCCGCGTCGAGCCCCCGCCTCATCGCGGTGCGCTGGCGGCTCGCCTATTCGGTGGGCTTCGTCCGCGCCGCGCTCGGCTGGCAGCCGGGGCGGGCGGCGCGGCTTCAGGCGGCGAAGTAGCCGCCGTCCACGTTGTAGCAGGCCCCGGTGACGTAGGAGGCGCGGTCGGAGGCGAGCCAGGCAACCATCTCGCCGATCTCTTCCGGCTCGCCCATGCGCCGCATCGCGGTCGAGGCCATGATCGCCTCGCCGCGCCGGCGCATCACGTCTTCGGTCATCTTGGTCTGGATGTAGCCCGGGCAGACCGCGTTCACCCGGATGCCCTGTGTCGCGTATTCGAGGGCAGCGGTCTTGGTGAGGCCGAGCACGCCGTGCTTGGCGGCGACATAGGCCGAGGACGTGGGCAGGCCGACCAGGCCAGCGACCGATCCCGTGTTGACGATCGCGCCGCCGCCGCCCTGCTTCTGGAACTGCATGATCTCCTCCCTCATGCAGAGCCAGACGCTTTTCAGGTTTACCGCGATCATGCGGTCGAACGCGGCTTCGGACCATTCGGCGGTGAGCTTGCCGATGGCATCGACCTGATAGCCGGCGATGCCGGCGTTGTTGAAGGCGCAGTCGAGCCGGCCGAAGGCGGCGACGGTCTTGGCGACCCACTCGGCGACGCGCGCGGGCTCGGTGACGTCGCCCGAGAGCGCGATGGCCTGGCCGCCCGCCTTGTTGATGAGGCCCACCGTCTCGGCCGCGCTATCCTCGGAGAGGTCGGCGATAGCGAGGCGGGCGCCCTCGCGGGCGAAGATCAGCGCTGTGGCGCGCCCGATTCCGCGCCCTCCGCCGGTGATGAGCGTTGCCTTGCCGTCCAGCATACCTGCCATCGTCCCTCTCCCTCGCACTTTCGGTTGGCGCAGCTTTACAGGTCCTGATCCCCGCTCCTAGGTGGGCGCAATGGAGAAGGAGGACTCGCCCCCGAAAGAGGCCGCGCGCTGGTCCGGCGGAAGCTGGCAGCGGCTGATGTGGGCGATGGTGGGCATCCAGTTCACCATGACGCTTTCCTTCACCATCCTGAGCCCGATCATGCCGCTCTTCCTGCCCGATCTCGGCGTGAAGGACGCGGCGCTGATCGACCTGTGGGCGGGCATCCTGAACGGCGCGACGCCGTTCGTCGCCGCCTTCGCCTCGCCGCTCTGGGGGCGGCTCGCCGACCAGTACGGGCGCAAGCAGGCGCTGATCCGCGCCTCGCTCGCGATCGGCGTGTTCACGATCGGCATGGGCCTGTCGCAGAACGTGTGGCAGTTCTTCGGCGCGCGCCTGCTGATGGGCGCGTTTGCCGGCTTCTCGGCGGCCTCGATCGCGCTGGTTGCGAGCCAGGTGCCGGAGAGCCGGCTCGGCTACGCGCTCGGATGGTTGAGCACGGGGCAATTGGTGGGCGGGCTGGTGGGGCCGGTGCTCGGCGGCGGCATCGCCGACCTGACCGGCAGCTACCGGGTGCCGTTCTTCGCCACTGCCGCCTTCACCTTCCTTGCACTTGGGCTGGTGGCGCTGTTCGTCCACGAGCAGTTCACGCGCCCGAAGGGGGCCGCGCGCAAGCTCGGCATCCTCGCCGCGCTGCGGGCGCTCGGCCGCTCGCGGGGGCTCTTGGCGCTGTTCGTGGTGCTGCTGCTGGCCCAGTTCGCGGTGCGGACCGTGCAGCCGGTGGTGACGCTGTTCGTGCAGGAATTGAGTGGCGACAACACCGCGGCGGTGGCGACGCTCGCCGGCGTCGCCTTTTCGGTGACGGGCGTCGCCGACGTCCTCGCCTCGCCGTTCCTCGGTAAGCGGAGCGACGTGATCGGCTACCGGCGCGTGCTGCTGATCTCCCTGATGGGTGCCGCGCTGATGACCCTGCCGCAGGCCTTCGCTCACAGTTTCTGGACCTTCGTGGCCGAACGATTCGGCGTGGGGTGCTTCATCGGCGGCATCCTGCCGACCGCCAATGCGTTGGTCGGGCGGCAGGTGCCACGGGGGCAGCGGGGAACAGTGTACGGAATGACGGCCTCGGCGACGTTCCTCGGCAACTCGCTCGGCCCGATCACTGGCGGCGGCATCGCCGCGGCGGTGAGCATCCGCTTCGTTTTCGTCGTCACGGCAGCGTTGCTGGCGATCACCTGGTTCTGGGTTTACCGGCGGGTGGACGAATACTGCGAGACCGGGAAGCTCGCCGAGGCGCCCGCCGAGTGAAGCGCACCGCGCTGTTGGCCACGATCGCCGGGGTGGGGCTGGCGGTGGGGCTCGTCGCTTGGCTGGGTGCGGGCAAGATTTGGCACGCTCTGCTCGCGGTCGGCTGGGGCGGGTTCGCGCTGATCGTCGGCTGGCAGTTCCTGGTGTTCGTCGTGCTGGCGACCGCCTGGCGTCTACTGTGCCCGGGCGGGCGCTGGCACGTTCTCGTCTGGGGTCGGCTCGTGCGCGAGGGCGGCACGAACATCCTGCCCTTCTCGGAGGCGGGGGGGATCGCCTTCGGTGCGAGCGCCGTGGCGCTGGGCGGTGTGCGCCTGCCGCGGGCGATCGCCTCCAGCCTTGCCGATGTCGCCGCCGAGTTCATCGGCGAAATCCCGTTTATCCTATTCGGCCTGCTGATCCTTCTGTCGCGCGACCCCAAGGGCTCGGCGCTGTGGCCGGTGCTGGCCGGGGTGGGATTAGTGCTGGCGGGCGGCGTGGCGCTGATCTGGGCCGAGCGGCATTCGGCGCGGCTCTTTCATGCCATCGGCCGGCGGATCGCCGCGCGCTGGGCATGGCGCGCGCAGAAAGAGGCCGACGCGGTGCAGCACGAGTTCGAGCTCGTTTTCAGCGCCCCGCGCCGCATCGGCGCGGCGGCGGGGCTGCATTTCCTCGGCTGGCTCGGCGGCGGGGCGACAGTGTGGCTCTGTTATTGGCTGCTTGGCGGCAAGATCGGGTTGCTGTCCTGTATGGCGATCGAGGCGCTCTTGTCGGCCGCACTCGCGGTAGCGTTCCTGGTGCCGGCCGGGCTCGGGGTGCAGGAGGTCTCCTACGTCGTCATCGGCCAGCTGTTCGGGATGCCGGCGCATCTTTCGATCGGCGTGTCGCTGCTGCGGCGCGCGCGCGACATTGTGATCGGCGCCCCGGCGCTGGCGAGCTGGCAGCTCGCCGAAACAAGGCGGCTGCGAAGCGAGCCGCGGCGCGCCTGAACTTGAGAAGGCGCTGGCTTCCGCCCAGGATGCCGCCGTGGGGGAAGCGGCCGGAACAGCACGGGTCCAGCCGTCGCGCGGTGGGCGGCAAGGCGCGGCCGGACTTTTGCGGGACGCGCTGGCCGGGCTGATCGCCGCCCTGGTGACGATCGGCAACTGCCTGACCTTCGCGGCGCTGATCTTCAGCGGACCCTGGCGGCCCTTCCTTGGCGAGGGCGTGAGCATCCTGCTCGTGGGCTCGGCGATTGCCGCCATCGCGACCGCGGCGATGAGCAGCTTCCGGGTGGCGATCGGCGCGCCTGTCTCGGCGATTTCGGTGCTGCTGGCGGTCGGCCTCGCCGCGATCGCGCCGATGTTGGTCGGCCAGCCGCCTTCGGTGGTGCTTGCCACCGCCCGGGCCGCGATCGGACTCGCCACGCTGGTCACGGCGGTGCTTCTGCTCGCGCTCGGCGTGTTCCGGTTGGGGCGGGCGATCCGGTTCCTGCCGCACCCGGTGATCGCGGGGTTCATGGGCGCGACCGGCATGGTGATGATGGCCGGTGCGATTCACATGTCGACCGGGCTGGGGTTGAGCCTCGAAACCCTCCCGGAGTTTCTCGATCCCGGCAACGCGGCGCTGCTGGCGGCGGTCGTCCTTTTCGCCGCCATGCTCCATCTGGTGACCCGGCGGACCAGCAATCCGCTCGCCGTGCCGGTGATGATCGCCGCCGGCACCGCGCTCGCGCACCTGAGCCTCTCGGCGCTCGGCGTGTCTCCCGCGGCGGCGCGGGATATGGGATGGCTGTTCCATACCACCGTCAGCGGGGCGGGCGGATTGCCGATCCTCTCCGGTCTGCCGCTACAGGCCGATTGGCACGCCATCGCCCGGTTCGCGCCGGAGATCGCGCCCATCGCGGTGATCGCGGTGCTGACGACCTTGCTGACCGCCTCCGGGCTGGAGGTGACCCTTCAGACCGATGCCGATTTCGACCATGAGCTTCGAGCGCAAGGCCTGGCCAATCTGGCCGCCGGGCTGGTTGGCGGCACGCCGGGGCTGATCACCAACAGTTACACGCTGGTGGCGCGGGACGCCGGCGGCACCGGGCGGGCATGCGGCGTGGTTGTGGGGCTGGTCACGTTCCTGGCGATGGCGGGCGGCGCGGCGCTGATCGGGCTGCTGCCGCCGTTCGTGCTCGGCGGGATGCTGCTGATGCTCGGGGGGCGCATGTTCTGGACCTGGGGCATTGCCAGCCGCCGGCAGATGCACGGGCGGGAGTGGCTGCTGACCGTCGTCGTGATCGCGCTTGCGGCCGTGTTCGGGTTCCTGCCGGCGCTGCTGTTCGGGCTCTTCGGCGGGTGCGCGCTGCTGGCCCTGACCATGAGCCGGCTCGGGATCGTCGAGCGCCGCTACGGCGTGCATCAATGGCCCTCCACCCATCAGCGATCCGAGGACGAGATGGCCGTGCTGGCCCGGCACGGGCCGGAGGCGCTGGTGATGGAGCTCGCCGGCTTCTTCTTCTTCGGCTCCGCCTATCAGCTCTACGAGGAGGTGCGCGCCGCCGCTTCCGCAGGGGTGCGGCTGCTGATCCTCGATTTCTCCGCGGTGATCGGCGTCGATTCCTCGGCAGTGTCGATCTTCAGCCGCAGCCAGAACGCCGCGCGGAGCGAGGGCATCGGGCTGATCCTGTCCGGCCTCGATCGCGAGGCGACCGCGCTCCTGTCCGGCGCGGCGGCGCCCTGGGCGATGCGGGCGGCGAGCATCGATGAGGCGCTGGAAGCGGCGGAGAACGCCCTTCTGAAGGTGCACCGGGCCGAGATTCCGGCCGCCTGCGGCGAGAGCGGCTGGTTTGCGCGCGCGCTCGGCGATCCGGCGCTGGCGGAGGCGCTATCCGGCTACCTTGAGCGTTCGCGGCGTGCTGCCGGCGAGGTGCTGTGCCGACAAGGCGATCCGGCGGACAGCCTGCTGTTCGTGGAGCGCGGGACGGTAGCGGTGATCGTCGAGGGCACCGGCGGTGCGCGCGTGCGAGTGCGCGTTTACGAGCGGCACACCGTTCTGGGTGAACTCGGATTCTTCCTGGGGGCGGCCCGGACGGCAACGTTGGAAGTGGCCGAGGAGGCAGTGATCGGCACGCTCGACCGCGTCTCGTTCGAGCGGCTAAGCGGGGAGAACCCGCCGCTCGCGCTCGCGCTGATGCGCTACCTGGTCGTGGTGCAGGCGGAACGGCTGACCTTCGCCACGCGGCAGCTTACCGCGGCGCGCGGTTAGGCCGGCCGGTCAGGTGCCGTGATAGGTGCTGTCGGAACTGGCGGTGGTGTCCGCGCACGCGGAGGCCGGGTGCGTCATCGCCAGCGTGGCGCCGATCAGGCCGCCGAGGATCGCGAAGGCCAGGAATAGCGACTTCATCAGGGCTTACTCCCACGAGAGGTCACATTCGAGACTAGGCGCGCGGCAGGCGGGTTGCAAGCATCCCGGCGGCTTGAAGCGGCACCGGGCCGGTCGTATCGAGGCGCGGGTCAGGAATCGAGAGGACACGCCATGAAATTGCTCAGCTTCCGCCGCCCCGACGGCTCCCCGAGCTGGGGGATCGCGAAGGACGAAGGCGTGGTCGATCTCGGCCATCTGGCGCCGAGCCTGCGCTATGCGATCTGGGCCACGGCCTCGCTCGCCGAGCTGGCGGCGCGCCGTCCGGATTACCGGCTGGCCGACATCAGGTTTCGGCCGCCGATCCCTGATCCCGACAAGATCCTCTGCGTCGGGCTGAATTATGTGACCCATATCGAGGAAGGCGGGCGGGAGCGGCCGAAGAAGCCGATTATCTTCATGCGGACCCCCTCCTCGCAGGTCGGCCACGGCGAGGCGATCATCCGCCCGAACGCCAGCGAGACGCTCGACTACGAGGGCGAATTGGCGGTGGTGATCGGCGCGCGCTGTCGCCACGTGCCGCGCGAGCGGGCGATGGGCGTGGTCGCGGGCTTCTCCTGCTACAACGAGGGCTCGGTGCGCGAATTCCAGCGCCATTCTGCGCAGTTCACGCCGGGGAAGAATTTCTGGCACTCGGGCGCCTTCGGGCCCTGGATCGTGACGCCCGAGGAGGTGGGCGACGTGACCAAGCAGCACCTGATGGCGCGGCTCAACGGCGAGGAGGTGCAGCACGCGACGATCGACGACCTCTGCTTCGATATTCCGGCGCTGATCGAATACTGTTCGACCTTCACCGAGCTCCTGCCGGGCGACGTGATCGTGACCGGCACCACGGGCGGCGTCGGCGCCTATCGCAAGCCGCCGCTATGGATGAAGCCGGGGGATACGGTCGAGGTGGAAGTCACGGGGATCGGCGTGCTGCGGAACCCCGTGAAGGCGGAAGACGCGGGCTGAGAAAAGTTCCCCCTTGCGGGAGGGGGTCAGGGGAGGGGGGCCGGGCGGCACCCGAGCACATCAAGACATCGGGGAGGAGATCCAGTTTTGTGCGTGCCTGAACCCCTCCTCCTGACACCTTCCCGCAAGAGGAGGGGAGACTTTCGATGACGCTGGCGAGCGTTCCGTGGGGTACCGATCTTGCCGCCACGGTGGCCGAGTTCGGGTCGGGCGAAGCGCTGTCGGACGGCACCGAGACGGTCACGCTGGGCGCGCTAGCGGGGCGGGCGGCGCGGCTCGCGCTGATCCTGCATGACCGGGGCATCGCGCCGGGAACCCCAGTCGCGACCTGCATCCGCAACTCGATCCCCGCCGTGTGGGCGGCCAAGGCGCTGCGGCTCGCCGGGGCGGCGGAGACCGGGCTCAGCCCGAGCTATACCGAGGCGGAGCTGCGCTACAGCCTCGACTTGGCCCGGGTGCGGCTGGTGGTGACGACCGCAGCGCAGGCCCCGCTGTTCCGTGGGCTCGGGCACGAGGTGATCGCGGTCGAGGACGTGCCGGAGACACCGGCCGATCCCGCCCTGCTGCCGCCGGTGCCGGGCGCGGCGTGGGGACGGATCGGCTTCACCTCGGGAACCACCGGGCGGCCCAAGGCGATCGTCACCACCCATGCGGCGCGCTGGATCGGCAATGTCCTGCAACGGGCGCACCTCGATCCGATGCCGGGGCCGGGCTCGCGCGTGCTCCTGATGACCCCGTTCATCCACGGCGCGGGGATCATTACGCACGCCTTCCATGACCGCGGCGCGGCCGTGGTGCTGCTGGACGGGGTGGACCTGCCGGCGGTGGAGCGGGTGATCGGGAGCGTGGATCACATCTTCGCCCCGCCGACGGTGATGGCGAAGCTCGCCGCCCATTTCGAGGGGCGGCGGTTCGCAAACGTGCGCTGCATCTTCTGCGGCACCGCGCCGCTACTGCCCGCCGTCTATGCGCGGGCGCGGGCGATCTTCGGCCCAGTGGTCCGCGTGACCTACGGCAAGAGCGAAATCAACAACCCGATCACGCTGCTGCCGCCGAACGTGCTCGACGCCTATTACGCCGAGCCCGATCCAGGCGAAGGCGTGTGCGTCGGCTGGCCCGGCGCCGGGGTGGAAATCGAAATCCGCGACGAGCACGGCGCGCGGCTGCCGGGCGGCGAAGTGGGCGAGGTGTTCCTGCGCGGGCGGCACATGTATTGCGGCCATATCGACGGCACGGGCTTCCACGCCCTGCCGCCAGACGGTTTCCATGCGACGGGCGACCTCGGCCGGTTCGACGCGCAGGGGCGGCTGTTCCTGGTCGGCCGCATGGCCGATGTCATCAAGTCGGGCGGCTACAAAATCCACCCCGACGAGATCGAGCGCGTGCTGGCCGGCACCGCCGGCCCGGGGGCGGGGGTCGCGGTGGTGACGCTGCCCTCGGAATACTGGGGCGAGGTGATCGTCGCCGTGGCCGAGACCGTGGATCCCGGCTGGCCGGACCGTGCCCGCACTGCCCTCGCCGACCTTGCCCGCCACAAGCACCCGCGCGCCTTTGTCGCCCTGCCCGAATTGGCTCGGAACCCGCAGGGCAAGATCATGCGCCGCCTGATCCGAGATGCGGTGCTGGAACGCTGGCGGCTGGTGGACGGGCCGCATCCGAGACTGGAGCCGCGCTGATGGGGCCGTACGAGACGGTGCTGGTGGAGACGCCACGCCCGCATCTGCTTTTAGTGACGCTGAATCGGCCGGATTCCGGCAATGCCAAGAACACGCAGATGGGGCGGGACTTGCTCGATCTCTGGACGCGGCTCGTTGCCGATCCGGGCGACGTGCGCTGCGTGGTGCTGACCGGGGCCGGGGAGCGCATCTTCTGCGCCGGCGGCGACCTCAAGGAACGAAAGGGGATGAGCAAGGAGGCGTGGCAGCAGCAGCACGAACTGTTCGAGCGCGGGCGCGACGCGCTCCTAGAAGTGCCGGTGCCGGTGATCGCGGCCGTCAACGGCCATGCCTATGCGGGCGGGCTGGAGACGCTGCTCGTGTGCGATTTCGCCTATGCGGTGCGTGCGGCGCGGTTCGCGCTGACCGAGGTGACGCTCGGCATCATGCCGGGAGGCGGGGGGACGCAAACCTTGGCGCGCCGGGTCGGCGAGGCGCGCGCGAAGGAGATCATCCTCACCGGACTGCCGTTCAGCGCCGAGGACGCGCTGCAATGGGGGGTGGTCAATCGGCTGTGCGAGGACCGCGCTGCGCTGATGGCGGGGGTGTTCGCGACCGCGGGACGGATCTGCGACAACGCCCCGCTTTCAGTCCGGCAGGCCAAGAAGGCGATCCACCACGGGTTGCAGATGGACCTGCGGCGGGGCCTGGCGTTCGAGATCGAGGCCTATAATCGGCTGGTCGATACCGAGGACCGGCGCGAGGGCGTGCTGGCCTACAATGAGAAGCGCCAGCCGGTTTTCCGCGGGCGGTAGCGCCCTCATTTTCGCCAGGTGAAAAACCGGCCGCCGGCCGGCACCGTGGGTTATTTTTCCACAGGCTGTTGATAACAAAAATGAGCAGAATCCGACAAAGGATTCTAAAGACTCACGAAAGTCCCCAGACGCGACTTGCGCTTTTCTCGGAAATCACGACCGGAACATAGCGGGAAAAGTTGCATCGCCCCGCCGCGCCGCTGATTTTTCCACCTCGATCCAGCGCGAAAAAACAACCCAACACTTCCGTATGTCGGGTATTCCTGGTCCATAATGCCATCTGTGGTTGAAAGACGTATCAATTCTGAAAGTGGCAGGGGACTAGAAGAATGGGATACAAGGTCCTGGATAATCTGGTCAAAGAGCGCCTCCGCAGCTGGCCTCAACGCCCTCCAGGGTTGCGAAAACGGGCCGGGCGGCCCGACGCCTTGTTACGGGGCCGGCCGGTCGGCGATGTGGACGCCTGCCATCCGTTCCTGAAGCTTCCCGGCAGCGACCGGCTGCGGACACTCCCCGATGGCCTGTGGCTGAATTTCGGCGGTACCCCTGCGGAGCCTTATGTGGATGTCTTCGCAGTGGAGGCGTGCGGCTCGCTGCAGAACCTGCTCGACAAACGCTCGCGCTTCGCTCCCAGCACTCACTCCTTGCTCGCGGTCTGCCCGGTGCCCTGGCTGCTCGCGCCGATGAGCGCCGAGGACCGGCGCCCGCGCTGGCAGGCGACGGGGGTGATGCTGCGCGAGCCGGTGGTGCAGTTCGTTCTGCCGGTGCGCGACATCCGCGTACTCTATGCCCTCAAGCGCGATCATTACGCAGGTTTCGCCAGGCACCAGGTTCCGCACGCGCACGAGTTCTATGCGCCGATGGAGGCGATTACGGCCAAGAACTCCGAGCGCGACCCAGCGCTGCTGTCGCTGATCGCGCGGGCGACGGCTGATAATTTTTTGAGCGAGATGGATGGTTAGGAGGCGCGGTGCGGATCCGGTGCGGGTGCGTGCCGAAACCCACCTTCGGAGTTCGCCCCATCGCTCCCGCCCCTCTTCGCCCGCAAGGGGTGGAGAGGAGTTCCTTCCAGCGCGCCTCCTATCCCCGCGCGCGCATGAGTCTTGCCTTGTCGCGCTGCCAGTCGCGTTCGGCGATGGCGGCGCGCTTGTCGGCCTTCTTGCGGCCCTCGGCGATGCCGAGCGTCACCTTGGCGCGGCCGCGCTCGTTGAAGTGGATGTCGAGCGGCACGAGCGTGATCCCCTCGCGCGAGACCGCGCCGGCGAGGTCGCGCAATTCTTTCTTTTTCAGGAGCAGCTTGCGCGGCGCGCGCGGCTCGAAGCGCGACAGAACGCCGCCCTGGTATTCCGGGATGTAGGCGTTGAAGAGCCACATTTCGCCCTCGCGCTCGCCCGCCCAGGCATCGCCGAGCGTGGCGCGGCCGAGGCGGAGGCTCTTCACCTCCGGCCCCTTCAGCACGAGCCCGGCCTCTACCGTCCGCTTGATCGTGTAATCGAAGCGGGCCTTGCGATTCTGGGCGGCAATGCCGTGCGAGATCAGGCCTTTCTTCTTGGCATCGAGCATGACACGCTATCGCCCAATCTGCCCGGGTTTGAAACACGCCCGGCCTTGTCATGGCGAGGAGCCGAGCGACAAAGCCATCCAGGGGAACCGCGCGGTGCGGCGACCCTGGATCGCCACGCCGCCACTGCGCGGCGGCCCGCGATGACAATGAGCGCCGCGTTCCACTTGTGATTAAACTCAGACGCTAGTTGAGCAGCCCGACCTCGGTCATCGCGGCGCGGACCTTCTGCGCCGTCGCCTCCGAAACCGGTGCGAGCGGCAGACGGCAGGTGGCCGAGGTCTTGCCGAGCAGGCTCGCGGCGTATTTCACCGGGGCGGGGCTCGTTTCGGCGAACAGCGCGTCGTGCAACGGCACCAGCCGGTCCTGGATGGTGATCGCCTCGGTCACGCGGCCGTCCTGCCAGGCCGTATGCATATCGGCGCAGAGCCGCGGGGCGACGTTGGCGGTGACGCTGATACAGCCGTCGCCGCCGGCGGCAAGGAAGGCAAGCGCGGTGTGATCCTCGCCCGAGAGCTGGACGAAGCCCGCCCCGCAGGCCCGCCGCGTGTGCAGCGGGCGGGCGAGGTTGGCCGTCGCGTCCTTCACCCCGATGATGTTGCGGTGCTTGGCGAGCCGGGCCATCGTCTCCACGCTCATATCGACCACCGAGCGCGGCGGAATATTGTAGATGATGATCGGCAGATCGACCGCATCGGCGATCGCCTTGAAGTGCAGGTACATCCCCTCCTGGGTGGGCTTGTTATAGTACGGTGTGACGATCAGTGCCGCATCGGCGCCCGCTTCCTTGGCGTGGCGAGTGAGGTCGATCGCCTCCTCGGTGCTGTTCGAGCCCGTCCCGGCGATCACCGGAACGCGGCCCTTGGCGACCTCGATGGCGATCTCGACCACCCGCTTGTGCTCGGCGTGGGAGAGGGTGGGCGATTCGCCGGTGGTGCCGACCGGGACGACCGCGGTCGTGCCCTCGGTGATCTGCCAATCCACGAACGCAGCATAGGCTTTCTCGTCAACCGAGCCGTCGGCGCGCATCGGGGTGATCAGCGCCGTGATCGATCCCTTGAACATGTTGCCTCCCGCTTCGGCCGCCAATGAAGCGCGGAAAGCTAGGCGCGCGGCCTGTGCATCGCAAGGCCGCGGGGGCTAGAAGCGCGTCCATGCGCCTCGCCGTGCCAATTCTGCTGCTGTGCGCCGCCTTGGCCGGGCGCGCCGCCCGGGCCGCCCCTGACATCCCCGCGCTGCTGCACGAGTCCCGCTTTGCCGAGGCGGACGCGCTCGCCGCGAACTACGCCGATCCGGTAGCGCGCAAGCTCGTGCTCTATGAGCGGCTGCTGACGCCGGGCGCCGCCGGCCCCGCCGAGATCGCCGCGTTCCTTGCCGCCAATCCCGACTGGCCGAACCGCGCCCTCCTGGAGCGCCGCCATGACGAGGCGCTGACGGCGGAGGTCGATGATGCGGCGGCGCGCGCGGATTGCACGGCACGTCCGCCGCTTCTTCCGGTCGCCCTCGCCCGCTGCGCCGCCGCACTCCGTGGCACCGACCCGGACGCCGCACAGCGCGATGCGCGGCGTGCCTGGGCCGAGGGGCTCGATGCGCCCGAGTTCGCCGCGCAATGGAAGAATGTGCTGCGGCCCGAGGATGAGCTGGCGCGGTTCGAGCATCTGGCGGCGGCCGACAGCCCGCTGGCGGCAGCGCAGATCGCGCGGCTCGCGCCGGCCGAGCGGCCGGGGGCGCGGGCGTTGCTGGCATTGCGGCATGGCGCGGCCGACGCCTATGCCGCCTATCAGGCGCTGCCGGCGGGCGAACAGGCGGCGCCGCGGCTGGTGCTCGCCGCGGCGCGCTGGCTCCGGCGGGCGAACGACGACCAGGAGGCGGTCGCGCTCTGGCGCGCCCGCGGGGAGACGGCGGAGCGGGCGGCGCCAGAGACCGACCGCGCTGCGTTCTGGAACGAGCGCAACGCACTCGCGCGCGACCTGCTGGCGAGCGGCGACAATGCCGATGCGTCGTGGCTCGCCGACGACCGGCTGCAGACGGGCGCCGAGCAGCAGGCCGCTGCCGCGTTCCTGACCGGGTTCATTGCGCTGCGCCGGCTGGGCGATCCGGCCGGCGCGGCGGCGGCGTTCCGGCGCCTGGCCGCGACCGGCCCCGCCGCGATCACCCAGGCCCGGGCGGCCTATTGGCTCGGGCTGGCCGAGGCGGCGGCCGGGCGCGATCCGCAGCTCGATTTCGCCAGGGCCGCCGCCTATTCGCTGACCTTCTACGGCCAGCTCGCTTCCCGCGCCGCCGGGGCCGACGAGACGGCGCTGTTTGCGCGCATCCGCGCGCTGAGCGATCCGGCCGCGCCGGTCGGGGTAGCCTGGGATTTCGCGGGCCGGGAGCTGATCCGGGCGGCGGCGATCCTCTCGGCCTGGGGGGAGTTCGGCCGCGCGCGGCCGTTTCTGCTGCGCGCCGCGCAACTGAGCAGCGATCCGAAGGTGCAGGCGCTCTCGGCGCGGCTGGGGCTCGCGCTCGGCCTGCCCGACGCGGCGGTCGCGGTGGCGCGGCGGATGGGCGCGGCCGGCCATGCGCTGCCGGACGCCGGCTGGCCCGAGCCGTTCGCACCGCCGCCGCCCCCGCCTGACCCGGCGGTGGTCTTGGCGGTGATGCGCCAGGAAAGCAGCTTTGATGCCGGCATCGTCAGCCCGGCCGGGGCGCGCGGGCTGATGCAACTGATGCCGGCGACCGCGCAGGCCGAGGCGGCGCATATGGGCGGCAGCGTGACCGCGCTCGCGCTCACAGCGGATCCGACGCGCAACATGGAGCTGGGCGCGGCCTATCTGCGCGGGATGCTGGCGCGGTTCGACGGCTCGTTGCCGCTCGCCATCGCCGCCTACAACGCGGGGCCGCGCCGGGTGCAGCAATGGCTGGAGCAGAACGGCGATCCGCGCGCCGGCAGGGTCGACATGGTGGACTGGATCGAGCTGATCCCGTTTGACGAGACGCGGAACTATGTCGAGCGCGTGCTGGAGAGCGTCGTCATCTACGAGGCCCGCCGCAATGAACCGGCCGGCGCGTTGACCGCGCAGTGGATGCGCTGAGCTTCGAGAAAGGGGAGGGAACGGGATGCGCCAGCTCATCGCCGGCAACTGGAAGATGAACAAGCTGCTGGGCGAGGCGGCGGCGCTGGCCCGCGCGGTGCGCCAGGGCGCCGAGGGGATCGGGGCCGAGCTCCTGGTCTGCCCGCCCTTCCTCGCCTTGCCCGCTGTTGCCGAGGCGCTGCGTGGCTCTTCGGTCGCGGTGGGCGGGCAGGATTGTCACATGGCGCCCTCCGGCGCGCATACGGGCGATGTGTCTGCGCCGATGCTGAAGGATGCCGGGGCGGAGTGGGTGATCCTCGGCCATTCCGAGCGGCGGCAGGATCATGGCGAGATCGACGAGCATGTGCGCGAGAAGGTGCTGGCCGCCGTCGCCGCGGGTCTGACCCCGATCGTCTGCGTGGGCGAGACCGAAGATCAGCGCATGGCGGGGCGCGAGACGGAGACCGTCGGCTGGCAACTCGAAGGGAGCCTGCCCAAGCCCTTCGCCGGCGTGATCGCCTACGAGCCGGTGTGGGCGATCGGCACCGGCAAGACCCCGACCGAGGCGGAGGTCGCGGCGATGCACGCCTTCATCCGCGAGGAGCTGCTGCGCCAGTTCGGCGAGGCCGGGCGCGGCATCCGCATCCTCTACGGTGGCTCGGTGAAGCCCGCCAACGCCGCCTCCCTGCTCGGGCTGCCGGAGGTGGGTGGCGCGCTGGTGGGCGGGGCTAGCCTGGTCGCCGCCGACTTCCTGGCGATTGCCCGCGCCGGCCAGGGGGCGTAGAGAGCCGCCGCCCATGTACGACGTCCTGATCGCCATCCATGTCTTTGTCACCATTGCCCTGATCGGCGTGGTGCTGATCCAGCGCAGCGAGGGCGGCGGGCTCGGCGTCGGCACCTCGCAGGGCATGGGCTCGTTCATGTCCGGCCGGGGGACGGCCAACCTGCTGACCCGCGCGACCGCGATCCTGGCGACGATCTTCATGGGCCTCTCGCTCGCGATGGCGATCCTGAACCATTCGACCAGCGGCGTCGGCGGCGCCTCGATCCTGAACGCGCCGATGCCGACGACGTCGTCGGCGGCGCCCGGGCAGGTGGGCACCGTGCCCGCGCAGCCGCGGCCCAACGCGCCGCCGCCGCGCGCCTTGCCCGGGCCAGTTGCTCCGGCGCCGTCCTCGGCGCCGGAAGTGCCGCACTAGGCGCGGTCTCGCCGGCATGGGTGAGGCGGCGGCGGACGGGGTTCCCCCGGCCCGATTCGGCTCGCTATGCTGACGGCCCATGACGCGGTTCGTATTCATCACCGGCGGCGTGGTCTCCTCTCTCGGCAAGGGCATCGCGGCGGCGGCACTCGGCGCACTTTTGCAGGCGCGCGGCTATTCGGTGCGGCTGAGGAAGCTCGATCCCTACCTCAATGTCGATCCGGGAACGATGAGCCCCTATCAGCACGGCGAGGTGTTTGTCACCGACGACGGGGCGGAAACCGACCTCGACCTCGGGCACTACGAGCGGTTCACCGGGGTCCATGCCACCCGCGCTGACAACGCCACCACCGGACGCATCTATTCCGAGGTGATCGCGAAGGAGCGGCGGGGCGATTATCTGGGCGCGACCGTGCAGGTGATCCCGCACATCACGGACGCCATCAAGGAGACGATCCTGCGCGAGACGCAGGAATTCGACTTCGTGCTGACCGAGATCGGCGGCACTGTGGGCGACATCGAGAGCCTGCCGTTCCTGGAGGCGATCCGCCAGCTCGGCAACGAGCTGGCCGAAGAGCGGTCGATGTTCGTGCACCTGACCCTGGTGCCGTTCATCCCGTCGGCGGGCGAGCTAAAGACCAAGCCCACCCAGCATTCGGTGAAGGAACTCCTGAACGTCGGCATTCAGCCCGACATGCTGCTCTGCCGCTGCGACCGGCCAATCCCCGATGGCGAGCGGCGCAAGATTGCGTTGTTCTGCAATCTGCGGCCCGAGGCGGTGATCCCGGCTTTGGATGTGGACACGATCTACGCCGTGCCGCTGCGCTACCATGCGGAGGGCATGGACCGCGTGGTGCTGCGCCATTTCGGCCTACCGGCCGAGACCGGGCCGGCGCTTGAGCGATGGGAGCGGATCGTCGAAACGCTGCGCGCGCCCGAGGGCGAGGTGCGGATCGCGGTGGTGGGCAAGTACACAAACCTGCTCGACAGCTATAAGTCGCTCGGCGAGGCCCTGACGCACGGGGGTCTCGCCAACCGCATCGCCGTGCGGCTGGATTGGGTGGACAGTCAAGTGTTCGAGCAGCCGAACACGGTGGAGCGGCTGGAGGGGGTGCATGGCATCCTGGTGCCGGGCGGGTTCGGCGAGCGCGGCAGCGAGGGCAAGATCGCGGCGGTGCGGTTTGCCCGCGAGCGCAAGGTGCCGTTCTTCGGTATCTGCTTCGGGATGCAAATGGCGGTGATCGAGGCGGCGCGGAACCTGGCGGGCCTTGCGGACGCCTCCTCCACCGAGTTTGGGCCGTGCCGGACCCCCGTGGTGGGCCTGCTTACCGAATGGGCGCGCGGCGACGAGATCGAGCGGCGGGTGGCGGGCGGCGAGATGGGCGGCACGATGCGGCTCGGCGCCTATCCGGCGGTGCTGAGCGAAGGGAGCCTGGTGCGCGAGCTCTATGGCGGGGCGGCGCGGATCGAAGAGCGGCACCGCCACCGCTACGAGGTGAACGTGCATTTCCGCGAGTTGCTGGAGGATACCGGGCTGAGGTTCTCCGGCATGTCGCCGGACGGCGTGCTGCCCGAGATCGTGGAGCGGCCGGATCATCCGTGGTTCGTCGGCGTGCAGTATCATCCCGAGCTGAAATCCAAGCCCTTTGCCCCGCACCCGCTGTTCGCGGGATTCATCAAGGCAGCGGTGAAGCAGGCGCGGCTGGTATGAGCGGGGCGGCCGAGGGCCCGCGCGTCGTGCGTGTGGGCGGGATCGAGATCGGCAACCACCTGCCGTTCGTGCTGATCGCCGGGCCCTGCCAGATCGAATCCCGCGCCCACGCGCTGGAGTGCGCCGCCGCCTTGCGGCAGGTCGAGGAGGCGACCGGGGTGCGGGTGATCTACAAGTCGAGCTACGACAAGGCGAACCGCACCTCGGTTACGGCCTCGCGCGGCGTGGGGATGGCGGCGGGGCTTTCGATCCTGGCCGAGGTGCGGGAGCGGACGGGGATGCCCGTGCTGACCGACGTGCACGGCCCCGAGCAATGCGCCCCGGCCGCGGAGGCGGTGGACGTGCTGCAAATCCCGGCTTTCCTGTGCCGCCAGACCGACCTGTTGCTCGCCGCCGGGCGGACCGGGCGGGCGGTGAACGTGAAGAAGGGGCAGTTCCTGGCGCCGTGGGACATGGCGCACGTGGCGGCGAAGATCGCGAGCACCGGCAACGCGCGCATCCTGCTCTGCGAACGAGGTACGAGCTTCGGCTACAACACGCTGGTGAATGATTTCCGCGCTTTGCCGATCATGGCGCGAACCGGCTATCCGGTGGTGTTCGACGCCACCCACTCGGTGCAGCAGCCGGGGGGCCGGGGGGATTCATCGGGGGGCGAGCGGGAGTTCGTTCCGGTGCTGGCGCGGGCGGCGGTGGCGGTGGGGGTTGCGGCATTGTTCATGGAGTGCCATCCCGATCCCGACCGGGCACCGAGCGACGGGGCGAATATGGTGGCGCTGGCGGATTTGGGGGCCATCGTCGGAATGCTCTATCAGCACGACTTGCTGGCCAAGCGGGCTTCGGTGGGCTGAGCCGCCGGCCCCACCCTCGGTCGTTGCACAGCATGGGGACATGATGCTGCCGTTTCGATTGCATCGGCGGCTGCCGCTGATCAGGCGTCCATTCGAGCAGCGCGATCAGGCGCTCCGCGAGCGCGATGCCTGGTTCGCGCGGTTCGCGGCACTTCAGGCACAAGCTGATGCGATGCGGGCGGAACGGGATGCGGCGATCACGGAGCGGGATCGGGCGAGAGCGGCGCAGGAGCGGGAAAAAGCAGAGAAAGAGACCGTTGCGGGCGAACGCGACAGGGTTCGCGCCGAGCTGGAGGCTGCGTCGGCCGAGCGCGATGCGCTCGTGGCAGACCTCGCTCAGGTTCAGCTCGCGAGAGCGGAGGCAGTAGAGCACCTGGGCAGCGCGCAATCTTTCATCGGGCAGATCGCGCATGGAATGCTGCCGGTTTCAGAGTCGCTCGAGCGCTACGTGGTCGAGCATGTGCCGGCCGGCGCTTGGATCGCCGCACCACCCCAGCGATACACCGAGAACTATCAGGAATATTTATCTCGCGGAGGCAGCTTCCGGGCCGACGACCTGGGTGGCTTCATTGAACGCAAGCCGGAGTATATCTTCGACCAGGCGCGGCTTTTTTTCTTCACTCTGTGCTTCGATCTGATCGAGAAGCAAGTCATTCCAGGCGACTTTGTAGAGCTCGGGGTGGCCAAGGGAAACACGGCCAATGTGCTTGCGATTGCCGCACGACGCCTCAAGCGGCGGCTTTTCCTGCTCGACACGTTCGAGGGATTCAGCCCGGCCGATCTGGTGGGCGCCGACCAGCGGCATGGAGTCCAATATGCCGATACGTCTATCGACGAGGTCAAATGGCTCGTCGGGACAGACAAAGTCTGCTTCATAAAGGGGCACTTTCCCGAGTCGAGCGCTCAATTGCCTTTGGATTGCGATTTTTGCCTGGTGCATCTGGATTGCGATCTCTATCGGCCTTTCATCGCGGCATTGAATTACTTCTGGCCGCGCTTGAACGATGGCGGATTCCTCATCATGCACGATTATCTTTCGCTGTATTGGGACGGCGTCGAGCAGGCCGTGGACGAGTTCTTCGCTGGCAGAGCGGAATATATCGTGCCGGTGCCTGACGCATCGGGAACAGTTGTGGTTCGCAAAGTGCGTTCGTAACGCGTTGTCGGCCACCGGCACAAAGTAGTCGCAGTGCGTCTATGTGGAGGCGGCCGTGCCGGCAGGCTCCCGCTGCAGTACGAACAGCGGCTGTTCGCGCCCATTCGGGGCAGCTTCGGCGTAGGACTGCGCCTCCCCGTTGCCGGAACCTCTTAGATGGCCGACCATCGCCTCTGCTACTAGTTTGGGCGGCATCGTCGTGAGGCACCGTGGCTCCCCATAGCCTCGTGGGCAGTCCCTCATCCAGTCGCCCTTAATATACCAGCAGTTGCCGCAGAATAGAGGCTCCAAGTTGATATTCGACGGGTACGCAAAATAGTCAGCCGGTGTGGGTCCGAATATAACGCACGACTTGGTGCCGAGGCTGGCCGCCAGATGGACGAGGCCGCCCTCGCTGTCCAAATGCAATCGCGAGCCCGCAATGATTCCGGCGGTCTCGCGCAGTGTGGTTTTACCGATCAGGTCAAGGTCAATGCCCGTTATCGCCTTGCAGTTCGACCCGCCGAGCTGGACCACACGAATGTCGGGCAGATCTTCCTTCAGTTGTGCGATGACCTCGGCGAAATGCGGGTAGACCTTCGTTGAGGTAATGTCCCCGATCGGCCTGCCGTCGATCATGTAGGCGACGTCGGTGCCGTTGTGGACCGTTATATAATCCTTGGGAAGTCTGAATCGCCGATCCACATTACGATCGAGATCGACATCGAGCAAATCGCCTCCATAAGAAATTCCGGCCAGACTGTGAGGCAGGGTGCAGCGGTTTTTCTTGCGCGCGACAGCCTCCAGCGCAAGTTGGTGACAGGTGGCCGGATGACGGTCGATATGGTGTTCGATGACGGACCGGGAACGGATGATCGTTTCACAGATTGTAGCCAGCTTCCGGTTCTCCTTGAATGCCTCTCGCCAGCGGGCGCTCGACTCGTGGATGAGTACGAAATCAGTGATTGACATCGCGAGCGGGTAATTTCGGAAGTTCGCCTCCCATTCCAAATACGCGTTGTAGAGACGGTTGAGCTGCGGAAGCGAACCAAACAGCCACTCGGCCACCTCGGTTCGGGATGAGTAAATATCAAACCGGAAATAGCCAACACGCGCACAAAGGTCTCGCAGAAAGCGAGCTGCGATAACGTGGTCCCCAAGGCCCCCCTTGATCTCGATCGCAACTGCAACCTCTGGCGGGGGGGCTGAATGGTGTGATGGCTGTCGCGCCCGTTCAGAGGGAGGCCAACCAAAGAACGGCGCCGCCATTACCATGGCAGACTTGTGCAGCAGGTACCCGACCGTTCCGGGCTGCGAATTGTGCAGACCCAATGCAAGATAGCGCGGCTTCAAAAACCGAAACAAGGCGCCGCGGGAAGGTTCGAGCGACTTTGCCGGAGAAGCGGAATCCGCTAGCGTATCGGCTTGACCTTCGGTCAGCCTGGAGAGCACATTTTTCGGCTGGACCTTGCTCTGGTCAAAATCGCTGCCGCCAAGCCTCAGCCACTCGAGATGCGTGCGGTACCACTCAGGAAAAGCATTGCAAAGATGCGGATCGTTCCAGACTTTCTTCGTCGTTCCGAAATGCACAATCTTGGCGACATTCGCTTCGTCGCGCCACGAGATGCACTGCCAAGTCTTCAACGGCATTAGCTTGTAATCGATCCCGAACTCTTGGAGAGCGATATTGATAATTCCCTGATCCGGGTTAACGAGGTATCGGCTGTACTCAACCGCCTTCTCGTAGCACCACGAGTAGAGAGCTTCGTAGGGAAGCGTGTCGTTTACCGCCATGACGGCCGTGCACACGCCCAGCGTGTGCATGTCGTAGCCAGGAATCGCGTGAGTGAAGTTGTTTTGCACGGTCCACGGTTCGTCCGAGGTAATCCCGAACGGCGAAAAATCGGTGATCTCGTCGATGCTGGCCTGGATCGAAATGTCGGCATCAAGCCAAACAACATTTTCGTATTCGCGCAGCAGCCGAAACGCCTCGAAATGGCAGAAGCACATCAGATGAGCGGCGTCCTTGAAGCGCGACTGGCGGGGTAGCCTCTCCAGCATCGAGGCAACGAAGGACTGGCGGAACTCGAATGGCACGAGCCGGACGTTGGGTACCCGCTCGAAGGCGGCTGCATCGGCGGATTTCAGGCCGGAGTGATAGATGACGATGTCATAATCTCCGCCGCGCATGTATTTGTTGATGCCGAGCGCGACGTTGCCCGCGGCGAAGCCGAGGTTCCCGGTTATGCCCAATAGGAAGGCCAAACGCTTCTTGCCGGCCGGTTGCACATCCTGGCCCATGATTGCGGCCCCATCTCTCATCATCTGCCAGCCTTGCCCTCTGCCGCCATTTTTCTGCCCAGGCAGCCGACTCTCGTCCTCGCCCAAGAGGCGGCTTCTCGAGCATCCTGCCGGTTTCGCTAGGGGACGTCGATCAGCCGGTAATGCTGCATTGCACTATATCCCAGGTCGATCCGGGTTCCTAGCTGCTCATGGCGCGCCGTGTTATCCAGTCGCCCGACGCCTCCGCCGTCCGCAACGCCCTGCCAGCCCGGACACTTTACTTCAGTGCCCACAACGCACGGTTGCAGCCACTTGCCCGCGATGCCACTGGGGTGATGAAAACCCGTCCGCCAGGCGCCCTGGGGGGCCGCCGCCGCGCCGGGGCGGCAATCGAACCGTGGTCAGGGACGCCATAGGCCAAGCAAATCAACGCGTTCCGCCGCACCCTCAACCGTGAGGAGCTTATTGCGGTCTGTGTGGCACCGTTGCTTCACCGAGGAGGTCATCTCATGGCGAGCTTGGCAGCCAGCTCGTGCGCCAGGAACGGGTTGCTCCGTCAGCGTAGGCGGAGGTGGCACGTCGCATGGATGAACTAAACGGAATCCGAGTCCGGGAGTCCCGCACGCGGACGGCTCTCGACGCGGCCCTCATGCTCCTGGCGCAAACCGAACGCCGGCTAAAAGAGAATCAAGCCAAGCTGCGAGCGGTCGAGCTGGAGAGGGAGGCGCTGCGCGATGAACTGCAGCAGGTCTATGCCTCCAGGTCGTGGCGCCTCACTGCTCCGCTGCGCGGTATTGCGGCGCGCAATCCGCTCCGCGGGCATCTCGCCGCAAATTTCATCGACCGCTATCGTGCTGTCAGCGAACATTCGGCGCGGGTCGCACGCGCGGCTTGGCGCCTCGTGACGTTGCGTTCGCCGGCCCAGCGAGAGCCAGCGCTGCCTCCCGTTGCCACTGTACCAGTAACGGAGGTTTCCCCAGTCGCCCCGGGAGCGAGCGGCGCGTCCGCCGCTCGCGTCGAACCCGCTCTCCTGCGATACGATTTGTTGCAGCAGGCAGGACAATGGTGTGTCGAGACAGACCCCGATGTTTCGATCATCATCGTCAACCGGAATGCGGCTGAGATGACGTGCGCTTGTGTGCGCCACGTTTGGGAGAGTACGACCGGTACCACCTACGAAATCATCATCGTCGATAGTGGCAGCGAGCGGGGGAACCTCGACATTCTGCGCGGCGCCGGGCCGGGCGTGCGGCTGATCGAACTTGGTGCCAACCGCTATTTCGGCGAAGCGAACAACATCGGCGTCGAGGCCGCGCGCGGGCAGTACGTGTGCCTGCTCAACAACGATGCGTTCGTCACCTCCGGCTGGCTCGGCGAATTGCTGCGGGTACTGAACGAATCGCCTGAGGCGGGCGCCGTCGGCCCCGTGTTCCTGTTCCCTGACGGGACGATCCAGGAGGCCGGCGGCCACGTGCGGCCGGACGGCATCCCGGTCCGCGCGCTGCGGGGCGAGCCGGAAACCGCCGCAGCCGGACTCGCCGACCATGCGGTCGATTACATCTCGGCGGCCTGCCTGCTGCTGCCGCGTGCCTTGTTCATCGAAGCAGGCGGGTTCGATCTCGCCTATGAGCCGGCCTGTTATGAGGACACGGATTTCTGCTTCAAGCTCGCGGCACTTGGCCGCAAGGTAATGCTCGCTCCGCAAGCGCGCGTGTATCACATCGAGGGCTTCTCGACCGGCGAGGATGCCGTGCTGGCGAGGCGCGAGCAGGCGCTCGGCGATCTGAACCGCGAAAAATTCCTGGCTCGGTGGGGCGACTATCTGCGCCGGCGCGACGAGGACACACTTCGCTCGGTCCGCGAGCAAGTGCTGCGACCGGCTGCGGTGCAGGCCGGGCCGCGGCCAGTGCGGCGCGCTGTGGTCTATTCGCAATACCCGCTCACTCCCGGCGGCGGAGAGCGTTACCTCCTGAGCATCGCCGCCACTCTGACAAGCGATTACAGCGTCACCATCGCCACCGAGTACCCGTACAGCCGGCTGCGCCTGCATCAGCTTTCGAACGAGCTGCGCCTTGACCTCGATGCCTGTGAGCTGCGCTCGCGCGCCGAAATCGGCGACGGCTGGGAGGTCGCGGTAGCGATGGGGAACCATGTCTTCCCGCCGATCCCCGCCTTAGGCCGGCGCAGCTTCTTTCATTGCCAGTTCCCGTTCCCCCTGCTCGGCGGGATGGAGCCGCAGCCGGAGCTGCTCGCCGGCTACGAAGCCATCATCGTCAATTCTGATTATGTCCGACGTTGCCTCGCCGCAATCTTCGAGCGCGACGGCTTGCGGCCCTGCTCGATCGAGGTCGCCTATCCGCCGGTACCGCAGGTGCCGGAGGCGGATATGCCCAAGAAGCCGATCATCCTGAGCGTCGGCCGGTTCTTCCTCGGCGGGCATTCCAAACGCCACGATCTGCTCATCGAGGCGTTCCGCGCACTGTCCGCCCGCTGGAACGGGCCACTCGAGTTCCACATCGCCGGCTCCTCGACGCCGGAGCCGGCGCATATGGATTATCTCTCCGAGCTGCGCCGGCAAGCGGCGGGGCTGCCGGTGACGTTCCACGTCAATGCGGCGCAGAGCGAGCTGGAAACCCTTTATCAGCAGGCGGCGTTCTACTGGCACGGCGCCGGGCTCGGCGAGGATCTCGCACTCTACCCAGAGCGCGCCGAGCATTTCGGCATCGCCATTGTCGAGGGCATGTCGGCGGGATGTGCCAGTTTCGCCTTCGCCGCAGGCGGCATCCCCGAAGTCATCACCGACGGCGTGGATGGGTGCCTCTATACGAGCACTGAGGCGCTGATCGAGCGGACGCTCGCCTTGCTGCGGGACCCGCCGGCGCGCGCGGCAATGGGCGCGCGCGCCCGCCGGCGCGCCGCAGACTTCACCGAAGAGGCTTTCGCAACCCGCATCCGCGCGCTGCTCGCATGATCAGGCGCCTGGTCTGGCCCGCCCTCTATCTCGCCTTCTTCTGCCTCTTCTCCTGGCACCTCGGCGGCGACGGATCGCCCGATCAGCGCGCCTATCACCTCTACAACGGCTATGCCGCCATGTCGGGCGGACGGCCGCAGGACATCGCGCCGGCGGGCTTGCAGACCTACTTCTACCCCGGGCTGGACGCCCTCTATTACCGGCTGCTGCGCGCGCTGAATAATCATCCGGGGGGGCTCTCAGCGCTGCTCGGCATCCCCTACGCGCTGGCGGCGGTCTGCGTCTGGCGGACGGGCGCCGCCATCGTGCCGCGCTCCTGGCCGGGGCGAGAGGCGCTCGCCGGGGCGGCGGCACTGTTCGGGCTCACGGGGGCGGCGGGCTTCGCCACCCTCGGCACCACCATGAGCGAGGTGGTGCCGGGATTGCCGCTGCTCGGCGCCATCGCGCTCTGGGTGCGTCGGCCGGGCGATCTCCGCCTCCTCGGGCTTGCCGGTCTGCTGGCGGGGCTCTCGGTCGGGCTGAAGCTCACCGAGCTGCCGGTGTTCCTCGGGCTGTTCGTCGCCGTGCTGGCATCCGGAATGCGCCGCCCCGGCCTTGCGCTCGCCCAAGGGGCCGTCTTCGGCGCGGCTGGGCTGTGCGCGGCGCTCGCCGTTGCCGGTCCGTGGCTCGTTCACAATTGGCAGCTTACCGGCAACCCGGTGTTCCCAGCCTATAACGACCTGTTTCGCTCCGACCTCGTCGATCCAGGACGCTGGACGGATGACCGCTTCAAGCCGCACGGCCTCTGGCACGTGCTTTTCTATCCAGCCTATTGGGCGTTCCGGGAATCCCACGCGGCGATCGAGCTCAACATGCACGATCCGCGGATGCTGGCCGAGCTGGCGGCGATCGTGCTCTTGCTGGTGCGGCGCGCGGCGCTGCCGGAGGCGCGCCTGCTCGCGCTTGCCATGCTGGTGGCCTACGCGCTGTGGGAGTTCGAGTTCGGCATCTACCGCTACCTGACCGCGCCCGAGGCGCTGTCGGGCGCGCTGATCCTGGCCGCGCTCGCCGCCTGGGTGCCGCGCCGCGCCGCCGTGCCGGCGAGCCTCGCCCTGGTCGTCGCTGGGGCGGCAGCGGCGGCGACCACCAAATATCCGTGGTGGGACCGCGCGCTGCCGGCGCGGCAGGCGATCGTGGTGAACCTGCCGCCGATTCCGCCCAATGCGCTCGTGGTGTTCCTCGATCGCTCGGCGCTTGCCTACACCATCCCGTTCATGCCGCCCTCGGTTACGGTGATCGGCGCTGACACCAATCTCGTCCATCCGGGCTCGTCAGGGCGGCTCCAGGCGCGGATCGCCGCCACCATCGAACACTGGCAGGGCCCGATCTGGGGCTTTGAGAACGGGCGGAACTTCCCGGGGCTCGCCGCAGCGACGCTGCGCTTTTACGGGCTGCGGCGGGCCGGCGGCTGCCAGGCGATCACGAGCAATTTGGAAGCCGAGGCCGGCACCGCCTGCCCGCTCGCGCGCGCGTCGCCCTGACAGCCCGGTCGCGGGGTCTCGCGCGCATTCATTGCCGCTTCCGGGCGGCGCGGTTATACCGACGGATCATGGTCGCGAGCCGCAAAGTCGCGTTGATCACCGGCGTTACCGGCCAGGATGGCGCCTATCTCGCCGAGCTGCTGCTCGGGAAGGGCTACGAGGTGCACGGGATCAAGCGCCGCTCCTCGTCGTTCAACACCGGGCGGATCGAGCATCTTTACCAGGACCCGCACGAGCCCGACCGGCGGTTCGTGCTGCACTACGGCGACATGACGGACAGCACCAACCTGATCCGCATCGTACAGGACGTGCAGCCTGACGAGATCTATAACCTGGCGGCACAATCGCACGTGCAGGTGAGCTTCGAGACACCCGAATACACCGCCAACGCCGACGCGCTCGGGCCGCTCCGCATCCTGGAAGCCATGCGTATCCTCGGGCTCGAGAAACGGACGCGGTTCTATCAGGCCTCGACCTCGGAGCTGTACGGCAAGGTGCGGACGGTGCCGCAGGACGAGACCACGCCGTTTTATCCGCGCAGCCCCTATGGCGTCGCTAAGCTCTATGCCTACTGGATCGTCGTCAATTACCGCGAGGCCTACGGGATGCACGCCTCGAACGGCATCCTGTTCAACCATGAAAGCCCGATCCGGGGCGAGACCTTCGTCACCCGCAAAATCACCCGCGCGGTGGCGGCCATCCATCTCGGGCGGCAGAAACAGCTCTTCCTCGGCAACCTCGATGCCGAGCGCGACTGGGGCCATGCGCGCGAGTACGCGCACGGCATGTGGCTGATCATGCAGCAGGACGCGCCCGATGATTATGTGCTCTGCACCGGGCGGAAGACGACGGTGCGGGCCTTCGCCGAGCACGCGTTCCGGCAGGTCGGCATCTCCCTCGAATGGCGCGGCGCGGGCATCGACGAGCAGGGAATCGATGCCAAGAACGGGAAGGTGCTGGTCCGGGTGGACCCGGCCTATTTCCGGCCCACTGAGGTCGATCACCTGGTCGGCGACTGCACCAAGGCGCGCCAGCGGCTCGGCTGGGAGCACAAGACGACCTGGGAGGAGATCTGCGCCGAGATGGTCCGCGAGGACGTGGCGCAACTGACAAACGGAGGGCCGCAAATTGGCTGACGGCGCCGGATACGCGCTGAGCGGAAAGCGCGTCTGGGTGGCGGGCCACCGCGGCATGGTCGGCTCCGCCATCGTCCGCCGACTGACGCGCGAGGACTGCGTGGTGCTCACCGTGCCGCGCGCGGAGGTGGACCTCAGGGATCAGCGTCAAACGGGCGCGTGGCTGCAACGCGAGCGGCCGCACCTGGTCTTCCTCGCCGCCGCCAGGGTGGGAGGTATCTTGGCCAACGACTCGCACCCGGCGGAGTTCCTGTACGACAATTTGATGATCGAGGCGAACATCATCCACGCAGCTCATCTGGCCGGCGTGGAAAAGCTCGTTCTTCTCGGATCAAGCTGCATCTATCCGAAGTTCGCCGACCAGCCGATCAAGGAGAGCGCTCTGCTGACCGGCCCGCTCGAGCCGACCAACGAGTGGTACGCGGTGGCGAAGATTGCCGGCATCAAGCTGTGCCAGGCGTACCGCCGCCAGTATGGCTGCGCGTTCATCTCGGCGATGCCGACCAATCTTTACGGTCCGTTCGACAATTTCGACCTCGAAACCAGCCACGTGCTGCCCGCCTTGCTGCGGAAAATCCACGAGGCGAAGGTGGCGGGCAGAAGCTCGGTGACGATCTGGGGCACGGGCATGCCGCGGCGCGAGTTCCTGCACGCCGACGATTGCGCCGACGCGCTGGTTTTCCTCGCCAAAGCCTATGACGGCTACGACCCGGTAAATGTCGGCAGCGGGTTCGATATTCCGGTCCGCGAGCTGGCGGAACTGATCGCGGAAGTGGTTGGGTTCCGCGGCACGATCGAGCACGATCTCTCCAAACCCGACGGCACGCCGCGCAAGCTGATGAGTTCGGAGAGGCTTACGGCGCTGGGATGGCGGCCGCGGATCGGCCTGCGCGAGGGGATCGCGGAAGTCTATTCGTGGTATTTGTCGCGGATCGTCGAGCCGGCCCTGCAAAGCTGAACCGCCGTGCTTTACCCCGGGGCGGGCCGGGCTGCCGCCGCGCGGCGCAGCCGGTCGTTGATCGCCAGGCCGAGCCCATGCTCGGGCACCGCCATCGCCGCGATCCGAACCAAACCCAGGCGGCGCGCCTCGGCGTCCAGCACATGCAGGCCGCGAAAGAGCCGCGCCGCCGCCTCGGCCGGATCGGCCGCTTCGCTGAGCTGGAAGGTCGCTCCAGCCCCGGGCAGGGGCGGGCCAAAGGCGAGCAGCGCCTCGTCGGGCGCGACCGAAACGGCGTGTAGCCGCACCGGGAGCGAAGGCGCGTAATGCGAAGCGAGCTGACCGGGCGAGCGGATCGCGCCGCCGCCGGCATCGCGCGCCACCGGGCCGATCGCCGCCTCCAGCGCTTCCAAGGTCACGCCGCCCGGACGCAGCAGGGCCGGGCGCGCGCCGGTCAGGTCGAGCACCGTCGACTCCACCCCGACCTTGCAGGGGCCGCTGTCCACCACCGCCGCCACCGCGCCGCCCAGTTCCGTGAGCACGTCCGCCGCCGAGGTCGGGCTGATCCGGCCGGAGCGGTTGGCCGAAGGCGCCGCCACGGGCCGTCCAGCCTCGCGAAGCAGGGCGCGGGCGGCCTCCGGCGCCGGGACGCGCACGGCGAGCGTCGGCAGGCCGGCACCAGCGAGTAGGGACACCGGGCACCCCGGGCCTCGCGGCAGGACGAGCGTCAGCGGGCCGGGCCAGAAGGCGGCGGAAAGGCGGTGCGCCGTTTGCGTGGCCGCCGCATGGGCGAAGGCCGCGTCGGCATCGGGATAATGGCAGATCAGCGGGTTGAAGCGCGGCCGCCCCTTGGCGGCAAAGATCGCCGCCACCGCATCATCGTTCGTCGCGTCAGCGCCGAGGCCATAGACGGTCTCGGTGCCGAATGCCACCAGCGCGCCCTCCCGCAGCAGGCCGGCCGCTTCGCGCAGGGATGCCTGGTCGGTGCCGAGAAGCCGCGGCGTCAGAACGGGATCTCGTCGTCCAGATCGCCGCCCTTCGGCGCGTCCCAGGACGGGCCGCCGCGCCCGGTGCTCGCGCCGACGGTGGCCGGGGCGCGGGCAGGGGCGGGCGCGCCCATGCCGCCTTCCTCGCCGCGGTTGCTGTCGAGCAAGGTCAGCTCGCCCTTGAAGCGACCGATCACCACCTCGGTGGTGTAGCGCTCCTGGCCCGACTGGTCGGTCCATTTGCGGGTTTGCAGGCTGCCCTCGACATAGACCTTGCGGCCCTTGCGGAGGAAGCGCTCGGCGATGTCGCCGATCCGGTCGTTAAAGATCACCACGCGGTGCCACTCGGTGCGTTCCTTGCGCTCGCCCGAGGCGCGGTCGTTCCATGTTTCGCTGGTCGCAAGCGTCAGGTTGACTATCTTGCTGCCATCCTGGGTAGTGCGAACCTCCGGGTCTTTCCCGAGATTGCCCACCAGGATCACCTTGTTCACGCTGCCGGCCATGTCATCATCCTCTTGTCACCCGGTGAGCAGCCATTGGGCGCCGGAACCCGTTAAGCTAGTCCTACCGCGGGGCGTCCGGCGCGGGAAATCGCTTCCGCATACCGGCGTCATCGCCTTATAAGGCAGGAACATCCCAGGAACAACGGAGTCGGGCGCCGCGTATGGCGGATACTGTGATCCACGTCCGGGGCGCGCGCGAGCACAACCTCAAGGACATCGACGTCGTCATCCCGCGTGACCGGCTGACGGTCATCACGGGCCTGTCCGGTTCCGGCAAGTCCTCGCTGGCGTTCGACACAATCTATGCCGAGGGCCAGCGGCGCTATGTGGAGTCGCTCTCCGCCTACGCGCGGCAGTTCCTGGAGCTGGCTGGCAAGCCCGATGTCGATGCGATCGACGGGCTCTCGCCCGCGATCTCGATCGACCAAAAGACGACCAGCCGCAACCCGCGCTCCACCGTCGGCACGGTGACGGAGATTCACGACTACATGCGCCTGTTATGGGCGCGGGTGGGCGTGCCCTATTCGCCCGCGACCGGCCTGCCAATCGAGGCGCAGACCGTCAGCCAGATGGTGGATCGCGTGATGGCAATGCCGGAAGGCACGCGCCTTCTGCTGCTCGCCCCCGTGGTGCGTGACCGCAAGGGCGAGTACCGCAAGGAACTAGCCGAGTTGCAGCGGCGCGGCTTTACGCGCGTGAAGGTGGACAGAACGCTCTACGAGATCGCCGAGGTGCCGGCGCTGAACCGCAAAATCAAGCACGAGATCGAGGCGGTGGTGGATCGCGTGGTGGTGCGCGCGGGCCTGGAGTCACGCCTCGCTGACAGTTTCGAGACCGCGCTCGGCCTGTCGGACGGCGTCGCCTATGCCGAGAACGCCGATACAGGCGAGCGCACGGTGTTCTCCTCCCGCTTCGCCTGCCCGGTTTCGGGCTTCACCATTGAGGAGATCGAGCCCCGTCTATTCAGCTTCAACAGCCCGCACGGCGCCTGCCCCGCCTGCGACGGACTCGGCACGCAGGCCTTCTTCGACCCGGCTCTGGTGATCGGCAACGAGCACGCCTCGCTGGCGGAGGGTGCTATCGCGCCGTGGGCGGGCGCGCAGACGCCCTATTACGCGCAGACGCTGCAAAGCCTTGCCAAGCACTACAAGATCAGCACCCGCACGCCCTGGGCGGAGCTGCCGACGCGAGTGAAGGAGGCGATCCTGTTCGGCTCCGGCGGCGAGCCGGTGGCGATGACCTACAAAGATGGCGTGCGCGCCTACACCGTCACCAAGCCGTTCGAGGGCGTGATCCGCAATTTGGAGCGCCGCTTCGCGGAAACAGAGTCCGTCTGGGTGCGTGAGGAGCTCTCGCGCTACCGCGCCGAGAAACCCTGCGATGCCTGCCGCGGCGCCCGTCTGAAACCCGAGGCGCTGTCGGTGCGGGTCGCGGGGAAGAACATCGCCGAAGCCTCGGAGCTTGCGATCGACGCGGCGTTGCCTTGGTTCGAGAACGTGCTGCCGCAGCTCACGCCGCAGCGTGCCGAGATCGCGCAGCGGATCTTGCGCGAAATCGTGGACCGGCTGCGGTTCCTGAACGATGTCGGGCTTTCTTACCTAACGCTAGCGCGCGGCTCGGCCACGCTCTCGGGCGGCGAGAGCCAGCGCATCAGGCTGGCGAGCCAGATCGGCTCGGGCCTCACCGGGGTTCTTTACGTGCTGGACGAGCCTTCGATCGGGCTCCATCAGCGCGACAATGCGCGGCTGCTCGCCACGCTCCGCCGCTTGCGCGATCTCGGCAACACCGTGCTCGTGGTCGAACACGACGAGGACGCGATCCGCGCTGCCGACCATCTGATCGACATGGGTCCCGCTGCCGGGAAAGAGGGCGGGCAGGTGGTGGCGCAGGGCACGCCCGCCGAGGTGGCGGCCAATCCGCGCTCGCTGACAGGCGATTACCTTTCCGGGCGGCGGCGCATCGAGATCCCCGCATTGCGCCGCCCGGTCCAGACGGCCCGCATGGTCCGCGTGGTGGGCGCGCGAGGGAACAACCTGAAGGGCGTGACGGCCAGCTTTCCGCTCGGCGTGCTGACATGCGTGACGGGCGTTTCGGGCGGCGGCAAATCGACCCTGGTGATCGACACGCTCTACCGCGCCGCCTCGCGCCGCCTGATGGGCTCGGGCGAGGTGCCGGCGCCGCACGACCGCATCGAGGGGCTGGAGCAGCTCGACAAGATCATCGACATCGACCAGTCGCCGATCGGCCGCACGCCGCGCTCCAACCCGGCCACCTACACCGACCTGTTCGCACCGATCCGCGACTGGTTCGCCGAGATGCCGGAGGCGCGGGCGCGCGGCTACAAGCCGGGCCGGTTCAGCTTCAACGTGAAGGGCGGGCGCTGCGAGGCGTGTCAGGGCGACGGCGTGCTGAAGATCGAGATGCACTTCCTGCCCGACGTTTATGTGACGTGCGACGTGTGCAAGGGGCGGCGGTACAATCGCGAGACACTGGAGATCAAATACCGCGACAAGTCGATCGCCGACGTGCTGGCAATGACTGTGGATGAGGCCGCCAAGTTCTTCACCGCGCAGACCCGCATCGCCGACCGGCTGCGCGTGCTGCAGCAGGTGGGGCTCGGTTACATTTCGCTCGGCCAGCAGGCGACGACGCTTTCGGGCGGCGAGGCGCAGCGGATCAAGCTGTCGAAGGAGCTGGCCCGCCGCGCTACCGGGCGCACGTTGTATATCTTGGACGAGCCGACGACGGGCCTGCATTTCGAGGACGTGCGGAAGCTGCTCGGTGTGCTGCACGCGCTGGTCGATCAGGGCAACACGGTAGTGGTGATCGAGCACAATCTGGAGGTGATCAAGACCGCCGACTGGATTCTCGACCTCGGCCCCGAGGGCGGCGACGGCGGCGGGCGGATCGTGGCCGAGGGCACGCCGGAGGAGATTGCCGTCAATGCGGCGAGCCATACGGGGCGGTTCCTGGCGCCGTTGTTGCAGGGAACGCCGCAACGGGCGCGGCGGCGGGCGTAGGCGGGTGAGGGTTGAGATGGCGGGACGGCGCCGCTTTCGGCCATTGCTGTCCGGTCAAGTTCCGGCTTCAACTTGCATCTCGTCTGCCATGCCAGTCCGAGCCATATCATAACCATGCAAATGATAGCAAAATGGTCGAAGCAGATTATCTCGCCGGAGATGGGCTATCCCGCGCTACGCTTTGTGCTGCAAAGGCGCCGGATCTCCGCGGCCATCACCGCCTCGGGCGCGAAGCGGGTTCTCCCGAATCATCGTTCAACAATCCGGGCTGCGCCGACGGGACCGCTCCGTCCCGTGTTGCTGCTCGTCCTTCTGACGCTCGTATGGGGCTGCTCGGTGCCGGCGATGAAGCTCGGGCTGCGCGACGCCTCGCCCGTGGCGCTGGTGGCGTGGCGCTATGCGTGCGCGGGGCTGTTCTTCCTGCCGATGCTCGGCAAGCGCCCGCCGCCGCGCGCGCTCGCCGCGATGGTGGGCGTGGCGCTGCTTGGACTCGTGGCCGGCCAGCTTTTGCAAATCCTCGGGGTGCAGCGCACCTCGGCGGTGGTGGCGACGATCGTCACCGCCATCATCCCGCTGCTGACCGTGCTGCTAGGCTCAGTGCGGCTGCACCAGCGCATTCGGCCGCATCACCTGGCGGGGCTCGCGCTCGCGTTCGGTGGCATCGCGCTGGCGACGGCGGGCGCGGGCCCGCAAGGCGCCGGCTTCACGTCGTCCAACCTCGCCGGCGTGGGCTGCCTGCTTGCCTCGGCGCTCTGTATCTCCGGATACTATGTGCTCGGTGCCGAGCTCGCGCTGCGGCACGGCGTAATGACGACCGCCGCCTGGACGACCGTGCTGGGCGCGCTGATGCTGGCGCCGCTCGCGCTCTGGACCGCCGCCGCGGGTGAGCTGCGGCCGAGCGCGGTTTCCATCGGCGCGGTGGCCTATCTCGGCCTGCTCGTCACCGGGTTTGGGATCACGATCTGGCTGACGGCGATGCGCGAGCTTCCGGTGCGGATCGCCGCCGGCTCGCAGTACCTCCAGCCGCTGGTCGGCATCGCGGTTTCGGCGGCGATCTTTGGCACGGCGTTGCGGTCGGGCTTCTACGCCGGCACCGCGCTCGTGCTGGCGGGCGTCGGCCTAGGCGCGGCGCCGGCGCGGCGCTAGGGCAGGCCGGGGAACCAAGCGCGCGCCGCACGGCTAACCCAAGCCCTTACCCTCGACCCGAACCATCTCGCGCGCCAGCGCGCCGAGCTGCGCCTGATCGCCGGCCAGGAGCCGGAAACGCCGGTGCCGCCGGAGTCCATCGCGGAGGCCAAGTTCCGCGCCGCCGCCGCGCTGAAGGCGGGCCGCATCGCCGGGCGTTGGCGGTTGAGCGAGGTGGCATGAGCTCCAGCCGAGCAACCGGGCGATGTCACGTCCCGTTACGGCTGCAATTCGGTTCGCACCAGGACCAGTAATTGCTGGCGGCGTGGTTCTCAAGAAAAGCGCAGCCCGACAGGGCGACGGCGAGGATCGCGAAGACCATCAGCCGGGTGATCCTGTGCATCCGCAAAAGCCCGCTTCCGACGGCAGAACCTATCATGCCGACGAGCGCCACGCACCTTCGCGCTCATCAGCGCACCCGCTCACGCGCCATGGTCAGTCGTTGTTCACCGCGCCAACGGCGGGTGTTTGTGGCACACGAGCCGCGGATCGAAGCTGTGGCAGGCCGCGACCCTGGCGGGTTTGTCGCCGAGTTTCAGCGCCTCGCGGCGCGCCGCCGTGTCGGGGATGGCCGCCAAGCGCGGCGCGGTGAAACCGTGTGAGGTCCACGGCATGCCCTCCGAAGTGGTCGTGTTCGTTGACGGCACGGCGCGGGCCTCGATGGACAGCACGGCAAAAACAGCGCTGCGATCAAGGACATGTACGCGAGCACGAGTATCGCCCGTCTGAGTGGATGCAGCCGAAGCGCGTCGCGCTGCCTGCGGTTTGTTCACTGGTTATCGTAGTAAACTATAATCCAGATTCCCGACGTGTCCCTCCTCAGAGTACCAGTTGCGTTTGCGTCACTAGCGCGACCGGCTTGCCGTCGGCGAGCATGATTCGGGTCTGCCAGACCATCGTCCGCCGGCCGCGATGCACGGCGGTCGTCTCGGCGGTAATCGTCGCGCCTACAGGCGCGGCGCGGAGGAAGTTGGTCTTGCTCTCCACCGTGGTCGTCCCTGCGCCATCCGGCAGGTTGGCGACGGTCGCCAGCGCGCCGAGCGTGTCGGCGAAGGTCATGATCGCGCCGCCGTGCAGCACCGAGGGCACGGTGCAGAGTTCCGGCCGCACCGCCATCCGTGCCACCAGCCGCTCCGGCGCGGCGCTCAGGAGCTCGATACCGAGCGGTTCGGCGAAGGGCAGGCGCATCGCTTGCAGCCGGGCTAGCAGGTCCATCGGTCCTCTCCGTGCGGGGCGAGCGAGCCTAGCACCCGGCCCGGCTTCGTCACCCCCTGCCCGTGCGCGTGTGGTCTGGTCTCCTAATCCGCAGTTACTCCCGTCATGCCCGGGCTTGGCCCGGGCACCCACACTTTCCTTCGGGATGGCAGCGAAGTCGTGGGTGGCCGGGCCAAGCACGGCCATGACGATGAAAAATAATCGTCCGGCTTTTGAACTGGGCAGGCGCCCCCAAATGAAAAGAACGAGCGAACGACCCCGTCCAAAACTTGATCTTCGCTGAGCGCGTCACAGAAGCGTGGGATTTCCGTGATGTAACCCCAGCCGCCCGGCCGACGTTCGATCGTAGCGCAGACGGGCGCGGACGCGCCGCGAGCCGCCTTTGCGGGCGCCGCCCGTCGGGGAACGGCCCGCGTACGCCGCTTAACGCCAAGCAGCTCGCCCGCTGGGACGGGCAGAGCTGGAGACTGTTGGGCGGGTGATCGTCGGGGTCTGACGCCGGCCCGCGGTTCACCCGCTGGCACGGCTTGTGCTAGGCCCGGGCCGTGCTCCGCTTCGTCCTCCGTTCCCTCCTGCTCGCCGTTCTGGTCTGTCTGACGGTGCTGATCATCAGCTTCGCACTGTCGCGGCTTTCCGGGAACCTCGCCATCAACATCGCCGGCCCCGACGCCTCGCCCGAGGCGATCGCCACGATCGAGCACGAGCTCGGCCTCGATCGCCCGCTACCGGTGCAGTTCATGGAATGGGCGAGTCGCGCCGCACACGGCGATCTCGGCAGTTCCTATATGTACCACGCGACCGTCGCCTCGCTGATCGCGAGCCATCTGCCGGTCACGCTGCGGCTCGGCGCCATCGCCATCGCCATCGCGATCGCCATCGCGGTGCCGCTCGGTATCCTCGCCGCGCTCAACGAAGGCACCTGGATCGACGTCGGCGTGGGCATGGTGGCGCTCGCCGGGCAGGCGGTGCCCAGTTTCTGGCTCGGCCTGGTCCTCATTCTCTGGTTCGGCGTCGACCTGCATTGGCTGCCTATCGCCGGGCTCGCCACGTGGCGGGGCTATGTGCTGCCCTCGTTTGTGCTTTCCTTCGTCGCCATCCCGGTGATGCTGCGTCTGACGCGCGGCGGGATGATAGATGCGATGCGCGCCGACTATGTCCGCACTGCGCGCGCCAAGGGCCTGTCGCGCGCCTCTATCGTGCTCAAGCACGCGTTCCGCAACGCGGCGATGCCGGTGGTCGCAGTTTCCGCCGTGCAGCTCGGCTTCATCCTGGGCGGTTCGGTGGTGACGGAGGTCGTATTCAACGTGCGCGGCGTCGGCTATCTCGCCTGGGAGTCGATCGGCAAGGGCGACTTCCCGGTCGTGCAGGCGGTGGTGCTGCTGTTCGCCATCATCTTCGTTCTGCTGACGCTGTTTGCCGACCTGATGGGCGCGCTGCTCGACCCGAGGCTGCGCGGCTGATGCGGGCCGGACGGCTGCCGCTGGCACTTGGCCTTCTGATCGTCGGCTTCGCCACCCTGGTGGCGGTGTTCGGCCCGTTTTTCGCGCCGCACGATCCGTTCGCGCAGGACCTGGCGCACCGCTACGTGCCGCCCGCCTGGCTGCCGGGCGGCTCGCCCGCGCACTGGCTCGGCACCGACGGACTCGGGCGCGACTATCTCTCGCGCCTCATTCTCGGCGCGCGCATCTCCATGCTGATCGGCGTCTCCACCGTGGTGCTGTCGGGCATCATCGGCACCACGCTTGGCGTGCTCGGCGGCTATTTCGGCGGGCCGGTGGACGCGGTGGTGATGTTCGTCGTCTCCTGCCGCCTCGCCATTCCGCTGATCCTGGTGGCGCTAACCGTAGTGTTCATGGTGGGCAGCTCGCTCGCCGTCGTGGTGCTGACGATCGGCCTACTGCTGTGGGAACGGTTTGCCGTGGTTTCGCGCGCGGTGACGCGGCAGGTGTGCGCGCTCGACTACATCGCCGCGGCCTGGGCGGCCGGTTGCTCGCGCCCGCGGGTGATCCTGGGCGAGGTGCTGCCCAACATCGCGCACCATCTGGTGGTGATCGCGACGATCGACATGGCGATCGCCATCCTGCTGGAAGCCGCACTCTCGTTCCTCGGTTTGGGCGTGCCGCCGCCCTTGCCGTCTTGGGGCCTGATGATCGCCGAGGCGAAGGATTACATGTTCTTCAAGCCCTGGGTGATCGAGGTGCCGGGTGTGGCACTGCTTGTGCTCGTGCTCGGCATCAACCTGCTGGGCGACGGGTTGCGCGACTTGCTGGGGGCGCGCACCGACCGATGAGCGCGCTGCTGGAGATCGAGGATTTGCACATCGGCTTCGGTGCGCTGCAAGCGGTGCGCGGCATCGACGTCGCGGTGGCGCGCAGGGAGACGCATTGTCTCGTGGGAGAATCGGGCTGCGGCAAGTCGGTCTCGGCGCTCTCCGTCATGCGACTGTTGCCGCCGCGCACGAGGTGGTCGGCGAAGGCCATTTCATTCGACGGGCAGGATATCGCGCGGCTGAACGAGCGGCAGATGACGCGGCTGCGCGGGGATCGCATCGGCATGATCTTCCAGGAGCCGATGACGAGCCTCAATCCCGCCTACACGATCGGCTCGCAGATGACCGAGGTGCTGCGCCGCCATCGCGGCGCCTCGCGCGCCGAGGCGGCGCGGCGCGCGGTGGCGATGCTCGATCGCGTCGGCGTCACCGCCCCGGAGATGCGGCTCGGCCAGTTCCCGCACCAGCTGTCGGGCGGGCTGCGTCAGCGCGTGATGATCGCGACCGCGCTCTTGTGCGAGCCCGAATTGCTGATCGCCGACGAACCGACGACGGCGCTCGATGTGACGGTGCAGGCGCAGATCTTGCGGCTGCTGGCGTCGATCCAGCGCGAGATGGGTCTAGCGGTGCTGCTGATCACGCATGATCTCGGCATCGTTGCCCGCGTCGCTGACCGCGTGAGCGTGATGTATGCGGGCAAGATTGTCGAACAGGCAAGCGCCGCTTCTCTGTTTGCGGCGCCCCGCCATCCCTACACGCGCGGCCTGCTCGCCTCGATCCCGGTGCCGGGCAAGGTCCGCAAGGGCGAGCGGCTCGGCAGCATTCCGGGCATCGTGCCGCGCATCGAACAGGGGTTCCAAGGCTGCGCCTTCCGCGACCGCTGCGACCACGCAGCACCCGAATGCGCCGGCGCGGTGCCCGAACAGCGCGCGGGAGAGGGGCATCGCTATTCGTGCCGTCTGCCGCCGGGGTGGATCGAGGCGTGAGTGACGTAGCCACTGCAACGATCTCCCTCTACGCCCCTGTGGGGTGGAGAGGGCTGCGGAGAGATGGGGCGAGCTTCGGCGTCGCCTGTCTATCCCCCACCTCACCCCGACCCTCTCCGCCGCCAGCGGCGGAGAGGGGGCGTGACCGTGCCGTTTCACCCGAAGCCGCCCCATGACCCTCGCCATCGAAGCCGCCGGGCTGTCGCAGGTGTTCGTGCAGCGCCAAGGGCTGTTCGGCGCGCCGCGGCGCGTGGTGGCGGTGGATGACGTGGCGCTGTCCGTGCCGGAAGGCAGCGCCCTCGGCATCGTCGGCGAATCCGGATGCGGCAAGTCCACCCTGGCGCGCCTTCTGCTCGGCCTGCTCGCGCCGAGCGGGGGCACCGTCCGCATCGCCGGCCAGGATCTTGCCGCGATGCACCGCAAGGCGCGCGCGCGCCTTATCCAGCCAGTGTTCCAGGATCCGATGAGCTCGCTCAACCCGCGGCGGCGTGTGGGCGACATCGTGGCGCTGCCGCTGATCGTGCAAGGCGTGGCGCGTGCCGAGCGCCGCCGGCGCGTGGCGGCGATGCTGGAACGGGTCGGTCTGGCGCCGGAGATGGCGAGCCGCTATCCTGCGCAGCTCTCGGGCGGGCAGCGCCAGCGCGTCGCCATCGCCCGCGCGTTGATCCCCGAGCCGCGCATCCTGGTTTGCGACGAGCCGACCAGCGCGCTTGATGTATCGGTGCAGGCGCAGATCCTCAACCTGCTCGCCGATCTGCGGGCGGCCTTGAAGCTGACCCTGGTGTTCATCAGCCATAATCTGGCGGTTGTGGAGCACATCGCCGACGAGGTGGCGGTGATGTATCTCGGCCGCATTGTCGAGCACGGGCGAAGCGAACATGTGTTCGCCGCCCCGCTGCATCCCTACACGCGCGCGCTGCTGGCTTCGGTGCTGACGCCGGAACCCGGCTTAGGATTGCCCGAGGTGCCGCTCGGCGAGGGCCATCCCGATCCCGCCAACATCCCGCCCGGCTGCCGCTTCCATCCGCGCTGTCCGGTCGCGATCGACATCTGCCGCGTGCGCCCGCCGGAGCGACGATCCGTCGAGTGCCACCTTGCGCCGGAGCACGCCGGACCATAGCGTTTTTCCAATAAACAGGCGGAGGCACCGAAGATGAAGCGACGAACGTTCCTGGGCGCGGCGGCCGCCGCCGCCAGCCTGCCCGCGTTTGGCCGCCCGGCGCGCGCCGACAAGGCGAGCGACACACTTAACATTACCTGGCGTGATGCGATCCCAGATGTCGATCCGTACCGCAATAATCTCCGCACCGGCCTGATCGTCGCTCACGAGGCCTGGGACACGCTGGTCTACCGCGACCCGCACACATTCAAGATCGTGCCCGCGCTGGCGACCGAATGGAAATGGAGCGATCCGACCACGCTCGATTTTACGCTGCGCGACGGCGTGAAGTTCCACAACGGCGATCTGTTCGGCGCCGATGACGTGGTCTATACGTTCGATACCATCCTGCACGATCCCAAGGTGATGGTGCCGAGCAACTTCGTCTTTATCGCCGGGGTGGAGAAGCTCGGCGCCAATCAGGTGCGCTTCAAGATGAAGAGCGTGTTCCCCGCCGCGCTCGAATATTTCGCCATGGTGCTGCCGATCTATCCGAAAGCATATCGCGAGAAGGTGGGGCCGGAGCAGTACTCGAAGCAGCCGGTCGGGACCGGGCCGTACAAAATTACCCGTGTCAACGGAACGAGCGAGATCGATCTCGAACGGTTCGAGGACTATTACAAGGAAAGCCCCAAGGGCCGTCCGGCGATCAAATACCTGAAGATCAACGAGGTGCTGGATGCGGCTGGCGAGCTGACGTCGTTCATCAGCGGGCAGGCGGACTGGATCTGGCAATACAACCCCGACCAGTTCCAGAGCCTGAAGGATCTGCCCGGCAAGACCGCCAAGCGCGCCGGCTCCATGCGGATCGTGTATCTGCAGCTCGACGCGGCGGGCCGCACCGGGAAGGACAATCCGCTGACGAACCAGAAAGTGCGGCGGGCGATCTTCCATGCGATCGACCGCCAAGCGATGGCGCACGATCTGGTGTTGGGTGACAGTCATCCGATCGCAGCACCTTGCTACCCGACGCAGTTCGGCTGCGACCAGAAAGCCGCGGTCGATTACAGTTACGATCCGGCCAAGGCCAAGGCGCTGATGCAGGAAGCAGGGTACGGGAACGGTTTCTCGACCACGCTGGTCTCCTATCTACTGCCGTCGTGGAACGCGGCCCTGCAGAACTACCTGAAGGCGATCGGCATCAACGCCGACATCCAGCAATTGCAGGTCGGTGCGGTGATCCAGAAGGTGAACGCGGGTCAGGCGCCGATGAATGGCGGAAGCTGGGGCAGCTATTCGATCAACGACGTCTCCGCGATCCTTCCGTTCTTCTTCGGTGGCACCCCGGCGGATTACGCGCGCGATCCGGAGGTAGAGAAGCTCGTCAAAGAGGGCGGTTCCGTTACCGACCCGGCGGAGCGGGAAAAGGACTATGCGGCGGCGATCCACCGCATTACCGAGGAAGCCTATTGGCTGCCGATGTTTACCTCGGTAACATACTACGCCTTCGACGCCGACCTCAACTTCGAGACCTTCCCCGACGAACTGCCGCGTTTCTACATGGCGAGCTGGAAGTAGGTGGATCGCGTTGCTTGCCGGCTGACGCGGGCACACTGAGTGAGGGCGATGCGAAACGCTCCGCCGCCCAGGCCGCGCGACCGTGAGCGCCTGTTGCTCGGCCGTCCGTTTACGCCGGCGGAGGTGCGGTATATGCGCGATGTCGCCCGGCGACCCGCCGCGCTGCGGCTGATGCGGCCGGAGCCGGACGCGAATTACCGCGCTGCGCCGACGCTCACGTGCCGCTGCCGGCAAAGGGCTAGAGCGCATTCACACTGAACGGAAAGAAAACGTCACCAGCAAACCGTCATGCTGGTCCGCGCGAAAGCTCATAGGCGCTACAATAAGGACCTGGAGCGAAATGTCTCGCTCTCTCGCCCGTCATTGCGAGCGCCGCTGCACGGCGCTTGCAACGAGGAAGCTAGATCCGACCGTCCTTTCCATTCCAGCGCCTATGCACGGATGCGAAAGCGGGCATCCACGCAGCGCAGAATACCCCCAGCCGTCAAGGAAATCCGTTATAGCGGCCCGCCTCACGCGCCGAGCTGCGCGGCGAGGTCCTCGATGTCGCGGGCGATTACGTCCCACTCGGCGTCAGCCTTGAAGTCGCGCACCTGGTGTGGGCCGTATTCGGCCGGGCGCGGGAAAAAGGCCGTCAGCAGGCCGCAGCGGCGCGCGGCGGCGAGGTCGCCGTTGTGCGCGGCGGCCAGCATCACCTGATCGGGCCGCAAGTCGAGCAGGCGGGCGACGCCGAGATAGGTCTCGGGATCCGGCTTGTAATGGCCGAACAGGTCCGAGCCGAACACCACGTCCCAGGGTAGGCCGGCGTGCTTGGCCATGTTGGTAAGCAGGGAAACATTGCCGTTCGACAGCGGACCGATGATGAAGCGTTGTTTGAGGCGCGCGAGGCCCGCAACCGAATCCGGCCAGGGCTTCAGGCGATGCCAGCCGCGGTTGATGTGCCGGAGATCGTCCTCGGTGAGCCCGGAAATGCGGAACTCCGTCACCAGACGATCGAGCGAGGCACGGTGCAGATCATCGAGCCGCGTCCACGGGATCTCGCCCGAGCGCACGCGCTGCATCGAGGGCTGATAAGCGGCGCGCCAGGCATCGACGAGACCGGCCCAGTTGGCGTCGATGCCGCGCCGGTGACCGAACTCTGTCAGCTCGGTGATCAGGCTACCGCGCCAGTCGACGACGCTGCCGAACACGTCGAACACGATGGCGCTTGGTTGCGGGCTTGGCATGGCGGGCTCCACGGGGTTGTGCCGCCGCGCGGGCGGGATGCTATGGTCGCGCATTCAGAAGGAGTGCGGAAGATGAGCGAGGCGAAGCTGGCGCCAAAAATGCCGGGCTGGATGGTGGAGCACGCGAACCGTTACATTTCGAGCGGCGGCACTGAGGGCCACATGTACACCGTCACCCCACCCGGCTATGCGGAGATGACGGTCCCCTCGCTTCTGCTGACCACGACGGGGCGCAAGTCCGGTGAGAAATTCGTCTTCCCGCTATTCTACGGCAAGACGGGCAACAGCTACTTCATCGTCGCCTCGAAGGGCGGGGCGCCGGAGCATCCGGGCTGGTATCGCAATATCCTCGCCGATCCCGAAGTGGAGATCCAGGTCGGCACGCAAAAGCTCAAGGCGCGCGCCCGCACGGCGAGCGGGGCGGAGCGCGCGCTTCTGTGGCCGGAAGCCCTCAAATTCTGGCCGCCCTATGCGGACTATCAGAAGAAAACGACGCGCGAGATACCGATCGTGGTGCTCGATCCGGTGAGCTGAAACGAACGGCGCGGCTGCTCTACGGAGCAGGCAGTTTGTTGGGTTCCGGGTGCGTCAGCCCGAGTGGACGGGCGCGCCGCAACCGGCGAGTGCCGCCTGAATACCGCGGCCGAGAACGACCAGCCCGTCGCCCGCCTCGATCCGTGTCTGCGCGCTGGCGCGCTCCCGCTGGCGCGTTCCGGCGCGCTCCACCTCGACGATCAGGATCGGCATCGACGCGGCGGATTCGATCTGCGCCACCGTGCGACCCACCCAGGCGCTGCCGGGCTCGGCGATCACGGTATCCATGGCAATCCCGAAGGGGAGCAGCTCGCGTTCGACGCGCTCGAGTCCCGCCGAAGCGCCTGCCTCGGGAAACAGCAATATCTCGGCGATGCGCTCGGCGCCGATATGAGCTGGCAGCACCACCCGGTCGGCGCCCGCCTGCGCGAGCTTCGCCTCGGTCGTCGGCGCCTCGCCGCGCGCGATGATCGAGAGCTGCTTGTTGAGGCTGCGCGCGGTGAGCGTGATGAACACGTTCGCCGCATCGTCGTGCAACACCGTGACGATGGTGCGGGCGCGGGCGATGCCGGCGGCGATCAGCGTCGCCTCTTCCGTCGCGTCGCCGCGAAAACATAGATAACCGGCTTTCGCCGCCTCGGCGGCGCGCGCCTCGCTTGCCTCCACGATGATGAACGAGGCGGCGGCTCCGCGCAGCGTGCGCGCAAGCTGCTGTCCGATGCGGCCGAAGCCGCAGATGATGATGTGGTCCGAGAGCCGCTCGATCTGCTGGCTCATGCGGCGATCTCCCAGGATTTCCGAAAACTGCGTCGCGGTGATGAACTGCACCAGCGCACCGGTCATGAAGATGATGCCCGTGCAGCCGAGGGTGATCAGGGCGATCGTGATCGCGCGCAGCAGCGGCGTGTCGATCGGCCGCACTTCCTGATAGCCGACGGTGAAGACGGTGATCACCGCCACGTAGAGCGCATCGCCCCAGCTCCAGCCGACGGCGACATAGGCGCAGATCGCCAGCGCCGAGACGGCGAGCACGAACAGCGCGCCGCCCGCCAGGTTGCGGACGGGCGAGGCAAGCAACCTGTTCGTCGTGAGGGCCGTGGACCGCATCATGCGTGCGAGAATAGCGCCCGCGCGCGCCGCCTCGCTAGCGCAGCGGCAGGATCAGGAACCGCTCGACGCGCTCCTCGATCACCACCGTTGGCCGCACCGCTTCGACGACTTTCTTGAACCGATCGAAAGTCGGCTCGGTCCAGGCGTAGGCGGCAAAGCCGAACTGGCTGGAGAGATAGGGCTCCCACATGCTGCCGAAGGAGTCGTTGAACATCAGCACCCGGCCGGGCGCGCCGGGGCAGATCGTGGGTCTCTGGGCATAGAGCGGATCGGCGCCCTCCAGCCCGGCCAACGCCGCCGCCTCGTCGGCCGGCGCCGGTTTCGGACAGGCGGCGAGCGGCATCGTGTCCTCGTCCTCCATCCGAAGGCCGATCATGCGGCCGAGGTCGCCATCATGGGCATCGGGCCGCATCGTGCCGCCGAGATCGCGGGGCAGGGCGGGCAAGCCGAGCCGTAGCATCGTCGCCTTGTAAGCAGCCCAGGCACCTTCGTTGCGCCAATGGGTGTCCCAGCGGTAGTAGACGCGGCCCGCTTCCTTCGCCGCGTCCAGCGTCGGCGTGAGATCGAACCAGGCGGGCTCGCCCGCGAGCCGGCGGTCGAGCTGCTGACGGCGGGTGAGCCCCGGACGCGGCGCGGCGAAGAAGGCGGGCAGGCGCTCAGGGTAAATCGTGCGCTTGTCGGGGGCGAGCACGAACAGATAGCGGATGCCGCGCGCGGCGAGCCAGGCGCGGCGTTCGGCGATCCCCCTTTGCCAGTCGTCGAGCGCCGATTTGCTCAGCGGATCGGCGTGCAGGATGTCCTCGGGCACCTTCGCACCGGCATAGAATAGCCAGTTGTCGCGGCCCGGGTATACATTGGCGGAGAAGGCGGGATCGAATGCCGGATCGCGGCGGAGGAACCAGAGCCACAGAAGCGAGCGGGTGCGAATCGCCCAGATCCGCAGACCGAAATTGTCCTCGAAGAAACTATAGAAGGGCGGAAAGAAGCGATCGAAGCGGGTCCAGTGCCAAGCCGGCATGGTGGCGGCTGGGCGCATCTCCAACTCGTTGATCGTCCCCGGCGGCACGTTCCAGTCGGTCAGCGCGAGCACCGTCGCGATGGCGGCGAAGAAGACGAGCGGTAGCGCGACGTCGGCGATCCGCGTCGCCGCCGCGCGCAGCCTAGAACCGGAAGTAGATGAACGGGTTATAGGCATTTGCCGCCATCTGCATGAAGCTGAGCACGGTGAGCGCGAGCAGCGCCACGAAACGGGTGAGCACCAGCGCCGGGTTCTCGCTGACCACCATCGGCCGTACGCGCCCGCGCTCCTGGTGCGCGCGCGCCGGCCAGTCGCGCGCGAGCCAGGTGAACGCTCCCGTCGCGCCGATCGCGCCGAGCGCAATCAGGAGGTAGGTCACGTCGCTCGCCGGCACCTGCGCGAAGGCGCCGGCGCGGAACGGATCGAACATCGCTTGCCAATAGCGCAGCGCGCCGCCGAGCGATTCCGCGCGGAACATCACCCAGGTGAGCACGATCATCAGCAGCGCATAGAGGCGCGTGAGCGGTACCGGCAGACGCGCCAGCACCTTGCCGAATCCCATCCGCTCGATGCCGAGCAGCGCGCCGTGCAGCGCGCCCCAGGCGATGAAGGTCCAGGCCGCGCCGTGCCAGAGGCCGCAGAGCAAAAAGACGATGGCGAGGTTCATCGCCGTGCGCGCGCTGCCGTGCCGGCTGCCGCCCAGCGGGATGTAGAGATATTCCAGGAACCAGTTGGAGAGCGAGATGTGCCAGCGGCGCCAGAACTCCTGCATGGAGCGGGAGATGTAGGGGTAGTTGAAGTTCTCCAGGAACTCGAAGCCGAACATGCGGGCAAGCCCGATCGCCATGTCCGAATAGCCAGAAAAGTCGAAATAGATTTGCAGCGTGTAGCAGGCGATGCCGAGCCAGGCGTCGCCGGTGGTGAGCGTCGCTGCCGGCACCGCGAAGGCGCGGTCGGCGATAGCGCCGAGCGGATTGGCGATCAGCTCCTTCTTGGCCAGCCCGACGAGGAAGCGTTCGAGGCCGGAGGAGAAGTCGGCCAGCCGCACGCGGCGGTGGTCGATCGCTTCGGTGATATCGTGATAGCGGATAATCGGGCCGGCGATCACCTGCGGGAAAAACGAGATGTAGAGCGCGAAGTCGATCGGGTTACGCCGGGCGGGCACGATCTTGCGGAACACGTCCACGACATAGGAGATGTTGTGGAACACGTAGAACGAGATGCCGAGCGGTAGGACGATCCCCTGCCAGATCGCGGCGTGGAAGATCGGGCTGAGCGTCGCGCCGACGAAGCCTGCGTATTTGAACCAGCCGAGCGCGGAAAGGTCGACCGCGATCGCGCCGCTGACGATGGCGCGGCGGGCGCGCGGATCGCGCGCGGCGTCGAGCGCCAGGCCGGCGAGATAGTTCACCGCGATCAGCGCCAGCAGCAGCCAGATATGGCGGCTCTCACCCTTCAGATAGAAGAGCAGGCTGAGCACCAGCAGAACGAAGTTCCGGGCGCATACCGGCGCGGCGAAATAGGTCGCGAGCGCCAGCGGCAGGAACAGGAAGATGAATTCGACGGAACTGAAGACCAACGCGCTGATCCGGCACCGGCCGGGCGCGGGTAGCATGAGGGCCGTGCGGGGCCAACCCTGGACAGCATCACGAAGCCCGGGCTATCGCGCCGCCGATGAAGCGGCTGGTTCGCCATCCCGCGGCGCAAGCCGTGTTCGCGTGGCTGCTCGGGCTTTATCTGCGCTTCGCGCTCCGCACCACGCGCTGGCGGCTCGAAGGCGCCGAGCATCTGGGCGGCCTCGCCGCCGGCGCGCCGCACATCGTCGCTTTCTGGCACGAGCGCCTGCCGCTGATGCCGCAGATCTGGCGGGCCACGCACCTCCTGCCGGGAGCGCGTCCGCCGCGCGGGCATGTGCTGATCAGCGGGCACCGCGACGGGCGGCTGATCGGTGCGGCGATGCGGCATTTCAACCTGGCGGTCGTTTCGGGCTCCTCCTCGCGCGGCGCGGCGGCGGCAATGCTCCGGCTGGCCGAGCTGCTGCGCGGTGGCGAGGCGATCGCCATCACGCCGGACGGGCCGCGCGGGCCGCGCCGGCAGGCCGCGCCCGGCGTAGCGCAGCTTGCCGCGCTGGCGGGCGTCCCGGTGCTGCCCTGCGCGGCGCAAACGAGCCGACGGCTCGTGCTCAGGAGCTGGGACCGGATGGTGGTGCCGTGGCCGTTCGGGCAGGGCGTGATCGTCTGTCGCCCGGCAATGATCGTGAACCGCCAGGACTGGCGCACCGCGCTGCCGCTGATCGAAGATGCGATGTCGGCGGCGGCCGATCAGGCGGACCGGCTTTGTCCGGCATGAGTGTTCTGCCGGCGCTCTGGGCCGGCGGCACCACGTTGGCGGCCCCGCTGCTCCGGGTCTCGCTCCGCGGCCGCGCCCGCCGAGGCAAGGAGATCGCCGCGCGGCTGGCCGAACGCGAGGGGATCGACCCGACGCCGCGCCCGTCCGGCTGGCTCCTGTGGCTGCATGCGGCGAGCGTGGGGGAGAGCGTGTCGGTTCTGCCGGTCCTGCGCGAGCTGGCCCGCCGTTCGCCGGAGCTGAACGTGCTGCTGACCACTGGAACCGTGACCTCCGCGCGGCTGCTGGCCGATCGGCTGGGCGAGGTGGAGGCGCCGCGCGTGCTGCACCGCTTCGCCCCGCTCGATGTACCGCGCTGGGCGAGGCGGTTCCTGGACCATTGGCGCCCCGATGCGGCCGCGTTCGTGGAGAGCGAACTTTGGCCGAACCTGCTCGCGGGCTGCCGGGCGCGTGGCATCCCGACCATGCTGGTGAACGGGCGGCTGTCCGACCGCAGCTTTGCCCGCTGGCGGTGCGCACCCGGCGCGGCGCGCCAGGTGATGGGGATGTTCGACCGTATCTGGGCGCAGGGCGAGGCGGACGCGGCACGCTTCCGCGCCCTCGGCGCGGCGCGGGTGGAGGTGCGGGGCAACCTGAAATTCGCTGCCCCACCGCTGCCGGCCGACATGGCGGAAGTGGTGCGGCTCCGGGCGCTGCTTGCGGGGCGCCCGTGCTGGGTGGCCGCCAGCACCCATCCGGGAGAGGAAGCGATCGTCATCGCGGCGCATCGCGCGCTCGCGGCGCGGTGCGCCGGTCTGCTCACGATCCTCGTGCCGCGCCATCCCGAGCGCGGCGCGGAGGTCGCGGTATTGGCCGGGAACCTGCCAATGCGTCGGCGTGCGCTGGGGGAGGCGCCGCCCGAGACCGGGGGCGTGTGGATTGCCGACACGCTGGGTGAGCTCGGGCTGTGGTACCGGCTCGCGCCGGTCGCCCTGGTTGGCCGCAGCCTCGTCCCGCCCGGCGGCGGGCAGAACCCGCTGGAGCCGGTGCGGCTCGGTTGCGTGGTCGCCTCGGGGCCGCTGATGGGCAATTTCGCGGAGGCGGCGGCGGCTCTGGAGGCGGCCGGGGCGCTCGCGCGCGTGCGCGACGGGGCGGAGCTGGCCCGGTTCGTGGCGGCGATGCTGGACGATCCGGCGCGACGGGCGGTGGCGGCGGAGGCGGGGAGGGCGGCGATCGCCCGCTATGCCGAGTTGCCCGGGGCAACCGCCGACGCCCTGCTCGAACTGCTGGACTGAGCACGGTGCGCCCGCCCCGGTTCTGGCAGGCGCGTGAGGGCCGGGCTGGCGCGCTGCTGGCGCCGCTTGGGGCGGCTTACGGCTTGGTTGTTGCCCGCCGCGCCGCGTGCCCCGGCTGGCGCGCGCCGGTGCCAGTCATCTGCTGCGGCAACGCAACGCTCGGTGGGGCGGGCAAAACGGTGCTCGCGCTCGACCTGCTGGCGCGGCTTGCTGGCATGGGCAGGCGCCCGCACGCTTTGCTACGGGGTTATGGCGGCTCCGTGCGCGGGCCGCATCGCGTCGCGGCGGCGGACACGTTCCGCGACGTCGGGGACGAGGCGCTGCTGCTGGCGCGCGTCGCGCCGACCTGGGTGGGCGCCGACCGTGCGGCCTCGGCCCGCGCGGCGGTGGCGGAAGGCGCCGACGTGCTGGTGATGGATGACGGGCTGCAAAATCCCGGTTTGCAAAAAACCGCCTCGCTGCTGGTGATCGACGGTGGCGCGGGCTTCGGCAACGGGCGGATCTTTCCCGCGGGGCCGCTGCGCGAGCCGGTCGCGAACGCGGCGCGGCGCTGCCGCGCGGCGGTGCTGATTGGCGAAGACGAAACAGGCGCGGCGCGGATGCTGCCTGCGGCGCTTGCGGTATTGCGGGCGCGCATGGCGTTCGGCCCGGAGGTCGCCGCCCTTGCCGGGCGGGAGGCGGTGGCGTTCGCGGGGATCGGCCGGCCGGAGAAGTTCTTCGGAATGCTGCGAGCGGCTGGGGTGCGGCTCGGTGGGGCCGTACCGTTCCCCGATCACCATGCGTTCACGGAGGCCGAGCTCGGACGGCTCGCGGCGCGGGGCTGGCCGCTGGTCACGACCGCAAAGGATGCGGTGCGCCTGCCGGCTTCGTTCCGGGAGCGCGTGGCGGTCGCGACCGTGGGGCTGGCGTGGGCCGAGGAGGCCCGGGTTACGGCGCTGCTGGGCGAGGTTCTTGTTTCCCTCACCTCACCCTGACCCTCGCCGCCCGAAGGGCCAGCGAGGGAACGCGGTGCGGCCTACCCGAGCAGGAGCGCGAGGCTCACAGCCCCGGCGGCGATGCAATAATAGGCGAAAGGGTTGAGCGCCCAGTTGTCGTGGTCGCGGAAATAGCGCATCAGGAAGGCGGTGCTGGCGAAGGCGGTGATGCCGGCCACCAGCGCCGCCAGTAGGGCCAGACCGCCGATCCCTGCCCCCATGGCGGTGCCGCCCGCATGGTGCAGGAGCTTCGGCACTTCGAGCGCCGTGGCCCCGAAGATGATCGGGGTGGCGATCAGGAATGAGAAATGCGCCGCCCCCTCGTGGTCGATCCCCTGCAGCAGCCCGCCCGCGATAGTGGCGCCCGAACGGGAGATGCCGGGCACGAGCGCGGTGCATTGCCAGCAGCCGATGATGAACGCGTCGCGGGCGCTGAGCGAGGCGAGCGGGCGATGGCCGCGCCGGCGCACCTTCTCGGCCAGGATCAGCAAGAGGCCGTTCACGATCAGCACCGAGGCCGCCACCACCGGCGAGCCGAACAGGCGGCGGAAGAAGTGCTCCAGCAGGAAGCCGACCACCACCGCCGGGATCGTCGCCACCACGATCAGCACGAACACGCGCCGGCTCTCCCCCACCTCGTGGCTGGTGCCGAGGCCGAGAATGCCGCGCAAGAGCGCCCACCAATCGCGCCAGAAATACAGCAGCAGCGCAGTTGCGGTGCCGAGGTGCAGCATCACCAGGAACGGTAGGAACGAGGGGTCGTCCTGGTTGATGTTCCAGCGCAAGAGCGCCGGCAGCACGACCGCGTGACCGAGGCTGCTGACGGGGAACAGCTCCGTCGCACCCTGCAGGACGGCGAGGACGATGGCTTCGATGGCGTTCATGCGCCTCTTCCTGGCCTCAAAGCGCGCGGTGCCGCAACGCTCAATCGTTGGTGGGGTAAGACGCCAGCAGCCGGCGCTGATTCCGCCACAGGCGCAAGAGCTCGCCGATCCGCGTCGCGCGCGCGCCGCGCTTGCGGTTCGCCGCCCCGATCCGATAGGCGAGCCCGTAATGGAGGAACTGCGCCTTCCAGGCGTCGCGCAACCGCGTGCGCGGATCCCAGATATGCGTTGCCTCCGATCCCGCGCCGTTCACCTCGATCACCCGGAAGCCGCGCCCGCGCCTGAGCTCGGCGAGCGAGTCGAAGCGCACATCGATGCGGCCGAAATGGAAATCGGGGATCGCGCGGGCGAAGCTCTCGATCGCCTCTGTCAGCGCCGGGGTGATGTGGTCGGCGCCGTTGCGGAACACCGCGCCTTTGCAGTGATTGCCGACGAACACGAGCGGCACCCGTTCGCCCTGCGGGGGAACGCTCTCCAGCCGTCCCGCCAGACGCGGCAGATAGAGGTGCGCTACCCGGCCGGCGCGGCGATCGGCCAGGATCAGCTCGCGCAGGCTGGCCCGGCCGTTGCCGACCACGAAGGGGGTTTCCTTCAGCGTGAGCGACGTGATGCGGCCCTGCCGCCAGTCCGGGTGACGGACATAGAACAGCCCGGCCTCCAGCCGGTGCGGGATCAGCTCCTGGAGGATCAGCTTCTCGCCGGGCGGAAACGCGCGCAGATAGCGGCCAAGGTCGGCGGCGCCCCGAATCAGGCGCACGCCCGTGCCGTTGCAGCCGATGTCGGGCTTGGCGACCAGCGGATAGGCGATGCCGGCGCGCCCGATCGCCGCCTCCGCCTCCTCATAGGAGGCGGGCGCACGCAGGACCGTGTATGGCGCGACGAGCGTGCGGGCCGGCCCCACGATCTGATCGAGGATCTCGGTCTTCGACTCCCCGCACAGCCCGCCCGCGGTGATGCGCGGATTGGCCGCGGTGAGCGCCACGGGAGAGAGCGTGCGAAGCCCCATCCAGGCGCAATGCAGCACGACCGGGGTGTAGAACAGCCAGCCGGGCCAGAACTCGAAGAACGAAACCGCCGGGTCGGGCTCGCGCCCGTTCCGCAACGTGGCAAGTGCGGTCTCTCCGCTGGCGCTAGGCGGCATCCTGGTACTCGTGTTCCGGCGTCCGGTTCATCCTGGGGCGGGAAGGGGGCGGTTCTTCGTTCGTTTCCTCTCGGCGCCGACGGGCGTGCCGGCCGATCCGGCCCGCGACCCAGCCCGCCACCACCACCGCCAGCACGAGCCCGATTAGGCCGGCCCAGCGCCAGACCCCGAAATGGGCCATGATGAACTCGCCGGAATGCATGGAAACCGTGAACAGGCTCGAGGTCCAAAATACGGTCGCGATCATGGTGGCCAGGGTGAATGCCCTGAAATCGGCTCCGAGAAAGCCGCAGGTCGTGTAGGTCGGCAGGCGCACCCCCGGCAGGAAGCGGCTAATCAGCACCACCCGGAACACCCGCCCCTGCAGCCATGCCCGCGCCATCTCCGTGCGTTGCGGCGGCAAGAGGCGACGGAACCAGGGCATGAGGGCTGCGAGTCGGCCAAGCCCGTATAGGCCGATATCGCCGAGCACGATGCCGACATAGAGCGCACCGAGCGCAAGTGGAATCGACAGCAAGCCATCGGCGGCCTGCAACGCGGCCAGCACGGTCGCCGCGTCCTCCAGCACGAAGGTCGCGAAGATGATGGCGAATGCCTGGAGCCCCGGATGCTGGTGGGCGAAGGCGAGGATTTCCGAGACCGACAAGCCGCACACGCCTCCGTCATGGCCGCGCCCGGCGGATGGCCGCCCCGGCAATCCGTGGGAGATAAGAGCGACGCTTGCCTAGGCGCATCACCGCTGGGTGAAAAGCCCCCCGCCCGCGGCGTTGGACAAGGGGAGCTACCGGTGAGTAGTCTCGGCCCCGACAAGCGGGCGAAAGGGGAAACGCGCATGGCCTCGCCGGTTGCCTGGGCGGAGAGTTCGATCGTGGTAGCGGGACTGCGGATGCATTTGATGCAGGCGGGCAGCGGCCCCGCCGTACTGGTGCTGCACCACGATGTCGGCACGCCCGACCGGCTGGCGTTCTATGACCGGCTGGCCGAGCGGTTCACAGTGCTGGTGCCGCACCATCCGGGCTGGGGCAAGTCCGAGCGCCCCGCCTGGGCGCGCCATGTGCGGGATCTCGCCGCGATATATCAGTGGCTGCTCGCGGACCGGAAGATCGGGCCGGTGTCGCTGGCGGGGCTCGGGTTCGGCGGCTGGATCGCGGCCGAGATGGCAAGCCTTGCCCCGCGCGAGTTCGCCAAGCTCGTGCTCGTGGCGCCGATGGGCATCAAGCCGCCCGAGGGCGAGATCATGGACCAGGCGATCGTCAGCTATATCGCTTACCCGCAGGCGGGCTTCCATGACCAGGCGCGATTCCGCGACATTTACGGCGACGTGACGACCGACCAGCTCGAGGCCTGGGACATCGCCCGCGAGATGTGCTTCCGGCTCGCCTGGAAGCCGTACATGTACAATCCCGCATTGCCGCACCTGTTGGGCGGCGTGCGCGCGCCGGCCTTGATCGTGTGGGGCGACGACGACCGTATCGTGCCGCGCAGCGCGGGCGAGGCCTATGTGCGGGCACTCGGCAATGCGCGCATGGAGACCGTGCGGGCCTGCGGGCACTTCGCCGAGATGGAACAGCCGGAGGAGCTGGCGCGGATCATTAGCCAGTTCCTCGCCGCGTGAGATCAGGACGAGCGGGATAGGGGAGGGTTCTCATGCACCTGATGTATTTCACCGAGCAGCCGATGGCCGCCTACGACGCCAACGAGGGACGGCGCTACGGCGCGACCGCGCTGACCTTCTCGAACAAGAACTTCGATCCGGTGGAAGGCAGCCGGCTCTACAATGAGTACCTGGAAGAATACATCCTAGCCGACGAGTGCGGCGCCGACGGCATCATGTTGAACGAGCATCACAACGCGCCGTTCTGCATGCAGGCCAAGTGCAACGTGTTCGCCTCGATCCTCGCTGCTGTGACCAAGAAGGTGAAGATCGTGCTGCTCGGCAATCCGCTGCCGCTCGCCGAGAATCCGATCCGGCTCGCCGAGGAGCTGGCCATGATCGACATGATCAGCAAGGGCCGGCTGGTTTCCGGCTTCGTGCGCGGCGGTGGGCAGGAGCAGCTCGCGACCGGGGTCAATCCGGCCTTCAACCGCGAGCGGTTCGAGGAAGCGCACGATTTGATCGTGAAGACCTGGACCACGCCGGGGCCGTTCCGCTGGGAGGGCACGCATTACCAGCACAGGGTGGTGAACCCGTGGGCGGTGCCGTTGCAGAAGCCGTATCCGCGCGTGTGGATTCCCGGGGTGCTGTCGAAGGAAACCATCATCTGGGCGGCGCGCCAGCGTTATCCCTATATCGCCCTCAACACGGCAATCGACGCCACCAAGAATATCTGGAAACTCTATTGCGACAGCGCGCGCGAGGTGGGCTACGAGGCGGGGCCGGAGAATTTCGGCTACCTGATCCGCGTGCATGTGCAGGACGACGAGGAGAGGGCGATCCGCAACGCGCGGCAATATATGTGGATGCAGGGCGAGTTCACCGGGCTTGCCCATCCCGTCTGGGCCAACCCGGCGGGCTATTTCTCGCCTTCGGGGCGGCGCGCGTTCGTCGAGTTCGCGGTCGGCCGCGCCAAGAACCCGCGCGGCAGCCCCACCTTCGAGGAGCAGATTGCCAGCACCATGATCATCGCCGGCACGCCCAAGCAGGTGATCGAGCGGCTGAAGATGCTGATCGAGGAGACGCGCCCGGGCATCATGGGATTCTGGGGCAATGACGGCGTGGTGCCGGCCGAGGACCGCCGGAACTGCATCCGCCTCCTGTGCCAGGAGGTGATGCCGGCGGTGCGCGAGCACGGCAAGAAGATCGGGCTGCGCTCGCCCTTCGATGTGGGGGCGCCGGTGAGCATCGCCTATTCGAACGACCTCAGGATGCCGGCGGCGGCGGCCGAGTAGGGGCGCCCTCACCCGGCGCCATCCTAGTCGGTCGTCGCAAGCACCGCGATCGCGGTGCGAGGCAGTCTCCTGCAGATCGGGAATTATCCGGTCCGCGCAGTCCGTGACTCCTCAAAGTTCGTCATTGCGAGCCCGTGCCCCGCGCGGGCGGGGCCATACCACGGATCGGCCTTGTAATGACGCCGCGGCGACCGCGCCGACGATGCTGGCCGCGCCGAGGGCTTCGTGCCGACCGAAAATCCGCCGCCGGTTAACGACCGGACCTCTCCCCCATTCCCCTCCCCCTCCCCCAAGCGGAGGGGGCACTCTTTTGCACTCGGATCTCGGGGCTGGAGATGTTTGCAACCGGTCGCGCAATAGACAGCGGGCTGCTGTGTCACCCGCCGGTGACGCTCATATGGCGGGCAACGGCGGGACGGTCGCGGCGGCGGTCGATAATGAAGTCGTGGCCCTTCGGCTTGCGGGCGATCGCTTCGCGGATCGCGGCCTCGAGTTCGGCATCGTCGGCGCCGCTGCGCAGCACCGCGCGCAAATCGGCGCTGTCCTCCTGGCCTAGGCACATGAATAAGGTGCCTGTGCAGGTGAGGCGCACGCGGTTGCAGCTTTCGCAGAAATTATGCGTCATGGGCGTAATGAAGCCGAGGCGCCGGCCTGTCTCCGCTATGTCGAAATAGCGCGCCGGGCCGCCGGTGCGGTAGTCGGTCTCCATCAGCGTCCAGCGCCGGCGCAGGCGGGCGCGCACGATCGAGAGCGGCAGGTACTGGTCTGTGCGGTCCTCGTCGATCTCGCCCATCGGCATCGTCTCGATCAGGCAGAGGTCGAAGCCCTGCGTCCCGCACCAGCCGATCAGGTCGTCGAACTCGTCTTCGTTCACACCGCGCAGCGCGACTGTGTTGATCTTCACGGCGAGCCCCGCCTGCTTGGCGGCGTCAAGCCCCTCCAGCACCTGACCGATGCGGCCGCGGCGGGTGATCGCGGTGAATTTCGCCGGATCGAGTGTGTCGAGCGAGACGTTGATCCGCCGCACCCCCGCCGCGCGCAGCGCCGGGGCGTGCTCGGCAAGCTGAGTGCCGTTGGTGGTAAGGGTGAGCTCGTCGAGCCCCTGGCCGAGCCGGGCACCGAGGCGGCCGATCAGCCGCGTCACGTTCCGCCGCACCAAAGGTTCGCCGCCCGTCAGGCGGATCTTGCGGGTGCCGAGACGGATGAAAGCGGCCGAGACGCGCTCCAGCTCCTCAAGGGTAAGGAGGTCGCGCTTGGGTAGGAACGTCATCTCCTCGGCCATGCAATAGACGCAGCGTAGGTCACAACGGTCGGTGACCGAGACGCGGAGATAGGTGATGGACCGGCCGAAGGGATCGATCATGCGGGGGAGGTGCGCCCAACCGGGCCGCCGATCAAGGGGACGGGTCTCCGTCCGCCGGCTCGAGCGGCACCACGGCGACGTTCACCAGCTTCTTGCCGGCATTCTCGAAGTTCACCGTGACCCTGGGGCCGACCACCGACTGCACCTGGCCGAGCCCCCAGTCGGGCTGGCCGGGATGACGCACCCAAATGCCGGGCTCCAGCAGAGCGACGGGCTTGCCTACCATTGTGTCGTGCCCACCATTGTATCATCAACGAATCATATTTTTCTTGACTATTCGTGGTCAATTTTGGCAATTCTCACGCGCAAGTAGCAATAATTTCACCATCCGAGGGCTTATTGAGATGACCGAGGCGGTTCTCCTCGCCTCTTCGATCACCGATCGCTGCCTGCAGCAGATCGCCGATGCCGCCGAGCCGCTTGCGGGATCGCTACAGCGAGCTGTGCTGCTGCCCGGGCCGCGCAATCCGCACCTGCTCGCCGCGCACGATGCCGCCAGGATGCTCGCGCTGCAACTGCGTTTGCTGCGGATGGTCTGGGGAGGGACGGGCGGCACGCTGCCGGCGCGCCGGCTGCCTGATTTGTTGCGCGGCGCGCCAGGATGGGAGCGGGTGCGCCTCGATCTCGCCGCGCTGCCGGCGCGCACCACGCTCGGCGTGGCACGCGCGCGGGTGGTGTTGGCGGCGCTGCTCGCCGCCATGGAGGCACTGCCGAGCGGCGGCACGATCAGCATAGGCCGTGCCTCTGACGGCGCGATCGAGATCGGCATCGCCGGCGCAGGCGCCGTGTGGCCCGCTGCGTTGCCCACGTTGCTGACCGACGCGGCGGCGGCGGCCGAGGCGGCGAAGGCGGGCGAGCACGGCGCGGCGGCGGTGCTGGCGCTGCTGGCGGCGGGTCTCAGCGTGAAGGTCACGCTCGAGAACGGCAGACGCAAGCCGGGGCGGCTTCGGATCGGGCGGTAGTCCTTAACCGATTCTTTGAGATCCGCCGTCAGCATGTCCCCGCCGAGGCCGCGGGGGTGCGATGGACGAACTGCTTTCCGACTTTCTGACCGAGACGAACGAAAGCCTTGCGGAGCTCGATGCGGCGCTGCTGCGGCTTGAGCGGGCACCCGACGATCCGCCGACCGTCGCGCTGATCTTCCGCCTCGTGCATACGATCAAGGGCACCTGCGGCTTCCTCGGCTTGCCGCGGCTGGAGCGGCTGGCGCACGCGGCGGAGAATCTGCTCGGTGGCTTGCGCGACGGAAGGCTCGCGGCGAGCACCGGAATCGTGACGCTGATTCTCGCTTCGGTCGATCGCGTGCGTTTCATCCTGGCCGGTCTCGGCAGCGAAGGCGCCGAGCCGGCGGGCGAGGACGGCGATTTGATCGCGGCGCTCGAGGCCGCCGCGGCCGGGGAGGCGTCGGAGGCGGCCCCGGTGCCACCTGCGCCGGCACCGGAACCCGCGCCTGCCGCCGCACCCGCACCCGCCGTTGTCGCCGATGCGCCGGGCGCCGAGCCGGGCAGCGGGGCGCAGACGATCCGCGTTTCCGTCGATGTGCTCGATCACCTGATGACGCTCGTCAGCGAGCTCGTGCTTACGCGCAACCAGCTTCTCCAGCTCGTGCGCGCAGCCGAGGAGAGCGCGTTCGCTGCCCCCTTGCAGCGTCTGTCGCACATCACTTCGGAACTGCAGGACGGGGTGATGAAGACGAGGATGCAGCCGATCGCCAATGCGTGGAACAAGCTGCCGCGGCTCGTGCGCGATCTCGGCCGCGATCTCGGCAAACGGATCGAGCTTTCGATGCGCGGGGCGGAGACGGAACTCGATCGGCAAGTCTTGGAGCTGATCAAGGATCCTCTGACGCACATGGTCCGCAATGCCGCCGACCACGGGCTGGAGCCGCCCGAGGAGCGGATCGAAGCCGGCAAGAGCGAGACCGGGCGCATCACGCTCAATGCGTTCCACGAAGGCGGGCACATCATCATCGAGATCGGCGATGACGGGCGCGGGCTCTCGGCCGAGCGCATCCGCGCCAAGGCGCTGGCGCTGGGGCTCGCGACCGAGCCCGAGCTCGCCGCGATGAGCGAGGCGCAGATCCAGCGGTTCATCTTCCGCCCAGGTTTCTCCACCGCCGCCGCCGTGACCGCCGTTTCGGGGCGCGGCGTCGGCATGGATGTCGTCAAAACCAATATCGAGCGGATCGGCGGCACGATCGAGCTCCGCAGCACGCCAGGGGCGGGCACGGTGTTCACGATCCGCATCCCGCTCACGCTCGCGATCGCCGCCGCGCTAATCGTGGAGGCGGGCGGCGAGCGGTTCGCCATCCCGCAGATCGGCGTTCTGGAACTGGTGCGCGCGGGCGGCGGCGCCGACTGCGCGATCGAGGCGATCGACGGCAGCCAGGTATTGCGGCTGCGCGAGCGGCTGCTGCCGCTCGTTGATCTCGCCTCGCTGCTCGGGCTCGGCGCGGCTTGCGGCGATGCGCCGGTGATCGTGGTGGTACAGGTGGGGGCGGCGCTGCTCGGGCTGATCGTCGATCGCGTGTTCGACACCGAGGAGATCGTGGTCAAGCCGGTGGCGCCGATCCTGCGCCATATCACGGTGTTTTCCGGCAATACGATCCTCGGCGACGGCTCGGTGATCATGATCCTCGATCCGAACGGCATCGCGCGCGCCACCGGAATCGCCGCGACCGGGGAAGCCCGCGCCGCCGCCGACGTTCCGACCGCCGGCCCACCGGAAAGGGGCGGGCACACCAAGCTGCTGCTGTTCCGCGCTGGGGCCAACGGGCTGCTCGCTGTGCCGCTCGCGCTGGTGGCCCGGCTGGAAGAAATGCCGCGCGCGCAGATCGAGATAGCGGCCGGGATCGAGGTGGTGCAGTACCGCGGGCAACTGATGCCGCTCGTCCCCTTCTGCGAGGGGCTCGACACCGCGCAGGAAGTGCAGCCGGTTCTGGTGTTCGGCGAGGGCGAGCGTCGCGTCGGGCTGATGGTGGACGAAGTGGTGGACGTGGTGGAGGACCGGCTGGAGGTCGCGTTGTCGGCGGCGCGTCCCGGTCTGCTCGGCAGCGCGGTGATCGGCGGACAGGCGGCAGGGATCGTCGATACCGCGCACTTCCTCGCCGGCGCCGCGCGCGACTGGTTCGGGGAGCAGGCGCGATGAGCGGGGCAGAGCTTCCGTTCCTGACCTTGACGCTGGCGGGCCAGCTCTGTGGCATTTCGGTGCTGGCGGTGCGCGACATCCTGGCGGCGAAGCCGAGTGCGCGCGTGCCGCTGGCGCCGCCCGAGGTGGCGGGCAGCCTCAATTTGCGCGGGCGCATCGTCACCGCGATCGACCTGCGCCGCCGGCTCGGGCTGCCGCCGGCCGATGCCGATGCGGCGCCGATGTCGGTGGTGGTGGAGCAGGGGGGCGAGCTCTATGCGCTGCTGGTCGATGCGGTGGAGGAGGTGATCCCGCTCCGGCCCGACGCGATGGAGCCCAATCCGCCCACGCTCAAGCCCGCCTGGGCCGCGTGCGCCCAGGGCGTGTTCCGTCTCGAAGGGCGGCTGATGGTGGTGCTGAGCGCGGAGCGACTGCTCGAGATCGCGCCGCCTCCCGCGCGGGCGGCCTGAGCGATGGCGCCGCGCTGCCTCGTGGTGGACGACAGCCGGACTGTGCGGCGCATCGCGCGGCGCATCTTGGAGGATGGCGGCTTCACGGTGGACGAGCGCGAGAACGGCGCCGCTGCGCTGGAGGCGTGCCGGGCCGCGCTACCCGACGTGGTGCTGCTCGATTGGAACATGCCGGAGATGAGCGGGATCGAGTTCCTGCGCGCGCTGCGCACGGAGTTCGGGCCGGACCGGCCGCCCGTCGTGTTCTGCACCACCGAGACCGAGCTTGCGTTCATCGAAGCGGCGCTCGCGGCGGGCGCGCAGGAATACATCATGAAGCCGTTCGACGCCGACATCTTGCTCGGCAAGATGGCGGCGGTCGGGTTCGCATGAACCAGCCCATACGGGTGCTGGTGTGCGACGATTCCGCCGTGCTGCGCGGCGCGATCGCGCGCGCGCTCGAGGCCGATCCGGCGATCCGCGTGGTGGCGCGCGCGGCGAACGGCGCCGAGGCGGTGCAAGCGGTCTCGGCGGAGCCTGTGGACGTCGCGGTGCTCGACATCGAGATGCCCGTGATGGACGGGCTGACGGCGCTGCCGAAGCTGATCGAAGCGGCACCCGGGGTGCGTGTGCTGATGGCCTCCACGCTGACGACGCGCGGAGCCGAGGTGACGCTGCGCGCGCTACGGCTGGGCGCGGCCGATTACGTGGCGAAGCCGAGCGCGCTCGCGCCCGACGCGGCGGCGGCGTTCCGCGCCGAGCTTTTGGCCAAGGTGCGCGCGCTGGCGCCGCGTCCCGCCGCTGCCGCGCCGACGCCGGCGTTTACCCTGCGGCCGGTGCCGCGCGGGTTTGCGCCGCTGCTTCTGGCGATCGGCGCCTCCACCGGCGGCCCGCAGGCGCTGTTCACGCTGGTGCAGGGGTTGGGGCGGGACGTGCGCGTGCCGGTGGTGCTGACCCAGCACATGCCGCCCGCCTTCACCGCCACGCTCGCCGGACATATCGCCCGGCTCGGCGTGCTGCCCTGCACGGAGGCCGAGGACCAGGCGCCGCTGCTGCCGGGGCGGATCTATGTTGCGCCGGGCGAGCGGCATCTGCTCGTCGTGCGTCAGGGCGGCGGGTTCGCCGCCCGGCTGTCCGATATGCCGGCGGTGAATTTCTGCCGCCCGTCGGTCGATCCGATGCTGCAGAGCGCCGCCGAGGCGGCCTGCGGGCGCGTGCTGGCGGCGATCCTGACCGGCATGGGCCATGACGGGCTCGCGGGCGTGCGCCGCGTGGTGGAAGCGGGCGGCGTGGCGCTGGCGCAGGACGCGGCGACCAGCGTGGTATGGGGGATGCCGGGGGCGGTGGCGCGGGCCGGCCTGTGTCATGCCGTGCTTCCGCTCGGCGCGCTCGCGCCCACGCTGCGGGCGCTGCTTGGCGCCAGATGAGCGCGGCGACGGCGGCGGACGGCGCGTTCGCGGCACTGGCGGCGCTGTTGCGCGCGCGCTCGGGGCTCGCGCTGACGCCCGACAAGCTTTACCTGTTGGAAACGCGGCTGGCGCCGATCATGCGGCGAGAAAAGCTCGCCGACCTCTCGGCACTTGCCGCGCGCGTGCATCGCCCGGAGGCGGACGAGCTGGCGCGCGAGGTCGTCGAGGCGATGACGACCAACGAGAGCCTGTTCTTCCGCGACGACAAGCCGTTCGCGCATCTGCGCGCGAAGGCGCTGCCGGCCTTGTTCGCCGCGCGCGGGGCGGGGGTCAAGCTGCGGATCTGGTCGGCGGCGGCGGCGACCGGGCAGGAGGCCTACTCGATCGCGATGATCCTGGCCGAGCTTGCCGAGGCGCGCGGGCGGCAAGTGGAGATCGTTGCGACGGATATTTGCCGCGCCGCGCTCGCCCGCGCGCGCGCCGGCCTCTATTCTCAATTCGAGGTGCAGCGCGGCCTGCCGGTGCAGATGCTGGTGAAGCACTTCCGCAAGGAGGAAGCGGGCTGGCGCATCGGCGAGGGGCTGCGCGCGGTGATCGAGTTCCGCGAGTGGAATCTGCTCGACGATCTGGCGCCGCTCGGGCGGTTCGACATCGTATTTTGCCGCAACGTTCTGATCTATTTCGACGCCGAGACCAAGGCGCGCGTGCTGCGTGCCATCGCGGCGCGGATAGCGCCGGAGGGATTTCTGTACCTGGGCGGTGCGGAGAGCGCGCTCGGGCCGGTTGAGGGGTTCGCTGCTGTCGCGGACGAGCGGGGGGTATACCGGCGGCTGGGGTAGGGAGGGGAAGGCGGCTGGCTAACCCAGCCGGTCTTGCCTGCGGAAGGGCGGCGCGGTGGCGGTGCCAAACTCCTTTGCGATCTCATGAAGCTTGCGGTCCTTGGTCCACAGCGACGCCCCAACGCTCAAGCGGAGGGCGGCTTCGGGCTGGCGGGGCCGAGGCGATGAAGCCTGCGGCCGCGCACGGCTGAGAGCGCGATGCACGAGGTGCTGGCGGCGAAAGGGGGTGATCCTCGGCGCGGGTACGATTGGCGCGCCCCATTTATACTGATGCTGGCGGGGATCGGTCTGGCGCAGCGGCGCCTGGCGGCCGATGCGGCGGCGGAGATGATTGCGTGGAGATACGGAGTGGAATTGAGGCGGTTTGTCGGTGAGTGCCGCCATCTGGCAGGGTGAGGCAGGATCGCGCGGGGGGAGCAAGATTTTGTGGATTTCGCACGTACCTCGATGGACCCGTGCGCTCAGCGACCCACGCTACCGGCCTTTGGGCCGGCTGGAACAACAGGAGTCCGCGCATGGAGTTTGATCCCGAAAGCTTTGCCGTGACACTGGTCCGTGCCATGGCGGACGCCGTAATCTATGCCGATTCGCACGGGGTGGTGCGGTTCTGGAACAGCGGCGCGGAACGCTTGTTCGGCTTTCCGGAAGCCGAGGCGCTGGGACAGACGCTCGACATCATCATCCCCGACCGCCTGCGACAGCGGCATTGGGACGGTTTCAACAAGACAATGGGCACGGGCGAGAGCCGCTACGACTCAGGCGCGCTGTTGGCGGTGCCCGCCATCCGCAAGGACGGCCGCCGCATCTCCGTCGAGTTCACCATCGTGCCGTTCCGCGATGACGCTGGACGGATGCAGGGGATCGCCGCCGTTCTGCGCGATGTGACCGCGCGCTATGAAGAAATGCAGGCGCTTAGGAAGAAGGCGGCAAATCTGTAGGGGCTGAAGCGCCCTACACCACCCGCCCGCTCGACGGCTCGATCAGGTGCATCTGGGTCATATCCGCCCAGAGCGGCAGCATCTTCTCGGGCTCGGCCGGCGTGCTCGGCTCGCAGCGGGCGCAGACCGGGGTGCCGTCGATAAAGAAATGCACCATCGTTTCCATGCCCATCGGCTCCACCACGTCGACCAGCGCGTCCATCGGCGCCCAGCCTGGGCGCGGCGGCTCCGATGGGTGGCGGTCGAACACATGCTCGGGCCGGATGCCGAGCAGCATCTCGCGGTCCTTGTAGGGGCCATAGCGGTCGGCGCGCGCCGGCGGCACTGCCAGCGCAATCCGCGGAGTGAGCCGCACGGAGATGCCGCCGTCCGCGGCCTCGATCCGGCAAGGCAGGAAGTTCATCGCCGGACTGCCGATGAACCCGGCGACGAAGCGCGTCTGCGGGTTGTGATAGAGCTCCTGCGGCGAGCCGATCTGCTCGATGATGCCCTGGTTCATCACCACCACGCGGTCAGCCAGCGTCATCGCCTCCACCTGATCGTGCGTCACGTAGATCGTGGTGGTGCGGACGGTCTGGTGCACCTTCTTGATCTCGGTCCGCATCTGCACGCGCAGCTTGGCATCCAGGTTGGACAGCGGCTCGTCGAACAAGAAGACCTTCGGATTGCGGACGATGGCGCGGCCCATCGCCACGCGCTGGCGCTGCCCGCCCGAGAGCGCCTTCGGCTTGCGGTCCAGCAGCGGCGCGATGTCGAGGATGCGCGCCGCCTCGTCCACTCGGCGCTTGATCTCGTCGCGCGGGAACTTCCTGAGCTTCAGCCCGAAGGCCATGTTGTCGAACACGCTCATATGCGGGTAGAGCGCATAGTTCTGGAACACCATGGCGATGTCGCGATCGCGCGGCGGCACGTCGTTCACGATGTCGCCGCCGATCCAGATCTCGCCATCGGAGATTTCCTCGAGGCCCGCGATCATGCGGAGCGTGGTCGATTTGCCGCAGCCCGAGGGGCCGACCAGCACGACGAACTCGTGGTCCTTAATGTCGAGGTCGATCCCCTTCACGGCCTGCACGCCGCCGTCATAGATCTTGACCACCTTGCGGCAGGATACTTCCGCCATCGCGCGTCCTCAGCCCTTGGTTGCGCCGGCGGTGAGCCCGGCGATGTAGTAGTCCATCAGGAAGGCGTAGATGATGATCGGCGGTGCGGAGGCGAGCACGTTGGCGGCCATGATCTTGCCCCACTCGAACACGTCGCCGCGGATCAGGTCGCTCACGATGCCGACCGTCAGCACCATCTGGTTTGAGGTGTAGAGATAAGCCAGCGGGTAGATGAAATTGCCCCAGCTCACGGTGAAGGCGAAGATGGTGGCGGCGATGATGCCGGGCATCGCCACGGGGATGAAGATCCGCCACAGCATCTGCAGATAGCCCGCGCCATCGATCAGCGCCGCCTCATCGAGCTCTTTCGGGATCGAGCCGAAATAGCCGATCATGATCCAGGTGCAGAACGGCACCGCGAGCGTCGGATAGATCAGCACCAGGCACCAGTAGGAGTTGATAAGCCCGATCGCGCCGATGATCTGAAACAAGGGGATGAACAGGAGTGAGGCGGGAACGAGGTAGGTCAGGAACACGCCCGTGGCCAGCGTCTTGCTGCCCCAGAATCCCATGCGCGACAGGCTGAACGCAGCCAGCACCGAGATGACCATGCTGACCGCGACCGTCAGCAAGGTCACGATCACCGTGTTCAGGTAATAGATCTGGAAGTTGTGGTAGGTGATCAGGTACCAGAAATTCGCGAGCGTCGGGTGGTGCACGATCCAGGGCGTGCCCTTCTCCGCCCCGATCTCGGCCGAGGTCTTGAGACTGGTCATCACCTCATAGAACGGCGGCACGAGGTAGATGAAGGCGAAGAAGCCGAGCGCGATATAGCTGCACCAGAGCGCCCAGCTTCTTTCGTTGCGGGACTTCGGATGCCGCCGCCCGATCGGCATGCCACTGGCGACCGCGCCCAGCGAGGCGCTCATGCCCCGATCTCCTGCGCGCGGCGGTTCACGCCACGCAGGATGAAGAAGGCGGCGATCGCCAGGATGGGCAGCATGAAGAGCGAGACGGCAGCGCCCATGGGAATGTTGCCCGACTGGATGCCGACCTGGAAGGCGTAGGTCGCGAACACGTGGGTCTTATCCTCCGGCCCGCCCGAAGTCAGGATGCGGACGATGTCGAAGTCGGCGAAGGTGACGATCAGGCTGAACAGCACCGTGATCGAGATGATGTTCCGCATCATCGGTAGGGTGACGTGGATCAGCTTCTGCCAGGCGCTGGCGCCGTCGATCGAAGCCGCTTCGTAAAGCTGTTCGGGCACCGATTTCAGCGCCGCGAGATACATGATGAAGAAGAACGGCGTACCGTACCACACATTCACGACGATGGTGCAGATCCGCGCGATCCAACCGACGCCGAGCCAGGGCACGGGCTTCAGCCCGACCGCCTCCAGCACCCAGTTGAACGCCGAATAGGAGGGATCAAACATCCACCACCAGGTAAGGGTGGACAGCGCGAGCGGAATCACCCAGGTGACGAGCAGCAGTCCGCGCCAGAGGCGCTGGTACTTGCCGCCGATATTCTGGATCAGGTGCGCCAGGATCAGCCCGATCAGCGCCTTGAAGATCACCGAGGTGATGGCGAACAGGCAGCTTTGGAAGATAACGAGCTGGAAGGTCGAGCGGTGCAGAAGAAACGCGTACTGCGCGAGCCCGATGAACTCCGTCATCTTGCGGTTGAGGAGACTGAGATAGATCGCATAAATCGCGGGGTAGACCACGAGCCCGGCGATCAGCAGGATCAGCGGCGCGCACATCACGAGCGCGATGGTGCTGCGGTGGCGGGCGAACCGTTTCAGGCTGGAGCGGGAGCGGCGGGCGGCGAAGCCGCGCGTGTCGATGCCGGCCGCAATCGTACCGTCAGCCATTCTTCGTTTCCATCAATGAAGGGGCGGCGCAGCCGGCTTGCCGCGCGCGCAGGCGGGGCGGTCGAAGGCGGAGCGAGAGATCACCCAACTGAACGCTTCCCTGTTGTTTTCTGGGCAGCAACCGCGCCGCCGCTTCCGAAACATCGGTCGCGCACGCGAGCCCTGCACGCGGGACGCTAGCGACTCGCGCTTGCGGACGCAATCCCGGCGTCGCGGCCGGGGCGGATCAAAGCCTCAATGGCGCCGCAGCTTGCCGAGCGAGGCGAACGGCCGGCCGGCCGCCGCGTCATCCTCCTCCGGCATCGCCACGCCCGGCAGCCGCGGAAACGGATCGAGCGCCAGCGCCAATTGCTCCGCCGCCGCCTCGCCGAGATCGACCCGCCCGGCCTCGTAGGGCACCTCGTCCGGCCCGTCGAGGTCGATCTCCGCACTCTCGGTCCCCGCCGGCACGAACCGGATCGCGAACGTCTCCGCCACGTCGGCGGTGAATTCGTCGAGCGTGACGACGCACACCTGCACCACGCGCGCCATGAGCCGCCCCTCGGCGGCGATCACGCCCGCCGCGTCCGTGGCGCGCCGCAGCGCGAAGGCGCAGCGCAGGCTCTCGACCGCGGGCAGGCCCATGCGGCGGGCCAGCGCGGCGCACTCGGCCGCATCCGCCTCCACAGTGACGTCGCGCGCCGCACGCCCGATCTGCTCGACCGCGATCGGCCGGGAGAATTCGGGCTTGATCACCGTGCCGCCGCCTCGGCCGGAAGGAAGCGGACCTCGCCCCGGCGCAGAACCTCCAGCGCCTGCTCCTGAAGGTTCGCGCGCTGTGCCCGCATCAGCCGCGCGAGCCGTGCCGAGCGAGCATCGGCCGGCGCCGTCCCGCGCCAGACATTCCGCTCGAGCGCCGCCTCGAGCGCGCCGGGCGCGGCGGTTCCCGCCATCGCAGCGGCGTAGGCCGCCGCGCGGCCGTGGAACGCCTCCCACATCACCCGCACCTTCTTGCCCACCGACAGATCGCCCACGCCCATCTCGCGCAGGTTCACGTCCATGTCGCTGAACATGGCGTCGAACACGGCCTGCGCGAGCGCCGGGCCGGGTGGCGCCTCGCGCCGCAGACGGTCGATCAGCAGGAACGCATAAAGCCCGACCATGTCGAACCGGCCGTCCAGCGTGTCCGGCACGCCGAGCGCGGCGTAGTGGAACGGATCCCGCGCCGCCGCCACCGCCGCCGCGTACAGCTCGAAACCTGCCCGCTCATGCGGTCGGCGGCGGCCCAGCAGCGATCCGATCATGCCCAACTCTGAAAACTCTCCCTCTCCGCCCGCGACGATTGACTTGGCGGGACGGAGATGACACGGGGCCGGAGATAGCGCGTCGGCGGCTCCTGTCCAGAACCGGCGCGCACCCACCTCGGTCCGGAAACCTGCGTGCGCCCGCAACTCCGCCTTCTTACCCTGCTTTCGCTCGCGCTCCTTTCCGGCTGCGGCTGGCTGGCGCCGCCGGCCCAGCCGCGCGGCAACATTGTCAACCAGGCCGAGCTCGCCAAGCTCGTCGTCGGCAAGACCACCCAGTCCGAAGCACAGGCGCTGCTCGGCTCGCCGACCGCGAAGGGCACGTTCGACCAGAATGTCTGGAATTACGTGGGGCAAATGACGCGCCCGCAGATCGGCGGCACCAACCAGGTGCTCGCCCAGGACGTGGTGGAGCTGCGCTTCAACGATCAGGGCGTGCTGCAGTCGGTGCGCCATCTCAACAAGGCGCAGGCGCTCGCGGCACCGATGATCGCCCGCACCACCCCCTCGCCCGGCACCGAGGCATCGTTCCTTCAGCAGCTCTTCGGCAATGTTGGCAAGTTCAATCCGGGGCTCGGCAGTCAGGGACCGACTGCCGGCGCGCCGGTTGCCCGATAAGCGGCGGGCATAGTGTAGGCCGGATGCCAATCCGCCGACGAAGCGCCACGGGGTGCATTCCGCTGCGCTTCATGCGCCCTACGCAGCCGCCTCGTCGGCGAACGCCACGTCACGGTGGACATAGGCCGACAGCAGCAGCCCGAAGCCCAACATCGCCGTCAGCATCGCCGAGCCGCCGTGTGAGACGAGCGGCAGCGGCACCCCGCCCACCGGGATCGCGCCCATCACCATCGCGATGTTGACGAACACGTACATGAAGAAATTGAAGCTGATGCCGAGGCTGAGCAGCCGCCCGAACTGATTGCGGCAACGCAGCGCCATCGCCATCGCCGCCAGAACGATGGCCCCCAGCAGCGCGAGCACCGCCGCCGCGCCGACGAACCCCATCTCCTCGCCGATCGTGCTGAAGATGAAGTCGGTCTGCTTCTCGGGCAGGAAATTGAGCTGCGCCTGCGTGCCGTGCAGATAGCCCTCGCCCCACATCCCGCCCGACCCGAGTGCGATCTTCGACTGCAGGATGTTGTAGCCGGCGCCGAGCGGGTCGGTCTCGGGGTGCAGGAACGTGTCGATGCGCGCCCGCTGATAGTCGTGCAGGTGCGCGTAAACGAGCCGCGCCGCGAGCGGAACCGGCAGCAGCACGAGGGCGAACTTCCACCACCGCACGCCAGCCGCGAACAGCATTGCGCCGCCCACCGCGGCGGTGATCACGGCGGTGCCGAGATTGGGTTCCTTCAGGATCAGCGCCACCGGCGCGGCGATCGCCGCGAGCGGCACCAGCAGGAACAGCGGATTGCCGATCCGCTCCCAGCTCGCGCGGCGGAACCAGGCGGCCAACGCCAGCACGAGCGCGATTTTCATCAGCTCGCTCGGCTGCAACTGAAACCCGCCGAGCTCGAGCCAGCGTTGCGCACCCTTGCCGAGATGGCCGAATCGCAGCACCGCGGCGAGCAGCCCGAGCGAGACGAAATAGAACGGCCAGGCGAGCCGTGCGATCACCCTAATGTCGGTCATCGCGACCACCAGCATCAGCACGAGCCCGGCGGCGAAGCGGATCGCGTCGGCCTCGGCATAAGGGCGCGGCGAACCCCCCGCGACGCTGTAGAGCGCGGCGTACCCCACGCCCGCGAGCAGGCAGAGCAGCAACACGAAGCCCCAGCTCACGCGCCAGAGCTTCGCGGTCACATCGACCGAGGAGCGCAGCCAAAGGCGGCGTGCCTCGCTCACGTCTTGTTGCTCCGCACCGCGGCGAGCTGCGCGGGCCCCGGCTGCACGAGCGGCATGCTGCGCCCGGCCGGGTCGCGCCGCAGCGTCTCCATCATGATGTCGCGCGCGATCGGCGCGGCGGCCGTCGCGCCGGCATTGCCGTGCTCCACCACCACCGACAGTGCGTAGCGTGGCGCGGCATAGGGGGCGAAGGCGACGAACAGCGCGTTGGGGCGGAGCCGCCACGGCAGCTTGGAGCTATCGAACCCATGTTCGCGCTGCTCGCGCGAGACGCGAAGCACCTGCGCCGATCCGGTCTTGCCCGCCAACTGCCATTGCGGGTCCGGCAGGCGCGCATCCGGCGCCGTACCGCCCGGCTCGTTCACCACTGCCCACATCCCTTCTCGCGCCGCAGCGAGATACGCCGCCGGCAGCCCGAGCTCCGGCCATTCCTTCGCGGCATCGGCGAGCAGGTGCGGCTCGACCGCGCGCCCGGTGGCGAGCCGCGCCGCGTAGGTCGCCAGCTGAAGGGGCGTCACCTGGATGTAGCCCTGGCCGATCCCGCTCACCACGGTGTCGCCGAGGTTCCACGGATGGCCCTGCGCCCGCCGCCATTCGCGCGTCGGGATCAGGCCCGCGCGCTGGTCCGGCAGGTCGATGGCAAGCTCGGTGCCGAGCCCAAGCCGGTTCGCGGTGCGCGCGATCGGGTCGATCCCGACCTTCAACGCCACCTGATAGAAGTATACGTCGCAGGAGTTCTTGATGCCGCCGCGCAAATCGAGGCTTCCGTGCCCGCCCTTGCGCCAGCAGTGAAACCGCATGTTACCCAGGTCGAAATAGCCCGGGCAGGAGAAATGCTCGCCCGGCGTGATGGCGCGCGCCTGCAACGCCGCAATTGCCACCGCCATCTTGAAGGTGGAGCCCGGCGCATAGAGCCCCACCGTCACCTTGTCGGTCAGTGGCCCCCGCTGATCGCTCGCCCATGCCTGCCATTGCGCCTGGCTGACCCCCGAGTTGAACAGGCTCGGATCGAACGACGGGTTCGAGACCATCGCCATCACCTCGCCGGTGCGGCAGTCGAGCACCACCGCCGAGGCGCTCTCGCCGCCGAGCCGGTCGGTGATCGCCTGCTGCAAACCGGCATCGACGCTCGCGCGCACGTCCTCGCCGGGCTGCCCTTCCTCGCGCGCCACCTCGCGGATCACGCGCCCGACCGCATTCACCTCGAGCTGCTCGTTGCCCGCCTTGCCGCGCAGCGTCTTCTCGTAGGTCTTTTCCAGCCCCGCGCGCCCCACGCGCATTCCGGGCAGCGCGAGCGAGGGATCGTCCGCCACATCCTCCTCGGTTGGCGGCGCGACATAGCCGACCGCGTGGGCGAACAAGGGCCCCGTGGGATAGACCCGGCTGGTGCCGGCATCGACCACGATGCCGGGCAGGTCGGGCGCGTTCACCTCGATCCGCGCCATGTCGTCCCAGCTCAGGAAGTCGCGCACGAGCACGGGGATGAAACGGCGATGGCGCCGCGCCTCCCGCTCGATCCGGGCGCGCTCGCGCGGCTCAAGCGGGATCAGCGCGGAGAAGGCATCGAGAGTCGCATCGACATCCTGTGCCTGCTCAGCGATCAGCAGGGCACGCCAGGTCGAGTGGTTGCCCGCCAGCACCGTCCCGTAGCGGTCGGTGATGCGCCCGCGTGGCGGCGAGAGAAGCCGCGTGCTGATGCTGTTCTCGCGCGCCTTCACTTGATAGCGCACGCCCTCGCGCACCTGCACGCCGTACAGCATCACGCCGAGCGCGCCGAGCGCCCCGGCCTGCCCCGCCATGAGAAGCAGCGCGCGGCGGGTGAACACCGCGCCGCGCTTGTCGCCCTGGCGCGTGCCGACGCGGAACATCGGCCGGGGCATGTTCAGCCGCATCAAGCGCGCTCCGGCGCCGCAGCGGAACGGCTCAACCAAAGCGCGAGCAGGGCAACGGAAGGATAAAGCACGACCGCGAAGCCCCAGGTGCGGAGTGCCGGCGCGGCGGGGAGCAGGCGGAAACTGAGCGCCGAGGCAAGCGCCCACAAGAGCCCCGCCGCCAGCGCCGCGAGCACTGCGAAACAGGCCCAGGACGGGGCGAGCCCGGCGCCGGCCAGCGTCCGCCGCAGCCGCAGCGCCGCCCCCTGAATGGCGAGCAGCGTGACCGTCGCCACCCCGAGCGGCAGCCATCCGAGCAGGTCGCACAGGAGGCCGATCAGGAACACGAGCGGCGGCATCAGCAAGGCGGGGCGCAGCAAGGTCCAGGCGAACACTGAGCAGAGTGCCAGCGCCGGGCGCAGCGCCTCCTCGCCCGGCAGTCCTGCGATGGCGCCGGCGAATAGCACGAGCGCCAGGGTCGTTGCGAACGGCACCGCGCCGCGCGCGGCGGCATCGAGCCTGCGCGCTAGCGTCGGGCGTGGCCTGATGCCGGGAGCGCGATCGACCTCGACCATCGTCAGCCGGAAGGCTCGGCCGCTTCCGTGCCGAGCTGGAAATCGAACAGCCGCAAAATCCCCAGTTCGCCCAGCTTGGCCGCCGGCACCACCTCGGGCACGTGGGCCGCGCTCCAATGCACGGTACCGACCGGCAGGTCGGCCGGGAAGGCCCCCGCCTCGCCGGAGGTCACGACCCGCTCGCCCTCCACGGGATGCGCGTCGGTCCAGTAGAGCAGGCGGGGCCGGTCCGTATTGGCCCCGGCCAGGATGGCGCGACTGTGGCTCTGCTCCAGCAGGACGGGGATGCGGCTCGACAGATCGGTGATCAGCAGCACCCGCGCAGTGCGCGCGCCAACCTCCGTCACCCGCCCCACTAGCCCCGCCTCATCGACCGCGATCTCGCCCTTGCGGACCTGGTGGTTCGGCCCGACCGAGAGCAGCGCGGCGCGCGCATAGAGCCCGCCGCCGTCGGCGACCACGCGGCCGGTGACGAAGTGCGCCGGCGGATCGGGGATCCAGTTGAGCTGCGCCTTGAGCCGCCGGTTCTCCTCCTCAAGCCTGAGCGCCACGCTTTGCCATTGCCGCAGCCGCGCCACCTCCTCGCGGAGCGCGCGATTTTCGTCGCGCAGCGACCAAAGGTCCGCGAGGTCGGCGAGCTCGGCGCGGGCCGCCGCCAGCGGCACCGCGAGGAAGTCGAACACCGGCCCCAGGGCGTCGCCCAGGCTGATCCGCGCGCGATCAACGAGCAGCGTGTCGGCCTTGCCGATAAGCATGACGCCGAACGAGAGGACGAACAGCACCGGCAGCGTCAGCCGCGCCAATGCCTGCCTGAGCTGGACCGAGATGCGGATCATCGGCAGTGGGCTCCCACCCCGCCGGACTCACCGCAATCGGGTGCCCGAGTCGAGAGGAAAAACGCGCGCGCGAGCGGCGCGACTTAATACATGCTGGTGAGCACGTTCCGCAGCCGTTGCAGCTCCTCGAGCGCGCGGCCGGTGCCGAGCGCGACGCATTGCAGCGGTCCCTCCGCTACCGCGACCGGCAGGCCGGTTGCGTCCCGCAGCACTTGGTCCAGCCGGTAGAGCAGGCTGCCGCCGCCCGTCAGCACGATGCCTTTGTCCACGATGTCGGCGGCGAGCTCGGGCGGCGTGTTCTCCAGCGCCACCTTCACCGCCTCGACGATCTGGCCGACCGGCTCGGCCAGGCTCTCAGCGATCTGCCGCTGGCTCACCAGGATCTCGCGCGGCACGCCATTCATCAGGTCGCGCCCCTTCACCTCGCGCCAGATGTCCTCCTCGGCCTCGTCGCCCGGTCCAGCGGCGCCGATCTCGATCTTGATCCGCTCGGCGGTCGATTCGCCGATCAGCATATTGTGGGTGCGGCGGACGTAGTTGATGATCGCCTCGTCCATTTTATCGCCGCCCACGCGCACGCTGCGCGAATAGACGATGCCGCCGAGCGAGATCACCGCCACCTCGGTGGTGCCCCCGCCGATATCGACGATCATGCTGCCGGAGGGCTCCGTCACCGGCAGCCCGGCGCCGATGGCCGCGGCCATCGGCTCCTCGATCAGCAAGACGCGCCGCGCCCCCGCGCTTTCCGCGCTCTCCTGGATCGCCCGCCGCTCGACCGCCGTCGAGCCCGAGGGCACGCAGACAATGATCATGGGCGAGGCGAAGCGGCGGCGGTTATGCACGCGGCGGATGAAATGCTTGATCATCTCCTCCGCCACCTCGAAGTCGGCGATCACCCCGTCGCGCAGCGGGCGTATGGCGGAGATGTTGCCCGGCGTGCGGCCGAGCATCTGCTTGGCTTCCTCGCCTACCGCCAGCACCTGCTTGCGCCCCCGCACGTCGGCGATGGCGACCACGCTCGGCTCGGCGAGCACGATCCCGCGCCCCTTCACGTAAACCAGCGTGTTGGCGGTCCCGAGGTCGATGGCCATGTCGGCTGACATGAAGCCGAGCAGGCGGGAGAACATCGCGGCAACACCTCTGGCGGATGGGGAAAGGCGGAGGGGATTACCCCTGCCGCCCTCGAAATCACAAGAGGGTTAGGCCGCCGGAAGCGAACGGGTCCCCCGCCTCTATCGTTCCTATGTGTGACCGAGTGATCAGATCGGACCGACGAACGGAGAGGATGCAATGACACGTAAGTTCGCGTTCGGCGCCCTCGCGGGCAGCCTGCTTCTCGCTCTGTCGGCCTGCGGCTACAGCCCGGGGGAGCGCGCGCTGACGGGCGGCGCGCTCGGTGCCGGGGCGGGCGCGGGCGTGGCGGCCCTCACGGGTGGTCGTCCCGCGACGGGCGCCTTGATCGGCGCCGGCGCCGGCGCGCTCGGCGGAGCCCTCACCGCGCCGTAATTCTGGCGTTTCACCTGCGGGTCGTGTTGAGTGGCCGGCATGCGCCGGCCACTCGTCGTCTTCGGGCTCTTAGGAGGTGCGGTCACGCTCGGCGGCTGCGCCGCGCAGACCGCCGCGCAGCTTGGACTCACCGGCGCGCCGGTCCGGCCGCCGCCGGTGAACCAGTCTTCCGGCGTCTCCGCTGGGCTCTCGGCCGGGGCGCCGGGAAGTATTGGCGGATCGAACCTCACAACGCCCACCCTGATGCCGCAGGTGTCGGTTCCCGGCGGCGCGCCGGCCGAGTAAGGCCGGTGCTTCATGTTGCGCCGCGGCAGGACTACGTTTAGCGTCCCCGCGCAGTCCCGGGGGATGCATGGCCGATACAGTCCGCGATCAGGCTGAGGCGCAGCCGCCGTCCGCCGCGCCGGTGGTGGTGAAGAAATATGCCAACCGCCGCCTCTACAACACCGAAAGCTCCTGCTACATCACGCTCGAGAACCTGGCGGAGATGGTGCGCGGCGGCCGAGATTTCGTAGTTTACGATGCCAAAAGCGGCGAGGACATCACGCGCGGCGTGTTGACGCAGATTATCGTCGAGGAAGAGGGCAAGGGCCGCAACCTCTTGCCCACCAACTTCCTGCGCCAGCTGATAGGCTTTTACGGCGACTCCATGCAGGCCTTCGTGCCACGCTATCTCGAGCACGCGATGGAGGCGCTGGCACGTCAGCAGGACCAATTGCGCGAGACGATGCAGCGCACGATGGGAACGCTGTTTCCCTTCGGTGGCGTGGCGAACGAGATGAGCCGGCAGAACATGGCGATGGTGGAGCGGGCGCTCAGCCTGTTCACGCCGTTCTACCGCCCGCAGGAGGACCAGCAAGAAGCCAAGGCGCAGGATGCCGAGCTCGCCGCGCTGCGGGCCGAGGCCGAGAGGCTTCGCCAGAGGCTCGCCGAGGCGGATGCGCGCGCAAGCGAGGTTGGCACGCTGCGCGCCGAGCTGGCCGATCGCACGGGCAGACTCGCCGAAGCGGAGCGGCAGGCGAGCGAGGCCGCCGCGCTCGGCGCCGAGCTGGCGGGACTTCGCAAAAAGCTCGCTGAGGCCGAGGCGCAGGCGGCCGAAGCGGCCAGGCTGCGCGCCGAGCTCGAACAGCAGCGCCGCAAGGCTGCCGAGAGCAAGAAGGCGCCCGAGTCGGAGCGGCGGGCCGCTGTCAAGGCCGCGCGGTAGCCCATAGCGGCGCCACCGCGCTTAGTTCCACGCGCAGCCATCAACCGCTTTGCGGTGCAATGATCGGTTGACCCGGCCGAAACCAGCACGCTACGCTGCCCCGCCTGCGATGGACTCGCTGCATCGGGGCGTTAGGGAGTAAGCGGCATGGCGCGCGTTCCGGTGTTGCCGAATGCAGACTCGCTCGGTCCGCTCCGCCATCTCGCCGGGAAGTGGGCGGGCACGGGGCTCAATATCATTTGGCGCCCGATGTTGCTGCCGCCCGGACAGCAGCATTTCCTCGAACTCAACCTAACGCTCGAAACCACAGAGTTTGAAATCATCCCCGGCCGCATCACCAACCGCGGGCTCTGTCAGGACGACATCGACATGTTCGGCCTGACCTACCTGCAGAAAATCCAGGACCGCAACACAGGCGCCGTGCTGCATGTCGAGCCGGGCGTATGGGCACGGGTGCCGGCGACCACCGACCCCGCGGTGCCGGAGAGCGTGGTGCGGATGGCCTCCATCCCGCACGGCGCATCGGTGCTCGCCCAGGGACTCGCTGCCACCGCGGCGGAGCCGCCGCGGATCGGCCGGAGCGACATCGTGCCGTTCGTCACCGGACAGCCGAACCGCAGGATCGCCCTGCCGCCCGAGGCCGACCTTGCGGTGCCGAGCGATTTCCGCTCCCCGCCCGGCGCGACCGACGGCATCACGCAGGCGATGCTCGACGACCCGAATTCGCTGCTGACCCAGGCACTCGACGGAGCGAGCGTGCTGAGTACGACGACGCTGCACGTCTCGTCCGATCCCGCCGCGCCCGTGCCGGGCGGCGGGGTTGTCAACACGGCGTTCCTGCAAGGCACGGCGGACGGCCCGAACGCGCAAGCCGGGCGCGTCACCGCCACCTTCTGGATCGAGACGCTGCGAACCTCCTCCGGCGGCACCGCGCTGCAACTACAATATTCACAAACGGTCTTGCTGAACTTCGCGGGGCTGAGCTGGCCGCACGTCTCGGTGGCGACCCTGCGGAAGGTGTAGCGCCGGTCCCGGATATCGACGCTGACCGCCCGATTGCTTCGCGCCGCTCGCAACGACGACGTTGCAAAATCAAGGATCGCGGCGCTTGGTACGGCAAACGACGGGCCGCTACCACTCCTATGTCCGCACACGCGGTAGTACAGATCCGGCCCGGCATTGCCGCCGCACTGCACGAGCACGGCGTGCTGCTGGCGATGGCGGCCGGCTCGATCCCAGGGTCGAGCTGATCGGCAAGCCGTTCTCGGCGGTCGATCTCGCCCATCGCGTCCGCACGTTGCTGGACAGCACGCCATCTCAGGCGCAGCGGACGGAGAACTCCAGTCCCCCGGCGAACGGCAGCGTCATCGTGTGATAGCCATTCGCCGCGACGAACGCGAAATAGTCTGCGTATTCGGCCCGCCGCTCCCCGGTGTTGTCGCAGACCACCGCCGCGCCCGGCCGCAGGCGGGGATGCACCAGTTCGAGCGCGGGCCGCGCCATCACCACCCAAATATCGACCAGCATGAAGTCGATCGGCTCCTCGATCGCGCGCAGCGTCTCGCGCAAATCCCCCTCGCGCAGATCGACCCATTCGGAAAGCCCCGCGCGCGCCAGGTTCGCGCGCGCGATGCGCGCCTTTTCCGGCTCGTATTCGGTGCCGATCACCACGCCCGCGCCGCCCAGCACGCGCAGATTGTCGCGCACCGAAGCCGCCAGATAGAGGGTCGAGACGCCGTGCGAGGTGCCCGCCTCGACGATGCGGCGCGCGCCCATGGCGCGGCAAAGCTGGTAGCAGAACGAAGCCTTGTCGCGGTCGAGCGCCACCAGCTTGTCGGCGCGGAACGATTTCACCTCCGCCTCGGTCGGTGGCGGGCGGCGTGCGAAGAAGGCGGCGTACTCCTCGCTCTGCGCGTCGCTCTCGGCGTGCAGCGCCTCCAAGAGCCGCGCCAGCGCCGGATCGGCGATGACGCCGTTCACGCGTCGGGCTCCGCTTCCAGGGCGCGCCGCGCCTGCGCGATGGCGGCACGCTCCTCCTCGGTCACCTCGGGGATGCGGAGGTCGAGCCGTTCCAGCGTGTCGATCAGCGCCGCCACCACCACCAGATGCGCGAACCATTTATGATCTGCCGGCACCACGAACCAAGGCGCGTGCGGCGCGGCGGTGGCGGTGATCGCTTCCTCGTAGGCGTGCTGGTATTCGTCCCAGAAGGCGCGCTCCTTCAGGTCGGTGCTGCTGAATTTCCAGTTCTTGTCCGGCTCCTCCAGCCGCGCCAGGAAGCGGCGCCGCTGCTCGGTCTTGGAGAGATGCAGGAAGAACTTGGCGATGGCGATGCCCTGGCGGGCGAGGTATTGCTCGAATCCCGCGATGTCGGCCAGCCGCTCGTCCCACAGGCGCTTGCCGCTCACCGCCTGCGGCAAACGCTGGCGAGCCAGGAGCTCGGGATGCACGCGCACCACAAGCACCTCCTCGTAATGGCTGCGGTTGTGGATGCCGATGCGGCCGCGCTCGGGCAGCGCGCGCACGCTGCGCCACAGGAAATCGTGCGCCAGCTCCTCTGGCCCGGGCTGCTTGAAGCTCGTCACCTGCACGCCCTGCGGGTTCACCCCGGTCAGCACATGCTTGATGGTGCCGTCCTTGCCGCCCGCGTCCATCGCCTGGAACAAACAGAGCAGCGACCAGCGATCCTGCGCGTAGAGCACCTCCTGCAGCTCGGCGAGCCGGCTCACGCCAGCCGCGAGCAGTTGCTCGGCCGCGTCGTGCGGGATCAAATGTCCCGCCGTATCGGCCGGATCGTAGTGCTTGAGGCGGAACTCCTTGCCGTCGGTGACGCGGTAGCGGTCGAGCAGCTTGCGGACCTGCTTGGGCGGCAGGCCGAGCGCCTGGGCGGTCGCGGCGAGCGGATGATGTTTCATCCCCGGATGCTATCCTGCCCGCCGCCCGGCAGGAAGCCGCGCCAGCGCCGATTCGATCGCCGGCACGATCACCGACACGAGTGGAGGGTTCATTCCGCCGCGGCTCTCCGACGCAAGAATCCGCAGTCTGGATCTCGGGACTGTGCCTTCATTGACATGCCGCGCAGATAACGCCGAATCGGCCGCGCGCCGGCCCCCTCGGTGCATCAGCAAGGCGTGAGCCACCGAATTTCCATCGTCCGGCACGAATCAGGATGATTGCACGGGAACCGCTTCGCTACGGAGGTGCCGCTCCACGAGATAGAGCGGCCGCTGCTTCACCTCGTTGAAGACGCGGCCGAGATACTCGCCGATGATGCCGAGCGTAACAAGCTGCGCGCCGCCCAGGAACAGTACCACCGCCATTAGGCTCGGATAGCCCGGCACCTGGTTGCCGAACGCCAGCGTGCGGATAACGAGCTGCGCCAGATAGAGCGCCGCCGCGAAGCCGACCAGCAGGCCGAGATACATCGCCGCCCGCAGCGGGATCGTGCTGAATCCGGTGATGCCCTCGAGCGCCAGGTTCCAAAGCTTCCAGTAGCTCCATGCCGTGCTGCCAGCATGGCGCGGCGCGCGGTCGTATTCCACCGCGCAGCTCGGAAACCCCACCCAGGCGAACAGGCCCTTCATGAAGCGGTGCCGCTCGCGCAGCGAGGCGAGCGCATCCACCGCGCGCCGGCTGATCAGCCGGAAATCGCCCGTGTCGCGCGGGATCGGCACCGAGGCCGCACGGTCAAGCACGCGATAAAACGCTGCCGCGCTCGCTCGTTTGAGCCAGCCTTCGCCGGCGCGGCGGCGGCGGCGCGCGTACACCATGTCGTGTCCAAGCCGCCATGCCGCCACCAGCTCGGGGATCAGCTCCGGCGGGTCTTGCAGGTCGACATCAATCACGATCACCGCCTCGCCGCGCGCATGATCGAGCCCGGCGGTGGTAGCGATCTCCTTGCCGAAATTGCGGCTGAGGTTCACCACGGCGATCCGCGGATCGCGCGCCCGCAGCCCCTGCATCACGCCGAGGGTGGCGTCGGTGCTGCCGTCATTCACCAGCACGAGCTCCCAACATTCGCCGAGCCCGTCCATGGTCCGCGCCAGGCGGCGGTGGAAGGCAAGGAGGTTCGCCTCCTCGTTGAAGGCGGGCGCGACGACCGAAAAGACCGGCTTCAGTTCCCCCGCTCCGGCGTCATATGGCATGATGCGGCCACCTTTCGCTGCGTGCCGCCGCCAATCTGCGCGCGAAAACCCAAATAGATCGTCAACGCTCAGGCGGCCGCGCCGAGCAGGGTTCCGAGCAGCGCGGCCGCGCCCACCACCAGGACCGGCGCGGCCTTCCAGGCCGCCAGCAGCACGAACGCGGCGAGCGCAATCGTGAAATCCGCCGCCGTCCGCACCGAGCCGGTCCACACCGGATCGTAGAGGGCGGCCCCGAGCAGCCCGACGACGGCCCCGTTCACGCCGCGCAGCGCCGCCTGCATCCGTGGATGGCCGCGCAGCCGGTCCCAGAACGGCAGCGTGCCGGTGAGAAGCAGCAGGCCCGGAAGGAAGATGGCGGCGAGCGCCAGCACGGCCCCCGCTACGCCCGCTGCGGTGGCGCCGAGGAAGGCGGCAAAGGTGAACAGCGGACCCGGCACCGCCTGTGCGGCGCCGTAGCCAGAAAGGAACGCTGCCTCGCCCACGAAGCCCGGCCGCACCACCGCATCCCGCAAGAGCGGCAGCACCACATGCCCGCCGCCGAACACGAGCGCCCCAGAGCGGTAGATTGCCGCAGCGAGCCCGGCGAAGCCGCCGGCGGGCGTGAAGGCGAGCGCGAGCAGAACCGCGAACAGCGCGAGCAACGCCGCACCGGCCCGGGCGGAGACCGGCATCCGCAGCGGCTCGGGAACCGCGCCTGCGCCCTCGCGGCAGAAGCAAAGCCCGAGCAACGCCCCGAGCGCGATGGCGGCCACCTGCCCCAGCGACGAGGGCGCGAACAGCGCCAGCGCCACCGCGGCGACAGCGATGCTCGCCCGCTGCCGATCGGGCGCCAGCGTGCGCGCCATGCCCCACACCGCCTGCGCCACCACCGCGACCGCGACGAGCTTGAGGCCGTGCAGCAGCCCAGCGCCCCAGCGCGTCGCATCCAAATGCGGGGCGCCATAGGCGAACAGCACCATCAGCACGGCCGACGGCAGCGTGAACCCCGCCCAGGCGGCGAGCGCGCCCGCCGGACCCGCCCGCATCAGCCCGAGTGCGAAGCCGGTCTGGCTGGAAGCCGGCCCTGGCAGGAACTGGCAGAGCCCGACGATGTCGGCGAAGGACCGCTCGTCCAGCCAGCGGCGCCGTTCCACGAATTCGGCACGGAAATAACCGAGATGGGCGATCGGGCCGCCGAAGCTCGTCAGCCCGAGACGCAGGAAGGCGCGGAAGACCTCCGCCGGGGTGCCGGCGTTTTGGCTCAACTCGGCCAGGGCGTGCCCCATCGGTCGGCGAACGCGACCTCCGCCACTGGGCGGCGCGTCAGCGGTCCGTATTTGTCACGCGGAAAGCCGACCGGCATCAGCGCGAAGGTGGACACGTCGTCCGGCAGCCCGAGGATCGCCCGCGCATCTTCCTCGTAAAGAATGTGGTTGGTGGTGATTAGCGTGCCGAGGCCGAGCGCGCGGCAGGCGAGGATGATGTTCTGCATCGCCGGATAGATGCTCGCGCCGCGTATCCGCTCCTGATAGGCGAGATGCGCGTGGTAGCGGGCGGCCACGTTCTGCGGCAGGGCTTCGCGCGGCGGCATGTCGCGCGCCTTGAGGCACGGCACCAGCAGCACCGGGGCCTCGCCGAGATGGTCCCAAAGATAGCTGCCCGCCGCCATGAACCGCTGATACTGCGCCTCGGTGAGGTGCGCCGGGCGCCCGCGCGCCGCGTAGATCTCCGCGATCTCGTCAGCGGCCTTGCGGTACACCGCGCCGAGCGCGCGGCGTTGTTCCGCGTCGCGCACCACGATGAAAATCCAGTTCTGCGCGTTGCCGGCCGAGGGCGCCTGCGTCGCCGCCTCCAGAACGCGGTCAAGAAGCGCCTCGGGCACCGGATCGGGCTTCAGGCGGCGCAGCGCGCGGGCGGTGTATATCGCCTCGAACAGCCCGACTTCGCTCATGCGGCGAATTCCGCGCGGATTGCCGCCGAATGCTCGCCGATCGCCGGCACCGGCCCGAGCGCGCGCGGCCCGTCGCTCGTCAGCACCGGCGGCGCCGCGATCGCGACCGCGCCGTTCGGCGTGCCCACTTCCGTGCGCCGCAGCGCCGGATGCTTCGCGAGCGCCGCCAAGTCATTGACGAACCCGAAGGCGGTGTTGGCGGTGCGGAGCTTCGCCGCAGCCTGCGCGCGATCGAGCTTCGCGAACGCGGCCGCGACATGGGCGTCCACCGCCGGCCGATTCGCCACCCGGATCACGTTCGTCTCGAACCCCGCGCGCCGCGGCAGGTCCGGCTCTTCCAGGAAGTGGCGGCAGAAATCGGCCCATTCCCGCTCGTTCTGAATCGAGATCAGCACCAGTGTGCCGTCCACCAGGGCGAACGCGCCGTACGGGCAAATGGAGGGATGCGCGAGCCCCATGCGCGGCGGCTGCTTGCCGGTTCCCTCGAAGTAAAGCAGCGGCACGTTCATCCAGTCCGCCATGCCGTCGAACAGGCTGACGGAGAGGCCCTTGCCGCGCCCGGTGATGCCGCGCTCGATCAGCGCCTCCAAGACGCCCGCATGGGCCGCCATGCCGGCGGCGATGTCGCAGGCGGAGACGCCGACCCGGCCCGGCCCCTCCGGCCGCCCCGTCACCATCGCGAGCCCGGATTCCGCCTGCACCAGTAGGTCGTACGCCTTCATGGTCGCGTACTCGCCGCTTTCGCCGTAGCCGGAAATATCGACCGTGATCAGCCGGGGATAGCGTTCGCGCAGCTCCGCCGAGCCGAAGCCCGCGCGCTTCGCCGCGCCGGGCGCGAGGTTCTGGATAAACACGTCGGCACGGGCGAGAATGCGGTGCAGCAGCGCCGCATCGTCGGGATTCTTGATATCCGCGACGAGGCTCTGCTTGCCGCGGTTGAGCCAAACGAAATAGGTCGACTGCCCGCGCGCCGCGGTGTCGTAGCCGCGCGCGAAATCGCCTTCGGGCCGTTCGAGCTTGATCACCCGCGCGCCCGCGTCCGCCAGCCGCGAGCTGGCATAGGGCGCGGCCACCGCCTGTTCGAGCGAAAGAACGAGCAAGCCCTCGAGAGGCCGGCGCATCACGCCCCCGCCCGCGCGACCAGCGGGAACACCTGCTCGGCGAGCCGGTGCATCTGCTCCGTCGCTTCCGCGTGCGACATGCCGGCGAGATGCACGCCCGCGCAGAGCCAGGTGGCGCCGAACCTCCGGCGCAAGGCGACAATCTGCTCGGCCACCTGGTCGGGCGAACCGAGCAGGAAGCGATCCGCCGCCAAGTCCTCGAAGTTGCGGTCGAAATGGTCTTGCGAGGGCATCACCTTGTCCTGGCCCCAGGAATGATAGGCCGCGTATTTGGCGGCGAGCGGCGGTCCCGCGCGGCGCATCGCCTCTTCCCACGTGTCGGCGACAAACACCTCGCGGATGATCGGCAAATCCGCCGGAAACGGCTTGCCGTTCTTCTCGAGCGCGCGCTTGTAGAGATCGAGCTGCTGATCGAGCGTGGTGAAGGTGCCGTGCGGCGGTATGAACCAGGCATCGGCCATGCGCGCCGCGCGCCTGATGCCGACTTCCGCATTCGCGCCGATCCAGATCGGCGGCATCGGTTTCTGCACAGGGCTTACCGAGCAGCTCGCCGCGTCGAGCTCGAAATGCGAGCCTTTCATGGTCACGCTCGGCTCCGTCCAGAGCCGCTTCACGGCGTCCAGGTTCTCTTCGAAGCGGCGCCCGGCCTCCTTGTAGGAGGTGCCGAACGACTTGAACTCGACCTCGCGGTAGCCGACGCCGGCGCCGAAGATCAGCTTGCCCTCGCTCATCACATCGAGCGAGGCGAGCTGTTCGGCGATGTCGAGCGGCTTCTGCATCGGCAGCAGCACGACGCTCGTGATCAGCCTGAGCCGCGGCGCAAGTGCGGCGGCCTGCGCCAGAAAGGGCACTTGGCTCACCATCTGCAACGGCGCGGTGCTGTAGTGCGCGGCGCGGCCGACCGCATCGAACCCGAGCGTCTCGGCCGTCTTCACCAGCGCCAGATCGTCGCGGTGCCGGGCAACGATGTCGTCCTCGGCCTGGTGCTGGCCGCGCATCAGCAGTGCGTATTTCATCGGCGCGTCCCCGTTCGTTTAACGTCATGCGCGTCTCGCGTGCGCGCGTGTGAACAAGCTCGAAGCTCGGGCGGCGCGGATTCGGTGGAACGGTCCTTCGAGAGCGCGAGGCCGCCGGCGTCGATCGATACCTGCCCGCGCCGTTGGTCGATCGCGCTGGCGAGCACGGTCACGGTAATGTCCTCCATGAAGTGCGCCCCGATCTCCGCCGGAAGAAGATCGCCGAACATGTAAACACCGGCGCGGACCTCTGTGATGACCGCGAGATCGGCACGCCGTGCCGGGCGGGCGTCGCCGCCATGCGGGCGGGATTGCCGCGCAGGATCGCCCCGGTCGAGCACGAGGCTGGGGGTGAGAAGGTCATTCAGGTCCATGCGGCGCTATAGCGCGATACCTAGCAGGGAAGCGATGGCGGCGGTCGCCTTCAGGCCGCTGCCGGTCAGCACGAGCACGGTCGTTTGCTCGGGCGTGACGGTGCCCGCTTCGAGCAGGCGCTGGAAGGCGGCGAGCACCTGCGCGGATGTCGGTTCCACGTAGAGGCCGATGCGGGCGAGCGCGAACAGCGCCTGTTTGATCTCCTCTTCGGTCAGCATCACCGCGCCGCCGCCGGTTTCGCGCAGCACGCCGAGGACTTCCGGCAAGCGGATGGGCTGCGCGATCGCCGTGCCCTCGGCGATGGTGGGGCGGATCTCGGGCGCGGCGGGCGCGCCGGCGAGGAACGAGGCGGCGATCGGCGCGCAATTGGCGGGCTGGGCGGCGAAGATGCGTGGCAGCGCGGTGATCTCGCCCGCGCGTAGGAGCTCGGAGAAGCCGATCTCGCAGCCGAGCACGTTCGATCCCGCCCCGCAGGGGACGATGACGTTGTCGGGCGCGGCGAAGCCGAGATCCTCCCACAGTTCGTAGGCGAGCGTCTTGGTGCCCTGGAGAAAGAACGGATGCCAGTTATGGCTGGCGTAAAACACGTGCGCGGCGCGGCGCACCGCCTCGTCGGCCGTGTCTTGGCGAGAGCCGGGGACGAGGACTACCTCGGCGCCGTGTGCGCGCATCTGCACGGTCTTGGCGGGGCTCGTGGCGGCGGGGGCGAGGATGGTCGCGCGCATCCCGGCGGCGGCGGCATAGGCCGCGATGGCGGCGCCGCCGTTGCCGGAACTGTCCTCGAGCACCTCCGTGACACCCTGCTGGCGCAGGAGCGAGAGCATCACCGAAGCGCCGCGGTCCTTGAAGCTGCCGGTCGGCATCATCCAGTCGCATTTCAGCAGGGGCTCCGCGCCGTGCAGGCGACGGCGCAGCAGCGGCGTGCGGCCCTCGCCGAGCGTGACCGGATCAGCGACCGGCAGCGGCAACGCGGCGTGGTAGCGCCAAAGGCCGGGGCTGGTGCTGTCGATGCGGTGGCGGCTGATGCCGGAGAGCGGCGTGAGCAGGAGCGGCGCGCCATCGTCGCCGCACCAGCGCGGGGCGGTAAGGTCGTAGGTCCGGCCGGAGCGCGGATCGAGATAAGACGGCGTCATCGGCGCTGGTTCCCCACCGCAACAAGGTTTTCGCTTCGCGGGCCGCGTCGGCCGATGCTAATCCGCTCCGCCCTTCGGAAAGGATAGCGATGGTCAAGGTGCGGGCGCTGGCGGAGAAGGACGAGCCGGCCTGGGACAAGTTCGTGCATGGCTCCCCGCTAGGCACCTTCTTCCATCTGAGCGCATGGCGGGGGCTGATCGAGCGCGTGTTCCGCCATCGCACTTACTACGCCTTCGCCGAGCAGGATGGCGCGATCACGGGTGTGCTGCCGCTCGCGCATGTCCGCACCCGCCTGTTCGGCAACACGCTGATCTCGACGCCCTTCTGTGTCTATGGCGGCCCGATCGCGGCCGATGCGGAAAGCGCGCGGGCGCTGCAAGCCCATGCGGCGGGGCTGATGGAGCAGACCAGGGTCTCGGCGGTGGAATTCCGTTACCTGGGCGAAGCGGAGTGTCCCGGCTGGATCGAGCGGCCGCCGCTCTATGAGACCTTCCGCCGCCCCCTCGATGCCGACGACGAGCGCAATATGAAGGCGATCCCGCGCAAGCAGCGCGCGGTGGTGCGGAAGGGCATCCAGAACGGGCTGCGCTCGGTGGTGCAGCACGAGGCCGGCACGCTGTTTCGCGTCTATGCCGAGAGCGTGCGGAATCTCGGCACGCCGGTCTTTCCGCGGCGATGGTTCGCGGCGCTGCTCGAACGCTTCGGGCAGAACGCCGACGTGGTGACGGTGCTCGACGGCGAGGCGCCGATCGCCGCCGTGCTCAACTTCTATTTCCGCGACGAGGTGCTGCCCTATTACGGCGGCGGCACCGAGGCGGCGCGCCGGCGGGCGGGCAACGATTTCATGTATTGGGAGGTGATGCGGCTGGCGGCCGCGCGCGGCTGCAAGATGTTCGATTTCGGCCGCAGCAAGATCGGCACCGGCTCGCACGCCTTCAAGCATAACTGGGGTTTTCCCGCGATGCCGCTGCACTATCATTACAAGCTTGCACGCGGCGCCGGGATTCCCGACCAGAACCCGCTCAACCCGAAATACCGCATCTTCATCGCGGCATGGCGACGGCTGCCGCTGCCGGTGGCCAATGTCCTGGGACCGATGATCGTGCGGGGCCTGGGATGAGGAACAATGCTCGAACCCGTGTCCGACCGTGCCTCCTCCCGCGCCCGGCTCAGCGAGGCCGACCAGGCGGCCTGGGCCGCCTATGCGCGCGCGGTGCGGCCGCTTCCGGGCCGGGCGGCGCTGCACGGTCCCGCGCCCACCGCCGAGGTGCGGACGCAGCCGCCGCGCGCGGCGCCCTCGGTGTCCGGACGCAGGGAGGTTGCGGCCGGGCCGCGGGGCGGCATCAGTGTGGGCGCACAGCCGGCGGGGCTCGACGGGGCGAGCTGGCGGCGTTTCCGCAGCGGGCGGATGCCGGCCGGGCGGCGGCTCGATCTGCACGGCTTCACCGCGCAGCGGGCGTTCCTGGCCGTTGGCCAGTTCCTGCGGATCGCTCAGGCCGAGCACGTGCGCTGCGTCGAGATCGTCACCGGGCGCGGCGAGGGGGAGGGCGGCGTGCTGCGGCGCGAACTGCCGCTGTGGCTGAACCGCCCGGAGCTGCGCCCGCTCGTGCTGGCGGCCGCGCATCCGCATCCGGCCAACCCCGGGGCCGTGCGGGTGCTACTAAGCCGTGTCAAATAGTGGTTTACACAGCTAAAAGATGCAGGGGTACCCGGAGGTTTATTGCCGCCACGGCGTAGATGCCGGACAAACTAGATCGTGCGGGTACCGCGCGCGATGGCGGCGACGCCGGTGCGCGAGACTTCGGCCAGGCCGAGCGGGCGCATCAGGTCGGCGAAGGCGTCGAGCTTGTCGGTCGAGCCGGTCATCTCGAAGACGAAGCTCTCGGTGGTAGCGTCCACCACACGGGCGCGGAAGGCATCGGCCAGCCGCAGCGCCTCGGCGCGCTGCTCGCCGCGGCACACGACCTTGATGAGCGCCATCTCGCGCGCGACGTGCGGGCCTTCGCGCGTGAGGTCGGCGACGCGGTGCACCGGCACCAGCCGGTCGAGCTGCGCCTTAATCTGCTCGATCACCATCTCGGTGCCGGAGGTGACGATGTTGATACGCGAGCGTCCGCGCACATCATCGACCGGCGCGACCGTCAGGCTGTCGATGTTGTAGCCGCGGCCGGAAAACAGGCCGATCACGCGCGCGAGCACGCCCGCCTCGTTATCGACGAGCACGGAGATGGTGGCGGTGCGGTAGGTGCTGGTATCAGGAGGCATGGGGAATCACGGCCATCACACCAGCACCAGCCCTTCATCGGTGATCCCCGCCGCGTCGCGCTCGTGCTCGGGGCCGAGGATCATCTCGTTGTGGGCTGCGCCCGAGGGGATCATCGGGAAGCAGTTCTCCTTCGGATCAACGGCGATGTCGGCGATCACCGCGCGATCGACCGCGAGCATCTCGCGGATCACGCCGTCCAGTTCATCCACGGTGCGCGCGCGCAGGCCGACGGCGTGGAAACTGTCGGCCAGCTTGACGAAATCGGGCAGCGCCGCCGAGTAGCTTTCGGAATAGCGTCCGCCGTGCAGCAGTTCCTGCCACTGGCGCACCATCCCCATATACTCGTTGTTGAGGATGAACACCTTCACCGGCAGCCGATACTGCGCGAGCGTGCCCATCTCCTGGATGTTCATCAGCACGCTTGCCTCGCCCGCGATATCGATCACCAGCGCGTCGGGGTGCGCCACCTGCACGCCCATCGCGGCGGGCAGGCCGTAGCCCATCGTGCCAAGCCCGCCCGAGGTCATCCAGCGGTTCGGCTTCTCGAAGCCGAAATGCTGCGCGGCCCACATCTGATGTTGGCCCACTTCGGTCGTGATGAACGTGTCGCGCCCGGTGCCGCGCGTGAACTCGTACAGGCGCTTGATTGCGTATTGCGGCTTGATCACCGAGCCGGGCCGCATGTCCTGGGTGAAGCGCAGCGACTGCTTGGACCGCCAAACGTCGATCTGCCGCCACCAATCGGCGAGCGCGCGGCGGTCCACCGGGCGCTCGTCGGCGTCCCAGGCGGCGAGCAGCGCGGCCAGCACGCACCCGGCATCGCCCACGATCGCCAGATCGACCGGCACGTTCTTGTTGATGGAGGAAGGGTCGATGTCGGCGTGGATCTTCTTCGCGTGTGGGCAGAACGCATTGAGCCGCCCGGTCACGCGGTCATCGAACCGCGCGCCGATCGCGACGATCAGGTCCGCCCCGTGCATGGCGAGATTGGCCTCGTAGGTGCCGTGCATCCCCAGCATCCCGAGGAACTGCGGATCCGATGACGGGAAGGCGCCGAGGCCCATCAGCGTGTTGGTGCAGGGAAAACCGGTGGTCCGCACGAAGCGGCTCAGCAGCTCGGAGGCCTCGGGACCGGCGTTGATCACGCCGCCGCCCGAGTAGATCACCGGGCGCTTGGCCTGCTTCATCATGACGACCGCCTGTGCGATCGCGCCGGCGTCGGGCTCGGTCTGCGGCCGGTAGCTCGGATGAAGCGGCGCCGCCTCGGCATAGGGCGCCTTGTTGATCAGAATGTCCTTGGGAAGATCGACCACGACCGGGCCGGGTCGACCGGAGCGCGCGACGTAGAACGCCTCGTGCACCACGCGCGCCAGATCCTCGGAGCGCCGTACGAGGTAATTGTGCTTGGTGGCCGGGCGGGTGATGCCGGTGGTGTCCGCCTCCTGAAAGGCGTCGTTGCCGATCAGGTGTGTCGGCACCTGCCCGGTGAGGCAAACCACCGGCACGGAATCCATCAGCGCGTCGACAAGACCCGTCACCGCGTTGGTCGCGCCGGGGCCGGAGGTGACGAGCACGACGCCGACCTTGCCGGTGGAGCGCGCATAGCCTTCGGCGGCGTGGACCGCGCCCTGCTCGTGGCGCACCAGCACATGGCGGATCGCGTTCTGGTTGAACAGCGCGTCGTAGATCGGCAGCACCGCGCCGCCGGGGTAGCCGAATATCACATCGACTCCCTCGTCCTTCAGCGCCCGGAGCAGCACCTCGGAGCCGGACAGGCTCGCCTCGGCGGACATCGCACATCCCTTCTGGTCTCGCCGGCTGAGATGGAAAGGCCGGCGCGAAGCCCCACGCATAGGGCCGATGCTGCGATGCGTCAACGCGGCGAGCGAAGAAAATCGCGCATATCAGCCCAGAACTGTTCCGAAAGTTGCGCTGGAGCCTCGAAGCGGGACTTAATCGTAGTCGGCGTGACCCCGGGCGCGAGGGGCTGATGACGCAGCCAGGTGGCTTGACGCTTCGCATATCGAGCGGTGGCGAGGATCGCCCGTTGTGCGGCTTCTTCCAAGCCGATCTCTCCGCGCAGATGCGCCGCAAGCTCCGCCACGCCGTGCGCCCGCAGGACAGGCACCGCGGGGTCGAGGCCGAGGGAAAGCAAGGCGCGTACCTCCTCCACCGCGCCCGACTCCATCATGCGGCGGAAGCGGGCGGCGATGGCCGCGCGCAGCGCCGCGCGGGGCGGGTCGAGTGCGACGGCGCGAAAGCGCCAGCCGGCGGCCGGCTGCGCCGGCTCGGCCTGCCATGCCGCGAGGCCGCGCCCGGTGCCGCACCAGACCTCCCAGGCGCGCGCGAGCCGCTGGCTGTCCGACGGACGCAGCGCTGCGGCGGTGGCCGGATCGGTCTCGGCGAGGCGCGCATGCAGGCCGGCGGGGCCGAGTTCGGCAAGCAGCGTCCGGGCTTCGGCGCGCGCCGCCGCCCCGGGCTCGGGAATCTCGGCCAGCCCGAACGTGAGGGCGCGCAGATAGAGGCCGGTGCCGCCGCACAGGATCGGCGCGCGGCCCTGCGCGCGCGCCGCCTCCATCGCCTCCAGCGCCGCCGCGCGCCACCACGCGGCGTTGGCGGGCTCCCACGCGGACCGGACGCCATAAAGCGCGTGCGGGGCGGCGGCCTCTTCGGCGGGCGTGGGCCGAGCAGTGAGCACGCGCAACTCGCGATAGAGCTGCATCGAGTCCGCGTTGATCACCACGCCGCCGACAGCCTGGGCGAGCAGCAGCGCGAGCGCGGATTTGCCGCTCGCGGTGGGGCCGAACAGGATCAGGGCGGGTGAGGCGGTTTCGGCCATCGCGCACGCTGCTAGCGGCAAGCGCGCGAGGCGTCACTCTTATGGTTTGTGTCCGCCGCGCGGCGCTGGCATGTACCGCGTATGGCTTGGGTTCTCACGCTGATCGCGGCGCGCCCGCCGCTCGATCCCGATCTGGTCGCGCGCGTGCGCGAGGGCGTGCGCGGCGGAGGGCCGGACGTGCTGGCGGAAGGAGAGGCGGTTGACATCCCGCTCGATGCGCCGCCGCCGATGCGCGATGTCGCCTCGATCCTGGCGGGCGCGGCGGTAGATGCCATCCCCGTGCCCGCGGCGGGCCGGCGCAAGCGGCTGCTGCTGGCCGACATGGACAGCACGATCGTCACCGGCGAGACGCTGGACGAGCTCGCGGCCTTCGCCGGGCTCAAAGAGCGGATCGCCGCCATCACCAGGCGAAGCATGAACGGCGAGATCGATTTCGCCGATGCGCTGCGCGAGCGGGTGGGGATGCTGCGCGGATTGAAGCTGACCGCGCTCGAAAAGACATGGCGGCAAGTGCGGCTGACCGAGGGCGCACGCGAACTGGTGGCGACGATGCGCGCGCACGGCGCGGTGTGCGCGCTGGTTTCCGGCGGCTTCACCTATTTCACCGCGCGGGTTGCCGCGCGCGCCGGGTTCGACGCGCATTTCGCCAACACGCTTCTCGACGATGGCACAGCGCTAACGGGAGAAGTCGGCGAGCCAATTTTGGATCGCGACGCCAAGCTCAAGACCCTGCTCGCGCTCCGCACCGAGCACGGGCTGGCGGCTGAGGAGACGATGGCGGTGGGCGACGGCGCGAACGACCTCGACATGCTGCGCGCCGCTGGTCTCGGTGTTGCGTTCCACGCCAAGCCGATCGTCGCCGCCGAGGCGCGGGCGCGGGTGACTCACGGCAATCTCCGGGCGCTGCTGTTCGCGCAGGGGTATCGGGCGGGGGAGATTGTGCGACCCCCCGGCGTCGGTGAATGAGCGGCGCGAAGCCGCGTATGCGCGCGGCCTGCCCGGGCTCCCGGAGTTCAACCCGCCTACGACCACGCAACCCGCGTCGGTGGATGCGCGCGCACCGCTGCCTCGTTCACATCCGCCCCCCAGCCCGCGCCGGACGGGATGAGCAGCTCGCCCGCCTCGATCACGGGGGGCGGGACGACCAGATCGTCCTTCCAGGGAACGTCGGCGATGTCGATCTCCATGACGCGGAAATTGGGAATCGCGGCGCAGAAATGCGCGCTCATCATCGTGCCGAGATGGCCGTTGAAGTTGTGGGGCGCGACGTTGACCTCGTAAGTCTCGGCCATCGCGGCGATCTTCATCGCTTCCAGGATGCCGTTCCACGGCACGTCGATGATCGCCACGTCCACCGACTGCTGCTCGAAATAAGGCCGGTACTGCGTCCGCCCGAACAACGACTCGCAGAAGGCGATGCGCGTGCGCGAGCAGCGCCGGATGGTGGCGAGCGCCGCCGGGTCGTAGGAATCGATCTCCAGCCACGCGAGGTCGAACGGCTCCAGCGCCTGCGCGATTCGGATATAGCCCTCGGTGCGGAAGTTGAAGTTGAGGTCGAGATGCAGCCCGACCTCCGGCCCCGCGCCGTCGCGGAACGCTGCCATCTGCGCCACCAGGTCGCGCGTGATCGCCGCATCCGGCGCGCGCCCGGGCAGGAAGGGCGCATTGAAGCCCGGCATGTACAGGCCAGGCTCGGCGCCGAGGCGCATGATGTTGGTCTTGAGCCCCTTGAAGCCGCGCCGCGCCACTTCGGCGCCCTGCGCGCGCACGTCGTCGAGCGTGCGGATCGGTGGCGCGCCGGTCCAGTCGCGGAACTTCTCACCGTACATCACCTGATAGGAGCCGCAATGCGACCAATAGAGGCGCAGCCGCTCGCGCACCGGGCCGCCCAGCAGCTCATAGACGGGGATGCCGAGCGCCTTCGCCTTCAGATCGACGAGCGCGTTCTCAATCGCGGCGATCGCCTGCTGGTTCATACCGCCGGGGGCAGCGCGCGTGACGCCGTGCAGGAAGGCGCTGTGGCGCTCGACGGGGCGCGGGTCCTGGCCGATCAGCCGCTCGGCGAGGCGGCGGATCACCTCGGCCAGCCCTTGCGAGCCGTAGGACTCCATGAACTCCGACCAGCCCACCAAGCCGTTGTCGGCCTCGATTTTGAGGAAGGAGAAGTCGCGCCAGCCCGCGCCGCAGCTCAGCGTCTCGATCCGTGCGATCCGCATCTCGTCCCCTCCGGTTTGGTGTTGAAGCGAGCCTAGCCTCGCCGCGTCTGGCACGAAATCCGTCCCGGGCTATAAGCCGCGGATGCCGACCCGACGCGCCCTGATCACCGCTGCCGCGCTGTTGCCAAGCCTGCGCGCGCCCGCGGATGCCCGCACCATCCTCGCCGCAACCCCGATCTCGCGGATGGACCTGCCGTGGTGGAAGCGCCGCTTCGAAGAAAAGCAGGCGGAGCTGCGTGCCCGCCCCCCGCGGCTCGTGTTCTATGGCGACTCCATCACGCAGAACTGGGAGCGCAGCGGGCCGCCGGAATGGCAGAATTTCGCGCCCATCTGGCGCGCCTTCTACGGCGACCGCGACGCGCTCAATCTCGGCTTCACGGGCGATACCACCGCCAGCCTGCTCTGGCGCGTCGAGCACGGCGAGGCCGAAGGGATCGCGCCGAAGGCCGCGGTGATCCTGATCGGCGCCAACAATCTCGGCCGGCTTCATTGGTCGGCTGAGGACACACTCGCCGGCATCGACGCGATCATCAGCGAGCTTCGCCGCCGCCTGCCGCGCACGCAGCTCGTGCTCTTAAGCGTGCTGCCGTCCGGTCGGGGTGCCTGGGCGGAGGCGACGCGGGCTGCGATCAACGCCGGTCTTGCCGCGCGCTACCGGGAGGGCGTGCCGGGCGTCACCTATCTCGACGTGACCGGCATCTTCCTGCGCGACGGCCGGATCGACACCGGGGCCTATCTCGACCCGCGGCTTACGCCGCCGGAACCGGCGCTGCACCCGGATGCACGCGCCGCGGCCCGCATGGCGGCGGCGATCGAGCCGACGCTTGCCCGCCTGCTCGGGGACCGCGAGCACCGGATGCCGGGCGCCTGAACCGGCCCCGCCTCCCGGCGGCCCCGGCTGGTCAACGTCGTGTTTGTCGGCGCGCCGCATGGCGGGGATCGCAACTAGGTGCTGACCGCCACCGGGGTGTTCGGCATGGAACCGCTAAATTCTATCCGCCTGCCGCCCGCTTCGAGGAGGTCGCGATGCCGCGCCGCGGGCGTCATATCGGCCATCTGGCGCGGGCCGAGGATGGCAGCGCCTATCGCTGAGCCGGGCGCGGCGTCGCTCACGTTCGCGTCAGCGCGAGCCGCAACGCACGCGTCATATTGTAATGTACTGTTTCCGCCGGATTGTTGACCCATTCCGCGCGCCTTATTAGCCCCCGTGAGGTTCGCAGGGCAGGGGCGCATTTGCGGTGGATGAGCGCGTCGAATTCGTTGAATCGCCGCCGTCCGTGTCGCAGCCGGTGCGGGTGCGGCGGCGGCGGGGCCGGCTGCTATGGCTCCTGCTCATCGTCGCGCTTGTAATCGGCATCGGGTACTGGCTCGGCCATCGCGGCGGGGGTGCGCGGCCAGGACGGCAGGCATTCGAGGCGCCGCAGCCGGTGGGCGCGGCGGTGATCGGCACCGGCGATATCCGCGTCATGCTGAACGAGCTCGGCACCGTCACACCGCTCGATACCGTCACCGTGCTGCCGCAGGTCAGCGGGCCGCTGATCTCAGTGCCGTTCAAGGAAGGCCAGATCGTCAAGAAGGGCGATGCGCTGGCCGAGATCGACCCGCGGCCGTTCCAGGCGGCGCTGCAGCAGGCTGAGGGACAGCTCGCGCATGATCAGGGCGTGCTCGATCAGGCGAAGGCCGACCTGCAACGCTACACGACGCTGGCCCGCCAGGATTCGATCGCCCAGCAGCAGGTGCAGGACCAGCGTTTCTTGGTGGAGCAGGACGAGGGCACGGTGAAGGCGGACCAGGGGACGGTCGCCACCGATCAGCTCAACCTCGGCTACACGCACATCGTCTCGCCGATCGACGGCATGGTGGGCCTGCGGCTCGCCGATCCCGGCAACTACATCACCTCATCGAGCAGCACCGGCATCGCGGTGATCAACCAGATGCAGCCGATGTCGGTGATCTTCACCGTGCCGCAGCAGAACATCGACGAAATCATGGCGCGGATGCAGGCCGGTGCGACCATGCCGGTCTATGCGTTCGACGCCTCCAACACCAAGCTGATCGACACGGGTACGCTCTCGAATATCGACAATCAGGTGAACACCACCACCGGCACGGTGCGGATACGGGCCCTCTTTCCGAACGCGAAGAACCAGCTTTTTCCGCAGCAGTTCGTTAATGTGCGCCTGCTCGTCGATACGCTGAAGAACGTGGTACGCGTGCCGGTGCCGGCGGTGCAGACCGGCGCCCCCGGCACCTATGTCTGGGTGATCAAGCCGGATGGCACGGTGGCGGCGCAGCCGGTGAAGCTCGGCCCGGTGGACGGCGACTACCAGCAGGTGATCGAGGGGTTGCAGCCAGGCGAGCAGGTCGTGACGGATGGCACCGACCGGCTGCGCGACGGCACCAAGGTCACAATTCCCCCGGCCGCCGCGCCCGCGACGGGTGAGCCCGCGCAAAAGCAGTGAGTCCGTCGCGCCTCTTCATCCTCCGGCCGGTCGGCACCGCGCTGTTAATGGCGGCGATCTTGCTGGTCGGTATCGCCGGATATTTCTTCCTGCCCGTCTCCGCCTTGCCGGAGGTCGAATATCCGACGATCCAGGTTTCCACCTTCTATCCGGGCGCGAGCCCGGAGGTGATGGCTTCCTCGGTCACGGCGCCGCTCGAGGTGCAGTTCGGGCAGATGCCCGGGCTAAGCCAGATGTATTCGCAGAGCTCGGGCGGCGCCTCGGTGATCACGCTGCAGTTCGGCCTCGATCTCAGCATCGACGTCGCCGAGCAGGAGGTACAAGCGGCAATCAATGCGGCGAGCAACCTGCTGCCGTCCAATCTTCCGGCGCCGCCGATCTATGCCAAGGTGAACCCTGCCGACGCGCCGATCCTGACACTCGCGCTCACTTCCAACACCCTGCCGCTGACGCAGATCGAGGATTACGCCGAAACGCGGCTGGCGCAGAAAATCTCGCAGCAGCCGGGGGTGGGGCTGGTCAGCATCAGCGGCGGACAGCGCAAGTCAGTCCGCATCCAGGTCAATCCGCGCGCGGCCGCCGCCTACGGGATCAGCGTGGACGATCTCCGCACCACGCTCGGCAACGCCAATGTCAATCAGCCGAAGGGCAATTTCGACGGGCCGGCGCTCGATTCGACGATCAACGACAACGACCAGATCACGAGTGCCGAAGCCTACGCGCATCTGGTGGTCGCGTACCGCAACGGCGCGCCGGTGCGGCTGTCGGACGTGGCGACCGTGACCTCGGGACCCGAGAACAAGGAGCTCGCCGCCTGGGCTAACAAGACGCCCGCCGTGATCCTGAACATCCAGCGCCAGCCGGGTGCCAACGTGATCCAGGTGGTGGACAACATCAAGAAGCTGCTGCCGCAGCTCACCGCCACCATGCCGCCCTCGGTGATGACCTCCGTCCTGACCGACCGAACCGGCACGATCCGCGCCTCGGTGAACGACGTGGAGTTCGAGCTGCTGCTGGCGGTCGCGCTGGTGGTCCTGGTGATTTTCCTGTTCCTGCGGAACCTGCCCGCGACCGTGATCCCAAGCCTGTCGGTGCCGTTGTCGCTGGTCGGCACGCTGGCGGTGATGTATTTGCTCGGCTTCAGCCTCGATAACCTGTCGCTGATGGCGCTGACCATCTCCACCGGCTTCGTGGTGGACGATGCCATCGTGATGATCGAGAACATCGCCCGCTTCGTGGAGATGGGCGATCCGCCGCTCGAGGCCGCGCTGAAGGGCTCCGAGCAGATCGGCTTCACGATCATCTCGCTCACCGTCTCCTTGATCGCGGTGCTGATCCCGCTGCTGTTCATGGGCGACGTGGTGGGGCGGCTGTTCCACGAGTTCGCCATCACGCTCGCCACGACGATCGTGATCTCGGCCTTCGTCTCGCTGACGCTGGTGCCGATGATGTGCGCGCGCCTGATCCGCCATCGCGCCGAGCACGAGCGGACCCGCTTCGACCTTGCGCTCGAACGCGGGTTCAACTGGATCATCGCCCGCTACGACCGCGCACTGAACGTGGTGCTCGATCACCAACCGCTGACCCTGCTGGTCGCTGTCGCGACACTGGCGCTGACGGTGGTGCTTTATCTCGTCGTGCCGAAGGGCTTCTTCCCGGTGCAGGACACCGGACTGATCCAGGGCATCTCGGTCGCCGCGCAGACCGTATCGTTCGATGCCATGGCGCAGCACCAGCAGGCGCTGGCGGACGCGATCCTGAAGGACCCGGATGTTGAGAGCCTGAGCTCGTTCATCGGCGTCGATGGCACCAACATGACGCTGAACACCGGACGGTTCCTGATCAATTTGAAGCCGCACGACGACCGCACGCTCGCCGCCTCGCAGATCGCCGAGCGGCTGCAGCGCGAGACCGCGAACGTCCAGGGGGTCAATCTCTACCTCCAGCCCGTGCAGGACTTGACGCTGAACACCGCCGTCAGCCGCACGCAGTACCAGTTCGTGCTGGAGAATCCGAACAGTTCTGAGTTCGCGACCTGGGTGCCGAAGCTGCTCGATCAGCTCCGCAAATCGCCGAACCTGACGAACCTCTCGAGCGATCTTGCCGCACAGGGGCTCACGATCAATGTGGTGATCGACCGCGCCAACGCCGCGCGGTTCGGGATTACGCCGGCGACGGTGGACAACGCGCTCTATGACCTGTTCGGTCAGCGCATCATCTCCACCATCTACACGCAATCGAACCAGTACCGCGTGATCATGGAGGCGACGCCTTCGCTCCAGGCATCCATGGCGGCGCTGAATGCGGTCTACCTGCCGTCCTCGACGGCAGCCAACGGGCAGGTGCCGCTGTCGGCGATCGCGACGATCGAAAAGACATATAGCCCGCTTGAGATCAGCCATCTCGGCCAGTTCCCGGCCACCGCCATCTCCTTCGACGTGCCACCCGGTCGCTCGCTCGGCGCGGCGGTGGCCGACATCAGGCAGGCGGAGAAGGACATCGGCCTGCCGGCGAGCTTCGTCACTGCGTTCCAGGGATCGGCAGCGGCGCTGGAATCCTCGCTGTCGAACGAGCTGTTCCTCGTGCTGGCGGCGATCGCGACGGTGTACATCGTGCTCGGAGTGCTCTACGAGAGCTTCATCCATCCGATCACGATCCTCTCCACGCTGCCGTCAGCGGGCGTCGGGGCGTTGCTCGCGCTGCTAATCTCGGGCGGGCAGATCGACATCATCTCGATCATCGGCATCATCCTCTTGATCGGCATCGTGAAGAAAAACGCGATCATGATGATCGACTTCGCGCTGGAGGCCGAGCGCGAGGAAGGCCGCGCGCCGCGCGAGGCGATCCATCAGGCCGCACTCCTGCGCTTCCGCCCGATCCTGATGACCACGATGGCGGCACTGCTCGGCGCGCTGCCGCTGATGCTCGGCAGCGGCACCGGCTCGGAGCTGCGTAACCCGCTCGGCGTAACCATCGTCGGCGGGTTGCTGGTGAGCCAGCTTCTCACGCTGTTCACGACGCCGGTGATCTACCTCTATTTCGACCGGCTGGCGGTGCGGCTGACCGGGCACGGACCGTCCAAGCTCGCGGGCGACGAGGCACCGACGTGAACATCTCGGCGACGTTCATAGGCCGCCCGGTCGCGACCACCTTGCTTACCATCGGCATCGTGCTGGCGGGCCTGTTCGCCTACGCCAAGCTGCCGGTTTCGCCGCTGCCGCAGGTGGATTTCCCGACCATCGCCGTGCTGGCGCAACTTCCGGGCGCGGGCCCCGAGACGGTGGCAACCAGCGTTGCCGCCCCGCTCGAACGCCATCTCGGGCAGATCGCCGACGTGACGCAGATGACCTCCACGAGCTCGGTCGGGCAATGCCGGATCGTGCTGCAATTCGGCTTGAATCGCGACATCAACGGCGCGGCGCGCGACGTGGAGGCGGCGATCAACGCCGCCCGCGCCGATTTGCCGGCCAACCTCCGCAGCAATCCGACCTACCGCAAGGTGAACCCGGCCGATGCGCCCGTGCTGATCCTGGCGCTGACCTCGAAGACGCTCACGCGCGGGCAGATCTACAACGCGGCGACGAACGTCCTGCAGCAGCGCCTTTCGCAAATCAGCGGTGTCGGGCAGGTGATCATCGGCGGCGCGGCGATGCCGGCGGTGCGTGTCGATCTCAATCCGCAGGCACTCTTTCAGTACGGCATCGGGCTCGAGGATGTGCGCGCGGCGCTTGCCTCCGCTAACGCCAACAGCCCCAAGGGAACGATCGACGCGAACGGCCAGCATTATCAGCTCAACACCAACGATCAGGCGACAGAGGCGAAGGACTACGTGCCGCTGGTCGTCGCCTACCGCAACGGCGCGGCGGTGCGGCTGGGCGACGTGGCGAGCGTGACGGATTCGGTGGAGAACATCCGCAACGCCGGGCTCGCCAACGGCAATCCAGCGGTGCTGGTGATCATCTGGCGCCAGCCGGGGGCCAACATCATCACCACGGTCGACTCGGTGAAGGCAGCGCTGCCGCAGCTCGTCGCCGCCATGCCGCGCGACATCGACGTCACCGTCGCCAATGACCGCACGCCCACCATCCGCGCATCGCTCTCGGACACCCAGCGCACGCTGATCATCGCGGTCGCGCTGGTGACGGCGGTGGTGTTCCTGTTCCTGCGTAGCTGGCGGGCGACGCTCATTCCGGCGGTCGTCGTGCCGGTGTCGATCATCGGCACGTTCGGCACGATGTACCTTCTGGGCTACAGCCTGGATAATCTCTCGCTGATGGCGCTGACCGTCTCCACCGGCTTCGTGGTGGACGATGCGATCGTCGTGCTGGAGAACATCGCGCGCCACGTGGAAGCGGGAATGAACCGGCGCCAGGCGGCGCTGCTCGGTGCGCGTGAGGTGGGGTTCACCGTCATTTCCATCAGCCTCTCCCTGATCGCGGTGTTCCTGCCGATCCTGCTGATGGGTGGCATCGTCGGAAGGCTGTTCCGGGAGTTCGCGGTCACGCTCTCGATGGCGATTTTGGTCTCGCTCCTGATCTCGCTCACCACCACGCCGATGATGGCCTCGATCCTGCTGCGCCCGCAGGCCGTGAACAAGGCGAAGAAGAACACGCTGTTCGACCGTGCGCTGAATTTTTACGAACGCAGCCTCGCCTGGGCGCTCGAGCATTCGCTGCTGGTGATCGCCGTGCTCGGTGCGACGGTGGCGCTGACCGTCGTGCTCTACGCGGTGATCCCCAAAGGGTTCTTTCCGCAGGAGGATACCGGCCGCCTGATCGGCGGGATGCAGGCGGACCAGGATGTCTCGTTCCCGGCGATGGAGCAGAAGCTCACGCAGATGATGGCGATCGTGCAGCACGATCCCGCGGTGGCGGAGGTGGTGGGCTTCACCGGCCAGGGCAGCGGCGGCGCGGGCGGGCAGAGCAACACGGCGATGGTGTTCGTCTCACTTAAGCCGATCGGCCAGCGTTCGAGCATGGACGTGGTGATGAGCCGGCTGCGCCGCGCTCTGTCGCACGTGCCCGGGGCGCGGCTGTTCCTGGTGCCGATCCAGGACATCAGCGTTGGCGGCCGGCAGAGCAATGCCGCGTATCAGTACACGTTGCAAGGCGACAGCGCGGAAGAGCTGTACGCGTGGGCGCCGAAGCTGCTGACAGCGCTGGAGCACAACCCGATGCTGCGCGACGTCAATTCCGATCAGCAGCAGAGAGGGCTGGAGACAGATCTGGTGGTCGATCGCGCTGCCGCTGCGCGCTACGGGCTCAACATGTCGCAGATCGACAACACGCTCTACGACGCGTTCGGGCAGCGGCAGGTTTCGACGATCTACAGCGCGCAGAATCAGTATCACGTCGTGATGGAGGTCGAGCCGCGCTACTGGCAGAGCCCAACCGTGCTGAACGACATCTTCATCAGCACGGCCGGGGCCAGTCCGAACGGCACGCAATCGACCCAGCTTCCGGTCGCCACCGTGGCGTCGTCGCCTGCCGCCGGTAGCACGGCCCCTACTGCGAGCAACGCCGCCGAGAACGCGGCGACCAACGCGATCGCCTCGAGCGGGCGCGGCGCGGCCTCGGCCGGGACGGCGGTGAGCACCGGGGCGGAGACGATGATCCCGCTCTCCGACATCGCGAGTTACCAGCGCGGCAACACGCCGCTCGCCGTGAACCACCAAGGCGATTTCGTCGCCAGCACCATCTCGTTCAACCTGGCACCGGGCAAATCGCTGAGCGACGCGGTGACGGCGATCGATCGGGCGGTGCGGCAAATCCGCCTTCCCGCCGACATTCACGGCAGTTTCGCCGGTACGGCGGCAACCTTCCAGGCCTCGCTGTCCACCGAACCGGAGCTCGTCGCGGCGGCGCTGATCGCCGTCTATATCGTGCTCGGCATCCTGTACGAGAGCCTGGTACATCCGATCACAATCCTCTCCACCCTGCCCTCGGCGGGGATCGGCGCCTTGCTCGCGCTGATGCTGTTCAATACCGAGTTCAGCATCATCGCGCTGATCGGCGTGATCCTGCTGATCGGCATCGTGAAGAAGAATGCCATCATGATGATCGACTTCGCGCTGGAAGCGGAGCGGCGGGACAATCTCGGCCCGCGCGATGCCATATTCCAAGCCTGCCTGTTGCGCTTCCGGCCAATCATGATGACCACCACCGCCGCGATGCTGGGCGCGATGCCGCTCGCCTTCAGCTTTGGCGTGGGATCGGAACTGCGCCAGCCGCTCGGTATCACCATCGTCGGCGGGCTGATCATGAGCCAGGTCCTGACGCTCTACACGACGCCGGTCCTCTATCTCTATCTCGACCGTTTCCGGCTGTTCGCGCTGGCGCAGTGGCACCGCATCTTCCCCGGCCCCGCCATGGCCGGAGGCGCCGCCGAATGAGGCCGGGACGGCTGGCGGCGCTCGGCGCTGCGCTGCTTTGTGCCGCCTGCACCGTCGGCCCCGATTACCAGCGCCCGAGTGCTCCGGTGGCAGCCGCCTACAAGGAGCAGAAAGGCTGGAAGCCGGCGGCGCCGAGCGACGCGATCCCGCGCGGCGCATGGTGGGCGATCTATAATGATCCGCTGCTCGATAGTTTGGAGCGGCAAGTCAACGTCAGCAACCAGACGGTGAAGGAATATGAGGCCGCCTATCGAAGCGCGGTGGCGCTGACGCACGAGGCGCAGGGCGGGTTGTTTCCCACCCTCAGCGTCACGCCGGACGTGACGCGCTCCAACGGCGGCGGCGTTCGTAGCCTGGGATCGGGAAGTTCGGGATCCGGTTTTCGCGGCAGTTCGGGGCCGTTCACGGAATACAGCCTGGAGGGCAGCGCGAGCTGGGTGCCCGACGTGTGGGGGCGCATCCGGCGGCAGGTGGAAAGCCAGGCAGCGGCGGCGCAGGTGAACGCGGCCGACCTGGCGAATGCGCAGCTTTCGGCGCAGGCGACGCTCGCCACCGACTATTTCGGTTTGCGCTATGAGGACTCGCTGCAACGGCTGCTGGAGCAAACTGTCGCCGCCTATCGCCGCGCGCTGCAGATCACCGAGAACCAATATAAGGCGGGCACGATTTCGCGTGTCGACGTGGTGACGGCGGAGGCGCAGTTGCAGGGCGTCGTGGCGCAGCTCGCCGGAGTCGGGGTGCAGCGAGCGCAATACGAGCACGCGATCGCCATGCTAATCGGCAAGACGCCGGATCAGCTTTCGATCCCGTTCTCGCCGCTCCCGAACGCGGTGCCCGTGGTGCCGGCGGGCGTGCCCTCGACGCTGCTCGAGCGCCGCCCGGACATCGCGGCGGCGGAGCGCGCGATGCAGGAGCAGAACGCGCTCATCGGCTACAATATCGCGGCCTTTTATCCCACGATCTCGCTCACGGCGACCGGCGGATTCGCGGGCAACCCGATCAGCGGATTGCTGAGCGTCGCCGACAGTTTGTGGTCGATTGGCGCGAGCGCGACGCAAAACCTGTTCGAGGGCGGGACCCGCACCGCGGCGGTGCAGGCGGCGCGCGCGACCTATGAGCAGGCGGTGGCGACGTACCGGCAAACCGTGCTGACCGCGTTCCAGCAAGTCGAGGACGAGCTGGCGGCGCTGCGGATTTTGCAGAACCAAGCGGCGGCGGAGGACAACGCGGTGCACGCGGCGCAGCGCGCGCTCGATGTGGTGCTGAACGAATACCGCGCCGGGACGGTTGCCTATACCTCCGTCATCACCCAGCAGGAGACCTTGCTGAGCGATCAGCAGTCGGCGCTTGCGGTACAGCAGTCTCGCTTCATCGCGAGTGTCGCGCTGGTGCAGGCGCTCGGCGGCGGGTGGGCTGCGAGCGAGCTGCCGAGCGAGGACAGCATCACCGGCACGCCCTTGCAGACACTGAGGCGCGTGGCGACGCCGTAGACTTTACGTCGCGGCGAGATCGGTCAGCGCGAGCCCGAGCAGCAGCGCCGCATTCGCCGCCATCACCGCCGGGCCGAGCCGGGCGAGCCCTTGTCGCCAGCGGTGACCCGCGGCTTGGCCCGCGATGCCGACCGCGATCAGGGCCGGCGCGGTGCCCAGGCCGAAGGCGAGCATCGCGGCCGCGCCCGTCGCGGCGCTGCCGGACGCCGCCGCCGCCGTCAGCGCGCCGTACACAAAGCCGCAGGGCAGCAACCCGAGCAGCAGGCCGAGCGCGTAGTGGTTTGCCATCCGCCCGCCGTTCAGCCGCACGCCGAGCCGCGCGATGGCCCGCCCGAAGGTGCCGGTGCCGTTGCTTCGCAGGCGGCCCAGCGCCTGCGCGCCGAAGATCGCCGCCGCGAGGGCGAGCAACGCCGCCGAAAGCCGGGGAAACCATGTGCCATGCAGCAGCGCCGCCGTAGCCGACGCCGCCAGCGCGCCAAGCGCCGCGTAGGTGGTGAGTCGGCCCAGATGGTAGGGCAGCAGCAAGCCCGCCCGGACCCGCTGCCATTCGCAGAGGCGCGCGGCGGGCAAACGGGTGAGGCTGTCGGCCACCTGCCCCAGCACGAAGCCGCCACACATCGGCACGCAATGCATGGTGCTGCCGGTCGCGCCCGCCAGGAACAGCCCGACGAGCAGCCCGCCGTGCAGCGCCTGTGGGCTGCACAGCGATCCGAGCAAGGGGAGCGACGCGGGCATATCCCGCGCGGGTAGACCGGCGGGCGCACCGGACCATTGATCTCGATCAATGTCGCAGGTGCGAACGCACCGCACTCTTCGCCCCGGTTCGGCGCGTCCGGCGCGCCCCGAGGAACGGCGGAGTGGGAAATGGATATTAAGCCGAGCGACTTGGCGGTCGGGCTGATGTGGGTGGTGTTCGGGCTGGCCGGGCTGTTTCTCGCGGCCGGCGCCCGCGACAATGAGATGTACGTGTTCGGCCTGTCGCTCGCTGGACTCGCCGTCGCGTTCGATGCCGGGCTGATTCGTCGACACTTTAACGAGGTGGATGCGGCGGCGGCGCGCGCGCGAGCGGCCCGGCATGTCTGACGCCGCCCTGCCTGCCGCGCCGGTCGTCTATAACGACGACGTTGTGCGGAAGTTCATGGTCGCTTCCTTGTTCTGGGCGATCGTGGCGTTCCTGGTCGGCGTCTATCTGGCGACCGAGCTGTCGTGGCCCGCGTTCAACCTCGGCCTGCCGTGGACCAATTTCGGGCGGCTGAGGCCGGTGCACACATCGGCCGCGATCTTCGCCTTCGGCGGCTCGGCGCTGTTCGGCACCTCGTTCTATGTCGTGCAGCGCACCTGCCGCGCGCGGCTATGGGGCGGCGACGCGCTCGCCAACTTAATCTTCTGGGGCTACCAGTTCTTCATCGTCATGGCGGCGCTGAGCTATGTGATGGGCTTCAGCAAGAGCCGCGAATATGCCGAGCCGCCGTGGCACATTGACCTCTGGCTGACCATCGTGTGGGTGGCCTACGCGGCGGTGTTCGTCGGCACGCTGATCAAGCGCCGCGAGCCGCATATCTATGTCGCCAACTGGTTCTATCTATCGTTCATCCTGACGATTGCCGTCCTGCACATCGTCAACAACCTCACCTGGCCGATTTCGGTCTATAGCGCCAGCAGCTATTCCTTCTTCTCTGGCGTGCAGGACGCGCTGGTGCAATGGTGGTACGGCCATAACGCGGTCGGCTTCTTCCTGACCGCCGGCTTTTTGGGGATGATGTACTACTTCATCCCGAAGGCGGCGAACCGGCCGATCTATTCCTACCGCTTGTCGATCGTGCATTTCTGGTCGCTGATCTTCATCTATATCTGGGCCGGACCGCACCACCTGCTGTGGACCGCGTTGCCGGACTGGACGCAAACGCTCGGCATGGTGTTCTCGATCATGCTGTGGATGCCGTCCTGGGGCGGCATGATCAACGGCATCATGACGCTGTCCGGCGCGTGGGACAAACTCCGCACTGAACCCAGCTTGCGCTTTTTGGTGACGTCGGTCGGCTTCTACGGCATGTCCACCTTCGAGGGGCCAGTGATGTCGGTGCGCGACGTCAACGCGCTGTCGCACTACACCGACTGGGGAATCGGACACGTGCATTCTGGTTCGCTCGGCTGGGTGGCGTTCGTCAGCTTCGGCGCGATGTACTACGTGTTCCCGCGCCTGTGGGGTCGCACGACGCTCTACTCCACGCGCCTGGCCGCCTGGCACTTCTGGATCGCCACTTTGGGGATCGTTTTCTACATCGTCTCGATGTGGGTGGCCGGCATCACCGAGGGGCTGATGTGGCGTGCCTACGATCAGTACGGGTTCCTGCAATACTCGTTCATCGAGTCGATCGCGGCGGTGCATCCCTATTTCGTGATCCGCCTGATGGGCGGGCTGATGTTCCTGATCGGCGGGCTGCTGATGGTCTACAACATCTATCGCACCGCCAGGGGCACAGTCGTCGGGACGCCGGCTCCGGCGCTGCCCGCCGTTGCCCATCCGGTCGAGCTGGCCGTGGCGGGAGAGTAAACCTGACATGCAACTCCGACACGAAATCTTGGAAAAGAACGCGATCCTGTTGCTGATCGCCTCGCTGTTCGTGGTTCTGGTCGGCGGCATTGTGGAGATCGTGCCGCTGTTCACCATCGAAACCACCGTCGAGCCGGTGCAGGGCGTGCGGCCATACTCGCCGCTCGAACTGCGCGGGCGCGACATCTATGTGCGCGAGGGCTGCTATCTCTGCCACAGCCAGCAGATACGTACGCTGCGTGATGAGGTGGAACGCTACGGCCATTACTCGCTGGCCGCCGAGAGCATGTATGACCATCCCTTCCAGTGGGGCAGCAAGCGCATCGGCCCGGATTTGGCGCGGGTCGGCGGCAAATACTCGAACGATTGGCACTACGCGCATTTGGCCAATCCGCAGGAGATGGTGCCCGAGTCGTTGATGCCGCATTACGCGTTCCTGGCGCAGAACAAGCTGGAAACGGACGACATCGCCGACCGGATGCGTACGCTGCGGAAGGTCGGCGTGCCGTATACCGACGAGGAGATCGCCAACGCACGGGCCGACCTGCTCGCCCAGGCCGACCCGACGGCGGACGCCTCGGCGCTGCTGAAACGCTATCCGAAGGCCAACGTCGTGCCGGGGAGCCCCGACGGGCCGACCGAAATGGACGCGCTGGTCGCCTATCTTCAGATGCTCGGCACCTTGGTCAACTTCGCCGACCCCGCCACCGAGAAGAGGCTCCAGCAATGACCGCCTCGCTGCTCGCGCTCGCCCACTGGCTGCACCATTACACCGTCGCGGCGATGGTGGCGGTGTTCGTGGCCACCTTCCTCAGCCTCTACTGGCCCGGCCGCAAGGAACAGGTCGAGCGCCCGGGCCGCATCCCGCTAGAGGACGACGAATAGTGCCGACCAAGATCGAAAAGGATGCCTACTCGGGCACCGACACCACCGGGCACGAATGGGACGGGATCAAGGAGCTCAACACGCCGCTGCCCAAATGGTGGGTATGGATTTTCTTGGCCACCATCGTCTGGGCGGCGGGCTACTGCCTGTTGTTTCCCTCGTTCCCGTATGGTCCTGGCTATTTCCGCGGCTTGCTCGGCTATTCGGCGCGCACGCGGGTCGATAACGAGGTCGCCGCCATCAATGCGGCGCGTGCCGCCTCGCTCGACAGGATCGCGGCCCTGCCGTTCGAGCAGATCCGCAAGGATCCGAAGCTTCTCGAGCTGGCGCTGGTGGATGGCCGGCTCACCTTCGCCAACAACTGCCAGCCGTGCCACGGGCCGGGCGGGCAGGGGCGGCCTGGCTATCCGGCGCTCGCGGCCGGCGCGTGGATCTGGGGCGGCACGCTCGCCGACATCCAGACCACGGTGACGCACGGTATCCGCAGCGGCGACCCCAACGCGCGGCAAAGCCAGATGCCGCCCTTCGGGTCGGGCGCGCTGAATCCCGGGCAAATCCAGCAGGTTGCGGACTATGTGTGGACGAAGTTCTACGGCCATCCGGCCGATGGGCGCGATGTGTCGGCCGGGGCGAAGATCTTCGCCGACAACTGCGCCGCCTGCCACGGCGCCGATGGCCAGGGCAATCGGGAGATGGGCGCCCCGCGGCTGGCGAGCCATGTGCATCTCTACGGTGACAGCCGCGAGGCGATCGTATCGCAAGTAACCACCCCCCGCAACGGCGTGATGCCGAACTGGAACACGCGGCTCGATCCCGCAACCTTAAAGAGCGTCGTGCTTTACGTGCATTCGCTCGGCGGCGGCGAGAACTGATGTCGCGCATCGCCAAGACCGACCGCCAGCTCCGCGAACAGGCCGCGGCGCACTCCGGCGCGCTCTATGCGAGCCGGGTGCGCGTCTATCCGATGGCCGTGCACGGCGTCATGCGCCGCATCAAGTGGGGTGTGCTGATCGCCTGCCTGTCCGCTTACTACCTGCTGCCGTGGCTGCGCTGGGACCGCGGTCCGCTGCATCCCAATCAAGCCGTGCTGCTCGACCTTTGGAACGAGCGGTTCTATTTCTTCGGGCTCGAACTCTGGCCGCAGGACATTTTCTACCTCGCGGGCGCCCTGATCGCGGGCGCGGTGCTCCTCTTTTTCGTCACGAGCCTCGTCGGTCGCGTGTGGTGCGGCTACACCTGCCCGCAGACCGTTTGGACCGACCTGTTCATGTGGGTCGAGCGTCTGATCGAGGGCGACCGTAACGAGCGGATGCGGCGCGACGCGCAACCGCTCTCGTTCGAGAAGGTTTGGCGCAAGACGCTGAAGCACGGGCTTTGGCTCGCAATCGCATTCTGGACCGGCGGCGCCTGGATCATGTACTACGTCGATGCGCCGACGGTGACTCGCGAATTCTGGACCGGCGCGGCCTCCACCCAGGTTTACGCCTTCATCTTCCTGTTCACTTTCACCACCTATTCGCTCGCCGGCTGGGCGCGCGAGCAGGTGTGCACCTACATGTGCCCCTGGCCGCGGTTTCAGTCGGCCATGCTGGACGAGCACAGCTTCACCGTCACCTATGAGGCGTGGCGAGGCGAGCCGCGCACGCGCGGCAAGCATGCTGGCGACGCCGGCTCGGCGGGCGACTGCGTCGATTGCCTCGCTTGCATTCATGCTTGCCCCACCGGAATCGACATCCGCGACGGTATCCAGCTCGAGTGCATCAATTGCGGGCTGTGCATGGATGCCTGCAACCATGTGATGGAGAAGCTCGGCCGCAGCAAGTGGCTCATAAGCTGGGATACGCTGGCGCGGCAGGCCGCGAAGAAAGAGGGGCGCCCGGCGCCGCTGCGGCTGCTGCGCGCGCGCAGCGTGATCTACATCGCCGCGCTCGCGGTGGCGCTGGTCACGACAGCGACGGCGCTGCTCACGCGGCACACGCAGGCGCTGTCTGTGGAGCGCGACCGCGCGCCGCTTTATGTCATGCTGCCGGATGGCACACTCAGGAACGGCTACACCATCCGTATTCTGAACAAGCGCCGGGAAGTCGGAAACTATGAGTTGGTTCTGCCCGATTTCCCCGGCGCCGTGCTCGCGGTCGCGGAGTGGGACTTGCTGCCGGCCGGCAAGCTCGACTTGCCAGTCGGTCCCGATCAGGCCGGCACGTTCCGCGTGCTGGTGACGGGACGTCCGATGCACCTCGTCGAAGGGGCCCAGCCAGTCGATTTCGTGCTGCGTAATCGCGCCACCGGCGAGACCACCACGTACCGGAGCATCTTCATGGGTCCGAAAGGGTTCAGCCCGGCAGTGCAGGCACCATGAGGCAGGTTCGGAGCGAGGCCGCGCGGACGCCGTGGCGTTGGTATCCGCTCGGCTTGACCGGCGCGATGCTGCTGGTGTTCGCGGTCAACGGCGTGATGGTTTACGATGCGCTGCGCTCCTTTCCGGGCACGGCCGGCGAGGACGGGTTCGATCTCAGCAACAGCTATAATCGCGTGCTGGACGCGGCGGCGCGGCAGCAGGCGCTCGGCTGGCAGGTCACGGCCCGGCTCGACGGAGCGCACCGTCCGCGGCTCGTGGCCGTCGATCGTAGCGGCGCTCCGCTCGGCGCGGTTGCCGTGCAGGCGGCTGCGGAGCGCCCCGTGGGGCCGCCCGAGCATACCGAACTTCATTTCACGGGCCGCGGTGCGGGCCGGTTCGTTGCCGCCGAAACCCTGGGGCGCGGCCAATGGGTCGTGACGGTCACGATACGGCGCGACGGCCAGGCGATGAGCACGACGGCGCGGCTCGTCGTGCCATGACGGCCGAGGTCGTCCGGGCCGACACCCTGGCGCAAGCGACGTGTGTGCATTGCGGCGAGCCCGCGCCGGCCGGGCACCGCTTCTGCTGCCCGGGCTGCGCCGCGGCCTATGAGGTGATCCAGGGACTTGGGCTCGGCCGCTACTACCGCGAGCGCGTGCTCGATCCGGCCATGCGGGCGCCGAAACCGGAGCCGGGGGCGCGCGCTGACCTGGAGCGCCATGTCGCCGCGCTCGATGACGGCGCCCGCGAACTGGTGCTCGCGATCGACGGGCTGCAATGCGGCGCGTGCGTGTGGCTGATCGAATCGGTGCTGGCGCGCGAGCCGGAGCTGCTGCACGGCCGGGTCAACATGACCACACGGCGGCTGCGCCTCGTCTGGCGCGGCCAGGCGGAGCGCGCCGCGCAGCTCGTCGGCCGCATCGAGGCGCTCGGCTACCGGCTCGTGCCCTTCGAGACGTCGGCGCTGGCCGCCGCCCGCGAGGCGGTAACGCGGCGGCTTTTGCGCGCGCTCGCGGTGGCCGGCTTCGCGGCGGGTAACGTGATGCTGATCGCGCTCGGCACATGGGTGGGCGCGCGGCAGGGGATGGGCGCGGCGACGCGCGACCTGCTGCATTGGCTGAGCGCGCTGATCGCGGTGCCGGCGATCGCTTATGCCGGCCGGCCGTTCTTCGGTTCCGCGCTCTTTGCGCTGCGCCAGCGGCGCACCAACATGGACGTGCCGATCAGCGTCGGCGTGCTGCTCGTGACCGGGTTGAGCCTCTGGCAGACCGCGACCGGCGGCGCGCAGACCTACTTCGAATCGGCGGTTATGCTGCTGTTCTTCCTGCTGGCCGGACGGCTGCTGGATACGCAGGCGCGCGGCCGCGCCCACGCCGCGGCGGAGGAGCTGCTGACGCTGCGCGGCGGCGATGTGGTCGTGCTCGGAGCGGACGGCACGCTGGTTCGCCGCCCGCAAAGCGCGATCGCGGTCGGCGACCGGATCCTTGCCGGTTTGGGCGAGCGGATCGGGGCCGACGGCGTGGTCGAGGCGGGCGAGTCCTCGCTCGATACAAGCCTTGTGACCGGCGAGAGCCGGCCGGTCGCGGTCGGCGCGGGCAGCGCGGTGTTTGCCGGAACGCTTAATCTCGACGCCCCGCTGACGATCCGCGTCACCGCGGCCGGCAACGGAACCTTGCTTGCCGAATGTGTGCGGCTGATCGAGGCCGCCGAGGCACGCCGTTCCCGCTTCATCGTGCTCGCCGACCGCGTGGCGCGCCGCTATGCGCCGCTTGTGCATCTGCTTGCACTCGGCACTTTTCTCTACTGGGTCATTGTGGGCGGCGCCCCGATCGCGGATGCGCTGCTGGTCGGCTGCGCGGTGCTGATCATCACCTGTCCCTGTGCACTCGCGCTCGCCGTGCCGCTCGTGCAGGTGATCGCCACCGGGCGGCTGTTCACGGGCGGCATCCTGCTCAAATCGCCAACCGCGCTCGAGCGCCTGGCGGAAGTCGATACGGTGGTTTTCGACAAGACCGGCACGCTTACCGAACCCGAGCTTCGCCTTGCCGGCCGCCCGGACCGGGATGCGCTGCGCGAGGCGGCAGCCCTTGCCGCGGCCAGCCGCCACCCGCTCGCCCGCGTGCTCTGCGCCGCCGCTCCCCCCGTGGTTCCGGCCGCTGGAGCAGAGGAGATGCCGGGCGCGGGGATTGCCTGCGGCGCGGCTCGGCTCGGCAGCGCCCGCTTCTGCGGGGTCGATGCCGGGGCGGGCGAGGGACCGGAGCTGTGGTTCGTGCGGCCCGCGCATCCGCCCGTCCGCTTCGGCTTCATTGAGCATTTGCGCGACGACGCGGAGGCGACCGTCGCGCGCTTGCGTAAGCTCGGGCTTCGCCTCGCGCTTCTGTCGGGCGACCGCCCGGAGTCCGTTTCCCGCATCGCCGCGGCGCTCGGGATCGAGACATGGCAGGCCGGACTGCGCCCGCGAGACAAGGTCGCCGCGCTGGAGGCGATGCAGACACGCGGCGCGCGCGTGCTGATGGTGGGCGATGGATTGAACGACGGACCCGCGCTCGCCGTGGCCAGCGTTTCCGCCTCACCGTCGACGGCGGCGGACCTGAGCCAGACCGTGGCGGATTTCGTCTATCAGGGCCGCGCGCTGGCGCCGGTAGCCGTCGCCATCTCCACCGCGCGGCGCGCCCGGGCGGTGACGCGGCAGAATCTCGCGCTGGCGCTCGGCTATAACGGGCTGATGGTGCCGCTAGCGATGCTCGGGTTCGTTACGCCGTGGCTCGCCGCGGCGGCCATGTCGGTTTCCTCGGCGGTGGTGATGCTGAACAGCACCCGCCTGCGCCTAGCGCGAGCGGCGGCATGATCATCCTCTTCGGCCTGCTGGCGCTCAGCCTCTGTCTCGGCGGCATCGGCCTTGCGGCATTCCTGTGGTCGCTCAGGGACGGGCAGTATTCGGACTTGGACGGCGCGGCGCACCGGGTGCTGTTCGACGACTAGCGGGCCTGCGGCTCATAGGGTTTTGTACTGCCTCGTCGCGGCCCTGTGAGTCACAAGCAAACAATCATGTCGCCCCAGCCGGACGGGTCCCGGACGCGCCTCCACCAGCAAGCTCCGCTCGACGCGGCGGCGGTGCTGGAGAGCATGGGCGATGCCTTCTATGCACTCGATGCCGACTGGCGCTTCACGTACGCCAACCGCCGCGCACTCGAGTTCTGGAACGTCCAGCTCGAGGACCTGATCGGCCGCACAGTCTGGGACGTGTTCCCGAGCATGATCGGCACCTACAACGAAGCCGCGCTGCGCCAGGTCGCCGCGACACGGACCCCGCTGATGTTCGAGGGACACTCCCCGACCACGGGTGCATTCGTCTCCGTCACCATCGGTATCGCCGGCGCTTCGGGCGTCGCCGTCTATTTCCGCGACATAACGGCGCGCAAGCTCGCCGAGCACCGGCTGCGGGCTAGCGAGGAGCACCTGCGCCTGGCGCAGGAGGCGGGCGGGATCGGCACCTGGGAGCGTTCCGTCGCCACGGGCGTGATGTTGGGCTCGGAGCAGATGTACAGGCTGCTCGGCCGCGAGCCCATGCCGGACGCCAATCTGCTGCCGATCCTGCACCACGCGATCCATCCCGACGATCGGGCGGCGGCGGCCGAAGCGGCGGAGGCGTTCCTCTCCCGGCCGGGCCCGCTCAGGATCGAGTTGCGCGCGCTCTGGCCGAACGGCGAGGTGCACTGGCTGGTGTTCATCGGCCGCACCGACGCCGGGCCGGATGGACGGCCGGAGCGGATGCTCGGCGTCTGCATCGACGGCACCGCCCGCCGCCGCCAGGAGGAGGCGCTGCGCGAGGCGGCGGAACGCCTGCGCTTGGCGATGAAGGCGGGCGGGCTCGCGACCTGGGAGCTCGATGTCGCCTCCGGCCGGCGCGACTGGTCGCCCGAGGCGGCGGTCATGCACGGCTTCCCGCCCGACAAGACCAGCATGTCGCGCCGCGAATGGGGCAGCTTCATCCTGCCCGAGGACCGTCCGCGCGTGGTTCGCACCTTCGACGCCGCGGTTGCCTCCGGCCAGGACTATGCCTGCGAATACCGCATCCGCCATGTGGACGGGACGATCCGCTGGACCGCCTCCAGCGGCAGCATGCTGCGCGACGATCAGGGCCGGATGGTCCGCATCGTGGGGGTGGTGCAGGACATCACGGCGCGCCGGCGCGACGAGGAGCGGCTGCGCGAGCTGAACCGCGAGCTGGAGGCGCGGGTCGCCGCCGAGATCGCCGCCCGACAGGCCGCCCAGGCGCGTGCCGCGCACGCCGAGCGGATGCAGGCGCTCGGCCAGCTCGCGGGAGGCATCGCGCACGATTTCAACAACGTGCTCCAGGCGGTACAGGGGGGTGCGGCGCTGATCGAGCGGCGCTCCGCCGACCCGGAGGCCGTCCGCCGCTTCGCGCGGATGGTGCTCGATGCCACGGCGCGCGGCGCGGCGATCACCGGCCGCCTGCTCGCCTTCGGCCGCCGCAGCGACTTGCGCGCCGAGCCGCTCGCGGCGGCCGACGTCCTGGAAGGGCTGCACGAAATCCTGGAACATGCGCTCGGCGCGCAGATCGACGTGCTGGTGCAGGCCGAACCGGGGCTGCCGCCACTGTTGGCCGACCGCACCCAGCTCGAGACCGCGCTCGTCAATCTGGCAACCAACGCGCGCGACGCGATGCCGGAAGGCGGCCGTCTGACGCTATCGGCCGACAGCGAGACCGTCACCGATCCCCTCGCGCACCGCGCCGGGCTGTCGCCGGGGGCCTATGTGCGCCTGCGGGTCGGCGATACCGGGGTTGGCATGAGCGCGGAGACGCTCGCGCGTGCCTCGGAGCCGTTCTTCACGACCAAGCCGATCGGGCAGGGCACCGGGCTCGGGCTGGCGATGGCGCGCGGGTTCGCCGAGCAATCGGGTGGGGCGCTGGCGATCGACAGCCGGGTGGGCGGAGGGACCACGGTCACGCTGTGGTTCCCGGCCGCCGCCGCGCAGCGGCCCCCATCCGCGCCAGGGCCGGTAGTGGACGCCGAAGGCGCCGAGTTCCGCGTGCTGGTGGTGGCCGATGATCCGCTGGTCCGCGGCACGCTGGCCCACGAGCTGGAGTCCGCCGGCTATCACGTGACCGAGGCTGCCGACGGCGCCGAAGCTGTCCGTCTGATCGAGGTGGGACTGCCGCTCGATGCGATCGTGACCGATCTCGCCATGCCGGGGAGCGATGGTCTCGCCGTGATCCGCCGTGCCCAGGCGCTGCGCCCAGGCCTGCCGGCGATCCTGCTCACCGGCTATGCGGGGGAGGGCGCGGCGCTGGCACTAGGCGGGGCGCTTTCCGGCAGTTTCAGCTTGCTGAGGAAGCCGGTGAGCCGCGAGCAGCTTTGCGATCGGCTGGCCGCCTTGTTGGAGGCGCGGGCGTCGGCGCGGGCGTAGGCCCACGCTTCAATGCCCCGCGTGGCTTCCCGAAAAATCTGGCGCGCTCAGGCCGGATGCCTCCAGGTGGCGCACCAAATCGGCTTTCAGGCGCTCGAGGCCCGCCTCGCTGGTTGCCTCGGCGCGAGCGACCAGCACGGCCTGGGTGTTCGAGGCGCGCAGCAGCCACCAGCCGTCCTTGGTCAGCACGCGCACGCCGTCGATCTCGGAGACGGTCGCCCCTTCGGCGCGCAGGCGGGCCGCCACTTCCTCGATCACCGCGAACTTGCGCGCCTCGTCGCAATCGAAACGCAGCTCGGGCGTGTTGATCACCTCGGGCAAGGCGCCGCGCACCTGCGACAGCGGCACGTCGAGCCGCGCGACGATGCCGAGCACGCGCACCGCCGCGTAGAGCGCGTCGTCGAACCCGTACCAGCGGTCGGCGAAGAAGATGTGGCCGGACATCTCGCCGGCGAGCGGGGCGCCGATCTCCGCCATCTTCGCCTTGATCAGGCTGTGCCCGGTCTTGAACATCAGCGGCTCGCCGCCCGCCTTGGCGACCTCGTCGAACAGCACCTGGCTTGCCTTAACGTCGCCGATGATCGTCGCACCCGGCCGCGCGCGCAGCACGTCGCGCGCCAGCAGGATGAGCAGATGATCGCCGAACATGACCGTGCCCTGGTCATCGACGAGGCCGATGCGATCGGCGTCGCCATCGAACGCGACGCCGACGTCGGCGCCGCGCCGGCGCACCTCGGCGATCAGTTGCTCGAGGTTCTTCGGCACGGTGGGATCGGGATGGTGCGACGGAAAGCGCCCGTCGATCGTGCCGTTCAGCACCACATGCTCGCCCGGCAGCCCGGCGACGAGCCGCTGCAACACCTCGCCCGCCGCGCCGTTGCCGTTGTCCCAGACGACGTGCAGCGTGCGGTCGCCGCCGTCCCAGTCCTGCAACAACCGCGCCACGTAATCGCTGCTGACGTCGATCGCCTGCACGCTGCCCTCAGCCGATGCCACCACGTCGCCCGCGGCGGCGAGCTCCCCGAGCTCCCGGATTTGCGGGCCGTAGAACGGGTTGCGGCCGAGCATCATCTTGAAGCCGTTGTAGTCGGGCGGATTGTGGCTGCCGGTCACCATCACCGCGCCGTCGGTCTCGCGTGTGGTCGCGGCGAAATAGAGCATCGGCGTGGGCCCGCGACCGACGCGCAGCACGTCGATCCCGCTCGCCTTCAGCCCATCGACGAGTGCTGCCTCCAAATCCGGGCTCGATAGCCGCCCGTCATAACCCACCGCGACCCGCTTGCCGACGCCACGCGCGACGATGCTGCCGAAGGTGCGGCCGATCGCGAAGGCGTCCGCCGAGTGCAGCGTTTGCCCCACGATCCCGCGGATGTCGTATTCGCGCAACGTGGTGGGATCGAAGCGGTGCGAGAAGGCCATGCCGGTGCGCTCTCTGATGTTCAAACATAATTCTTGAGGAAGGCGCGCACTGCCGGTCCGAGATCAGGCCGCTTCAGAGCGAAGGCGATCTGCGCCTCCAAAAAGCCGGCCTTGTCGCCGCAGTCGAAGCGCTTGCCCTCGTAGCGCAGGCCGTAAAACGGCTGGCGCCCGATAAGGCGGGCCATACCGTCGGTGAGCTGCACTTCGCCGCCCGCGCCGCGCTCCATGCGCGACAGTTCGCCGATCACCTCGGGCATCAGCACGTAGCGCCCGATGATGGAGAGATTGGACGGCGCCTCCTCGGGCTTCGGCTTCTCGACCAAGCCCGTCACCTCGACCAGCCTGCCGTCGTCGCGGCCGGTCTTGAGAATCCCGTAGCGGTTGGTCTGGGCGCGCGGCACCTCGGTGACCGCGACGATGTTGCCGCCCGTGTCACGGTAGGCGTCGGCGAGCTGGCGCAGGCACGGCGTTTCGGACAGCACGAGATCGTCGGGCAGCAGGATCGCGAACGGATCCTCGCCGATGAAGGCGCGCGCACACCAGATCGCATGACCGAGCCCGAGCGGCACCTGTTGGCGCACCGTCACCATCGACCCGGGCTCGACCTGGGTGGAACGAAGAAGCTCGAGAGCGTCGGTCTTGTTGCGCTCACGCAGCGTCGCCTCCAATTCGAAGGCGATATCGAAATGCTCGACGAGCGCGGTCTTGCCGCGGCCCGTCACCATGCAGAACTGCTCGATCCCGGCTGCCCGGGCTTCCTCGATCGCGTATTGGATGAGGGGCTTGTCAACGACAGGCAGCATTTCCTTGGCGGTCGCCTTGGTGGCGGGAAGGAAGCGTGTGCCGAGGCCGGCAACGGGCAGTACGGCCTTGCGCAGCTTCTTCATCGTTGGAAGTCTCCTGCATGGGCTTCGGGGATGCGCCCGCTCAGCACGCCCACTGGGCGGAATTGTGGCTCGCAATTAGCGCGCGAGTCACGTCATCAACCGCAACTCTCCGTCATCCGCGCCAAGCCCGGCCGCCGAGCAGCGTATCGCGTGCGGCATTGATCCGGGAGGCGAGCCAGTCCGAGCCGCCGCTGTCGGGGTGGGCGGCGCGCATCAGCCGGCGGTGCGCCTCGCGGATCTCCGCCGCGCTGGCGCCGGGACGCAGACCGAGCACCTCATACGCCTCCTCGCGCGACATCGCTGCGCCGCGCGGCGGCTGGCGCGGGCCGGCCGCCCCGAAAGTGCCGGCGAACCAAGCCGGGGCGGCGGGGCGGAGGCGGTTCCAGATCGCCGGACCGAGCAAGGTGAGCGCCGCCATCGCGGGGCCGGCGCGGCCGGTCAGCACCAGCAGAAGCGCGAGGCTTAGACCGCCGAGCGCCACAACCCACAGGCCGAACGATTTCACAGTGCCGACCGAGGCCCGCTCGAACGCCCGCAGACCGAACAGGAACAGCACCAGGATCAGGCCGCCGAGGGCGAGGAACAACATGTGGGCGGAACCATAGGCGCCGCGTCGGGTCGCCTCAACGGGCCGCGATGCGCTCCGCGCCGCCCATGTAGGGCCAGAGCGGTTCGGGGATCATGATCGACCCGTCGGCTTGCTGGTAATTCTCCATCACCGCGATCAGCGCCCGGCCCACGGCAACGCCCGAGCCGTTCAGCGTGTGGACGAAGCCGAGCGCCTTGCTGTCGGCGGCGCTGCGGAAACGCGCGTTCATCCGCCGCGCCTGGAAATCCCGGCAATTGGAGCAGGAGCTGATCTCGCGCCAGGCCTGCTGGCCGGGGAGCCACACCTCGAGGTCGAACGTCTTGGCGGAGCTCGGCCCGGTATCGCCGGCGCACAGCAGCACCCGCCGGAACGGCAGGCCGAGCGCGGCGAGCACCTTCTCCGCCGCGCGTGTCATCCGCTCGTGCTCGGCCTCGCTCTGGCTGGGGTGGGTGATGGAGACCAGCTCCACCTTGCGGAACTGGTGCTGGCGCATCATCCCGCGCGTGTCGCGGCCCGCCGCCCCTGCCTCGCTGCGGAAACAGTCGGTCAGCGCCGTCAGCCGGAGCGGGAGGTCTTTCTCCGGGATGATCTCGCCCGCCGCGGTGTTGGTGAGCGGCACCTCGGCGGTCGGGATGAGCCAGCGCCCGTCCGTGGTCTGGAACAAGTCTTCGGCGAATTTGGGAAGCTGGTTCGTCCCATAGGCGGTGGCGCTGTTGACCAGATAGGGCACCGCTGTCTCGGTATAGCCGTGCTCGCGGGTGTGCAGGTCGAGCATGAACTGGCCGAGCGCACGTTCGAGCCGCGCAAGCTGGCCCCGTAGCACAACGAAGCGCGTGCCGGCGAGCTTGGCGGCAAGCGCGAAATCCATCATCCCGAGCGCCTCGCCGAGCTCGAAGTGCTGGCGCGGCTGGAAGCCGAGATCGCGCGGCTCGCCGTGCTGGGAAAGGACGACGTTGGCGGACTCATCGGCGCCCTCCGGCACGTCGGGGTCGAGCAGGTTGGGCAGAGTTTCCAGTAAACCCTTCAGCTCCAGCTCGACCGCGCGCACCTCGTCTTCCGAAACGGCTGGGGTGGCGGCGTCGATCTCGGCCCTGAGCTGCGCGGCTTCTTCCGCGCGCCCGGACTTCATCAGCTCGCCGATGCGCTTCGAGCGGGCACGCCGGTCCGCCTGCCAATTCTGCAATTCTGTGACGAGGGCTCGGCGCTTCTCGTCTAATTCCAGCACTTTGCCCGAGACCGGCGCCAGCCCGCGGCGTGCCAGACCGGCATCGAAGCCTCCGGGGTCGGCGCGAATGGCGCGGATGTCGTGCATGAAGGTTGGCCCTGCTCTCTGGCTGCCTCCCTTCCCGTCATGCCGGTCCTCGCGTACGCGGGGATTGGCCCGGGCACCCACGACTTTTCTTGTAGGCGGCAAAATCGTGGGTGGCCGGGCCGAGCCCGGCCGTGACGTTGGGGGGTAAAAGAATTCACAATGCGGACGGACAGCCCGCCTCAGACCTCCACCGGCTTCGGCGCGACCATCCGGGCGCAGAGGATCGAAACCTCATAGAGTGCGATCAGCGGCAGCGCGAGGCCGCATTGGGTGAACACGTCGGGCGGCGCCAGCACAGCGGCGACGATGAACATGCCGACATAGGCATAGCGGCGGAAGCGCCCGAGACCCTTGGGCGAGACGATGCCGACCTTGGCCAGCAAGGTGATCAGCACCGGAAGCTGGAAGGTGATGCCGAAGGCAAAGATCAGCTTCATCACCAGGTCGAGGTACTCGCCCACCTTGGCGTTGAGCTCGATCGGCACACCGCCAGCACCCGTGTTTGACTGGAAGCTCAGGAAGAAGCTCCAGGCGTAGGGGAAGATCACGTAGTAGGCGAGCGCGCCGCCCATGAAGAACAGCACCGGGGTGGCGATCAGGAACGGGAGCAGGGCCCGCTTCTCGCTCCGATAAAGGCCCGGCGCGATGAACATCCAAAGCTGCCCGGCGATGATCGGAAAGCTGATGAAGGCGGCCGAGAACATCGCCACCTTGAGGTAGGTGAAAAAGGCTTCGTAAAGCTGCGTGTAGATCAGGTGCGGATCGGCGTTGCCGTGCGCGATCAGGAGCTTCGCCAGCGGGCGCGCGAGGAAATAGAAGATGCGCCCGGAGAAGTAGTAGCAGCCCGCGAAGGCGACCAGGAACGCGCACATCGAGAAGATCAGCCGGCGGCGGAGCTCGACCAGATGATCGAGCAGCGGCATCGGCTTGTCGTCGATCGGATCGTCGTCGATCAGCTTGTCGGGATTGTCGAGCATCTTGCCGGTTCAGGCGCGCAGCGAGGGCGGCGGCGCCGCGCGCGGAGGGATGAAGGGGGGCGGCTTCGGTGCGTGTGCCGCCGGCCGCTTCACGAGCGTGATCCGGGGCGGGATGAACGCCGGAACCTCAATCAGCCGTTCCGCCCCCTCTGGCTCCGCCACCGCCTCGGGCACCGACTCCTCGATCGAAGCCACGGTGGCTGCGTCGGGCGCCGCTTCGGCCTCGGGACGCTCGGCGGTTACGACAAACGCCTGATCGAGCGGCACCGGCTCGGTTTGGGGGGCGGGGGGCGATGAGAGCGAGGTGGAGGTCAGCGGGTCGGCTAGGCTGCGGCGGATCGTGCCGTCGTCGTCGATCAGCTTCGTCAACGCCCCGGCGACCCCGAACTTCCGCAAGCCGGCGATGCCGCCGATCGAATCACGGACTTCCTGGAGGTCCGCCTCGCGCACCATCTCGTCCACATGGGTTTGGAACTCGGAGGCCATGCGGCGGGCCTTGTTGATCGCGCCCTTCACCGCCTTGATCGCCACGGGCATGTCCTTGGGCCCGATGAAGATCAGGGCGACCACGGCGATCACGCCGATCTCGGACCAGGCGAAGTCGAACATAAGCGGGGCGGCTCTCCGGCCGTAAATCTATAGCGCGCGCCAGATGTGGCTATGCGCCGCCGCCGCTTAGCAGGAAAAGCGCGCGGCGGGAACAGAAGCCTAACGCCAGAGGTTCAATCGCCGCGCTCGGGTGCCTCCTCCGCGGCCCGTTCCGCTGGCGGTTCGGCTGCCGGCGGCTGCGGCGCGGTGAGCGGATCGACCAGCAAATCCTCCCGGCGCGGCATGTCGGCAAGGCTCGTCAGGCCGAAGCGGGCGAGGAACGTGGGCGTGGTCGCCCACAAGGTGGGCCGTCCCGGCACCTCCTTGTGGCCGGCCGGGGCCACCAGGTTCGCCTCCAGGAGCGTCTCCAGCGTCTGCTGGCTAAGTGAGGCGCCGCGCATCGCCTCGATCTCGGCGCGCGTCACCGGCTGGTGGTAGGCGATGATCGCCAGCGTCTCCATCGCCGCCCGCGGCAGGCGCCGCGGCACCTCGATCACCTTCCGCAGCGCGGGCGCGAGGTCGGGCGCGGTGCGGAACATCACGCCGCCGGCGGCATCGACCAGCTCCACGCCCCGACCGGCATAGCGGCGGCGCAGCGCCGCGATCACCGCCTCCGCGTCCGCCGCCTCCGGCAGCACCTGGACGAGCTGGCGCGGCGAGACGGGCTGGGCGGAGGCAAAGATCAGCGCCTCGGCGAGCCGGATGTCGTCCTCGGCCGGCGGGGGCGGCGTGGCGTCCGCTTGCGGCGGCGCGGCGGCGCTTTCGGTCTCGTCCTGCATCGGCGCGGGTTAGCGGATCGCGCCGCGCCGCGCGAGGTTTCAGGCGAGCGTCTGTGCCACCGTGTCGGGCTGCGGGCGCGGGTCCTGGAGCAGGAACTGCGCGTACTGGCCGACCAGGTCGGTGGGGTTGGCGGTGTGCGCCGGCGTGCTGCCGGTCTGCGCGCCGCCATAGGCGAAGTCCGTCCCGCCGGCGAGGCTCGGCTGCGGCGCCGGCATCCCGAGATCCTGGGCCCCGTCCTGCGCCCAGACCGGGCCATTCGTGAAGTGCCCGCTGACATAGGGCGGCGAGACGGGGACGGTCCCGAGCGTCGCCAGCGAGACATTCCCCGCGTCGGTCAGGCTGTCGCCGAAGGCATAGACGGCCGAGAACGGGCCGGAGGAGGCCGGCCCTTCCGGCAACCCGTCGCCGCCCTCGGCGGCCGCCAGCACGCCGCCGATCACGCCGAGCACGCTGGTCAGTGTGCCGAGGCTCGGCTCGCCGCCGAAGCCGATGGGGCTAGTCCAAGCGTCTGCGGGGTGATGCTTGCCGTGGCAAGTCCTAGATGCGTGACGGTCCATTCCAGGCGGGGCGGCCCGGCGAACGGCAGGCTCGCTCTGATCAAACTCCCGCAACGCGGCCGGGATGCAGCAACGCCCCGGATTTGATCCGGGGTGGGCAGGAGGCGGTCGCGGCGCGGCGGGCTATGCCATCGCCATCGGCTTCACCCCCTCGGGGTCGAGCCGGTAGCCGCCCCCCTCGGTGACAAGCAGCCGCGCATTCGCCGGGTCGGGCTCAATCTTCTGGCGCAGGCGGTAGATGTGGGTCTCCAGAGTGTGCGTGGTCACGGCGGCATTGTAGCCCCAGACCTCGTTCAGCAGGATCTGCCGCGCCACCGCCCGATCGCCCGCGCGATAGAGGAACTTCAGGATCGCCGCCTCCTTTTCGGTCAGCCGGATGCGGCGGTTCTTGTGCGGATCCTGCAAGAGCTTGGCGGACGGGCGGAACGTATATGGCCCGATGGTGAACACCGCGTCCTCGCTGTTCTCGAAGATGCGGAGCTGGGCGCGCAGGCGGGCCAGCAGCTCGGCCAGGCGGAACGGCTTGGCGACGTAATCGTTCGCCCCCGAATCGAGCCCCCGCACCACGTCCGTCTCGGCGTCCGATCCGGTCAGCATGATCACCGGCATCTTGTGCCCCTGGCGGCGGAGCTTGACGCAGAAATCCCGCCCGTCGCCGTCCGGCAGGCGCACGTCGAGGATCACCGCGTCGAAGCGCGCATCCGGCTCATTCAGTTTCTCCTCGGCTTCGGCGAGGCTCGCCGCCTTGACCGACTGGAACTCGCCATCGACGGCGAGCTGCTCCGCCAGGGTCGCACGCAGGTCGGCATCGTCGTCCACGATCAGGATGGGTCGCTCGCTCGACATCTTATTGTTCCTTTGCCACTGAGGCGGACAGAGCAGTCCGACAAGAACGGCTCACCCGGTCGGGTTGGAACCGAGATGAACGCCGAAGCGCACTCTAGGACCCGCTCACGGATTTCCGCATCCCACGAACGTGTGCTCACGAAATTAGATCACTCACTTACTCGCGAGCCCGTCGGGCTGATTATAACCATCTCGTGACAGTTGCGAGACCTGGCCGGCACCGCCCGGCCCCGCCGGGCCGGCCCACCGGCGAACGCATGTCTGCGAACCTTGACCGACGTGCGGCAAAGGCGATGTTTGGGGAGTGAACCGGCCATGACCCTTTTCTCGCCCGGCGCCCCCGGCGCCGCCCCCCTCGCTTCGATGGCCGCTCCCGCGATCGGTCCCATGCGTGCCGTGCATCGCGCCGCCGCCGAGCTGCGCCGAGGCGCCCCCGTGTTGCTGGAAGGCTCCGCGCCGCTCGTCGTGCTGGCGGCCGAGACGGTGGGCGAGCGGGGCCTGGCCGAATTCGCTGAACTCACGGAGGGCACGCCGGTGCTGCTGGTGGCGCCGGTGCGTGCCGCCGCGATTCTGCATCGCCCGGTGCCGCCCGATCCCGCCGTGGCTCTGGAGCTGCCGGGCCCGTTGCTCACCGTGCCGTCCGTCCAGGCGCTTGCCGATCCCACGCTCCCGCAAGAGCGGCCTTCCGCGCCGACGCCCGCAGCCGCGCCCGAGGCCGCTCCGGCGGCGCTGATGCTGGTCAAGCTCTCCCGTCTGTTGCCCGCCGTGCTGGCCGCGCCGGCCCGGCCAGACGCGGCGCGCACGCTCGCCCGGCTCGGCCTGCTGAGCGTGCCCGCGGCCGACGCGGCCGCCTACCCCGGAGCCGGCGTCGCCGGCCTGACCCGCGTCACCGAGGCGCTGGTGCCGCTCGACGACGCCAACGAGACGCGAATCGTCGCTTTCCGCACCGATGATGGCGGGGTGGAGCATCTCGCGATCGTCCTCGGCGATCCGCATTCGCTCGAAGCCCCGCTCGTGCGGCTGCATTCGGAGTGCTTCACCGGCGATTTGCTCGGCAGCCTCCGCTGCGATTGCGGCGCGCAATTGCGCGGCGCGATCCGGCGCATGGCGCAGGAACATGCGGGCGTCCTCCTCTATCTGGCGCAGGAGGGCAGGGGGATCGGGCTCGTCAACAAGCTCCGTGCCTATGCGCTGCAGGATCGCGGCCTCGACACGCTCGACGCCAACCGCGCGCTCGGCTGGGGCGCCGACGAGCGCAGCTTCATGGTGGCGGCGATGATGCTGGAGGCGCTCGGGCTGCACCGCGTGCGCCTGCTTACCAACAATCCCCACAAGATCGCGGCGCTGGCCGCCTGCGGGATCGCGGTGGCGGGCCGCGTGCCGCACGCCTTCGCGCCGAACGGCGTCAACGACCGTTATCTCGCGACGAAGGCCAGGCGCTTCGGCCATTTGCTCGACTAGTCGCGGGAACCGATATGGCCTCTGACCGAACGCTCGACTGCATCGCCGAAAGCGGGGAGGGCGCGCGGCCGATCCATGCCGTCCGCCCCGAGGGGCTCGCGCGTCTGCTCGAGGCGCTGCCCGCGCCGCAGGCGGCCTTCCTGCGCGACTGCGCGTTCACCGGCGCGGCGCAGGAACTCGTGCTGCTGCCGGGTACAGCGGGGCTGGACGCCGCGGTTCTCGGCCTCGGCGACGACCGCTCGCCGTTCGCTTTCGGCAACCTCGCGCTGCGCCTACCCGAGGCGAGCGTCTGGCGGCTCGCGCCCGGCGACTATGATGCCGACGCAGCGGTGCTCGGCTTCTGCCTCGGTGCCTACCGCTTCACCACCTACAAGCAGCCGAAGCGCGCTCCCGCGCGCTTGTTCGCCGAGGGCGACCGCCGCCAGGCGCTCGCCGCGGCCGCCGCCACCTGGATGGTGCGCGACCTGATCAATACGCCGGCCAACGATCTCGGCCCGCGTGAACTGGCGGGCTTCGCGGTGGCGCTTGGGAAGAGATACGGCGCCGCGGGCGGCATCACCGAGGGCAGCGAGCTGGAGCGCGACTACCCTGCCGTCGCCGCCGTCGGCCGCGGCTCGGCCCGCGCGCCCATGGTGGCGAGCTTCCGCTGGGCGGGGAGCGGCGCTCATGCGTCGGCGCCGCTGCTGTCGCTCTGCGGCAAGGGCGTGTGCTTCGACACCGGCGGCTACGACCTCAAGCCCTCGGCCGGGATGCTGCGGATGAAGAAGGACATGGGGGGCGCAGCCACCGTGCTCGGGCTGGCGCGGCTGGTGATGGAGGCCGACCTGCCGATCCGCCTAGCTGTGCGGATCGGCTGCGTGGAAAACGCGGTGTCGGGCACCGCCATGCGCCCGCTCGACGTGCTTCGAACCCGCGCCGGCCCGACCGTCGAGGTGGGCAACACCGACGCCGAGGGACGGCTCGTGTTGTGCGACCTGCTGGCCGAGGCGGCGGAGGAGACTCCGTCGCTGCTCGTCGATTGCGCGACGCTGACCGGGGCGGCGCGCGTCGCGCTCGGCCCCGAGCTGCCGGCGCTGTTCTGCAACGATGACGGCTGGGCGGAAGCGATCACACGCGCTGGCCTTGGGTGCCACGACCCGGTGTGGCGGCTGCCGCTATGGGCCGGCTACGATTCGTGGCTGCAATCGCCCGTTGCCGATCTCAACAATGTTTCCAGCAAGCCCTTCGCCGGCGCCATCGTCGCCGCGCTCTTCCTCCAGCGTTTTGTGAGAGTACCGGTTCCCTGGGCGCATCTCGATCTTTATGCCTGGAACGACCAGACCCAGCCCGGCCGGCCGGAGGGCGGCGAGGCGCAGGCGATGCGCGCGATATTCGCCGCGATCCGCGAACGTTCGTTGATGCCGAAGCCAACCGGAACAGGCGGGTAACATCGTCGTGAGGGCGGTGCAACGGGCGCGCACGCCGCGTGTATTTGATGCGCGAGCCGAAACCTTGCTGGAGTTGTGGGCGCCGACCCGACCCGAGCAGGCCCCCTGTTTGGAGGAGTGGACTTGAATGGCAACGAGCCCTGCCCCGGACCAGCTTATCCAGATCCTACGTGACACGATCGTCGCCCTGGTGCGCCGCGACGGGCCGGATTTGTCGGCCCGCCAGCTCGGGGTTTTCCTGACCTGCTATCTCGATGACAACAATCACACCGTGCGCGGGCTGGCGGCCGAACTGCACGTCTCCAAGCCCGCCATCACGCGCGCGCTCGACCGGCTCGGCGAGCTCGATCTCGCGCGCCGCAAGGTCGATCCGCTCGACCGGCGCAGCGTGCTCGTGCAGCGTACCTTGAAGGGCACCGGCTTCCTGCGCGATCTTCGCACCGTCATGGCGGAGGCGGCGAGCCGTTCGCGCCGCGCCGCGGTAGAGGCCGAGGAGCAGCAGCACGGCGAGGTGCGCAAGGCAACGGCCACCAGCGAGAGCGACTGAGGCTGACGGGCGGAGCCGCGCCGCCCTCGCCTTCTGCCTGTACGACTGGGCTTACGGGGCCTTCAGTACCGTCGTCGTCACCTTCGTTTTTCCCGCCTATTTCGTCCGCGCGGTCGCCCCCGATGCGGTCCGCGGCACATCCTGGTGGGCCGCGGCGCAAGCGGCCGCGGGCCTTGCCATCGCCCTTTCCGCCGCACCGCTCGGGGCGCTTGCCGATGCGGGAGGCCGGCGCCGCGCGCTGCTCGGCCTCTTTACCGCCTTGATGATCGGGCTGACCGGCGCGCTCTGGTTCGTCCGCCCGCGCGCGGGCGATGCGGTGCTCGCTCTGGCGCTGGCCGGTTGCGGGACGCTCGCTTTCGAGACCGCGCTCGTCTTTTACAACGCCATGCTGCCTCAGATCACCGCGCCGGGCAGGCTCGGGCGCCTCTCGGGCATCGCCTGGGCCTGCGGCTACGGCGGCGGCCTGCTGTGCCTTGCGCTTTCCTTGTTCCTGCTGGTGCGGCCCGATCCGCCGCTGTTCGGCCTCTCGCGAGCCGATGCGGGGAACGTGCGGGCGACCGCGCTCCTGGCGGCGGGCTGGATGGCGCTGTTCGCGTGGCCGATGCTTGCCTTCGCGCCCCCTCAGCCGGCCCCGGCGCCCTGGCGCGTGGCACTCCGGCGCGGCGCCGACGGGCTCGCCGCATCGCTGCGCGACGCCGCGCGGGCACCGACGCTTCGCCGCTTCCTGCTCGCGCGGATGCTTTACGCGGACGGACTGACCGCCCTGTTCGCCTTTGGCGGCCTCTATGCCGCGGGGACGTTCGGGATGGATGCAGAGGCCGTGCTCGCGCTCGGCATTGCGCTCAACGTGACCGCCGGGATCGGCGCCGCCCTGTTCGCCCTGGTCGAGGACCGGATCGGCGCCAAGGCGGTGATCCTGACGGCGCTCGCGGCGCTGATGGCGTTCGGAGCCGGCGCGCTGATCGTGCGATCGGCCACCCTGTTTTGCGCCTGCGCGCTGGGTCTCGGCCTGTTCGTCGGCCCCGCCCAATCAGCCAGTCGCAGCCTGATGGCCCGGCTCGCGCCGCCCGAGGCGCGCAACGCCCAGTTCGGGCTCTATGCGCTCTCCGGCCGGGTAACAGGCTTTGTGGGGCCGGCTTGCATCGCGCTCGCGACCGCGCTCGCCGGCGGCCAGCGCGTGGGCATGGCGGTGATCCTGGTGCTGCTCGGCGCCGGGGCGCTGCTGCTCGTGCCCCTGCGCGCGACTGCTACCAGCGCGTCAGCCCCGCCGCCCGCGCTCGCCCGATAACAAAGACGGTCCAAGGCCCCTGCGGCGCCAGCGCCAGCAGCGGTACGTAAGGCTTGGCGGGCGAGGGCGCGGCGATGAACACGAGGCAGCAGAGGCCGCCCCAGACCGCGAACCCCCAGTGGATCAGCGTTACCGCCATGGCTGGCATGCCTGCCCGGTGCGCGAGCTGATAGAGGTGCCCACGATGCGCCTGGGTGACGCGCTCGCCGTTCAAGAGACGCCGGGCGAGCGTAAAGGCGACATCGAACAGCACCCCCGAAAGCAGCATCGGCATCAGCAGCAACGAGAGCCGTACCCCATCGAAACGGCTCGCGATCACGCCGAGCATCGCCAGCACGAAGCCGCAGAACTGGCTGCCGACGTCGCCCATGAAGATGCGGGCACGGGGGCAGTTGAACGGCAGGAAGCCGAACAGCCCCGCCGCCAGCAGGAGCGCGGCGAAATAGGCGAACCAGGCGCCGTGCTCGGCGGCGATCCCGGCCAGGAAGCAGGCCGCGATCAAGGAAACGCCCCCCGCCAGCCCGTTCAGCCCGTCGATGAAATTCACCGCGTTGGTGGTGAACAATATCCACGCCAGTGTCGCCGGC